>ENA-UPXC01000028-UPXC01000028.1-human-gut-metagenome-genome-assembly--contig:-NODE-28-length-189265-cov-12.360995_pt1 | contig 189265 bp, 135 predicted proteins | sample MGYA00250047_ERZ773371 | MGnify/ENA primary metagenome ERZ773371 (study PRJEB29103, sample SAMN06111975) | human gut metagenome | biome: human gut; feature: ankylosing spondylitis patient; material... | reverse complement strand
GGAGGCGACGGAGGCATAGAGGATGATCCGCTAGGATAGGGTCTAAAGGCGCAGCCTTTAGAAATTAATAATGAAAGTCTGCGCTATTGCTAATCACTAATCACTAAATTACTGTCACATGGAGAAAAAATCAAGTTCAACCTGGAGTGTGATCATCAAAGTGGTAATCGCCGTAGCATCTGCCCTGGCAGGCGTATTCGGACTAAATTCCTGCATGAAATAGACTATGAGAGCAGGAAGTTTTTATCAGAACTATCGGGAGGTAAAACTCCTGATAGTTCATTGTTCAGCAGTTCCCATACACAAAATTTGATCTATTCTTGGAGATGCGATGATTTATTTGTATTTTTATCGCAAAATATGCGACGTTATCTGTCTAATATCGTCGCAAAACAGAATAAGATGTATATACACGAGCATAATAATTGGACAAATTTTCACTGGAAGAGTGATGATATTGCTCTCCTGCTGGACGAAGTAACGCGTGAACAAGGGAAACTTTACGGGCGTTTGAGCAGTTTGGGATTTGACAGTCAACTTCAGGCAATGGCCGAGAATTTAACACATGATGTGGTTTATTCTTCTGAAATAGAAGGAATACAACTCAATGCCGATGAAGTACGCTCATCCATAGCGCGTCGCTTGGGTCTCGAGAACATAAAATATACAACTCCCTCTCATTATGTCGATGCCGTAGTAGCGGTTATGCTTGAAGCTACAGAGCATTATGGCTTAATGCTTACCAAGCAAAAACTCTGTGCATGGCAGTCTGCATTCTTCCCTACAGGATTCAGTGAAGGCTCACAAATAGAGATAGGGAAATACCGTACGCATGAGGAGCATGTGGTTTCGGGCTATCTTGGTCGTGAACGCATTCATTATATTGCTCCCTCGCCCGAACGTGTGGAGGAAGAAATGAAACATTTTATGGAATGGTTTAATTCAGAAAAGCCCATTTCACCAGTTATCCGTTCTGCTATTGCTCACTTCTGGTTTGTTTCCATTCATCCATTTGAAGATGGAAACGGGCGATTGGCACGTATTCTTGGTGATATGTTCCTCGCACGTGGTGACAAAAGCCGTTTTCGATTCTACAATATTTCATCTGAAATAAACCGGGATAAGAACCATTACTATCAGATATTGGAGCGCATTCAGCATGGCGATGGAGATATTACAGAATGGTTGGTATGGTATCTGAAAACATTGCTTGCTGCTATTCAGGAAGCAAATACATTAGTAAGTACTACGTTGAACAAAAGCTTTTTCTGGATGCATGTGGCCAGCATTCCATTAACCGAACGGCAGACCTATACATTGAATCTGTTTCTTGATGGATATGAAGCGAAGATTACTTCCAAAACATGGGCTGCACTTAACAAATGTTCGAAGGATACAGCCATTCGAGATATTCAGGACTTATTAAAGAAAGGGATACTTCGTGAAGATATACCAAATGCCAAACGTCCCAGTTACTCTATTTGCTATGGCTCCGATTCAGACGTTTTAGCTTCTCTTTTCAGTAATGTAAGTATAAAAGAAGAGGGCACTGATTCTTATCTTGTAGCAACTTATAAAAGTTCTATACCTATACACGAACGCATCTTGAAACTGGATGCAGAGCGTTATATAACAGGGGATCTACCTCTTGAACATTTGCTAAATAAATATTGCACTTATTTGAGCAATATGTACTGAAAGTTTTTATAATATATATATTAAAGCCCAATCTTTATCTCTTATTTATCTCCTTAATCACTTATTCAACAACTTTTTAGCTCCATTATTTGTTTAGATGAGATAGAAACTTTAATCCATAATCCATGAAAGTACATGAATACCAAGCAAAGGAAATTTTCTCCCGGTATGAAATTCCAGTAGAACGGCATGTGTTATGTAATACACCCGATGAAGCAGTCAAAGCTTTCCGGCAATTAGGCACGAACCGAGTAGCTATCAAGGCTCAGGTACTGACCGGAGGACGTGGAAAAGCCGGAGGCGTAAAATTGGCAAACAGTGAGGAACTTGTAAGACAACATGCTCAGGAAATCCTGAATATGACCATCAAGGGATTTCCCGTTACCCGGATTTTAGTCAGTGAAGCTGTGGAAATCGCAGCTGAATATTATGTCAGCTTTGCCATTGACCGCAATGCACGCTCAGTCGTACTTATCATAAGTGCGGCAGGAGGAATGGATATTGAAGAAGTAGCTCGGAAAACACCGGAAAAAATCACCCGTTATCTTATCGATCCGCTGATTGGACTCCCCAAATATCTGGCACAACGTTTTGCCTTCGCACTTTTTGAACAACCGGAGCAGGCTAAGCGCATGACCTCCATCCTGCAGGCTCTCTATAAAGCCTTTATGGAAAGTGATGCTTCACTGGCAGAAATCAATCCGTTAGTATTGACAACCCAAGGTACACTTCTGGCCATCGATGCCAAAATGGTATTCGATGATAATGCACTCTACCGCCATCCCGATATACATGCACTTTTTGAACCGACTCCGGAAGAAGAACTGGAAGCCACGGCCAAGGAAAGAGGATTCAGTTATGTACGCATGGATGGAAATATAGGTTGCATGGTAAACGGAGCCGGACTGGCAATGACTACAATGGATATGATTAAGCTTTACGGCGGTTCACCGGCCAACTTTCTGGATATCGGCGGCAGTTCAAACCCTGTAAAGGTTATTGAAGCCATGAAGTTATTACTGAATGACTCGAAAGTAAAAGCTGTCTTCATCAATATATTCGGCGGAATCACCCGTTGTGATGATGTAGCGATAGGATTAATACAGGCTTTTGATCAGCTGCAAACGGAAATACCCGTCATTGTAAGACTGACGGGAACCAATGAGAATATCGGCAGAAAACTATTAAAAGACAGTAACCGTTTTCAGGTAGCGGAAACCATGAATGAAGCCACCCTGATGGTAGTAAAATCTGTGAAAGGAGAAACATTATGAGCATACTTATTGATAAATCGACCCGCCTGTTGATACAAGGTATTACGGGCAGAGACGGACATTTTCATGCTGTTAAAATGAAAGAATACGGTACGCATGTAGTAGGTGGCACCTCTCCGGGTAAAGGAGGCAGTACTGTAGACGGACTTCCTGTATTCAACACCATGTACGAAGCTGTAGAGAAAACACAGGCCAACGCTTCCATTATATTCGTCCCCGCCAACCATGCGGCAGATGCCATCATGGAAGCTGCAGATGCCGGAATCAAACTGATTATTTGTATCTCCGAAGGCATCCCTACTCTGGACGTGATCAAGGTTTACCGCTTCATCCAACTAAAGGGAGCAATGCTGATCGGTCCCAATTGCCCCGGTTTAATTTCACCGGAGAAAAGTCTGGCGGGTATTCTTCCCGGCAATGTTTTCAAAAAAGGAAATATCGGAGTGATCAGCCGTAGCGGAACTCTAACTTATGAAATCGTTTACCATCTCACTGTCAATGGCATGGGGCAGTCCACTGCTATTGGTATGGGAGGCGATCCCGTGGTAGGTCTGTATTTTCGCGAACTGCTGGAAATGTTCCAAAATGATAAGGATACGGAAGCTATCGTTATGATCGGTGAGATTGGTGGCAATGCAGAAGAACTGGCGGCAGAGTATATACAGAAGCATGTGACAAAACCTGTTGTCGCTTTTATTGCCGGGCAATCGGCGCCTCCGGGAAAGCAAATGGGACATGCAGGAGCAATCATTTCCAGTAATTCCGGTTCTGCCGAAGAGAAAGTTGCAGCACTCACAGCAGCAGGTATACGAGTGGCAAAAGAACCGGCAGAAGTTCCCATCTTATTAAAAGATTCACTTCCAAACAAATAACATAAACTTGTTGGCGGAATAAATTCATTTCAGAAAAGTAATGAATGAATAGATACGCGGACGACACGGATAAGGCGGACGAACGCGGACTTTAATTTATCATTTATAATAGTATAGCGCAGCTTTTTAAATCCGCGTTCGTCCGCCTTATCCGCGTCGTCCGCGTACCCATTTAATTTATAACCGTATAGAAAGAAATTAATTCCGCCAACGGGCAACATAACTACATTTTAAATCAACTCATAACTGGCGCTCTGGATAGGCATATCCAGATTGTGCAATACCTTTTCAAGCAGAATTCCCTCTCGGTTATCGTACTCATAGCCAAAAGTGGCACGGATACCCTGAAGGATAAATTGCGTGGCACGGTCCAGGGCAATAGGAAGGCTGTCACCTTGCAATAAGGCTCCGGTAATGACGCTCGTAAAGGTATCCCCCGTTCCCGGATAGTGGGCAGGCAGATAGGGACAGGTTATTTTCCAATAACGATCTCCTACCCGATTGTAGGCATATACCGAAGTCTTATGGCTTTCTCCATGGACAGGGACGCTTGTAATAATAACTACCTGAGGTCCGGCATCGGACAAAAGCCGAAGATAGGATTTCAGTTCTTCATCCGTATTATCCGCTTTATAAGGTTTATCCATCAGATAAAAAAGCTCAGTCAGATTCGGGGTTATCACGTCGGCTTTTGCTGCCAGATGACGCATCTCCCGGATCATCGATTCATCAAAATTAGTATATAGCCGACCGTTATCTCCCAATACCGGGTCAACCACTACCAAACCGTCCGGTTGGCGGAAATCATCTATAAAATCCGAAACGATCTGTATCTGTCGGGGAGAGCCTAAATAACCTGTATAAAAAGCATCAAACTGTATATCCAGCTTTTTCCATTCAGCAATGATCCTGGGCATTTCATCCGTCAAGTCGAGAATGGAAAACTCCGGATATTGTGTATGACTGGAAAGCACAGCCGTAGGTAAAGGACAAACCTGAAAGCCCATCGAAGACAAAATAGGAATTACCACTGTAAGGGATACACGCCCAAAGCCAGACAGGTCATGAACGGCAGCTATTCTCTTTACTTTATTTGTATACATCTTGGTTACTACATTTTTCTTTCATATAAAAAACTCCCCGCAAAGATAATCTTACGGGGAGTAAAGAACAAGCTAAAAGAGAAAATGTTTGATTCAATTAAAGTTTAGGAATTAAGCTAATGCAAGTATCAGTATTTGTGCAGTAAGTACACGTAAAAACATGGTGAGCGGATAAACAGTGGCATATCCCACCGCAGGAGCATCACACGAGGTCAGATCATTGGAATACGCCAGCGCGGGCGGATTCGTGGTTGAACCACCCAATACTCCGATCAATGTGTAATAGTTCAACTTAAAAATATATCGTCCGACGAGGCCCGCTATCAGCAATGGAACAATCGTGATAATAACACCATAGCCTACCCAGACATAACCACCGTCATAAATCACTGTCTCTACAAATCCCTTGCCGGCCCCCAACCCTACACAAGCCAGGAAAAGGGATATTCCGATCTCACGCAGCATCAAGTTGGCACTCATGGTAGTATAAGTAATCATTTTATACTGAGGACCGAAGCGGCTGATCAGAATGGAAACAATAAGAGGTCCACCCGCCAATCCTAACTTTACAGGCTGTGGAATACCCGGAAATACGAAAGGCGTACTACCCAGGATGCATCCCAATGCTATGCCCAAGAATATAGGAATCAGATTGGGATGATCCAAACGTTTCATTGAATTTCCCAGAACTTTTTCTGCATGACTGACTGCCAGCTCGCTACCCACAATAGTGACACGGTCCCCCATCTGCAATTGCAATTGCGGTGCAGCAACCAGATCCACTCCCGAACGATTCACGCGTGTGATACTGGCTCCGAAATTATTACGTATCTTCAACTGGGAAAGCATCTTTCCATTCAGTTCCGGTTTTGTTATCAGAATACGACGGGAAATCAGTTTTTTGTCCAGCTGTTCCCATTGCATATCAATCTGCTTACCGAAGAAGACACTAATTGCTTCAATATCTTTAGGAGTAGAGATAACTAGGATTTTATCACGCAGATGCAATACCGTATCAGAATTTACCAACTCTATTTTTTGTCCGTCATTATACTGCACGCGCGAAATCACAAAATCGCGGTTCATCAACGGACGTATATCTTTTATCTTTTTCCCATCAATAGCTTCATTACGAATTTCAAACGAAATAGGACGCACTGTGAGTTCCTGTATATGTCCCAAACCACGTTCAGCTTCCGCCTCTTCTGTCTTAGTATTGATACGTAAGATATATTTCAGAGCTATTAAAGACAAGATTATACCGACCACACCCAGCGGATAAGCAACTGCATATCCCAATGCTATCTCAGATGCATCTATACCATTCAGATCACTGTTTGCCTGTTGGGCAGCTCCAAGACCAGGTGTATTGGTCACTGCACCGGAAAGAATGCCGACCATGGTAGTGATAGGAGTACCTGTAACAAAATGCAATATTATAGTAATGACTACTCCTAAAAAAACAACCAGCATGGCAAGCAGATTCAAAGTAAGTCCCCCCTTCTTAAAGGCAGAGAAAAAACCGGGTCCCACCTGCAAACCAATGGAGTAAACAAACAATATCAATCCGAATTCCTTCATAAAATGAAGCAAATGTTCATTCAGAGTCATATTAAAATGTCCGAACACGATACCTACAAAAAGTATCCACGTGATACCCAATGAAACTCCTGCAACTTTGATTTTTGCCAGCATGATACCAAATGCTATCACAAGCGAAAGGATCAGGACGGAATGAGCTACTCCTCCACCCCAAAGATCCGGATATCCTTCAAAAAGGTTTTTCAATAGTTCCATAATTTAAAGCATATATAATTTTATCATAAATACAATTCGTTTAAAGTCTCCCCGGAGAAATCACTTCTACGGGGAGACGCACACATTGAAACATAACTAAATCATAGTGGCATATTGCCGTGCTTTTTTGGTGGGTTGCTCTGACTCTTGTTATGCGTCATTTCTAACGCTTGAATCAGCTTATACCGGGTATCACGAGGCATGATAATCTCATCGATAAAACCACGCTCGGCAGCCCGGTACGGGTTCGAAAACTTAAATTCATATTCTTCTATAAGTCCGTTTTTTTCTTCTTGAGTATTATTCTTATATAATATATTCACAGCTCCGGCAGCTCCCATCACAGCTATTTCTGCTTGTGGGTAAGCCAGATTGATATCTGCTCCAGTCTGCTTGCTGGACATCACAATATATGCACCGCCATAAGCTTTACGCGTAATCAGCGTGATTTTAGGAACAGTAGCTTCGGCATAAGCATATACAATCTTTGCACCGTGACGAATGATACCATTATGCTCCTGGGTAACTCCGGGTAGGAATCCCGGTACGTCTTCAAATGTGACCAAAGGAATATTGAAGCAATCGCAGAAACGGATAAAACGTGCAGCCTTATCAGAAGCATCGATATCCAGTACACCTGCCAGATAAGCCGGTTGATTGGCAACAACACCTACCGAACGACCATTCAGACGGGCGAAACCGACTACTATGTTCTTGGCAAAATGAGGCATTACTTCAAAGAAATATTGATTATCCATAACCGGTTCTATAATATCCTTGATATCATAAGGCACGTTCGGATCTTCCGGAATAACCGTTTGAAGTTCTTCCGTCTGGCGGCGAACGTCATCGGTACAGGATATAAGTGGTGCATCTTCCATATTGTTGGAAGGCAGGAAACTTAATAATTCGCGGATGGCCAACATCGTTTCCTCCTCTGTGTTACACATAAAGTGAGTCACTCCGCTTTTACTGCTATGAGTATAGGCACCGCCCAACTCTTCTTTACCCACTTCCTCATGAGTAACAGTCTTCACAACATCCGGTCCTGTAATGAACATATGACTTTTCTCCTTCACCATAAAAATGAAATCTGTCAACGCAGGAGAATAACAAGCACCACCGGCACACGGTCCTAAAATTGCAGAGATCTGCGGAATCACTCCGGATGCAATCGTATTCTGATAAAAGATAGAAGCATAGCCCGACAGACTACCCACTCCTTCCTGGATACGGGCACCTCCCGAATCATTCAAAGCAATAACCGGAGCACCGTTTTTAAGAGCCAATTGCTGTACTTTCACAATCTTTGCAGCATTCGTCTCGCTCAAAGAACCGCCATGCACTGTAAAATCATAAGCATAGACAAAAACCGGACGACCATCAATTTTACCATAACCGGTTACCATACCGTCGCCAGGAATTTGTTTTTTCTCCATCCCGAAGTTTGTACAACGATGGGTAACGAATTTGTCCAATTCGGAGAATGTACCTTTGTCTAGCAATACGTCTATGCGCTCGCGTGCACTCATCCGGCCAGCAGCATGTAATTTTTCAATCTTTTCGATTCCTCCCCCTTGGGAAGCACGTTTATCAAGTTCTTCAAACTGATTATATATATCTGCTCTTTCCATAATTATTCTTCATTTATAATATCCAATGTCATTAAAACCTGGTTGCTACCAACCGAGTCGCCCTCTTTCACCATGATTTCTTTCACTACGCAGTCCGAACTCACTTTATAGTTACTCTGCATCTTCATGGCTTCAAGCACTACTACAATTTCTCCCGCTGACAATCGATCGCCCTTCTGCACGGGAATCTTCACAACCTTACCCGGCATCGGGGCTATAATCCTGTTGTCTTGTTTTTCCTCGCCACCTTTTTTCATGCGCAGATATTTCACCTGTGTATCTACGATATCCACGTGATAGGTACGATAGAAAAGATTCACATCATAATTCTTTCCGCCTTCTCCACGGATGATACCGGCATTGTAAGAATTTCCATCGTGCAGGATAGAACAACTCCCGTTTTCTGCCATAGCAATATCCACATCATAGATTTTGCCGTCGACACTCAACCGGACTTTATTATCTTCTTTACTGACTAACGTCACGTCTGCTATGCGATCTCCAATATGTATTTCCATTATAAGCTTCCTCCGTTTTTTTAGATACGTAAAACACCCTTCTGCAAACCAAATTCACGCCAGCGGCTAATAGGACGTGCATCGGACAACTGTGTGGAAGAATTTTCTTCCAGGTTCATCAGATAATCTATATAAGCAGCAATCATGGCAATATTCTCAATTTCTTCATTATTACCATTAGAGCGTTGAAGCATACGTGAGTTCTTTTCTATGAACAGGGTGTTATACTCCCCTTTCACAAAATCAGGATTATACATAATACGTTTCAGATAACTGAGATTGGTCTTCAATCCGGTGATTTTATACTCGTACAATACCCGTCGCATACGTTCGATTGCATACTGGCGGTCAGTAGCCCATACAATCAGTTTTCCGATCATCGGATCGTAATAAATAGGAATTTCATATCCTTCATAGACATAACTGTCAATACGGACTCCGATACCATTCGGTTCGGCTAGTAATTTAATAATTCCCGGAGACGGCATGAAATTATTTTCCGTATCTTCGGCACAGATACGACATTCAATGGCATGCCCGCGCTGGAACAAGTTTTCTTGTTTGAGATGCAAGACTTCTCCGGCAGCAACACGTATCTGCTCTTTTACCAAATCTACACCCACCACTTCTTCTGTAATAGGATGTTCCACTTGCAAACGGGTATTCATTTCCAGAAAATAGAAATGGCGGTATTTATCTACCAAAAATTCAATAGTACCCGCACCAGAATAATTTACCGCTTTAGCAGCGGCCACGGCTTTCTCTCCCATTTCCTTACGAAGCTCAGGAGTCAGGAAAGGAGACGGGCTTTCTTCTACTATTTTCTGATTTCTGCGTTGAACGGAACATTCACGATCGAATAAATGAATTACATTGCCGTGGTTATCTCCCAATACCTGAAACTCGATATGGTGCGGTTCTTCCACAAACTTCTCCAGATATACTGTATCATCGCCAAAAGCAGACATAGACTCAGAACGGGCCGTATTATAAGCTTCAACCACTTCACTTTCATTATGGATCAGGCGCATACCCTTTCCACCTCCACCCATAGAAGCTTTCAGCATCACAGGATACCCTATTCTATTACACACCGCCACAGCCTCTTCAGCACTTTGCAACGGCTCTTCCGTACCGGGAACTACCGGTACACCAGCAGCAATCATGTGTTTACGAGCCGATATTTTATCTCCCATCGCTTCCATTGTTTCGGCAGAAGGACCGATAAAAATAATCCCCTCCTCCTTACAGCGGCGAGCAAAATCAGCATTCTCAGATAAAAAGCCATATCCGGGGTGAATGGCATCTGCTTCGTGCTGGCGGGCAGCACAGATTATATTTTCTATATTCAAATAGCTGTCTTTGGAAGCTGCCGGACCTATCAAACAGGCCTCATCAGCGTACATCACGTGTCTCGCTGCGCGGTCTACTTCCGAATAGACAGCAACTGTACGTATCCCCATCTCCTTGCAGGAACGCATTACACGTACAGCAATTTCGCCTCTATTGGCAACCAATACTTTCTTTATCATTGCTCTTCTGTTTATCGCTAAGGGGTACATCACATATGCCCGTCAGACAATCATGACATAAACAGCCGGAATAATTCTCTTGCAAATAAGCACGCTGCTGCTCATTTAGCCTTACCGTAATACAATGGCATGACAAAATCTGATCGTGCATACACTCAAAGGTCGCACCACAACGCGGACATACCTTCTTCATAGGCATCCCTTTCGCATTAATTAAATTAAAACAATTATATTTTCGTACTGTTTCCCTAATCCCACGAGTAGAAACAACCTTTAACGAATGGCAGGTCTTCTGACTGACTCCCTTTCTGATTCCTTCCCGGCCTCTAATTCACAGCCAGTGGCTAAAGTATTTATCAGAAAGTTATGGAGCTTCACAGCAGCGGGACTGTCCGGGATTTACACCCGATTCCCTTTTAATCCGAATGATGGAATAGCTCATCCGAAACCAATTCGGGGCAAAGATAGTGGAAATTATCATTGAACATATCTTTTAAAACAAAAAATGTAAGCCGGGAATATTTTTTCCTATCATCTGTTGGATTATAGATTTTATTTCTAACTTTGTCAGCGATAACGGTTTCCGAATCACTGCAAACGTGAAACGGGATTAAAAGGGAATCCTGTGAAAATCAGGGACTATCCCCGTAGCTGTAAGTTTCATCTCCCCATTTATTCCGGAGAAAAGATTGTGGCATTCTTGAGCCACTGGTCCTGTAAAGACCGGGAAGGCGCCACAACGGAAACAAGTCAGAAGACCTGCCGACATCCACAAACATTCAGGCTTTCGGGTGAAAAAGCAATAGAACGTATCCTTCAAGATTCATTTTATTACTCTATCTTCTCGCATGCCCGTATGTTTGCACAGCTAAACAAAAAAGAATAGTTTGTTAAATCTTAAATTACAGGTATGATCAATTCGGAGACATTCATCGTCAAAAGAGATGGGAAAAAAGAAGCATTTTCACTTGATAAGATCAAGAATGCAATTAGTAAAGCCTTTTTATCGGTAGGTAGTTTTGCCACGCAAGACGTCATCACGAATATACTCAGCCGCGTGAGTATCAGTGATGGAACCAGCGTGGAAGATATTCAGAATCAGGTAGAGGTAGCCTTAATGGCCGAACATTATTACAGTGTGGCCAAAGCATTCATGCTATATAGACAAAAGCATCTGGAAGACCGGGAGGTACGTGACAAGCTCCGTTTCCTGATGGACTACTGTGATGCATCCAACCCCGCCACCGGTAGCAAGTATGATGCTAATGCTAATGTGGAGAATAAAAACATAGCCACTCTGATAGGTGAACTCCCCAAATCGAACTTTATCCGCCTGAACCGCCGTTTGCTGACCGACCGCCTAAAGGATATGTATGGCAAAGAACTTTCAGACCGCTATATTGACTTGCTGAATCAACACTTCATATACAAAAATGATGAGACCAATCTTGCCAATTATTGTGCAAGTATCACCATGTATCCGTGGCTGATAAGCGGAACCGCATCCATAGGAGGTAACTCCACCGCCCCCACCAATCTAAAGTCTTTCTGCGGAGGATTTATCAATATGGTATTCATCGTATCGAGCATGCTCAGCGGCGCCTGCGCCACACCGGAGTTTCTGATGTATATGAATTATTTCATAGAAAAAGAATTCGGAGAGGATTACTACAAACATCCGGAACAGCTTGCTGACCTTTCCACCAAACAAAGGACCATAGATAAAATAATTACTGATTGTTTCGAGCAAATCGTGTACTCCATCAATCAGCCTACGGGTGCCCGGAATTTCCAGGCAGTATTCTGGAATGTGGCTTACTATGATCAGTACTATTTCAATAGTCTTTTCGAACATTTCGTCTTCCCTGACGGAAACGCTCCCCATTGGGAATCATTGAGCTGGTTGCAAAAGCGTTTTATGAAATGGTTCAATAAGGAACGTACCAAAGCCGTTCTTACCTTTCCCGTGGAGACAATGGCATTGCTGACCAAAGACGGAGATGTTCTGGATAAAGAATATGGTGACTTCACTGCTGAAATGTATGCGGAAGGACACTCTTTCTTTACATACATGAGTGATAATGCCGACTCACTGAGTAGTTGCTGCCGGTTGCGTAATGAAATACAGGATAATGGATTCAGCTATACCTTGGGAGCTGGCGGTGTATCTACCGGCTCCAAAAGTGTGTTGACTATCAACCTGAACCGTTGTATCCAGCACGCTGTAAAATCCGGATTGCTTTATCATTTCTTCCTTGAAGAGGTAGTAGACCTGGTACACAAAGTACAGTTGGCCTATAATGAGAATTTAAAGAACCTGCAAAGCAAAGGCATGCTCCCCTTATTCGATGCCGGATACATCAATATGGGACGCCAATACCTGACAATCGGTGTAAACGGGCTGGTGGAAGCCGCTCAATTCATGGGAATTGAAATCAACGATAATCCTAAATATGAAGCTTTTGTACAGGAAATTCTGGGAATAGTTGAAAAATACAATAAAAAATACCGCACGAAAGATATACTCTTTAACTGCGAAATGATACCGGCCGAGAATGTAGGTGTGAAACATGCCAAATGGGATAAAGAAGCCGGCTTCCAGACATTCCGCGAGTGCTATAACAGCTATTTCTACATTGTAGAGGATGAGTCGCTGAACGTCATCGATAAGTTCCGTATGCATGGACACAGATATATAGAGCATCTGACGGGTGGTTCGGCACTCCATATGAATCTGGAAGAACATCTAAGCAAAGAGCAATACAGACAATTACTTCGGGTAGCCGCCACTGAGGGCTGCAATTACTTTACTTTCAATATACCTAACACGGTTTGCAACGAATGCAACCACATTGACAAAAGATACTTGAAAGAGTGTCCGAAATGTCATAGCCAAAACGTGGACTATCTGACCCGCGTCATCGGCTATATGAAGCGAATCAGCAATTTCTCTCAAGCCCGGCAAAAGGAGGCTGCCCGAAGATATTATGCTGAAGTACACTGATTACGACATTGTTTTCCAGGAGATACCGGATGAGGTGACATTGGCAATCAACCTGTCCAATTGCCCGAACAGGTGCAAAGGTTGCCACAGTCCTTATCTCCAACAAAATGTCGGAGAGCTATTGACAGAAGAAAACCTTTCCATACTTTTGCAAAAGTATGGAAAGGCTGTTACGTGTGTTTGCTTTATGGGTGGAGATGCGGATCCTTATGACGTAGCATATTTCGCAGATTTCCTACAAAGGCAGCAGATCGCTCCGGTAAAAGTAGGCTGGTATTCCGGAAAACCGGAATTACCTGCAGAATTCCCCATACAGAATTTCCAATATATCAAACTCGGACCCTATCTGGAAAGTCGCGGCGGCCTGAAGTCCGAACATACCAACCAGCGGCTTTACAAGATTACACAGGAAAAAATGGATGATATTACCTACCGATTCCGACAGTGAAAAACATTCTTTTGACAACAAATTCCTCAAAATATAAAAGTTATCTCTATATTTGCCCACTGAGATTTTAATAAAGAATAGAAAACAGGAGCAAAAAGATATATGAAAGAGAAGCCAAATATTGACTGTGAGAAATATCGCCAGATTGCGCAAATGGCTAAAATGGGTTGGTGGGAATCGGACCTGAAGAATCGCCAATATATTTGTTCAGACTTTATAATTGACTTACTCGGACTTGAAAGCGACCGGATCAGTTTCGAAGATTTTCATGAAAGAATACGGGAGGATCATCGGAGGCGACTCAGGAATGAATACTTTTCGCTCACAAACATAGAAACCTATGAGCAGATGTTCCCCATCCGGGCAAAAGATGGGGATATATGGGTCTATTCTAAAATCAGCTTCAAACAACCGGATGAAGAGGGGTACAAAAATATGATAGGATATCTGCAATGTATAGACAAGCAGACCGGAGAAACGAGTGAAAATGCAGACTCTCTCCAGGTAAACAGCCTGCTTTATCAACAAAACAGCCTTTCTTATTCATTACTCGCTTTTCTGCAATCGGATGATATTACACAGATCATCAATAAAATATTGGCAGATCTCCTCAAACAAACCAAAGGAGACCGTACCTATATATTCGAAATAGACCGGGAACATAAAATACAAAGTTGCATTTACGAAGCAACAGCCGAAGGAATATCCCAGGAACTGGATTTCCTGCAAGATGTACCTTGGGATGATTCTCTCTGGTGGGATCGCCAAATCTCAGAAAAGAGATCAATCATTCTGAATACATTGGATGATATGCCTCCCGAAGCAAAAGTTTACCGTGATACCCTGGAGGTGCAAGACATTAAATCGGTAATGGTGGTTCCTCTCCTATCGAAAGATAAGGTATGGGGATATATGGGCATCGATATGGTCAGAACACACCGCAGCTGGAGTAATATCGACCATCAATGGTTTTCTTCTTTAGGAAACATCATCAGCATTTGCCTCCAACTACGCAAAGCGGAACTTCAGGCAAAAGAAGATCGCCGCGCATTGGATCACAGTGAAAAAATTCTTCGCAATATTTATAAGAATCTGCCGGTAGGTATCGAGCTCTACGACAAAGACGGGTATCTGGTAGATATGAATGATAAGGAACTTGAAATATTCGGCTTGGCGGATATGCAGGAAGCATTGGGGGTATCACTGTTTGAGAATCCCAATATTCCCGAAGACGTGAAAGAAAAGTTGCGTGCCAAAGAAAATGTGGACTTCTCGATTAATTATGACTTCTCTAAAATCGACCGATACGTCACAAGTCGAAGAAAAGATGTTATCAATCTTCAAACCAAAGTGGCTCTGCTTTACGATTCGCAGAATCAATTCAGCAATTACCTGTTTATCAATATAGATACAACAGAAACCACCAGTGCATACACCAAAATACAAGAGTTTGAGCATCTGTTCCTCTTAATAGGTGACTATGCCAAAGTAGGGTTTGCTCATTTTAATATAATGACAAGAGACGGGTATGCCCAGAATACATGGTACAGGAATTTGGGTGAAAAAGAAAACACTCCCATGCCTCAGGTTATCGGAGTGTATTCTCATGTTCACCCGGAAGATTGCGCTGTTCTGAAACAGTTTGTAGGTCAGGTTAAAGAAGGGAAAGCCACTAGTTTAAGTAAAGAAGTACGCATCAACAGAGGTAACGGAAAATATTCGTGGACCAGTATAAACGTAATGGTCAGGGATTATCGTCCTCAGGATGGAGTTATTGAAATGCTGTGTATCAACTATGATATCACTCCCTTGAAAGAGACAGAACAGAAGCTGATCATTGCCCGTGACAAAGCCGAAGAACTGGACCGCTTGAAATCTGCTTTCCTTGCCAATATGAGTCATGAAATACGTACTCCGCTCAATTCTATCGTTGGTTTTTCCAGTCTGCTGGCAGAAACAGACGACAGGGAAGAACGCCAGGAATATATCAAAATAGTAGAAACAAATAATGAATTGCTTCTGCAACTGGTTTCTGATATTCTCGATCTTTCGAAGATAGAGTCCGGAACATTCGACTTCGTACGTTCTGACCTGGATGTAAACGAAAGCTGCATGAAAATCATCAAATCGATGGAGATGAAAGTGCCGGAAACTGTGGATCTGGTCTTTGAGAAGTATATGCCCGATTGCCATATTTATACAGACAAGAACCGATTCATGCAGGTCATAACCAATTTCATAAACAATGCATTGAAATTTACGAAACAAGGCACTATCGCTTTAGGATATGAACAAACGGCACCTCACGAAATAAAATTCTATGTACGTGATACAGGTTTCGGGATTCCCAAAGAGAAAATTGATAGCATATTCGAACGGTTTGTGAAACTCAATACCTTTGTACAGGGTACCGGTCTCGGACTTTCTATCTGCAAAAGTTTAGTATCTCAGATGGGAGGAAAAATCGGAGTGGAATCAACCGAAGGAGAAGGTTCATGCTTTTGGTTTACTCATCCGTATTAATCATTTTATTTTGTACCTTTGCGCCCGATTTACATTAGAGACGCAACCATCATGCAACAGAATACACAACGCCCGGTAAGCTCGATAGCTTATCCGATATTGATCGCATTAAGTATTTCCCATTGTCTGAACGACTTATTGCAATCCGTCATAACCGCCACATATCCGCTTTTCAAAGAGGACTTGACATTGAGTTTTGCACAAATCGGATTGATTACGCTGGTTTATCAGATGTCCGCATCGGTATTCCAACCCGTATTCGGATTATTTTTTGATAAGCGCCCGTTTGCCTGGACACTACCGATGGGTATGTTGTTCACTATGACGGGGATGTTGAATCTGGCCTTTTCCACGAATCTTTATTGGGTATTGTTCTCAGTATTCACCATAGGTATAGGTTCTTCCGTACTTCACCCGGAAGCATCCCGCATCACTTCGCTCGCCTCCGGAGGCAGAAGAGGATTGGCACAATCCCTGTTTCAGGTGGGTGGAAACCTGGGAGGATCATTGGGTCCGTTACTGGTAGCTTTAATTGTAGCACCTTATGGTAGGCACAACATCGCATTATTCGCAATTTTATCGGTAATAGCAATCATGGTAATGATACCTGTCGGCAAATGGTACAAAGGATACATTACCCGAATGAAACGTGATCATATTGCCTTGCAACCTCATATGCAGATGCCTTTGCCTATGGGGAAAACGGTTCTTTCCATTTCTATCCTGCTGATACTTATCTTCTCCAAATATATTTATATGGCAAGCTTAAGCAGCTATTACACCTTCTATCTGATTGATAAATTTGGAGTAAGTGTGCAGGACTCCCAGCTTTATCTCTTTGTGTTTCTTGTGGCTACAGCCATCGGAACACTGATGGGTGGTCCTATCGGAGATCGTATCGGAAGAAAGTATGTCATCTGGGGTTCCATCCTCGGTGCTGCACCTTTCAGTATGCTGATGCCTCATGTCGGCTTGCTTGCCACAATTATTATGAGTTTCTGTGTCGGCCTGATTCTTTCATCTGCTTTCCCCGCCATCCTGTTATATGCGCAGGAATTATTACCCAGTAAACTGGGACTGATCTCCGGATTATTCTTCGGATTTGCTTTCGGAGTGGCAGGTATTGCCTCGGCTGTATTGGGAAATATGGCGGATAAGTTCGGCATCGAAGCTGTTTATAATGTCTGCGCTTATATGCCGTTACTCGGATTGGTTACCTGGTTTTTGCCTGATTTGAAGAAAAACCGTAAATAATTATATATTTCCATAAGGAGGTGCTTCTTCACAGACTCCTATCGGATAATCTTTTAAAATATCAGGATTACGGTGAATATGCCAGAAAAGATGAATTCTTATAATATCTCCCTTTACGGAGTATATTATCTTGTAAGGTTTCACTAAAAGAAATCTGTATTCATGCTCTTCATCAGTCAGCATCCACTCAATATTGCCAATTAAGGGATTCTGTTTTAAAGTATTTATTTTTTCTCTGAGCTTCTCTTTATATTTCAGAGCAATCTGAGTACCAAATTTCACTTTTCCATATTTGAAAATCTCACCGATTTGTCGTCGTGCTTCAATGTCGTATTGTATTTTCATTATTGCAGTGCATTATAAAACTCTTCCATTTCCTCTTCACTCACGTATTCCCCTTCATCAAAGCGCTTTTCGGAGTCCTGCAACTGTTTTCGGGCCTCTTTGACACCTATCTGATAAGGAGCATTGGTCAGATTTCCACTTCTCTGTATAATATCTTTTATTGTATCGAGCACCTCTTGGTTATTGATGTTCAACACTTCCCTGGCTAATGCCGCTTTATAAGCTTCCAATTCTAAAGTGTTCATAATCGATTTATTTTTAGTATCCATCAGCAAAGATAGATAAAACTTCTATATTTCTTAATGGATTATCATTTGTTTTCAGTCATACCTATAAGTGGTTAGCTACAAAGAAACATTTCATTATTTGTGGGTATTTCATAAACCCCTCTGATGCCGTTACTTTGCAACCGTACAAATTAAACCATTTTATAGTATGAAGAAAATAGGAATATTTTATGGTTCCTCAACCGGAACTACACAAGGCATTGCCGAAACAATCGCTTCTAAACTTGGTGTTCCCGCATCTGATGTAATCGATGTCAGCAAAATGAATGCCGACATGGTAAAAGAATACGAAGTTCTTCTTTTAGGAACTTCCACCTGGGGTGACGGTGAATTGCAGGATGACTGGTATGATGGCGTTAAAGTGTTGAAAGAATCAGACCTGAAAGAAAAAACAATTGCCCTGTTCGGTTGTGGTGATGCTGAGTCTTATTGCGATACATTCTGCGATGGTATGGGTATCATATACGAAGATATCAAGGATTCCGGTTGTACCATCGTTGGTAAGGCGTCTGCAAAAGATTATTCTTTCTCCTCCTCTATCGCCGTCATCGACGGTATGTTTGTCGGACTCGCTCTTGATGACATCAACGAAAGTGATAAGACGGAAGAACGTATCGACGCTTGGGTGAGCGACATAAAAAATCACTTGGCATAATTTTCTCTTATTCCATAGCCTTATGACAATATCTGACATTAACCCGGTAGAATTGAAAGAGAAGATTTTATACTCGGGGCAATGTTAGGTTATGATATATGTGCGCAATGCGAACGGTACTGTGAAAGAAAAGTCCGGTGCGCTTGATTAACTTTGCATGTGTTTAGTTAGTTGTTTTTTGTAAAAAATGCCTGCGGATTCCGTAGGCATTTTTATTATATCATCCGAAAATAGAAAGATAATCAGGCATAGCTATGCATACCGCCCAGTAGATAATTTACTCCGAAGTAAGTCATCAGCACCGTAAGGAAAGCCAACACCATATAAGCATGGAAGAACCGGGGTTGCCGGAAGACGGCAAGCGATTGTCCGTGGAATGCCGCACCATAGATTAAAAAGGTGATCAAAGCCCAGACTTCTTTCGGGTCCCAGGCCCAATAGCGCCCCCATGAAACATTCGCCCACACAGCACCAATAAAAATCCCCGCCCCCAGGCAAAATACTGCCGGATAGAGCATCAACCGACTGAAAAGCATCAATTGCTCCACACGGACCTTACGCTGTTCCTGAATCTCCGAATCGATTGTCTTTTTTCGCCAGCCTCCTATGCAGAATGCCAGTAATCCATTTAGCATCATAAAGGCAAACAATGCATAAGATACCATAATCAGAGAAACATGGATACTTAACCAGGGAGACAGCAACACAGGCATCAGAGGAGTGATCTGAGGATTGTTCTGCCCAAGATAAGCTACCAACAAGGCAAAACCCGAAATGAGCAATCCAAAAGGCAACGTAAAAGAGAAGCGACGCCGGAATATGCATGCAAGCAGAAGTGTACACAGTGCCATAAACTGCATGGTTTCATATCCATTGCTCAACGGAATACGCCCACCAATATACCACCGCAAACAGTAGCCAAAGAGTTGAAAAAGGAATGCCGTATAAAGTGCAACTGTAAAAACGCTCCATACCTTACCTGCCGAACGATGCATGCTGCAATAAAGCAGATAGAAAAAAGCCAGCATCCCTACAGTCAGATTGAACATGAACAACAGTTTGCTGAATGGAATGCGATTGTACAATATTTCAGCCTGCACTTTTACGTCAGACAGTGGTTTTATACTCCCATCTTCCGGTAAAGGACGGATAAGTGTTCCACTCCGTAGCATCAGTATCAATCCTACCTTTTCGTCCGTTTCCATGATAGCCTTTTCCAACGAAGTCATTTTCATGTGTGGCTTTTGTCCTCCTTTCCAAAATTCCTGCAAGCGATAGTTTTGCCCATCAAACAAATCAGTAAGACGGGCATAGGAAGAAGGTAATCGGAGTAAATGACGAAGTTCCGCACTCTTTATATAAATCATCGGTTCATTCTGCCAAACCTCCGGACGAAGTAACCAACCTCCGACAACCTGTTCGGGTGTCATGCCACCATAAGAAGATTTCCCAGTCAATTTCAATACAAAATCTCGTGCAAGGGTATTAAAAGGTACTACGCGATCATGATAAATCACTTGTTTGGATGCCAGACTATCCGCCTGTCTGAGTGCAAGTGCCGGAAGGCTTCTGTTTTCTGCTTGCATCACCGTTCCCGTAGCCATAAGCAACCATACAAACATTCCCCCTTTTCGAAGCAACGGATGCCTGAGCAATCTACGGAATTCCCCACTGCGACCGACAAGCATCCACAACATGGAGATACCCAGCAAAATATATCCCGCATACGTAATCCCTATTCCCCACGGATCATAATTCACCGACAACCAGCTCCCCTCCTTATCATCATCAAAAGAAGACTGGTAAAAGCGATACCCCTGACGAGAGAGGATACGATTCATGGAAACAGGTTCCGCACCACGGATATAGCTAACATAATCTGCCGGAGCTTCCGTCCCCGGATAATACTCTACCCGGAAACTGTCCAGACACAATGTGAATGGTAATTCGATTACCCGCTTACTGTCTTGGTCTATGAAAGTTCCTACCTCAGTACCTACTGTGAGATGCATATATCCTTTTTTGCTGCATGAAAATGTAATCATGGCTCCCACCAAGATAACGAGGAAGGAGCCATGCAACAACAATGTCGGGAGACGCCGCCACAACTGCCGCTTAACCAACACGACAACTGCCAATGCGGCAAGTACTCCCCACAAACAACAAAACCAAACTGTATGATAAACATACTTTTCTACAAACTCTGTTCCGCGTACATGCTCCACAAAGGTCGCCACAGCGAGCAAAGCCAGCAGACAGATATATAAGAAGACGAGACTTTTCTTCAAATTAAAAAGGTGCATATTCCTTATTCTTCAAAGCCTTAACTCCCATACATTCCATTTCGATCAACCATCCGGGACGACATACAGGCGCATGTACAAATACTTTAGGAGTATCCGGGAAACGCTTGTCATACAGGCTCTTCACAACTGCATAGTCTGCAATGTCACGCAGGTAAACAATCATATGTCCCAAATCATCAAATGTGCACTCCGCCTCTTTCAGCAAGGCTTCTACATTTTCCCACATCCGTTCCGTCTGCCTGCGGATGTCACCGGGGTATACCACTTCCCCTTTATTGTTGATACTTGCCGTACCCGAAATAAACACTTGACGCCGGTCACCGTAATCGACATACGTTCCGCGTTCAAAGCTGACCCCATACTCATAAGTAGGATTCAGATGCGTAGGAGCATAAAGAAAGTGTATCTGTTCCGGCTTTAAGCCTGCCACAGCATAGGTATCCATTTGCACCAATACTTTAGGATCAGCATGACGTCCACCGATACCTGTACTGGCAATATAGTGTGTTTTTTCCGTCAGATTCTGAGTAACAAAAACCTCATTACGTGCCTTTACCACACCGGCATAATTCACATCCACATTCTGTACGAAGAACCAGGTACGGATACAGTTATCCGCCAATTTACATCCTTGTTCCATAAGCTGCATCACGTAGTCATTCAGCAACAAACGGGTCTGGTATTCAGAATTTGCAGCACGATTGAAAGCACTGCCTCCCCACAGGTGGCGGTACGCATTGTGCTTTACTTCAAACAGTCCGTTGTGCAGCACTTGTGTCTGCACATTGGTCTGTAAATAAGCCCACAAAGCTATTTTCGTCCCATCCAAAGGGGGCTGCTCTACCACGGAAAGAGCACAGTCGGAACTTTCGGTAGTGATAGCCAGCAAGAGGTCAGCCTGATTGGCGGTATCACTCAGGAAATAACGTTTAAACACAGCCATGGCACCTTTCAATTCACCTGCAAGCAAATCGTTGTAGGCATTGGCTACCGCATTTAATTGTTCCTCATAAGTATCTTCCGGACGGGTAGAGTGAATCATTACATGAAACTCTGAAACGCCTTCTTTTACTTCATATTTAAAAATCTCGGTTAATGTATTCTCTGATTGGTTGGTTTGTTGTTTTTTGTTGTTCATTTCCAATATCGTTTACTCGTTATTCAAAAAAATACCTTCGTTTATCCAATTATCTATCAGTTTCAATAAGGGTTGCTCATCTTCTGACAGCATATCGGTATGGTTCATACTCGTATCACCAGCCCTGTTCAAGACCAGATGTAGAAAACTCTCTTCTACACTGCCGGGTTTCACCAATAGTATATCACTATTCTTATGCGCCGGCTGGTTGACCAACGCATGATAGCTCTTACCCTCCGTCAGAAATAAATTACCCGATGCAGAACCGGTCTGCCCATGGCACGCTACACATCTTTTATCGAAAACCTGTGACTGGATGGAACTGAACATACCCACGTCCAGTGTTCCCACATCCATTAATATGGTATCTGTGACGGCTGTGAGTTCTTCGTCTTCCATCGTCTTAAATTCAACAATGCATTCGCGCAAACGACTGATAACACACAATTTGAGTGATTTCACATCATCACTGATACCTCCCAGTGTCATAACGATATCTGTTCCGTTGGCTACATTGACTGGCAGTGATTTCGTTATAACGGCGTATTCACTTTTATCATTGAAGCCTGCCACAACGACACTATAATCGTCCGTCCAATTGCTGATACCACTGAAACGACCGGTCAACTTCATAGCACGTCCACCACGCTGTATATTGACCTCCTTCTCATAGATTCTTCCATCATCACATGAACAAAAAGCTGTCAGCGTAAAGATAGCAAGAAAGAATAATATATAGTTCTTCATACCCACCCTTTCCTGTTTTTTAGAAAGTATATTGCAGCATTACTGTTGCAGAATGAGTTGCCAGACCTAAATTATCATTATCGCGGTCGAGCTGTGTATCGTGACCCGTACGGGCAATATACTGGTACATAGCCTGGAGTTTCAAGTTACAACCCTTAAAGAAATAATTCATACCCACAGCCGGCATATTCAAAAATCCGTCATCGCCGGTACCGTTACGGTTAAAGAAGTCATAACGCAAGGCAGCCTGCAAACGGGGAGCAACAAAGTAGCCGCCCTGTACGTAACCACCCAAATAATTGTAGCTTTCATTGATCTTCTGGCGATCCGTGAAACCTACATTCATATAATATGCTTCGGCACCCAAATACAGTTTGTTTTTTAACATGGCAAATTCCACTCCCACACGGGTATCATTGGTACTTTCATTCTCACTTTCCACATTGATTGAAGCCGATACACCGAACATGATCTTATCTTCATTCAAACGGTTGGGATTACCTTGGGTGGACGGCATCACACCTTTAGGCATATAAGTAAAGCGTCCCGCATACAGTAAAGAAGGGATATGCCAATCATCGCTCAGAGTTTTGGTAGCTGTATTTACAGAAGAACCGGTGCCATTGAATAAACCTACTTCATAGCCAAATTTATCAGCTACCAATCCGTGAATTTCAACACCGAGGTCAAAACCGGTACCGATGTTAGGCGTCACCGCATTCAAGGAATAAGGTAGAATGACGGCAGAAGTCAATGATACCGGCAACTGCGGCAACAATGTTTCACCCAACGTCGTCAGATAAGCATGCGAGAAAGGTGTTTTGAATTTACCGACACGCACGGCAAACTGTTTTTTAAGTTGTACATCGAACCATGCTTGTTGAAGCAATGCTCCCCCACTGGCAGCCGCATTGATAGAAAGATTAAAGGCTACTTTACCAAAAGCTTTACCGGTGAAGCCCAATACAGCATAGGGAATTGAGAAACCGGAATTAGCTACATTATCCTGATTGTACGCTTTATCCAAACCTTCATCATCATACCAATTGAAATTTGCACAAGTCTGTACCAACAGGTAGGGCTTGAATACAAAGTCTCCCTTCTTGGTTTCTATCGTAAATCCCTCTCTTCCGGCAAGTGACACTACACCGTTTTCTGTATCTTCTTCATGCTGTGCCATAGCAGCCAACGAAAGGGCAGCCATTACAACCATTAAAATTAATTTCTTCATAATTGCTTGTATAATACTTATTGCTTTTATTGTTCGTTATTTGTTTTATAATGATTTCAGGAATGCGATCAAAGCATCACGATCTTCTTTACTCATCTTTTTGAAGAGATTCTTCGATGCTTCACCTTCACCCCCGTGCCACATGATAGCCTCAACATAGTTACGGGCGCGCCCATCATGCAGGAAGTAAGTATGACCGTTCACTGTTTCCTGTAATCCGATACCCCAAAGCGGAGTTGTACGCCATTCGTTGCCACGGGCCAAACCGCTTACATAGTTATCATTCAGTCCTACGCCCATAATTTCAGAGCCCATGTCATGAAGCAGGAAGTCCGAGTATGGATGAATTGTCTGACTACCCAGCCAGGGAAGACGAGTTCCGTTCAACAGTACAGACCCACGTGGTTTTGTGTGCAAGGTGGTTACATGACAGAGATGGCACTTCGCCTTATAAAAATTCTGCTCACCCTTGATCACTTGTTCATTATTCACATTGCGACGTGCCGGAACACTAAGGCTCTGCATGTAGAGGTCTACATTCTCCATCTCTTCTGTAGATACATCCAATTGGGCATAAGAAAGTCCCATCATACTGCCTTGATTTACTTGTGCCTGTCCTTCACAGATTTCTTCGGGATAGCGGCTGTTCGTAACTCCCATATCGCTGGAGAAACCAAGTTCCACTGTCAGGTCGGCATGCTGTGCTTTATTACCGGACAAGCCTAAACTTCTCACTCCTCTCTCGGAGATATAGTTGCAACGGCCACTGATACCATATTCCGGATAATTACTTTTAGCAGCCAAAGCTTCAATTTCAGTGGGATCGAGCGCCATCATTTGTCCCATACCTACGTGGCGCAAAGGAATACGCACCGTACAGAACAGGTCTTCGGGTTTGATGCTGTCCGCATACCATTCATAAATAGAATAATTGGGTTTGCAGAGTTCATACGTCTCACCATCAGGGAATTGGAAAGTCTCATAGGTATATTCCACTTTCAGTTTTCCCTCGGGCTTCACACCATAAATAGCCTGATCATGAAGCACACGTCCATAATCCTGAAAGAAAGCCCCATTCTTACGACTAATATAAACCAACATAGACGAAAAGCCGGAGCTACCGGAACCACCTTCGCTCCACAAAGTAGGTTGCGTACGTCCGGCATTTCGGTGACAGCTACCACAAGAATAACCGGCATAAACCGGTCCCAGTCCTCCCCCTATTCCATTACTACTGGTGCGGATATCATCATACAATTTGTCACCACGGGTGAAACGTTTATCGTATGCCCCTGTTATCCAGTCAGCAGACCTGTCATAAGCATAAGAGGAAGTCAAAAAGTTGGTAGCAGTACCGGCAGAGAGGGCAAAGCCGGCAGGTACTTCTATATCATCCACATCAATTCCATCATTTTCGCAAGCGAACAATGCCAGAAGCGAAAAACAGATTGGAAATGAGTATTTTAATAAGCCATTCATTCGTTATTGAATTATTATTGCAAAATACGTAACTAACATTTATCTTTTTAACGCAGATGTTGCGGAAACAACAGAATATTCATTATCCCGCTGTTTCCGCAAAATCTTATTTCTAACAAGTAAAAATCTTACTGAATGGTACGGGCTTCACCATCTTTGAAGATCAAATATTCCAAAGTGTGGTAACCACGCAAAGCTTGTGCACCGGCAATTTTATCATCTTCTTCATCATAGTCACCATCCCAGTTTAAGTCTGAATAGTTACCGGAAGTCAGTATCTGTACGATACCATCCTGGTCAAGCGGCCAGCTATCCATATTGGGGTCAAGACCTTTGTCGGCAACCGGACCAAAAAGGAATGCCTCACTGGTTTCCCACGGTGTACGAGCAGCAAGCCATGCTGTGGCACAAGCCTTGAAGTTAGCATTGCTGGGAGAAGTACGGAATGTTTCAACAGCATCGAAAAGAGCCTGATTTCCCGCTTTCAAATCAGAGTAAGTAGGTAATACAACTACATCCACATAATTCCTTACGACTTCAGCCAACACTGTTTTATCAATACTTTCGATACAATTCTTCAAGCTTCCCTTGAGTACACCCTCCAAAGTGGCACAAGCTTCCATAGCACTTACTGCTTCCGGACTATTGATATTATTGCGAAAAGGACTCGGGATAGCCCAAATTGCTGCTGCTGCATCATCAATCGCTTTTTTCACTTCAGTATCAAGATTAGTATTTACTGCAGCTAATGCTTTTGAGAGAGATGACTCGCTAATAGTTCCTGTACGTGTTCCGTAATAAGCATTACGAATAGAATAGATATTGTTACGATAGTCTTCACGAGAATGCCAGCTATACCATGACTCTACAGCATACAAAGCTTTTTCTTCATTATTATGTATGAAAAGATCGTAAGGGTCACCAATTTTGGCAGTACCTACTTCATTGGCAATGTCTACACAGCCATCAATCAACTGCTCAACACTCGTCAAAGCATCTTGATTCTTAAAGAAATCTGCATAGCTTCCACCTTCATTGTATTTAACTGCCCAGTCATCATAAAGAGCAGTAGCATCATTCACCAACAATTGTGCAACTACTCGCATGTAATTTCCCCAACTACTTGCATTCTCTGCCGTATAGTCAAGATTTTTAGCGTCTATAGTCGTAGTGTCATCATCACTACAAGCCGTAATGGAACACATCATGCTCAATAAAAGAGCCGACAAATAAAAAAACTTTTTCATATTACTTAAACATTAAATTAATTATAAATACCTATTTGAACTATCTCTTGGTAAACCAACCGACATAAGCTATGCCAATAGCAAATTCATTTTCATTGTTATATTTAGTCGATCCAAATACTTTGTTCGTACCAATATGACGGGTAGTATAATCGGCTTTCACAACCAGATTCGGCAATGCAAACCAGTTAACTCCTGCCGTCCATTTGCTTACCTGACAACGTTTCTCCATTGTAGCAGAACCTTCTGCCTCTTCCTGCGGGTTGTAGTATTCATAACGGGCATAAGGATAAATAACCGGACATTTCTTCTGCGAGAAGAAAGCACTCAGGTTGAGACCAGCCTCCAAGCCATAGCACAGGGCATTCTTAGCTACATTACGCATAGCACCGTGATAATAATTGGAGTTATTGGAAAGAGTAACCTTGCTGATCTTGGAAGAATTCTCTAAATCACCATAAATGATATTACCACGAGCGGTAACATATTTATTTTTATACTGTGCATCGGCAGAGTAGATTTTCACTGATGAGCGGCCTACACTGCTATACTTATAATTCTTATCAGCATTGGCTGTCACGTCATTACAATAGTAAAAAGCAGCACCTACACGCAGTCCCGGTACCCCTTTATAGTCCAGACGTGCTACATAAGCAGGTGAAGTAAAGTTATCTTGTTCAAAGAGTCCCTGCTTACCACCGGCAACCCAATTATCGCGACCAAATCCATCAGCATTCAAGCCGGCAACAATCATTGCCCGATAATCAAAGCGCGCATATCCTTTACCAAAAGAACCGAAGAATTCCAATCCTGTCTCATGCCAGGTAGAAGGAATAATTGTGGTTTCACCCTCAGGACGAGATGTTCCAAAGAAGTTGATAGGCTCATGGTGTGCATTGGTCAATCCCATAGGTACAATCAAATGACCGGCACGAACATTGAAAGCCGAATGTATCAGACGGGTAATGTGAAACTGCTCAAGAGCAACTTCTCCACCCTTTTCCATTTCTGTTTCATACTCACCGTTTTCTGAATTCTCAAGTTCTGTTTCAATACCTACACCTCCTGCTTCAAATTCTATTTCAGCACCCAGTATCCACTTGGAATTAAACTTGTAGTCAAAAGCCAACACAAAACGAGGAATTGCAATGGTATTGCGGTGATCACTGTTATCGACCCCACCATAGAAACGATTCGTTCCGTAATTCATAAACTTTGCTACCATTTCTCCGTATCCACCGAAACGGAACTTTTCGTAGTCGTCATCTTTTGTTACCTGTTTTATTCTCTCTTTCTTTGCCGTAGTTTCAGATACCTCTTCTGTTGAGGTTACTTTTTCAGGTTCATTAGCCCGTAAAGTATTGTTAAAAAGCAAGAAACCTAAGGCGAATAAGCAAGTTAATTTTCTCATCTTTTATCTTAAATTTTGTTGGCGCAAAGGTAGAGGGAGTTAAAAAGGCGGGCAATACCCAAATATGAGTATTGTGTTATTAAAAATAATAATAAGTAGGTACTTAAACGAACACTATTTCTTTTTGTTCTTTTTTACAAAGCAGTAATTCACTAAAAAGACAGCCGCAAAGATCACAGCAATCCAGATAAAACTAATAAATATCAAATAGTGGTTATAAATGTACTCTCCCTCTTCAGGAACATGATTAAGCATACATAGCAGACAGTTACACTGAGGATTATCAGCGTCATGAGAAAAGTAAGAGTACAGTAAAAAAGATAAGCTACCTGCAAAAAGAATAATAACAGCTATTATTCCCCATCTCTTACAACTTAAAGGTCTGTCAATCGCCTTTTTATGATTGGTTAGTTTCACCATATAGTAGTTTATAGTTAGATTATACGCGCAAAGTTGCATGCTTTCAGTGACCTTGGCAATACCCAATAATTGTGATTTTTATAAAAATCTAACAAAAAACCATTATTAATGGGTATTTCAGAAAATGCGGATTCTCCCCTACTTTGCAATCGAGAAATAAAACTTATGCAATACCCTAAAGATGACATACAAAAAGAAATTTTGAAAGCTGCCGAAAAGGTATTCCTCGAAAACGGTTTTCCAAAGGCTTCCATGCGTGAAATTGCGCAAGAAGCACAGGTAGGGTTGAGCAATATCTATAACTATTTCAAAAGTAAGGATGATATTTTCTGTACGGTGGTACGGCCTGTAATCAGTGCATTCGAAAGGATGCTGCACGAACATCACGGGCGTTATGGAGCAGATATCATGGAGATGTATTCCACAGAATACCTACGATATGTGATAGAAGAGTACATGACATTGATACAAAAGCATCGCAAATTGTTGGTATTGCTATTTTTCCATGCACAGGGTTCTTCACTAGAAAACTTCAAGGAGAACTTCACCGAACGCTCCACATCACTTGTGAAAGAGTACTTCAGAGATATGAAAGAAAAACATCCGCAAATGAATATCAATGTAACCGACTTTTCTATCCACCTGCACACGGCATGGATGTTCACCATGTTTGAGGAATTGATCATGCATCGAGTCGGGACAGAAGATTTGGAACAGATAGTCACAGAATACATCACATTCGAAGTAACTGGTTGGAGAGAGCTTATGAAAATATAAACTCTCTCTTTTTTTGAATGAATCTAAATATTTTTTCTATACCTCCTCCATCTTCGCCAATTCCCATCCGCTGAATTGCATTACTATGCAATGCAATCTTGTGCCTTGAATGAGTTGTTGTACCCTCGGGGCCTCAGCATAACGATGTATCTGATCAACAGCTTCCTGCCACTGGGCAGGAGCTTTTGTTTCATACTCTTTCGATGGCAGATATTTCAGTTCCAGAATATAACTGTGCGCCACCCCGCTATAGCGTTGCAGGTCGGGCATCAAAAACATATCGCAAAAGCCATGATTCAATTCCACTTCAGGAGCAACCAGATAATACGCATTCACACTAAGATAGGCAGTAAAGAAGCCTTGTATATTTCGTTCGCCCTCAATCATACTGCGTACAGAAGAATTGTCCTTGTAGGCATGGGCAATGAATTCAAGGGCTTCGCGCCATTTACCGTCATAAGACATGTCATAGAACAAATCCCTCAAATTATTTAAATTGATATATTCCTTATTCTTTGCCTGATAATCTTCCAAAAGATACTCGTAATATTGCTTACGCACATTGTTATTGGGGATACTTAGTACCAAGCGCTCTCCCCGTGTTGCTGTAATGGTCAGCATACCATAGTAGAACAGCAGACTGGGAAACATATCTGGATCTGTAATCTGACTGGCAGGGAAAGTCGTTATCAGATTTGCAACAATTTCCCCCTCTTCAGTAATCTTCCGGAGTACCCCTTTACGGTCACCATCCAGATGATCCAACTGAATGAGCTTCTTCATCTTGTTGTAATCGGTACGGGTATTAGGGTCAATCATCTGTTCGGGTGCTTTATCCAGATTCATATAGTTACGCAAATAATAAAACACCATATCACAGTTGAACATCTTCGGATCACGCGTCAAGCTCTCTTTTGCAAAACAGTAATTGTCATACCACGGCTTCATCTCAGCTATCATCGCCTCGACATCTCCCTTTAGTTGTCCGGCATCCTTATAATACTGAAACATCTCACGGACATCACTTTCGCTGAAACCCAGCATCATATTGAATTGATAATCGGTGCTGATATTCCAACCTATATTGAAGCCACTGATCAAGTCATCCAATGTGACGGGACTTACCCCCATCATAAAAATACGCTCGAACATGCCCTTGAACTTCTTGAATATCTCCCGATAAAAACCGCTGGCATGCGTAATGGCATGATATAAATCATTTCCCTTTTCGTTGAGCACCACATTGGTGAAATTGTCATATTCGTCTACAATCAAATAGAGCGGATAGCCCTGACGGGTGGCTTCCACTTCAATCATACTCAACTTATCGGCTGCCGACTGAGAGGCAAAGAAGTTTTCAACGATACGTTCGGAATAAGCATCCTCATAAGTTGCCATGAACCCATCCAATTGACGGCAACAATAAAGGTTAAAGTTGGCTTCCAAATTCTCTATCCCGGCGCCCGCTTTAGAGAAATCAAGGAAAAGTACCTGATAGCGCCCTTGCAGCGGTGTAGGATTCTGCCCAATCCAAAGGTTCCCAAAACGTTTTTCGAATTTTGCTTTCTGTGAACTGTCATAATAAGCACGAAGCATATTCAGGAAAATACTCTTTCCGAAACGGCGGGGACGGATGAGAAATAAATTGCTGGGCTGCTGCTCTAACAAAGGAAGATACATCGTTTTATCCACGTAGTACTGGTTTTGCTCCACCACTGCCACGAAGTCTGATACTCCATAAGGTATTCTTTTCACTGCTTCCATATCACTCTGCATATTTGAATTCATAAACGGGGACTCCATGCAAATGTAGTCTATTCCTTTCGAATGAACAAAAGAAGAAAGGGAAAGTTGTAACTACAAATTAACAAACGGCACATATCCCTCAGTTACCATACAGGATATGTGCCGTTCTAAATCTAAAAACTGGTTCTAATTTTATTGAGCTTTTATTAAGAGTTCGTTATTCTTCTCTCCGTTATACCAATATGCTTTATCCTGACCGCCACTCATTGCCCAAGCCGCAAAGTCTTTATAAGCATCGAGGAAATTTCCTTTCTCAATTACATGAGCCATAGGAGCCGGGACATTCAAGCCCCAAATCAGTCCTTTTTTGTTATAGTAATAATCCCATCCCAAACCGGAATTGTCACTGGGATATGTATCGTATACCGGTTTGTATCCTCCTAAATGGATTTCGGGGCCATGATCGGCCTTTGCCAAATAGAAGTCGAAGCTTTCAAAATCAACTGAATTTACATTTACCTCCTTGTTCATGTAAATGGCGATATTCAATTGCGGAAGTTCCGTAACAAGATATTCTTTGTCCGTATTAAAGAAGGTGCTACCGGAAGGCTTTGAAGTTGCCGCAACCAAATTACGGAAGTCCATAATAACTTCGCCATCAGGACCGGCGGACCAAACTACAGTTTCAACGGATGTATTAAAGCGCTGATATACTTCAATCTCATCAACGTCTGCTGCCTTAAGGTCCTTCAATCTTACGCATGGAGCATAAGGAAAAGAACCTCCCATAGCTCTCAACTCAATACCGAACTGTATGGCCTCATCAATCACGCTCTTACCTCTTCTACCGGAACGAAATGGAATTTGTACCCTGTAACCAAGAACAAAATCATTGAAATCGTAATCCCCTAAACTCGGAAACATATCTTCGAACATGACAGTTCCCCATCCATTTTTGGGATAGTTGATACTGCCACTTCCTCCATTTGCGTTGTCCGCCCTTGTCTCAGGACTCGGTTTGCTATCTTGGGGAAGCGTGAAATGAATTACATTGTCCTTGTCAGCAGCAGCTGCCAAAACCATTTTCTTACCATTTACCGTTTCGTATTGCAGGTAAGCTTCTTTAGAATTGGCAGGCAGGCTCAGAGGAATCGTTAGGGTTCCGTCGTTTGTCTGTAGAGTTGCCAGCATTGCATTTTCGGTACATTCCTGATCGGAGTACACTGAAACATTCGATGCACCTTGAGCTGTGATTTCGCACTGTGCATTCTTGACCATTTTCCAGTCAAACCCGCTCGGGACGACCAGGTCGGCTACTGTTTTTTCTTTTTGCGGTTGTTTGTCTGCATCATACACACTTTTCTCGCATGATGTAAAGGCTAACGTGACCAGCAATAAAGACAAGGTGAAAATCGATTTTCTTTTCATGTTGCGTTCGTTTTTTATTATGATATGTAAAATGTATGTTCTCTCTTCTAAGTAATCATTATCACAGTTGATTGAGATGTAAATTGGGTGAAGCATCGTCACCCGTTCAGGTGAAACACCGTCACTCGCTCGGGTGCAACACCGTCACCAGTAATACCTACAGATCATCCGAGCGGATCTTCCTCTAACCCTCCATCAGGACCACTTCCACCGCCGGTAGGTGCCGTGCCGATATAAATCGTTTTTATAACGCTGCGCGGTACTTTCAACAGAGTGTTTCTACTGTATTGTGTCGTCACCTTCAATTCATACGTCCCCTTTGCCAGTCCGGCGGGAATGATGAAACTCAGTCGGGAAGGTTCGTTCAATACCCACAGGTCTTCAGTGATTTTGGTTATCTTACTTTTCGAGTCAGTTAACGTGATGCCTACAGAGTCGTCAGTACCGGTCACTTTCAGCATTGCACCTTTCAAGGTGAAAGCACGTCCAGCTGTGGCACTGGAATCCAATGCACGGGTGGATGTGTCTTGAACGCCTGCAATGTACATAGCACTGCCTTTTGCACCGATAATGTTCACCACCGTATTTTTGATGGCTTCGCGAAGGTCAGCACCCACGTTGAAGTTTACCACGATAGAGTTCTTTGCCGGATTCCAGGCGGAGCTCTCGATCACACCATGAAAACTGACCGAGGCATAATACAAACCAGTGTTCACACTGACACCACTCATCAGCAGGCGTTTGGTGACGCGCTTCTCCAGGTCGAAGACGTGGCGGATGGTTTCTTCCCGCAGACCGGAGTCTTCCGCCTTCATTTCGGCAATGATACGTTCCTCGTCGGCACTGCCGTTGGAGACGGGGACGAGAATCATATCCTCTTTGTTGTCCACGGTCACGGTGTTGTCTGCCAGTTGGCCGTTGATTTGATACCTGATTTCTTCTGACATAATCTCTTTTATTTTAGGGTTAATATATTTATGATAAACTATATAAGTAACGAGTCGCAGGTGATTTAGAACCGTTCACTTCGTCTGGTAAATTGCGGTGTTATAGCTGTCGCTACAGCCAAACACCGCAATCCCACAAACAGCACAACATCAAACGACTAAAGATACTTATATTATATCTACATTTCATTGATTATCATTTATCGGACTTCTAAAAACGGGATTTCTGAAATTACTTACCAAGTAATTTCAAACTACTATCCGATGCATGCGGAAAAAGCGATTTCCAAGCGCATCGCTTAGGATGAAAAAAAAGACTTTTCTGAGCTAAAAGTAAAATAGTTGATGGTTCCGCTTCTAAGCTGAAAGTGGAGAGTACAATTCGTATACCTGCCGTAGTAGAAATAAGAAGATAATATGTGTTTTTCCTATTTTAGATCATCGTGATTCTGTCTTGGAAAAATTATATTTAAAGTTTTATTAATATATCCTTGCTTATTTGTGAAAATAAGTGGATATTTGCAAGCGATTACTGCCGTTACTTGGTAAGTAATTTTGTCTCAACTTCGTGTCTTACAATATACTGTAAAGCATACTCCCCTTCCATTTACCTTTTTTCACAGCTGCGATGAGTTGTCTGTTTACTTCATCGATACGTTCATTTTCAAAAGGTTTGAGGTAAGTTTCCGTTACCCGGATGGACGAGTGTCCCAGTGATTGGCTGATAATGCCAATGGACTGCCCCATGTGGTAAGCCAGCGTAGCCCAAGTATGGCGGGCGGTGTAGGAACTTACCGGTACGCCTGGAAGCATCCGTTTTACAGCTTGCTTTAATGTCCGGTTAAAGTTACGTAAAGCAATCTGGTAAGAAAGATATTGTTCCCAACCGTCCTGTATCTCTGCATCCAGGATTGGCAACAGGTAGGGAGATGAGGGGTTAGTCTTCTGTCCGAACCCTCGTAGTAGGCGCAAGGCTTCGGGAGACAGTTTCACCCGCATCGGTTTCTGAGTCTTATGACGGAGATAGACCAGATATTCCCCCTGCAAATCCTGCCTGCGCAGATGGGCAAGGTCGATAAACGGTATCCCCCTGCACAGAAACATCAGGCGGAAATATGCCAAAGCCCTTCTTTCTTCTCTGGTCAGGTCATCGTTCTCTGCTCTCAACAACTTTTCCATCTGCCATCCACGCAGTGCACGTTTGGTTTGAGACACTACCCGTGTATGTACACCGGCAAACAGCTGTGGGTTGTGTCCCGGTGTGCCTACAGGCATCCAGCGGTTGTACACAGCCCGCAGTGAGCTCATGTAACTGGTCACACTGTTCACCTTCAAGGGTCTCTTTTTCTTTTGCATCAGCCACTCCTCATAGGCTTTCAGCCGCATAGGGGTGAACACTTCATCCATAGGCAGTGGTATGCCCCTGCCACCCGCAAAATCTTGGAAGGAATGCAGCGCAGACACATAACCATGCGCCGCCGCAAACTTTCGTTCACGTTTCAGCTGTTCGGTCACAGCAAGTATGTAGGAAGCCAAATCCGTACTTCCCACATCCGTTTCTACATCTTTTGTTTTCATAAATCTCACTATTTATTAATAATAAAAACTCCGGCACAGCAGTAGCTATTACCGGAGTTTTTTCAGCCTTATGATAATTGGAACATCTTCAAGTCATCTTCCACATCACTGATGGTACCTATCTGGAAAGTATCTACCAAGACCTTTGCCACATTGGGCGACAGGAAGGCAGGCAGCGTAGGCCCTAAATGGATTTTCTTCACACCCAGACTCAACAAGGCCAGCAATACGATAACGGCTTTCTGCTCGTACCAGGCAATGTTATACACAATCGGGAGTTCGTTGATATCATTCAGCTCGAACACTTCTTTCAGTTTCATTGCAATGACTGCCAATGAATAGCTGTCGTTGCACTGTCCTGCATCCAGTACACGTGGAATGCCGTTGATATCTCCCAGAGGCAACTTATTGTAACGATACTTGGCACAACCTGCTGTCAGGATGACTGTATCTTTAGGCAACGCCTTGGCAAATTCGGTATAATAATCACGTCCCTTCATACGTCCGTCGCAACCTGCCATAACCACAAAGCGACGAATAGCACCGCTCTTCACGGCATCCACCACTTTATCTGCCAGTTGCAACACCTGATTATGGGCAAAGCCACCGATGATTTCTCCACGTTCTATTTCCGTAGGCGGCTGGCATTGCTTGGCTATCTCGATAATTTCGGAGAAGTCTTTTCTGCCTTCGGCATCTGCCTGAATGTACTTGCAACCGGGATATCCGGTGGAATTTGTTGTAAACATACGTTCTTTATATTCAGCATTTGCCAACGGAGGGACGATACAGTTTGTTGTAAACAGGATAGGGCCATTGAAAGTAGTGAACTCTTCACGCTGCTTCCACCAGGCATTTCCATAGTTGCCTACGAAGTGGGAATACTTCTTGAAAGCAGGATAATAGTGAGCAGGTAGCATTTCGCTATGTGTGTACACGTCGACTCCTGTACCTTCGGTTTGCTTCAATAGTTCTTCCATATCTTTCAGGTCGTGGCCGCTTATCAGGATACCCGGACGCTTCCCTACTCCGATATTTACTTTTGTCATTTCCGGATTGCCATAGCGTTCGGTATTCGCTTTATCCAGTAAAGCCATAGTCTTCACACCGTATTCTCCGGTCTGAAGCACCATCTTCACCCATTCGCCTGCCGGAAGTGATTTTGTGGCAGTGGCAGCCAAAGCATGTTGCATAAAAGTATGGATAGAAGCATCGTCATATCCCAGACGCATGGCATGTTCCAGATATGCCGCCATACCTTTCAGACCATAGGTCATCAATTCTTTCAGGGAACGCAGGTCTATGTCGGGCTCACGCAGCACACCTACGCTTTCCGCCTTGGAAGCATACTCATCACGTCCGCCCTGCCATTGCAATTCGTCGATTTCAGGCAGGGAAATACCTTTTTCTTTGGCTTCTTCTATTAAACGGTTACGCAATGCCATACCTTTATCCACCCTGTTCAGAATGCTTTCATCATCGAAGTTGGCATTTGTAATGGTACAGAATAAGGCATCCACAACAAAACGGTTCACTTCGGCAGCTACGGGATGTCCAGCGTTACGGAACTCATCAGTAACGACTGATATTCCACGTACCACGAACATCAGCAAATCCATTGCCTTTGCTGTATGACTTTCTTTTCCACACACACCTTTCAAGATACAACCGGTGCCTTTCATTGTTTCCTGGCACTGATAACAAAACATTTTAGCTTCCATCATCTTATTCTTTTTATTTAGTTAAATACTCATGCAAAATTAGGTTGTTCTATAAATGATAATTTATAGAAGCGAATTTTAAGCCTGAAAGGCTTGCATTATATAGCGTAGGGCATCGCCCTACGTAATGTGCATCCCCATTTCTGAGCCCTGAAAGGGCGATATAAAGGTTGATGCTTAATTGCGCCCTTTCAGGGCTTAAATAGAGATATACATAATCACGTAGGGCGTTGCCCTACGCTATGTAATATCAGGCTTTCAGCCTGTCTTGGTCTCAGCCATTCCCACCGATAAATTATCATTTACCATACTATAAATTAATTGTAATCGGGCATCTATAAAATACATTTGCATTATCTTTGGATAAGATAAGCTGCATCTCAGCATAACTTTTTCATGCAAGCATGAAAGTTCTGCATTCGATTTGCATTATCTTTGTGCAAAGATGGAGAGTTTATAGCAGGTAAATTGTCACGTATGTTACACCTAATCACAAAAAACTTAAAAAAGAATGGAACCACATATATTATTACAGATGCCATTATTTCGAGGCATAACAGAAGAAACGCTGTTAAAGTTCGTTCTGTTGCACCAACATACCCTTAAATCTTATAAATCGGGAGAGTTTATCGCCATGCAGGGAGATATTTACCGTTCTCTCTATATTCTGTGCAATGGAACAGTGCGTACGCAAATGGTCAGTGCGGAAGGAAAACAACTCACCATAGAGACCCTCCGTGCTCCGAAACTCCTTGCACCGGCTTTCATCTTCGCCTCCGAAAACCGTTTCCCGGTGAATATCGAAACCTTGGAAACTTCGGAAGTATTGATTCTGAATAAGGATGCTTTTCTGGAGTTCATGCACCAGTACCCGGTCATCATGCAGAATTTCCTGAAGTTGATTTCCGACCGGAGCTTGTTTCTATCCAAGAAACTGAATGAGTTTGCCTTACAAAGCCTGAAATCCAGATTACTCAATTATGTAAAGATGCATGGAGGCATCGGTTCCCAACAGGAAGTTGCACATATACTTGGAGTGGCCCGTCCGTCACTGGCACGTGCCATATCTGAACTGAGCAATGAGGGCTGCATACAAATAGAAGGAAAAGAAATGTTTATTGACGAGGAGAATTCGAAGAAATACTTTTAATTCTACTTTTTCATCGTATCTTTGTACAACCAACTACCTAATATAATGAGGAAAATAACATTAACCGACAAACATCAGGAATTACTTTTCCAGATTCCGCTGTTTCGTGACCTTCCCCTTAACATCAAGCATTCATTGCTCGACAGGTTAGATATCTCCCTGTACTCGGTCGACAAAAAAGATATCATTGCCACCCAGGGAACACTCTGCAAGAAATTATATGTATTATTGGAAGGGAAACTACGGGTAGATATTATTGACGGATTGGGAAATGAAGTCATGATAGAATATATCGTTGCGGCACGTGCATTCGCCACTCCTCATTTATTCAGTTCAGACGGAGTGCTGCCGGCAACCTTTACCGCCATGGAAGACAGTACCCTACTCACCGCCAGTAAAGAGTCCATGTTTAAGCTTATCAGCGAGGAACCTAAAATATTACACAACTTTCTTTGCATCACGGGCAATTGTAATGTCTGCACAGTATCCCGCCTGAAAACCCTATCACGAAAAACAGTGCGCGAACGTTTCGTTGTCTACTTGCTGGAACACAAGAAAAAGAATTCTTCAACGGTCAACATCATTCACAATCAGGCAACCCTTGCCGAATATCTGAATGTAACCCGCCCTGCACTATCGAAGGAAATTAATAAAATGATAAAGGAAGGAATTATAGAGATGGACGGAAAGACAGTCCGTGTTCTGGACGAACCATCATTAGAAAAATACGTATGAGGAAGTTCCCCCATACGTATTCTCTTTTATCTATCTTTACCACTTCACAAACAATACTCTCGGATTGATATTTACTGAAACCCATCCCCAGTCTTGCCAGCTTTTGTGATTACCGCCTTTCACGACATCCATGGTTTCCGTTCCGCGCATGAAGGAATATCCGGCAGAGAGTTTCACATCTTTCATCACCGACCAGTTAATCTGGTAATCGACTTCCGAACCTAATGCTTTCTTCAGATTCGGCAATTTCGCCGCTGTTGAGAAATGGTGGTAGTTCAAGTCCATATCCACCTTATCGGAAGCACGGAAACGTACACCCAGACGTTTATCAAACAACCCGGGAGCATATCCGTTTTTAAAGTCAGATGCGTAGAAATAATCCATAGCTCCGTAGAACTTGTGATGTGTGCCATACAGAACATTGAATGCCTTGTACTTGTCACTGTCACCGCTGTCTCCGCTTAGATAATCGGCACTTGCCACTACGGTCCAGGTCTTGTCAATGGCATAAGCGGCCTGCAGGCTTGCCATAAAGGCAGATACCTTTTCTGCATTCAGGTTCTTCCCCATCTGATAGTAGAAAGCACCATCCACATTCCAGCCATTATCCTTATAAGTAATATAAGTACCCATCGTTTGCAGATAGCGGGTATGGGATTCTTTTGTTGCTGCATCTCCGGTCTCCAATCCCAGATTCATGAACAGTAAGGATGCATCAAAGGGAGTATAATCGGATTTATAGTGATACCAGAATGTCTGCATATTCTTGTAAGGCTGTGCTCCGGCCTGCACGTAATAGGTACCGCCTATCTTAGTCTCGTCGTTCTGGTTAAAAGCGAGAATAAGATGCAGTTGATTATTCTTGTCGGCATATCCCAGTTTCAATGCATCATGATAGCGTCCGGCTATGTTCCAATCCAGTCCGCCCAAAATGCGTTCGTCATCGTACGAAAGGGTCTGACGACCTAATTGTGCAAAGAAATTTTTACCGAAATTCAGTTTAGCCCATGCCTCGTTCATGATGAAACGTCCATTCTTGTCAATCTGCGGATCTTGTCCCCATACCCCCACATGCTGAGCCGAGATTTTCATTTGCAAATCAGAACGCTTGTACTCCATAGAAAGGCGCGCACGGTTATTGATGAATCCCGCAGGTTCCTCTCCTTCATTACGGGGCATCAGAGCACCGTTACGATATTCTGCACGAGGTCTGATCTGGATGGACATTGTAAATTCATTCTCTTTTTCTGTTGTTTGCGTATACGCCATGCTTGGCAAAAGCATGAGAAGCATTGCCCAATAAGTAGTTTTCATAATGATTATCAGTTTAAATTATACGTATGAATGCTGACTCCCTGTGCAGAGGGCAGATAGTTTATGCCGTACCAGCACATTTGCAGCAAAACAAATGATATCAGAAGTAAAATTAAGGCCTTACGGTGTAACAAAGGTTTTCCAAGGCGGAAATGTATATAAATCAGATAGGAGAACCACGTAGCGGCCGCCCATGTCTCTTTCGGGTCCCACGACCAGTAATGTCCCCACGCCTCTTTTGCCCATACAGCCCCCGACAGCATGCCTAATGTCATGAATGCCAATCCTACATAAGTCAGATTATCGCATAGGTCCATTTCCCGGCTGTCAATCGGCTTCTTCTTGAGCCAAAGCAGGTAAATAGCCATCACGGTGGCCGCACCCAGCATAGCATAGGCAAACATATATACGATGACATGCGGCGTAAACCACGGGCTTTGCAAAGCCGGCATCAAAGTTTTGTTATGTATTTCCGGTTTGAAGATATTGATGCAGATAAATACCAGTGACAGAATAAAACTAAAACTGAGTATCCACTTATACCTCCAACGGCTGTATGTGATGAGTCCTGCCAGTGGAAGAAAGAAAGAGTACCACAGGCGCGTCTCTCCCATGGTCCGCATAGGCGGACGCTCCAGAGAAATCCACATTCCCACAATAAAGCAAAAGAAGATAGCAAGTCCTATCAAGGTAAGTCCGCCAACAACATACGGTTTTCTTCCGCGCCAGGCGGCAAAGGCACCGAATCCCCAGAAGTGCAGGGCGGCAATTGAAAACGGTACAAAATAATCCCACGTCATTCAGCGTCCTCCTCTTTTCTTTTTTGTGCGTTAACAAACAGACAGATAGCTCCCAGCAACATCATGATAATACCCGTATAGACAGCAGGCAACCACGGATCACGTACCAGTTCAAACACACTGATATCGCTCCAACGCCCTTTCGTATCATCATAACTCAATTGATAAATATTCCATCCGGCCACATTCAGAGGATGGTTCACTGCAATCGTATCTTCCACCTGTTTGCCGTCTTCCGTGTAAACTTTCACTGTAGAAGCAAAACGCTGCGGCTCGCGTTCCGGCATGATAAGGCTTGTCAACGAATCCAGACGCAATGCTTTATATGGGAAAATAAAACTACCGCAACTTACCCAGCCCTCCTTTGCAGTTTTCGTCTTTTGATTGATAGCCTGCAAATAAACGGCATATGTGGCTCCCATCGAATGGAATTCGGTAAACTTCACCGTATCTTCCGTAGCCACAGAAGCCGCCCAGGGAATCGTTTGCCGGATAGTCACCAGCCAATCGGACAGTTGCCCATCCGTTACACCTTCTTCCAGCAACAAATGTTCCGGTGCTTTCTCAGGCAATGTACGTCCTGTTTCATTATCAATCAGCATCAGTTTCGGAGGATACTCGTCAATCGTGAAGTCTTTCAGTTCAACGGCCAGCGGAAGTTCTATCAATTTACCGTGCTCATCCATTGCACGCCATTCGGCATTATCTATCCGGGTAGTCATTTTCAGCCGCTGCATATCGGCATTTCCCAAGGTTGCCGTAATCAAGGCAATGAACAGCCCGGCATGATTCAAAAGGAAAGCAAGCTTCTTCCATCTGAATGGAAATCCGGCACGAAACGTGGTCACCCCCAGTACAGTCACCATCCAGATATAAAGCAATACAAAAGGCCATGCCGAAAGCATTCGCGAAAAGCCAAACATATCTGCCGGATGATCGGAAGGGAGCTGACGGATAAGTCCCATCACCACCGTAATGCCCGCCACCCATAAAAGAGAAGAGACAGCTGATGTATAATGACTCATCCAACCGAAGAAATAGACACGTTTGCGCAGGCAATGCATGGCAACTATTCCGGCTATATATAAAACCAGAACAATGATGTTCACCGGATAGGCAAACAGACTCCAATCTATTTCACCAATTGTAATCTGTAGCAGCCATCCTGTCACCAACAATCCTGCGCCTATCAGGCATCCTTCTTTAAATCCCCACGGTCTGATCCACATATCTCTGTTTTATTTCTGGGCCAGGCGACCGTTAGCTTTCGCTTTTTCCAGCCACGCAGGTACAGTTGTTTTCAAGAATTTCTCTTTAGCAGCTCTTTCCGCATCCATGTCGAGACCAATGTATTGTTGTGCTTTCTCTTTGGTTGAAATATCCGGCATCGGCACATCATCCGTAAAACCATGCTTAGCCAATACTCTTGATACAGCCAGACGAGCCTGCATAGCCTTATCCAGTCCATGTGAAAGGATACGTTGGATTTCCTGCGGAGCATGGAAAGAACCACCGTGAGAAGCCACACCGAAATCCCAACGCCACTGCGCCTGACGGATAAGGGCAAGTACATCTTTCATCTGATCTTCCGTAGCCCCCTTGTCCCATGCAAACTTAGCTTCGATATGAGCCTTAGCGAGTTCCTGTTCCAAACGGTTACGTATTTCGTTAGCCTTACGTTGACGTTCGTACACATTGTTACGCAGTGTTTCTTCACTTTCGCGGTGGCAAGTCTGACAAGTGCGGTCTATCATCGCCAGCGGGCTTTGAATATGGTGATCGCTGAATTTCACACCACCTTCGCTCTTATAAGGCATGTGGCAATCTGCACATGACACACCTCTCTGACCGTGAATACCCATCTGACAGATTTCATAATCAGGATGCTGCGCTTTCAATATCGGAGCACGGCTCAGTTTATGAATATAGTCATAGAAACCTTCATTATCATAATAAGCCTCCATATCTTCCACAGTAAAGCCTTTATCCCAAGGGAAAGTCAGGTACTTACCATCACCTTTGAAGTAATATTCCACGTGGCACTGCGCACAAACCAGCGAACGCATTTCCTGCGGAGTAGCTTTCGTAATATCCTTACCCTGGCGTGCAAAAGCCTCGATCAATGCCGGACGGCTGATGTGCAGGTTCATATTTTCCGGTTCGTGGCAATCGGCACATCCGATAGGATTTACAATCTCATCACCCATTGCTCCCCACTTATTATTATAGAATGCATCCACACCGATAGCCTCCATCATACGGGGAACATCCGGACTCTTACATGTCCAACAGGTAGACGGTTGCGGGCCATCTTCGGGAGTAGCAGGTGCACCCGTACGAAGACTTGCCGTAATATCCTCTATCGCATGCATATGGCCACGCGGAGTCGAATAGTCCTTTGAGAAAGCATATCCTGCCCACAGAACTACCATTTCAGGACGTTGCTCCAATACATCGACTGCAATGTTTCCGTTGAATTCACTCTGGAAATCTGTCTTCGCTGTTTCCGTCCAAGTCTGATATTCACGGGGGAAATCACTTTTGAACACTTCATTACGGGCTTCAATGCCTGTAATAACAGTCCTGCGGTTATTGAACACGCTTTCTAATTCCGCCCGCCTCTCCATCAGTGCGGAAACACATAATCCTAATACAAACACGACTACCATCGAACCACCGAACAGCAGCCAGCCTTGCCATGACTTCAATTTCTTTTCCATAAGTATATTGATTTTATTTCATTATTTCTTAAGCATCTTTTGCAACCAGTCCGGAACGGGCGATTCGGGATAAGGTACCAGTGCATTGGGAGTAGATGACAACGAATTGCTTCCACCATGCGGCACATCCCGGTGACAATCCCAGCAAGCCTTACCCTCGCCTACCTGAGACATCATATAATCTATTTTTCCGGTTTTCACAAACTCCGTATTCAACTGCGTATGGCAACGAATACAGTTATTCATAATCACCTCTGAACTGGCTTCATGCGCCCTGATAACCTGCGGCTCGCTCTTTGTCAAAAAAGCAGCTACATGCTTCATACCATCCATCCCTTTGAATGTCCATTTCTTAACGGCATTCTCATGAGGAACATGACAATCATTACAAGTGGCATCCCGACTATGTGAACTGTGGAACCATGTAGCATAGTAAGGTGCCATAATATGACAGTTCACGCACGCTGACGGCTCATCCCCCAAGTAGGTATGCGCCCGCAGCAGATACATGAACAAGCCTCCCCCGCCTACCACAACACCGCAGATTATTATCGCAGCCACTTTCCATTTGTACGAAGGTAAAAACCTGTTTATAAATGACAATTTCTTCATAGGAAATAGTATTTTTCACAAAAGTAGGGGCTTTATTTTTAAAAAAGTGTAATAATGATTACATATTTTACACAGTCTTGCGCTATCTTTGAAGAATTCAGTTGAGTGATTATCCACCCTCATCCGTATATTCTTTAAACACCTAATGTTATTGATAGAATATGAAAGTACTTAGTTTATTGATATGTCTTCTCTTTTCAGGGATATTACAAGCTCAGGAGGTGAAAATCGCCTTCCAACAGCAATTGCCGAATAGCCATCCGCGTTACCTGACAGATAGCAACGGTAAGAGTGAAACCCTGAATCTGATAGAAAAAGAAGATTGGGCAAAAGACGTATTTGAGAAATTGAAAAGGCGAACCGATCTTTATGCTAACCTGACAGACGCCCAACCGGACTGGTTACTTTCGCGCCTTGCCATGTATTGGAAGTCTCATACTACGGATGTATATATAAAAGGTGAAACCTTCGACCATGCCGGAGGCGAAAAAGCACCGGCACCCACCGTTCGCTATACCGGTACGCGTGGCACATTCGCCACCCACGGACGTCCCCGTCTGGAAGATGTAGTGCCATACGATGATGATGCTGAAGGAAATGTGACATTCTGTAACAATGCCCTACCCGGCCGCCCTATGGAGAGTGTACATCCTTCTAAAACCGGTCGCAACATCGAAAGCCTGAACCGTGAAATCATGGGTATCGCCCGTGATGCCGCCTTCCTTTACTGGCTTACCGGAGAAGAAAAATATGCAAAACTTGCCGCCGGAGTATTCGATACCTATATGACCGGTATCTATTACCGGAATGTTCCTATCGACCTCAACCACGGCCATCAGCAAACGCTGGTAGGAATGAGTTCTTTCGAGGTTATCCACGAAGATATTCTTTATGATATCGTTCCCCTTTACGATTTCCTATATGACTACCTGAATACCCGGCATACCGACAAGATGGATATATACGCAGGAGCTTTCAAGAAATGGGCGGACAATATCATTGCAAATGGTGTTCCTCACAATAACTGGAATCTGATGCAGGCTCGCTATGTCATGAATATCGGTATGATACTGGAAAACAATAAGCAATATGCCGATGGTAAAGGACGCGAATATTACATTGATTATGTACTCAACCGTTCCAGTATCCGCCAATGGAGTCTGAACAAATTAGCCGATTATGGCTTCGATCCGAAGACAGGTATCTGGGCCGAATGTCCCGGATACAGCAATGTAGTACTGAATGACTACACCAGCTTTGCTACCCTCTTCGACCGGAATCTGAATTATGATCTGGTGAAAGCAATGCCGGTTCTCTCTAAAGCAGTAGCCGCTACTCCGCAATATTTATTCCCCAACCGGATGATCTGTGGTTTCGGCGATACTCACCCGGGATATCTGAACACCAATCCTATATCCCGCATGATACGAAACGCGCAGCACAACGGCAAGAAAGAGCAAGAAGAATATTTCACTGCCATGCTGAAATGCTTCCATCCTGATGCGGGAAAAACCAAAGACAACAAAAAAAGTGTCCCCGTTTCTATCAGTTCTTTCTTTGATGAAAAGCCATTGGAACTGAATCCCAATATCGAAGCCGGAAAAATAGAACAATATGTCTCTCCCTTCTTCTATGCACCGAACGTTTCCTGGCTGGTACAACGAAACGGAATGAATCCCCGTAACAGCCTTATGATATCCCTGAATGCCAGTGAAGGAAACCACATGCATGCCAATGGCATATCCATGGAACTTTATGGTAAGGGATATGTTCTGGCTCCCGATGCCGGAATCGGCCTTTACTTATACAGCGGACTGGATTATCTGGAATATTACTCTCAATTTCCCAGTCATAACACGGTTTGCGTGGATGGCATTTCCAGTTACCCGGTTATGAAAAGTAATCACTCCTTTGATCTTAAATCCAGTTTCCCTGTTTCTTCCGAACCGGGAAAAGCTTTCACTTCCGTAACCTATAGCGATGTTTCTTTCCGTGAACCGGAAAGCCGTGCCGACCAGACCCGCATGATGAGTATCGTCACTACCGGTCCGGAAACCGGTTACTATGTAGATATCTTCCGCAGCCGGAAAGAACGTGGTGGTGATAAAATGCATGATTATTTCTATCATAATCTGGGGCAAACCCTAACACTGACAGGCACAGACGGTACAGACTTGAATTTGCAACCCACCGAAGAACTGGCCTTTGCCGGTGCTCACCTTTATGCTTATTCTTATATCTATGATAAAAAGTCAGCTACTACCGACAAAGATATAAAAGCTACATTTACCATTGCCATGCCCGACAAGGATGACATTTCAATGAACTTGTGGATGAAAGGAGAAACAGATCGGGAAGTTTTCACCGCCCTGTCTCCCATGACGGAAGGTTTGAGCCGTACCCCGGGGATGCCATATAATATAAAAGAACAGCCTACCCTGACATTTGTAGCCCGCCAGAAAGGAGAAGCCTGGAACCGACCATTCGTCGCTATCTATGAGCCCTCATCCGTAAAAGAACCCGGTTGCATTGCCGAAGTAAGCTTCCCCGAAGTAAAAAGTAAAACGGAAAACAGTGCCACCAGCATATGTGTTGTACAAAAAGATGGACGTATAGATTATATCCTGTCATCAGATACCCCCACGGATATCTGCACCAGTGGAAAAATGAGTGCACAAGCCACCTATGCTTTATGGGGAAATAAAAAGGGCGATGACTGTACCTTCTTTTTAGGACATGGCACTTTGCTAAGTACCCCGAATGTAGTTATCAAGGCGGAAACTCCCGCAGAGATATTACTGGAATTCAAAAAAGGGGCATGGTACTATACTGCATCGACTGATTGCACCGTCAGTATTCAAAAGAAAACGTACAAGCTAAAAGCCAATACAGAGGAAAAGATATTGAAGTAGAATTTTATTTAATGATTAATTGATTGTATTATATAATTAGAAAAAGAAATAGCAAAAGCATCAAGGTTATATCAACTTCCTATCGAAACCTTGTCAAGTCCGTATCATCTCCGTGTCTATAGCCAAGGAGAAGGTACGGACTTGACAGGGACTTGGTACGGGCTTGGTATGGACTTGGTCATAAACCAACAGATCGGCAGAGGATTTCCGTCCTCTGAATTATCATTCTAAACCTAAACGTTTTCGTTCTTTTTCCTTATATTTGCTTGCAGAAACATAATACATAGAAACGAAATATAATATATAGTGAAAAACATATCAAAATATATCATCCTATTATTCCTACTGTTTAGCTTCCTGCCGGGCTATTCCCTCCCCTCTGTATTCCGGGGACTGTCCGTCACCGAAGGGCTTTCCGACTTAGTAGTGAATGCACTTTATAAAGATTCCATTGGTTATGTTTGGATAGGTACCGGCAATTCTCTGGAACGTTTTGACGGCACACGCCTGAAACATTTCCTGATTTCGGGAGCAAATGAAAAGATCAAGCGAGTCAATGCCATTGCCGAAATGGAAGGCAACCAGATATGGATGGGAAACGGCATGGGACTTTGGCGGGTGAATACCGAAAAAGATATTCTCGAACCGATTGCTGCCGAAACATTACACTACGGTGTCCGCACACTTCTACCCGATGGAAAAGGTACTTTATATATAGGTAGCGAAGCCGGTCTGTTTATCTATAAAAACGGGAATCTGGACCAAGTACTTATAGACCCCAATGTCCTTTCGGCCTCTAATGTCATCACCGGACTCACTCTGGGTGGAGAAGGTCTTCTCTGGATATCCACCAACGACGGACTTTATTCCCTAACATTGGCTGACAAGAAAATTACCCCGTATCATAATATAGTAGAGGACAAACATTTTTGCTCTTACAATAACATCACCCGTATTGGCAACGTAATTTACCTGGGTACAATGGGGCAAGGCATCATCTGTTTCGACATACAGACGCATAAGTTTAAGCATTTTGTCGACGTAGGCTGTAATGTGATATCTTCCTTATCCAGTGATGGTAAAGATATGTTGTATGTGGGTACCGATGGAAACGGGGTTCATTTCATTTCGACCCAACAAATGAAACTTCTACGCTCTTTCCGCCATGAACCGGGAAAAGAAGAAAGTATCCGGTCCAACTCCGTATACTCACTTTTGGTAGATCGTGACGGCCTCATCTGGATAGGCTTCTATCAGCTGGGACTGGATTACAGCCTATACCAAAGCGGACTTTTCTCTACTTACAGTTATCTCCCGTATTTTGACTCCAAAGATATGCCCGTCCGCAGTATCGCAATCACTGAACATGAAAAGTTAGTCGGCTCCCGCGACGGTTTATTCTACATAAACGAAGAGCAACGGCGTTTCAAAAACTTTAAATCTCCCGAATTGCGTTCCAGTATGATCTTCTGTATCTACAAGTTTCAGGATAAATACTATATCGGAACTTATGGCGGCGGCATGTACATATTCAATCCTGCTGATCTTACTATCCACGACTTCGAACCTGGTGAACCGCAACCTTTCATGCGGGGACAGATTTTCTGTATAAAGGCTGATGCAAAAGACCAATTGTGGATAGGTACCTCAATGGGGCTCTATTGCTATAAGGATGGAAAAAGAATCAAGCACTACACCAGTGCCAACTCCAAACTACCTGAAGGGAATGTTTACGAAATCTATTTCGACTCCACCCATAAAGGATGGATTTGTACGGAAAATGGCATGTGTATCTGGGACCCCTCTTCCGAAAGTCTGAAAACCGACATCTTCCCGGAAAACTTTATTCATAAAGAAAAGATCAGAGTTGTATATGAAGACTCCGACCATAATCTTTATTTCCTGCCGGACAAAGGCAGTATGTGTATATCCGATCTCTCCATGAACCGTTTCAGAAGGTTGCAACCTGATACACAACTGGAAGGAAAAGATGGTATGTTCATATTGGAAGATGACGAAAAATGGCTCTGGATAGGAACCAATAACGGACTCTACCGCTACGACAAGAAAGAAACTTTTATTCCTTACAATTTCATAGACGGTATTCCCAGTTCTATTTTCACATTGTGCCCTCCCGTACAGGACCAGCAGGGCAATATATGGATGGGAAATTCCAAAGGTCTGATTTATATGAATTTCAAGGAAAATAATCAGATGAAAAGATACACTTATCCGCTGACTATTACAGATATTTACGTCAACGGAAAGAAGTCGCTTCATCCTGTTATTGAGAGTGGAAAAGTTCCTGAAATACAACTTGAATCTTCCCAAAACAACCTGACTTTTCATTTCTCCGGTTTTACCTATACCGAACCGGCTTATATGACTTATGAATATAAATTGGAAGGTGAAGATGAAGACTGGCAGATACTGACCGGAAAGTCGGAAATTACTTATTATGATTTGTCATCCGGAAACTATCTTTTTAAGTTACGTTATATCGGAAACCCTGATTCTGAAGTATGTACAGCTGTCCACATTGCCTACCCTGTAGAAACATGGAGTATTATTGCTATCTCTATTGCTTTAATCTTTATCGGCTATATCTACTATCACCGAAAAAGGAAAGCTCAACAAATCAAAGTCATTCAACCTCAATTGCCGAAGGAAATACAGGAAGTTGAGAAGCAAGAAAAGACAGCTGAAGTAAAATACAAAACCAACAAGATAAGTGTAGAGGAATGTCAGCACCTGACCGAGAAACTGGAAGCCTTGATGCACCGTGACAAGCCTTACACCAACCCCGATTTGAAAATAGCTGACCTGGCAACTATGCTCGGCAGATCGGCCCATACCCTATCCTATCTATTCAATCAACATTTGAATCGTAATTATTACGATTACATCAATGACTACCGTATTGAGGAATTCAAACGTCTTATCAATGAAGACGAATATTCCAAATATACGCTGGGGGCACTTGCCGAACTTTGTGGTTTCAGTTCACGCGCCTCTTTTTTCCGCTACTTCAAGAAAGCTACCGGCATCACTCCCAATGAATATATCCGGAGTATCGGAAAGAATAACGAGTAATCTATATAGTATTAAGGCATATTCTATTATTTTCCGCAATAATCTTACTGTATATTGAAAGATTATTGCGGTTTTTATTACAGTAAATGGAAGGAATATAGAAAAAGAATCATTAAAAGTTTGATAATAGAATAGTAATATGAAAGTTTTCAGCTAATACTCTTCAAAGAGTCTCAAATTATTAATTGATACTATGAGTCTCAAATTACTAAACTACTAATTATTAGCTACTTAATTTATTTTTAGTCCAACTTAATGAAGTGAGATTTGTTAAGCCCTCTAAAGAAATGTTTTCTATTTTTTAGCTTTTATATTTGCAATCGTAACGCTAATGTAAAACGTAACCAAAGTCTGAAACATGGAAAACCCAACGATGACATCCACTCAATTAGTAGCCGACTCTTACGCGAGTTATCATCGCTCTGTTTATCTCTATATCTATTATAGAATAAATAGTAAAGAGGAAGCCGAAGATTTATCTCAAGACGTATTTCTGCGTCTGATGGACTACAAGAAAATACTTCGTCCGGACACCGTGAAATATTTCATTCACACCATAGCCCGCAACCTGGTGAACGACTACTTACGCCGCCACTATAAGAAACAGGAAATAACCTCTTATATGTATGAGCATGCAGTAACCTACACGAATGAAACTGAAAGTCAGATTATTGCAAAGGATTTACTATCCTTAGAAAAGCGTAAACTACAAATGCTTTCCGACCAACGCAGGAAAGTCTATGTACTGAATCGCTTTCAAGATAAATCCGTCTCAGAAATTTCCATGAGTCTGAATATCTCCCATCGTACGGTTGAGAACCATTTGTTCGCCAGCCGTAAGGAGATACGAGAATTCATCAAACAATGCATCTAATTAGATTAAATAATAGTGTTAATTTTAAATTTATAGTTTATGAAGAAAGATTTGCTAAAGTTCCCGTTAAAGAGAGTTCTTCTCTCTGCGGTGATTTTGTGTTCTCTATCTGCCATTTTCACTTCTTGTGGAGATGACGCGGAAGGAAGAATAACACTTAATGACAAGGCTCCTGCAAAAGTTACAAACGTAACTACTGCTGCCGGTCCGGGTGAAGTTTATATAACTTGGACGAATCCAACAAGTGAAAGCTTTATGTATACCAAGATAGAGTATACTGACTCTAAAGGAGCGAAAAGATACAGCTTAATCTCAAAAGAGAGAGCCAATGAAAACAAGGTAGCTACAGCCACTATTAAAGGTTTTGCAAACACTGACAAACAGACATTCTCACTGTTTGCATGTTCTGTAAGGGGAAATAATGAAGGAGCTATTGAAGTATCCCAAGCGCCTGAAAGTCCTGCATTCCAAGAAGTAGCTAAGACCATTACCGTAGAGCCAGCCCTTGGTGGTGTACTTATTAATTATAAGAACGACTACAATACAACTGTTCTAATAGCACTGGAGTATCGTGCAGCAAGTGATTCTAAAAAATCCGGTTCTACCAAGTTCGAAGTTGCAGGCAACTCAAAAGGTCCGCGCCTTGTACAACTCTCCTATGGTGAAAACCAGTTTCTTGCCGGTGAAGAATGTATTATCAACATTTGTGCAGAAGATGAGTATGACAATGCTTCATCAGCAGTAGAATTAAAGGTGACTCCTATCGAGGCTGTGAAGATAGACAGAAGCAACTGGTCATTCCCCGGTTACAATGCAGGCTCTAACGATGGAACCATCGGTTACAGTTCTCAGGAGGCACAAGGAGAAGGAGATCAGGACGGTCTGAAAAACGGACGTGTCATATCTATGATTGATAGTAGTTTGAAAACTTATTGGCATGCTTCCTGGAAAGTAGCAAGTGATTATCCTCATTGGTTTATCCTTGATATGGGCAAAGATGTCACTGTGGCAAGTGTTGAGCTGACACGCCGCCAAGGTAATGCCAAAGGTCAGAAAGGGCAAATCATTTATACTTGTGCAGATGCAGATGCACTGGACAAAAATAATCCGGATAGCTGGAACTGGACTAACCACGGTTCATTCACATTCGATCCGAACAAAGATGCTCCACAATCATTTGGTTTAGCATCTACTCCGAAAGCAAGATACATCAAAATATATTTTGGTACAGAACATAAGGGTAGCGACAAATATGCTATGCTTTCCGACCTGAATGTTTATGGTCTTGAATAATGAATCTAATACTAAAACAAGTAAATACATTTATATCATGAGAAAGAGAATTATATTTGCGGCTACTTTATGCCTGACGATATTATCTCCCGCACATACAATCAAGGCAGCAACAGAAGTTGTGCAAGAGGTAAACCAAGCCGGACAAACCATACGCGGTACAGTAGTAGATAAAGATGGAGAACCGGTAATTGGTGCAAATGTTCAAGTGAAAGGTGCCAATAACGGAACAATCACCGACATCGATGGTAACTTTACTCTGAATAATGCAAGCGGCACACTGGTGGTTTCTTTTATTGGTTACAAAACACAGGAAATCTCTCTTGCCGGAAAAACCGTAATAAATGTCAAACTGCTGGAAGATGCAGAATTATTGGATGAAGTAGTAATCGTAGCAACTGGTTATGGTTCACAAAAGAAAGCATCTCTGACATCTGCCATTAGTCAGATTAAAGGTGATGAAGCCTTTGCCAACAAAGGTATCGCTAATGCAACAGTGGCTTTGCAAGGTGAAATTCCCGGTCTGACAGTCACCCGTAATTCTTCCCGTCCGGGTAGTGAAGGTGCTGCAATGAAGATTCGTGGCGATATTTCCATCAACGGTAATTCTTCTCCGCTAATTATCATTGACGGTATGTCCGGTTCACTGGACGAATTGAATTCAATGGATGCCAGCGACATCGAAAGTATTTCTGTATTAAAGGATGCTTCGGCTGCAATTTACGGTGCACGTTCCGCATCAGGTGTTGTGCTGGTAAATACTAAACGCGGTAAGAAAGGTAAAGCACAAATCTCTTATAATGGTTCCATAAGTAGAACAATCGATGGTATTCAAGCTCCTCTTACTAATAATAGAGAATGGCTGGAGATGTTCTATCAGGCACAATATAACGATGCTGCTGCCCTCAATCCTAATCTGACTAATCCTGATGATATAAAAGCAAATATCAATTGGTGGATATTCGGTTCCTTTGGAGGTAGTCCTGTGGTACATGATCCGGAAAATGGTTGGATATTGGACGAGACAGATATCGATCCGGCAACAGGACAGGTCACGGTATATAAAAACAAGAACCTGTTCGATGCACTTAGAGATGGAAGAGTACTCACACTGCGAAACGGTGATAAAATTGAGCGTTGGAACCCTAACAACTATATACAGGATTTCATGTATGGCCAAGCCACTTCACAAAAGCATTCTGTAAGTATTTCGGGAGCTGATGACAGATTCAGTTATCGTGCATCTTTAAGTTACTCTGCCAACAACTCACAGTTGAAAGTTGCAGAAGATGGCGACAAGAAATATGGCGCACGTTTAAATGTAGACTATAAAGCGACTGACTTCTTGAAGTTCGAATCAAGCATGTCTTATGACAAACGTGATATTACAACTCCAACCACTGACGTAGGCTCAAGCTGGCAAGATCCTTGGTTTTGGGCTGTATACAATCAAAATGGAGATGCTTATGATACATTCAGCGGTAACCGTAACCCTCTCGGTGGCCTTACTCAAGGTGGTTTGAAAAAGAACTCCCTTACCACTTTCCGTGGAAATATGAAAGCTACTTACGATTTCTCTAAATGGCTGAAAGGTTTCTCTTTATCCGCTTCAGGTAACTATAAATTAGTACAGAGAAATATACAGGAAGTTAAGAATAAAGTGCAATACTACGATTGGGCAGGTACTCCTACAGGTAACAAACAAGGTCCTGGTTCACTGAATGAAAATATTGAGAAATGGGAAAATGTAACTTTAGGTGCTTTTGCTAATTACGAACGTACATTTGCCAACATTCATAGTGTATCAGCCATGTTTGGTATGACTGCAGAACAAGAAACTTCCAAGAAAATTGGTGGAAAGCGTAACATGGGACCACTTTATCCGGACTCTGACCTCACTGACCTCGATGTATGGATCAGCGGTACTAATAATGAAGCATACGGCGGACAGAGTTCCTGGGGATTCGTTTCTTATTTAGGACGTCTGAACTATATCTATGATGATAAATATTCTGTAGAAGTTTTAGGTCGCCGTGACGGTTCTTCTAAATTATCAGAAGCACAACGTTGGAAGAACTTCTATTCTGTTTCCGGTTTCTGGAGAATCTCACGAGAAAATTTCTTCAAGGAGATTTCATGGTTGAGTGATTTCAAAGTTCGTTATAATTATGGTAAGACAGGTAGTGTAGAAGGTATAGGCAACTATGAACGATATTCAGGAATAAAGACAGGTGGTACTCTCTTCGGAGTGAACCCATCAAGCCACACTTCTTTGTGGATTGACGGAATGACTTCCGACCAACGTACTTGGGAAACCATCAACAGTCACGACGTCGGAGTTGATTTTGCCTTCCTTAACGGCCGTTTGAGAGGTTCATTCGACTACTTTATAAAAACCAACGACGGTATGTTTATTGGCGTTGAATATCCTTCGATATTAGGTGCTGGTGCCCCGAAAACAAATAACGGTAAGCTTCGTGCCAAAGGTTGGGAAATATCCCTTAGCTGGAATGACCAGATCGGTCAGGTCAAATATAATTTAGGAGCTTCACTCTCCGATGCTTGGTCAAAAGTTCTTGAACTGACCAACAATGAAAATGTGCCTAATCCGGGCAAAAATACGAGCCGTCTGATCGGCAAGCCACTGAATGCAATTTATGCTTATCAGACAGATGGTATTTTCCAATCTCAGGAAGAAGTAGATGCTTACTATGAAATGTATTATTGGAATGCAGCACATACAGGTCCTAAAGCAAACAACTTGATTCCTGCCCCGGCAGCATCCGGTACAAGCAGCCTTCGTCCTGGTGCACGTAAAGTAGTAGATATAAACGGTGACGGTGCCATTACTACAGAAGACCTTTACTATGCAGGTGATGCAGCTCCCCGTTTGGCATTTAGTATCAAAGCCGGTCTGGAATGGAAAGGTATTGATGTTTCTGCTTTCTTCCAAGGAATCGGTAGACAAGTTACTTTGAGAAGTGGAAACTTGTATGCTCCATTTGTAACGAACTACTCCATGCAAAATAGTAGTTTCCTAGGCAAAACCTGGACACCTGAAAATCCGGATGCAAGATACACCATCATGTCACGTGATCAAGGTTTCAACAAATGGAATTATGAAAACAAGGACATTAGTGTACAGAATAACAAATACATTCGTCTGAAATCACTGGTATTAGGTTATTCACTCCCCAAACAGTGGATTTCCAAAGCTGGTCTTAGCAAGCTTAGATTCTATTTCTCTGGTGATGATTTATGGGAATGGACCAAAATTAAAGATGGTTACGACCCTGAACATGGAGAAGGCTCTAACTCTACATTCCCTTTCAGTCGCCTGTTGACATTCGGTGTAGATATTACATTCTAACTAACTCTAAAAAATTACGTGTATGAAAACCATAATAAACAGAATATTCTTAGCATCGGCATTGACCTTATCACTGTCTGCATGCAGTGACTTCCTTGAAAAAGAACCGCTATCCCAAGGAACTGAAGCAATCGTCTTCAAGACTCCGGAACATTTTGTACAGGCAGCTAATGCCTTGTACAATACGGAAGGATGGAAAAATCTGGATGGTAAAGCCAATTATGATAATATGGACCGCAATCTTGATATATCCGGTTTAGGAAGCAATGGTGGAGGTTCCGCTCCTGAAGGTAACTGGCAATGGGATAAACCTTACGGACACATCCGCACCTGCAATATCCTATTGAAGAAAGCAGAAGACTTCGGCGACAAGGATGCTATCGCACAACCTATCGGAACTGCCTATTTCTTCCGTGCCTGGCAACATTTCTATTTACTGAGAATCTTTGGTGGCGTACCCATTGCAGACCATGTACTGGACGTCAACGACCCCGTATTACAAGGAGTACGTAACAGTCGTTACGAAGTGGCACACTTCATTATTTCCGATTTGCAACAAGCCATTTCCTTACTTCCTAAAGAAAAGGATATTCCGGCAGATTCTAAAGGAAAAGTGAGCAAAGAAGCCGCCAAAGCATTCTTGGCAAGAGTATTACTTTATGAAGCAACTTGGGAAAAATACGTTCCAAGCATTGATTATAATTTGGATGGAGACGGAGCCAACACAGGTGCCGGTAGTGCAAAACCGGAAGGCTATTACTCTATTGATCAAATGCTGACCGAAGCTAAAAAACTTTCAGGTGAAGTTATTACTGAAGCAGAAACAGGAACTTTCCAACTATGGAACGAATGTGACTCTTTGAGCTACTTCTATTTGTTCAACATTGATGATGGAGCAGAAAATGTCCCTAACTTCAAAGGTAAGGGAAAGAGCACTAATAAGGAGTTCATCTTCTACAAAAAGTATGATTACAACCTGGGACAAGGCGGTATCAACCTGTCACACACTGTTGCTACCTGGCAAGGATCTAACATCAGCAGTTCATTCGGTGAATCTTTCTTATGCCGTAACGGGTTACCTATCCGCATCAGTTACACAGGAGATATATCAGGTGCTCAAGACAATCCCCAGTTTGAAGGTTATGACACATTTGTAGGTGAATTCCGCAACCGTGACTATCGCTTTGTCAGTTGTGCTATGTCTATACCCGATCGTACGTTCTGGAGTAGCCGTTCAGAAGATGGCCGTCAGTTGACTGCAACAGGTAATCCTTACCCCACAGCATTATTCCCTAAGAACAATGATGTATACGATTCTACAGACCCGGCGTATAAGAGTCCTCTCGGAGTATTCAGACCAACCATTCGCAACAACAGTACCTGTAGCTCATATGGTAGCCGTAAGTTCTTGATAGAAGGTGCCGGTAGATCAGTAGCCAACAGCGAATCAGCAGACTTCCCACTTATCCGTCTGGCAGAGGTACATCTGATTTATGCAGAAGCCACCTGCGAACTGGGTAACGGAAATATTTCAGATGATGATCTGGATTTCTCTATCAATAAAAATCGTGCACGTGCCCGCGTGGCCCGCTTAACTAATAGTTTGATTGCAAACGTTTGGGATGCCGGTTGGTTTGACCATGCAACGGGTAAGACCATTTGTAAAAAGATGAATATGTTGGATGAGATCCGTCGTGAAAGAGCTTGTGAACTTTTTGGAGAAGGTTTCCGTCTGGATGATTTAAAACGTTGGGGTATCGCTCATATCAACCTTACAGGGCAGAAGTTAGGTCATCGCATTCTTGGAACAGCTTACGAAACAGAAACAGCCAATGATGCCAACTACTTTGGAGAACCTTGTTATTATCCGGAAAAATATCCTCTGCTGTATGGTATCTATGAAGGAACAGGTCCGAATGATCCTGATTATGGACGCTCAATCGCCACCTTATCTGGTAACCTGCATTTCAGTCAGCGAGACTATTTGCAACCGATTCCGCGCACTCAGATCCGCTTGAATCCGCAACTTAAACAGAATCCGGGCTGGTAATTTAACCCGGAAGTTTCAATAGATCAATATATTGGCTAAAGGTCCGCGCATTTCATACAGAAAGAATGCGGACCTTTTCCTCACAATTCATAAACAATTAAAACGAAACTACAATGAAAAGCATTAAACTCATTTTGACAGCAACGCTACTCATACTTATTTGTGCATGTAGTGATAAGGATGAAAAACAACAATGCAACTGCAAAGCAGATGCTGAGCCTACCGAAGTAATTAATAAAACAGCCACCGTAACATGGGATGCTACTGTTGGTATGTACCTTCTTTCCGAATATACCGAAGACGAACAGCTGATTGACGGTGGAAAAGTATATATGGTTGACAGAGAACAAGACATCGAAAAGATTCGTTCTCTGGATAAAAAGGATATAGTATTCAGTGGTACAGCAATGAAATCAACTTACCTCCCTAATCCACATGTAGCCGGAACTGAGTATTATTGTATTACCTTAAAGAGTATACACGATAAGTAAGGATATCAATACAAAAGTATTTTATTAAAGGAGTTTTCTTGAACAAAGATTACTCCTTTTTTAATAAACATCCTTCCCTTTTTACTGAAATATATATTAGAACGTTGAGTGTATTCCCCCCATCATTCGTATCTTTGAATAACCAAAACATAATACCGTAAAAATGAAACTAAGCAGATTTATAATTATTACAAGCATCCTGTTGGGTACCACCCACAATGCAAATTCTCAAAACCAATTAGTAACCTATCCTGCACCGGAAGGAGCCGAACTCATGAACGACTTCACCATTCAGGTAAGGGAAACAGGAAAAGACTGGAAACCGGTAGATACCTACATGGTTAAAGTAGATGAAGTGCGTGGTACTAAACATCAGGTAGAAAAAGCCTCCATGAGCTATTTCGACTTCTCCGGCGAAGTGGAAGTATCGGTAACCTTCAACCATGGCACTATTCAGACAGGGCGCGTTCGTCCACTCTCTTACAAAATCACTCCTTCCATATCCGGCAGCACCATGACCTTCAAACTGGATCGTCCGCGTAACTTGTCGGTAGAAGTGAATGGAGATATTTTCCATAATCTCCATCTGTTTGCCAATCCGATAGATGAGAATAAACCTAAGAAAATAAAAGATAAAAATCTGATCTATTTCGGCCCGGGCATACATACTTTCCCGGGTGACACGCTAAATGTACCATCCGGAAAGACTGTCTATGTAGCAGGAGGGGCAGTAGTGAAAGGCCTTATCCAAGTAGTCAATGCACAGGATGTGAAAATATTGGGAAGAGGAATCGTGATTCCTGACCGCTGGGCCGGACTCCGCATCGTCAATTCCAAGAATGTAACGATAGAAGGCGTAATCAGTACCCAGTGTCCCACCGGAGGCTCAGACAGCGTGACGATACGAAATATAAAAGTCATCAGTTCCTACGGTTGGGGAGACGGACTGAATGTCTTCGCCAGCAACAATGTACTGTACGATGGTGTATTCTGCCGTAATTCCGACGATTGCACCACAGTTTACGGCACACGTATGGGTTTCACCGGTGGCTGCAAGAATATTACTATGCAGAATTCTACCCTTTGGGCGGACGTGGCACATCCCATATTCATCGGTATCCATGGAAACACAAAGAATCCTGAAGTTCTCGAAAACCTGAATTATATCAATATAGATATTCTGGATCACAAAGAGAAACAACTGGATTATCAAGGCTGCCTCGCCATCAATGCGGGAGACAACAACCTGATCCGTAACGTTCGTTTTGAGAACATCCGGATTGAGGATTTCAGACAAGGGCAACTGGTTAATCTACGCATTTTCTTTAACGAGAAGTACTGTACAGCCCCTGGTAGAGGCATTGAAGACATTTTGTTTAAGAATATCTCCTACACGGGAGAGAATGCGGAAGTTTCCATGATTATCGGCTATGACAAAGAACGGAAAGTGAAAAACATTCGTTTTGAGAACTTGCAAATAAACGGTGAGGTGATTTATGATGACATGCCTAATAAGCCTAAATGGTATAAGACCGGAGATATGGCACGCATCTTTGTGGGCGAGCATACGGAAGGGGTGACATTCAGTAAATAACCGCTTGAGAGATATGCAATAAAGATTATATACTTATATTTTTCATCCGCAGATGACGCAGATTTCACGGATCTGTTTTTTAATTAAAATCCGTGTTATCTGCGTCATCTGTGGATGAAAAATATCTTATAGAAGATTATTTTCCTCTTCTCTGTCCTCTCTGAGGTCTCATGCTCTGATACTTCTTATACTGTTCGTCGGTCAGAATCTTTTTTAGTTTTGCATCCGCCTCATTACGCTTCTTCTCCATTTCCTCGCGTGAAGGTCTTTCGCCCGAAGCATCTCTGTTTGGTCTCATTTCCTCCATTACTGCCTTGAATTCTTTAGCCTGAGTCTCATTCAGTCCCAGGTCAGTTACCATCTGTTCGATGCGTTTTGACGGATCAGGACGTTCGCCTCTGTTTTCCTGTGCCATACCTACAGCCGTTCCCAAAAACAGGGCAAGGGCCAAACTTAAAATTTGCTTCTTCATAATTCTATTCTTTTAAAAGTGAGTTAATTCCATTCTATTTATGAAACATGTATCTATGACAATATTCCCGAGATATAGTTTAATCCATAAATAGAAAAATCGACTAACAGAAGTTTTTTATCGATGAAAAAGAAAGTATTTATAACCAAAGCTTTACCTTTACATAAAAAGGAATTACTTTTGCATATATCACTTACCTTCAATTACAAACTATGGCACGAAAATTATTACTTTTCCATCTTCTTTCCTTCTGCTGTCTGCTTTCGGCAAATGCAACCGGACAGATTCCCGATTTAATCATCGTCGGAAAAGATACTATGCTGTTACTGGCCACTCCTATAGAACACGACTCAATACTTTGCAGGCAAGTGGACGAACGTTTATCTAAAAAAAACTTTTGTACAGCTTGCTGGAGAGGTTATCAAGCTCTATGGCAGATCGAAAATGGTGAGTTAAGCCTTATACAAATAGAAGACAGCAAAAGCCTCTTTGCTGATCCTGATACTGTTCCTGAAATAACAGTAGATATGAACGGCATTTTCGACAAATACCGAAATAAAGAGGGTAAAGTGATAGCCACTTGGTTCAGTGGAAAACTGAAGGTGGCTTCCAGCGAACTGATTCATTATGTCCACACTGGATTCGAACAGGAATACGAACACGAGACGAATTATCAAGTAGAACAAGGAAAGATTATTTCACAGACCAACTACCAGAATTCATTAAAGAAAGGGACACCTATAAAAGAAGTTATGTCTTTTCTCACTACACAATTCAATGGAGACCGTTTTCCCGAATTAGCCAATCAAAAAGTAGTTGTACACATTAAAGTTTTACCTAAAGTTGATGGTAGTATCGACAACGTAAAAGTCCATATATACTTCCCGGACAGCATTACGGAGGAGCGTAAAAAACTCTATACAGAACAAATATCTACGGCATTGCATAAAGTCCCCCGATGGGATGTGCTTACCGTACGAAATAAAATATGGGAGGTAAATACAGAGGTCTTACACCTATGGAAAAAGAAAGGCTGCAAAGCCATTTATCAAGAAAAACAAGTAATGGATACTTTACTATACAACGATACCGTTTATGCCCTACGGGGATTTCCGCTTCAATATGATATGAACCTTTATGAAAAAGTAAAACCCTATTTAAAAGAAGAATGGAGAAATGATTGCTTCCGGGGTTATACCGGGCAGTGGAAAATAGAGAATGACAAGCTCTACCTTACAAACTTGTTTCACGGAACAAGCACCTCCCCTCTCCCGCTCGATTCCATCTTCGGTATAATCGGTAAACAACCGATAGAAGCTTCCTGGTTTTCCGGCAAACTTCATTTGGTACGCGGAGGCACACTGATAGATAGTTACGAATTCAGGGATATATATAAAAAAGAAATATTCTGCGAAATAAAAGAGGGAAAAGTCATCCAACAGAATACTTACAACAATTCGTTCACTCCGGGAGATAGAGAAGCTTTGAAACAATGCGAGGAGAAACTACAGGCAACAGAGATATGGAGTAAATTCCCGGAACTGAAAGGAAAATCGGTGCATTGCCGCTATCAGATAAGCCTGCGACCGGATGGAACAACCGATTCAACTACCTGTACCGCATATGTGAATGGATGTGATTGGAGCCAAGGTCCCCAAAGATACCATGAAGAAATTACCAACCAGGAACATCCGTATATCCGGATTTTCAAGAAAACATTGCAAACTGTTCCTCGATGGGACGTTCTGTATATCCGTGATAAAATCAGGGAATATGAAAATTGGATAGATGGTAAAAGATGTGACGATTAAATAAAAACAAGATTCAAGAGCTACAACTAAAAGTCACTTATCAGGCATTAATTTGTTTTGCATTAAGGACTATTTTGTTTTCTCCTAAGAGGCATTCCGTTCACCCTTAGGAATGATTGGATATCAACCTTCGTCAACGATCCTGTTAACCTTGGTTACTCGGCCTGTTGACCTTCATTAATAAGCCTGTTGACCAAGGTTAACATCCAATAAGACTTACTACAAAGACACAAAAGAAGCAGTGCAAAGTCAAGTAACTCCCTGTGTATTCCTCAATTACTATTGAAGCTTTTACTCTGATATGAAGGGGGGGCAATTCCTACTCCACTTTATCATTCAGGAAACTTTCAAGCTGCCCTGCATAATAAAATGGAAGGTTATACAACTAAGAGCTAATCGTTGAAATATAGACAAACATTTAATATTCAATATAAAAAGACTGAATAAAGTCTAAAACCAAAAGAAAAATAGAGTTATTTTAGGTCAAAACCAAAGCTAAACTCAAAAAGAAAGAGCTCCACATTCTTTTTTTGGCAACAAAACATAGAAAAACACTGAGCGTTTCCTTTCATTTAGGAAAGGATTTTATATCTTTGTCCTAAATAAAAGGAAACCCCATGAGAAAAGATGTTATTAAGTCGCTTTTTGCTATCAAGCAGAGTGAAATTCCTTTCGATGTAATTGAGCGCGATACAAAGTTACCGATAGATCGCAAAAAAATTATCACTATCCCCGGTGTGCGGCGCTGTGGTAAATCTACTTTGATGGAGATTGCCATAAATACGCTTGTCGAAAAAGGTGTGCCAAAAGAATATATTTTATGGTTGGGATTCGATGATGAACGTCTGAGAAGTATGACATCCGAAGAATTGGATGATGTCATTGCTTCATATATGGAAATGTATCCCAATATACCTATTAAAGATGTATATATGTTCTTTGATGAAATCCAACTCATCAAGGATTGGGAATATTTTATATTGCGAGTTTACAAAACTTACTGCAAAAATATCTATGTATGCGGTAGCAATGCAACAATGCTCTCAACGGAACTGAGTTCGGCATTGAGGGGATATCCACTTGAATATGAAACATATCCACTTTCATTCAATGAGTATTGCCGTTTCAGAGGAATCAACACAAACAGCTACCTCGAACAGGACAGGGCAAAGTTGAGAATCGCTTTCGAAGAATATAACCAGGAAAGTGCATTCCCAGAAATTGTACTGACCACCTCCCAATCAGACCGATTGAAACTGTTGCATGGCTATTTTGATACAATGTTATTGAAAGATTTGGTTGAACACTACAAAATATCAAATATAAGTGTAGTAAGATATTTTGTAAAGCGTATTATGGCGAATCTCACAAAACCGACATCAATAAATGCAATATATAAAGATATCAAGTCACAGGGGTTGAAAGTTGGCAAAGATGATCTATATCTATGGGCAAGCTACATTTGTGACATATTTATGTTTGTTCGTATTTCCAAATATGATCGATCTTTGATTAAGGAACAAAAATCACTCGATAAGTATTACTGTATAGACAACGGCATACGGGGTGCAGTACTCCTGCCGCAAAGTAATGATAACGGAAAAAATTTAGAGAATACTGTTTTCATGCAACTGAATCGGACAAAATTACCCTCAGATAAGATTTCTTATTACCAGAGTAATGGTGAATGTGATTTTGTACTCCAACGCAATGATGCCGTAGTGCAACTGATACAAGTAACCTGGGATATGTCAGATGAAAATACTCGCGAAAGAGAGATTGACGGAATTCTGGAAGCTTCAACTGCAACCGGATGTGCTAATCTGCTTATCATCACCAAGGATGAAGAGACAGTTATCGTACGAGAAAGTAAGCAAATCAGTGTTGTGCCAGCCTGGAAATGGCTATTGCAGAACAAATCTATTTAAAACTAAACCCCAAACAGAATTCTATTTGCCAAATAAAAATAATTAGCAGAATAGTGAAACAAATCTATGTTTTCATTGTTGGATTGTGAAAAAAACGTATCTTTGCAACAGAACACGCGACATGTGGTATATTATATATCTTGCATGTCCTCTTCCGGTACCAGTAAAATGTGGAAATTTAACTAAAAAACCGGATGAGCGTAGCCTGTATCAATTATTGGTACGGGCTTACTCTTCCTGTTTTTAGAGGTATCCACATACCTACTGGTAGGGAAGGTGTAACGCCCCGTACCTTTATAATATAAAACCATTATAGCCGTATAGGGATTGATTTAAAACTTATAATCAAACACTATATGGCTAATTGGGTATCTATAAAATCAGTAGCCGAAAAATACGGCATACCGGAAGAGCAAATCCACGAATGGATCAGGCTCCGTTATTTGACATGTTCCTCTATAGACACAGAACCTTACGAAGACGAGAATCCGTTAGTAGATACTGACGAACTTGACAAGGCTCTTGAATTTAACTCACTAAAATCTTGTCCTGATGATGCTATTATGGTGAGAGTGCGAAAAAAGCACTTGAGTTGGCTCTATCAGGAGAAAGCACGCTTAGAAAAAATCAACAACTGTTTATTTGAGATCAATGATTATCACACCCAACGGGAAGCTGAGTTGGAAGAGAATTTTAAAAAGTTGATGAATTATACCAATGAAATCCTCGCGTTACATAAGAAAATGATAGAAGATTATGAGAACATGATGGAAAATCACGAGAACATAATGAAAGATTGCGAGAACATGATGCCTGAAAAAGGGAGATTTTGGTCTTCCCTCTGCCACTTGTTTGTCACGAAAAAGAACAAAGCCCTCATCTAACCAATATATATACCCCGTTTTTACAATCCTTTTCATCTTGTGAATACGGAGCTCGTGATGAACTCCGTATTCTTTTTTTAATCACATACTGTATGTTCTTCACGCAGCAGCACACTTTCTTTCCATTCTTCCATCTTTACGGTAGGTGCACCTCCCTCCTCTTCCATTCCTGAAAAATAGAACCGTTGTTCCCTGCCATCCTTCAGTGTTACAATCAGTTCATCTGCTGAAGAAGCAAATACAGACTGTACGCTATTCTCTTTTTCAAAAGGCTCTATGACAGTCAGGTAACGAACCTGAGCAGCGTCCATGCGCACCCCGAAAGTAATACGCCTTTCAGCCTCATCACCCAGAGGATAATCTCCACCGATAACTGTTTTCAGACGGACGGCCTGAAGCCCATCCAAATCAAAGGTATATTGAGCAGGAGTTTCAAAACCTGCATTCACTGGTTCGGCAGGAAGTCCCCAACTGTAGTTTTCTCCACTGATATTGATGCGGCCATCGGCATAGTCCCGAGTATTCCCAAAAGGATTCTCCTGCACGTTGTTCTTGACAACCGGAAGATCGGCAAGACGAATTTGTTTACCGTCTTTCGTTTCCAGAATGGCTTCTGCCCAGAACAGAGTTTTAGAACGGTTGGCATGTTGAGTGGCGGAGGACAAAGTTAGTTTCCGGATACTCGTAATATCAACATCCACCTTTCCTTCGCCCAGAATCCAGGCACCGAAACTGCCTTCGGCAAGTAGTTTACCATCTCCCTCTACCGTGTACTTCAGGTTACGCTGTGTTCCGTGATCTTCGGGAGCACGCCCGGTGTAAGCAATCCGTTGGGTATTGGGCCAGGCATTATAAATATCCATGTAGAGATAGCCCGGCTCACCGTACATACGCGTGCCCCGGTTATCAGCTTCGGGGCCGAATTTGGTCAGGAAGCTGGCTTTCAGAGTTCCGGTTACGGAATATTGATTGATATCAGTCACTAACGGTGCGGCACTCAGGGCATCGGTATCCAATTGTGCCTGATGGGAAATGAACTCTTTCTTATCGGCAGACAATCCTAACAAACCTTTTATCTGGAAAAGAAGATCGAAGCGGTGTTGCTTGTTCCCGGTACTTTTGTCATAATCTGCAAGAACTACATAATCGTCCGTCACAACCATCAGTCTGCGTTGGAAAACAGGTTCGGTAAATCCTGTCAGCACTCCGAAGCCGGGATGCTTTTCAGGTGTGGGGAAATAACGGGCTTCCCACTCTGTTTTTTCTTTGAAATCCCTCGGTCCACGCATACTGTGCCGCAGCCCGCCATAAGCAGGATAACTCCATGCGGCAGTTCCTTCTACACAACCGGCCTGAAATAAATCACCCGTATGGAACAGGCTACGCTTACTATCATCAGCTTCCTGCTGTTTCAGATCAACGGTAACCATATTTTTGGAGATACTGCTCTGTACATAGAAATTATACATATAGGGAGCATAGCTGTACCACACCATCTCCGGATTGTAGAAGCTACGCCCGTAACGCATCAGTGAAAGCATGGCAGTACGGTCGAAATGTCCGTGATAACCACCGTGTGTTCCGTACTTCAAAACGGCCTGTATCTTTTCGCGCGGCTCCTTCTGGGTGGAACGCAACATCAACGCTCCCGCATTGTCAGCATAAGCTCCCCGGACATCTCCCGACTCTACCTCGGGCAACTCGGGTACTCCATAAATCAAATCATTTCGCTTGGGAGACATCCGTATAAAAGCAGCATAGCGCGGATCACGGAAAGCATAGTATGCCATCTCGAAACTATCGCCACCCACTTCGCGTTCGGTGGCGTCATTGATTCCGAATATCCAGCCCCGGTAATCGAGGAAAGGCAGAAGAGCATCCGACATCATTTTGATAGTGACATAAGGCTGGTGGATAGGACCGCGAATACGGAAACTGTGTCCATGATGAAGATTACGACTGTCTTCACGCTCATTGGCCCCGACTTTCTCATACTCTGGGGTAAGATTATAATCAACGGGGAATTTTTCCGTCAGCAGAGAATATCCGAAAGGATTCAATGCTAACCCTATTTGTATATATTCGCTCGCTACCCAAAGGTTATAACTGACCGTACACTCGTACCACCATCCATCGGGCATTGTATAAGTACGGAACTTATCCAGCAGGCAGGAAGGCGCATAAAGCACTTCATCCACCAGGTTGAAATCTTGCATGACCAAAGCACAAAAGAAGACTCCCGTCAGTTGAGAAACCGCCCAGTTGGCTCCGCCCGTTGATTTATAACGCAGATATTGGTCGATGTAAAGCCGGAAGGTGTGTTCTATCTGAGCTTCTTCCTGTGCGTTCAGGATGTTGGCATCCATAATCAGATCATAGGCCTGCGCCAGATGCTGAAAGAAGTGCCCTTCCTGTACACTTGCCTGGTTGGAAGCTTTCCGGGTTAACGGGAAGCCGGTCTGATAATCGCTGATCATCAGCAGGAATTGCTTTACTTTATGGGCAAATTCCGTTTTACGTGTCAACTGCCATGCGATGGCATTATTCATCAGACCGTGCTCATGAGTGGTTGCACATAAATAAGGAATACCGTCGCTGTTAGCAGCATAAGGAGGGCGCAAGGGCACTTCCCAATGTTCTGCATCCTGCACATAACGTTTTTTGCGCTCCATAGCCCAGTCATATTTTTCCGCTTTTGCGCGAACTTCTTCCCATCCTTCCGTCGTATGGATTGTAAACGGATGCGGCATACTACGCAAAGTGGTAAACGTTGATGTCTGCACAGCTGCAGGATTGGCAGCAGGCAAAATCTGTAGTACCTGTTTTTCACGGCCTCCGGCGGGAATACCCGGCGGTACCACCACCTGTAATTCCACTTTCCGTTTCTCACCCGGTGCCAACTCTATTTGTGCCGGTTCTACTGTAACCGGAAAAGCTTCCCAACCATATTTAGGAATGGAAAAAGAAACTGTTTGTGATTTTGATTCACAATTAGTAATCCATACCGGATAAATAACTGTTTCTCCGGCTTCTCCCGATTTGGAATAAGAGTCGGCTTCTACTTTCACTGAGTTTCCTTCTACCAGACGGGTAGAAAGTAATTTCACTTTACCGCCATGCTTTCCAGCAAGACGAACAGCAATGGATTTAATCCGCCGTATAGTGCTCTGTGAAGCTTTCGGAGTATCAAAGACAGAGAAAGGTACGAATAATCTGCCGTCGCCATTCTTTTGCTTTTGCAAGGTTAACCGGACTTTGCGGGTATCAAACGGATTGTCCTTTTTTTCCGGTTCTCCGAGCTTCAAGGCATTGCTTGAAACAAGTATTTCAACGGGTATATCGTCTGTGCCGGATAACTTCAGATTAAGTTCAAGACCATAATAAGACATTAGATCGATCACGGAATTGTCAGTATATGGATGTCGAGGGCCATCGGGCTCCGTATAGATAAAAGTTCCGCCGGAGGTACAAGTCCAATCGTTTGTAAGCCCTTGCCAATTCTGTTTATCAGCAAATAAACCGGTCTTCAGCTTTTGACGGACAATGGCAACTGCATAAATCTCGCCTATAGATGCCGACTGATCATATGCTTCAAAGCGGACAAGTGCAGAAGTCCCATTCTTCAACGCTTCCACCGGAATGGGATATACCACTTCGAATAGTCCGTGCCGGTTACGGTTGAGCCCTTCGGTATACAAGAGGGTACCATTGACAGATATATTAAATAAAAAATTCTCCCCCTTTCCGGGCTTATTCTCGCCGGAATACTGCACAACTAACAATTGCGGAACGGTATCCGCTTTCATCCGGTAAGTGAGAGATTCCCCTTTTCCACTGGCTTGAACAGGGTCGTTCGATGTATAAACTGCGTCTACAATATACGGTACATATCTTTCGGGCAATGCACTTTGGGCAGATACATATAAAACAATCAGGCTATACGCCACTATCAATAATATCTTTTTCATCATAGTATTTAGTATTTATCATGGATGGTTTCAATATAGTACGAATCAAGTAAACATATCACTCATTTTACATTTACAATTATGATATCAGAAACAGAATGAGTGTTATTTACCCTTAGTTCGTATTTACATAAAAGGAAGCGTACAAGTAATTCCAGATAAAAAGGTAACATAAATATAAATATCATGAAACAACTTTTATTCTTTGTTTTTCTGACCTTGTTGGTAACCCGGACGGATGCACAGGAATATCCGAAAGCAATCTTACCGGGCGATTATCCCGACCCCTCCATTATGCGCGACGGGGAGGATTATTACATGACTCATTCACCTTTCTATTATGCACCGGGATTCCTGATCTGGCACTCCCAGGATTTGACGAACTGGGAACCTGTATGTCGGGTAATGCCGGAATACGAGGGCTCTGCCATGGCTCCCGATCTGTTGAAATATAAAGGGAAATACTACATTTATTATCCCGCAGGAGGTACCAACTGGGTGATCTGGGCCAATGACATCAAAGGTCCGTGGAGCAAACCGATCGACCTGAAAGTACGTGGCATAGATCCGGGGCACATTGCCGATGAGAACGGAAACCGTTACTTATATGTGAACGAAGGAGAAGTGATTCAGTTGACAAACGACGGACTGAGCACCATCGGAGAAAAGAAACAGGTATATGAGGGTTGGATATATCCCAAAGAATGGGATACGGAATGCATGTGTCTGGAATCGCCCAAACTGAATTACCGGGACGGCTACTATTACATGACTTCCGCCCAGGGAGGAACAGCAGGTCCGGCAACCAGCCACATGGTGGTCTCCGCCCGTTCGAAAAATATCACAGGACCGTGGGAAAATTCTCCTTATAACCCGGTGGTACATACTTACAGTGCAACGGATAACTGGTGGTCGAAGGGACACGGTACACTGATTGACGATGTAAACGGCAACTGGTGGATTGTATATCATGCGTATGCAAAAGGGTATCACACTCTGGGACGTTCCACGCTTATCGAACCAATTGAATGGACACAGGATGGCTGGTATCGCACCAAGTCGACAGCTACCCCGATCACTCCCAAACAGAAAATCAAACATGGTTTAGAATTATCTGATGATTTCAATGGGCCGGATCTCGGACTACAATGGACATTCTGGAAAGAATATGCTCCCCAATCCCTGAAATTCAGACAGCAAACACTGTGGATGAATGCTAAAGGAAAAACTCCCGCCGATGCCCGCCTTCTGCTGGCTACCGTTGAAGACAAGAATTATGAAACACAGGTGGAGGTAAACACAGGAAATGGAAATACAGCCGGTCTGATTCTCTATTACAATGAAAAAGCTTACGCCGGAATCACCTCTGACGGAAAAAGCTTTACCATCCATCAAAATGCAGAGAAGAGCTTCGGACTTCCCAACAAGATAGGCAAACGCTTCTTTGCCAAAATTCAAAATCAGGGAAACATCATGCGGGTTATGGTCAGCAAAGACGGTAAAGAATGGAACACTTTAGCCGAGAATATAGATGTCTCCCAACTGCATCATAATAATTATAAAGGCTTCTATGCGTTGCGCATCGGATTGCTTTCCGCCGGCAAAGGAAATGCGGGATTCAGGAAATTCCGCTACAGGAATACCATCCCGGAAGAAAAAGATATGAGTGCATATCTGATGCTTTTCCATAAAGACGAGACACATGGTTTATGATGGCAATATCAAACAAATAGCATCACACATTATAAATAATACATTTATTTACAACAAAATAAAAATTAGTAATGATAACCAATAATAAAATGAAAGCAACACTTCTAATAGGTTTATTATGTTTGTGCATACATTCAGGCAAAGCACAAACTTTCAAGGAATGGCAAGACCCGGAAATCAATGCCGTAAACCGTGCTCCGATGCATGCCAACTTCTTTGCTTATGAAAGCACTGAAGCAGCGACAGAAGCCGTCAAAGAAAAATCCGCCAACTTTATGACTTTAAACGGTATCTGGAAATTTCGTTGGGTAAAAGACTCGGACGCTCGTCCGACTGATTTCTGGGAGATAGGGTATAATGACAGAGGATGGGATGATCTGCCGATTCCGGCAATGTGGGAATTGAACGGATATGATGTTCCACTCTATTCGGGAGTAGGTTTCGACTGGAAATTATGGAAAGGTTGGTGTAAGAATAATCCGCCCGTAGTACCTGTGGAGAACAACCATGTAGGCTCCTATCGTCGGGAGATAATCGTTCCGTCTGATTGGAAAGGCAAAGATATCATTGCACATTTCGGTTCAGTTTCCTCAAACATCTATTTATGGGTGAATGGAAAGTTTGTCGGTTATAGTGAAGACAGCAAACTGGAAGCTGAGTTCAATCTAACTTCTTACTTGAAACCGGGACAGAAAAATCTCATAGCGTTTCAGGTATTCCGCTGGTGCGACGGCAGCTATCTGGAAGATCAGGATTTCTTCCGGTATCATGGTGTTGCACGCGATTGTTATCTCTATTCACGTAATAAAAAACGCATTGAAGACCTACGTGTAACCCCGGATTTAGATAGTCAATACAAAAACGGTACACTGGCTATTGATTTGAATCTGAAAGGAAATAACCTGGTAACTCTGGAATTGCTTGATGCAAAAAACAAGACCGTGACAGCAACCGAAGTAAAAGGTAACGGCAATATATCTGCCATCATGAAACTTGAAAATCCCCATAAATGGAGTGCGGAAACTCCCTATCTCTATACGCTTCGAGCTACTCTGAGAGAAAATGGAGAAATCACAGAAGTTGTTCCCGTGAAAGTAGGCTTCCGCAAAATAGAAATGAAGGATGCACAACTCTGGGTAAATGGACAACCGATACTTATTAAAGGAGCCAACCGCCACGAAATGGATCCGGACGGCGGATACGTTATCTCCCGAGAACGTATGATTCAGGATATTCAGTTAATGAAAATGTTCAATATAAACGCTGTTCGCACCTGCCATTATCCGGACGACAGTTTCTGGTATGAGTTGTGTGACAAATATGGTTTGTATGTAGTGGCTGAAGCTAATCTGGAATCACATGGAATGGGATTCAAAGAGACTTCATTGGCAAGAGTGGATTCATATAGGAAAGCACACCTGGAACGTAATCAACGTAACGTACAACGTAACTTCAATCATCCGAGCATTATCTTCTGGTCATTGGGAAATGAATGTGGCGACGGACCGAATTTTGAAGCATGTTATCAATGGGTGAAAGCAGAAGATCCCAGCCGCTTCGTGCATTTTGAACAAGCCTATGACACAGGAAGCAACACTGACGTTTATTGCCCGATGTATCCCGTTTACTCCAAGTGCATCAGTTATTGTGAAGACGAAAGTAAACAGAAACCTATGATCATGTGTGAATATGCTCACGCAATGGGAAATGCATTAGGCGACTTTAAAATATATTGGGACCTTATCCGTAAATACCCGAAATTCCAGGGTGGATTTATCTGGGATCTAATAGATCAGTCACCCCACTGGACAGGCAAGAGCGGCAAAATGATCTATGGTTACGATGGTGATTTCGATACGATGAAAACTGGTGACGACAACTATAGCGTCAACGGTTTACTCAATCCGGACCGCATCCCCAATCCGCATGTATATGAAGTGGGATATTTCTATCAGAATATCTGGACCACTCCGGGGGATCTGTCAAAAGGTGAAATCAATATTTACAATGAGAATTTCTTTCGTGATCTGTCTGCCTATTATCTGGAATGGGAAGTACTGAACAACGGTAGAGTCATACGTAGCGGACATATAGAAAAACTGAATGTAGCCCCATTGCAAACAGTATCTCTCATTCTCAATCTGGGAGAAACCGATGAGAACGGAGAATGGTTATTGAATGTCAGATACCGGCAAAAAGATCGCGAAGGCTTGATCCCTGTCGGCCACATAGTTGCCAAAGACCAACTGGTGTTACATCCATACAAAGCTCCTGAAATGAAGTTGAAGAATGTTACTGAAAACTATATCCCCGTAATCACACCTCAGGTGAACGATACGAATATCCGCCACTGGATTGTGATAGGTGAGAACTTCCTTATCAGATTCAAGAGATCTACCGGCTATATGGATAAATACATTGTCAACGGTCTGGACATGATTAAAGACGGTGCCGCACTTACCCCGAATTTCTGGCGGGCACCTACCGACAATGATTATGGAGCAAAATTGCAACAGAAATATAGTGCATGGAAGAATCCGGATATCAAACTCATATCACTGAAAAATAACATTGTAGACAATCAAGCGGTTATTTCAGCAGAATATGAGATGAAGCAGGTTTCTGCTAAACTGTATATCACTTATACCATCAATAACCAAGGAGCGGTTCAGGTAAACCAGAAAATGATAACGGACAAGGCAGCCAACGTTTCCAATATGTTCCGCTTCGGCATGCAACTGGTTATGCCGAGGGCATTTGAAAATATTTCCTATTATGGTCGTGGTCCAATGGAAAACTATAGTAATCGTAATCATTGTACGGATTTAGGCATTTACAATCAAACTGTTGATGAGCAATTCTACCCTTATATCCGCCCGCAAGAAAATGGTACAAAAACGGATATCCGCTGGTGGAGACAGTTGAATATAAGTGGTAACGGATTGCAGTTCGTAGCTGACGCTCCCTTTTCTGCTTCTGCTTTGCACTATACAATCGAATCACTGGACGAAGGTTTGGAAAAACAACAAGGACACTCTGAGGAAATAGAAAAAGCCGATCTGACAAATGTATTGATTGATAAAGCCCAGATGGGACTGGCTTGCATAGACAGTTGGAATGCACTTCCGGAACTGGAGTTCATGTTACCGTATGGTGATTATGAATTTACATTCATCATGACGCCGGTGCAAAATAAAGTAGTGATTCAATGAAAATGATGAATTTCTATGTATTGAGTAATATTTTACCTTAATTCGTATCTTAATCAAGATATGAAGAAAATTATTCAAAAAAAGATTATACAATGAAATTTATTACAGCTATCTTATCAGCCTTCTTCTGCTTATCCATGCAAGCACAGTTAGTGACTTATCCCGGTACACTGAGTACCGGGATGCCGCACAATGATGACTATACCGTACGTGTACGCATCCCCGGCGGTGAATGGAAAGATTTGTTCGAATACAACGTACAGGTAGATATGGACAAAGTGCAGGACGCTTCCATGGTGCAATTTGATATGGGAAGTCCTGTAGAAGTAATGGTGAAGAAGAACAATGGCACTGTGCGCGAAGCAGCCATACGCCCTTTGAGTAAAGGTATTGAATACAAACAGATACAAAACACCATTCTTTTCACTTTGGAAAAACCGCAATATCTCTCCATAGAGTTTAATGGCGACCGACTGCACAATCTGCATCTTTTTGCCAATCCGATGGAGACCGAGAAGTATGAAAAAGAAACTGAAAGAGTAATGTATTTCGGTCCGGGCACACACCGCCCCAAAGACTTACCCAACAATCAGATACGGATACCAAGTAATACAACCGTGTATCTGGCACCCGGAGCTGTGATCAAGGCAAAACTCGTGGTAGACAAAGCCGAGAATGTCCGCATCATCGGACGGGGAATCATAGACCATGCCATACGGGGCATCGAAATCACTGATTCCAAAAATATATGGATAGATGGTATTACAGTAGTGAATCCGGACCATTATACCGTATTTGGAGGTGGTTCTACAGGAATTACGATTAAAAATCTGAAGTCCTTCAGTTGTAAAGGATGGAGTGACGGTATAGATATGATGTGTTGTCGCCAGGTACTTATCGACAATGTCTTTATGCGCAATTCGGACGATTGCATTGCTCTGTACAATCACCGTTGGAACTGGTGGGGAGGTTCATCTGGTATCACCGTACAGAATTCCATTCTTTGGGCAGATGTGGCACATCCCATCAATGTAGGCGGTCATGGCGATCCGAACTCGCCGACAGGAGAAGTGATAGAGAATCTGACTTTCCGTAACATCGACATTCTGGAACATGATGAGGATGATCCGATTTATCAAGGTTGCATGACAGTGGATTGCGGTGATAAAAATCAGGTTCGTAATGTCCTTTTCGAAGATATCCGGGTAGAGAATATTCAGGAAGGACGACTGTTTTATGTAAAAGTACGTTTCAATGAGAAATATGATAAACAGCCGGGAAGTGGCATTGAAGGCATTACTTTCAGGAATATTACATATACAGGCATAGGAGAAAATCCATCGTTAATTCAAGGATTGGACAAAGAACGAACCGTGCAAAACGTGACGTTTGAAAATGTAGTAATCAATGGAGAACGGATGAAGGACTTGAAAGGAATAGTAACCAATGATTTTATAAAAGGGATTAAGATAAAATGAACAATCACGGAGAAATAACAGAAAATAATTGTCCCGATGTAACCTTATCACTATTTTAGCGTCTCAGATTATAAACCAAATGAAAAACAAATAATGGAATTCATCAAATCTTTATGCCTTGGCGGCATAGCAACCACTATGCTCCTGAGCGGATGTACCCAGAAGAGCATTACTTTAGAAGGCAAAGTAATAAATACATCCGGCGCTCCCATTGTGTATAACATCACTACTGATGGCATTTACTTACCAAACAAGATTGATACTTTACGTTTAAATGCCGACAGCACGTATCAGATTACCTTACCTGTAAACGGTAACGAAAAGCTGACTCTTTTTCTATATGGTAAGCGAAACTTAGGTAGTATCTATCTTGCTCCGGGAAAACAGACGCTTGATATCGATGCTTCCAAACCCAATGAACTAAACCCGATTGACGGCTTGACGAAAGAAAATGAAATCCTAAAGAAGTTGGCTGATCTGAATGAAAACGTATTTAATCTGCGTGCACGCCGGGGAGATATCTTTAACGTCGGTAAGGACACGGTTGCCTCATCCGTATATCAAAAGCTGACAGACTACGCCACTACATTAGAAAAAGAAGTGGCAGAAGTGGACGATCAGCTCAGACAGAGAGCTATACAGGATATACGTATACAGGCTTTGATGGCATATATGAATCAGTATTTCGGTAACTACCGGAGAGGTTCCGAAACAGTCAAGAAGGAATGGGACGACGCTTACGCCCAGATGTTGGATTTTGCAAACGTCGGTCAGGCTGAAAGTGTGTTCTCTCCCGCATTTGCAGATGTCGTATCAAATATGGCAGGCATAGATATTTTCATGAAACATGAAAGGCGCACGAATAATGACAATGAACGCAATCAGTTGTTATTCGATTGGTATAAAACAAATCTGCAAGGCCGGGTACAGGAGGCTGCAATGGGACTTCTCATTCTGGAAGATGAAAGCCGTGAGTATTTTGCAACCGGTATTCCTGCATTGTTTGAAGAGTTCAAGACATTATATCCCCAAAGCGTGCTGATGCCGAAATTAGAAACAGCAATACAGAAGAACAAAGCGTTCAATGAGGCCGAACTTCCGAAAGACATTCATATATTGAATACGGACAGTGTACGTACCTTTAAGGAAATTACTGACTTATACCCGGGTAAAGTAATCTTTATCGATGTATGGGCTACCTGGTGCGGTCCTTGTCGTGCTTCGTTTGCACACATCAAACCTTTGCAGAAATATGCTGCTGAAAATGATATCGTGTTATTGTATGTTTCCATCGATACTCCCCAGAAAGCTGAGCTCTGGAAAAAAATGGCAGGACACTATAACTTAAAAGGAGAGCATGTCATCATCAACGAAGCTTTCAAAATGGAAATTTATGAGAAGTTCGGACGGAACGGTATGCTGTCAATCCCGCATTATGCCATTGTCAATAAAGAAGGAGAGCTACAATTCCCAGCGGCAGCCAGCCCGGAAGATATGGATAAGCTGACGGGGCAACTGAAAGCGGCTTCGGAATAAACGATTATTAACGAATACTAAGACTCACCGAAATATAACAAAAACAGGTTGATTCCATAAATCTTATAAGATTTGTGGAATCATTGTTTTTAAATCCCTTATCTTTGAGTGAACCCTATTCTTCGTTCGTATTAATTATATAAAAACAAAGAACCATGAATAGATATAGACTGCTTTTTTCAATGATCCTCTTGCTTTTCCTCTCTCCCTGTTTGCGGGCAGGAGAATGGCAATGGTCTGTGACTCTTGACGGATTCGTCTCCCATGAAACGAACCGGAATCCTACGGCTTTCTTGTGGATACCCGCTGACTGTATACAGGTAAAAGCGATTATTGTAGGACAACACAATATGAGCGAAGAAACTCTTTTTGATAATCCCCTTTTCCGCGAAAAGATGCAGAAGCTGGGAATCGGCTTTGTATGGATAACACCCGGCATCGATCAGCAATGGGATGTATCGAAAGGCACACAACAGATATTTGAGAAAATGATGGTCGACCTGGCAGACGTCAGCGGATATAGCGAACTGAAAAATGTCCCCATCGTTCCCATAGGCCATTCGGCTATGGCTACCTATCCCTGGAACTTTGCAGCATGGAATCCGGAACGCACTTTGGCTATCATTTCCCTGCACGGCGATGCTCCGCGCACGAATCTTACCGGCTACGGGCGTGAGAATCTGGAATGGGGACGTACCCGTAATATAGATGGAATACCCGGACTGATGATTGAAGGAGAATATGAATGGTGGGAAGCCCGGGTAAATCCGGCACTGGCCTTCCGCATGATGTATCCTGAAAGTTGCATCTCATTTCTGTGTGACGCAGGACGGGGACATTTCGATGTGGCAGATGAAACAGCCGCATATATTGCTCTATTTCTGGAAAAAGCTATCAATCAACGACTGACGGATGAAGTAACGAAAGACGGTAAAGTAAAACTGAATCCGGTAAACCCAGCCAAAGGCTGGCTGGCAGAACGCTGGCATCCCGATCAAAAGAAGCGAGTCAAAGCCGCCCCCTATTCACAATATAAAGGTGATCCTCATGATGCTTTCTGGTATTTTGACCGTGAAATAGCCGAAGCGACTGAAGCACGGCATACGCAAAGCCGCGGAAAACAACAACAGTATCTGGGTTTTGAGCAAAACGGCAACTTACTGACATACGACAAGAAGCAGCATGTACGTGTACAGCCCCGCTTCAATCCGGAAGCCGATGGAATCACTTTCCACCTGAAAGCCGTATGTACGGATTCTCTGAGAACCCAACTATCTGATGAACATGCAGATGCAACACCGATAATCAGTCGTATCTGCGGGCCTGTGAAAAAAGTAAATGACACCACATTCATGGTATCTTTCTATCGGATGGGTATGAATAATCCGCGCCGTACCGGTGATATATGCCTGTTGGCAAGCCAGGCAGGAGACCGGAAGTATAAAAGTGCTGTTCAGGAGGTTAGTATCCGCATCCCTTACCGGAATACGGAAGGACAAAGGCAATATATATTATTTCCAGGATTGCCCGATGTGAAAGCAGGAAGCGGTTCTTTATCTTTAAAAGCCACAAGTGATTGCGGGCTGCCCGTCTCTTACTACATCAAAGAAGGTCCGGCTGAAATAAAAGGAGATCAAATTGTATTCACTCCTATCCCACCCCGCAGTAAATTTCCGGTAAAAGTAACGGTAGTTGCCTGGCAATACGGTATTGCAGGCAAAGTACAGACGGCTGAACCGGTGGAACGAAACTTCTATATTTTACAAACTGTCTCGAACATTATTTCCCTAAAAAGATAGAATCCATTGAGTATCCGCATATCCCAAATCGTATTTATATAAAAACAATAAATACGAAGATATGAAGACTATCGGCTCAACAATTATTATGTTAGCTCTCGTTCCTTCGCTCTTTGCAGACAATAGCAAGGAACTAAAGCTGGCATCTCCTGACGGAACACATGAAATAGCATTTTATCAGAAGCAGGTTTCACCTGCGGTAAACGAACTTTGTTATCGGGTAGATTACAAATCACAACCCGTAGTCAATGAATCGCGTGCCGGGCTGGAACTGGACAACCGGATATGGGAAATGGCTTTGGGAGCACGAAACCTAAAACAGCCTGCCTGCTGGATGGACAATCTGGAAGTGGACTCCGTGATTTACCAACCCGAAACAGACATCACCTGGCAGCCACTTTACGGTGAACGTAGCAGTGTACGCGATCATTACCGGACCGGCACCCTTTATCTTTCCAAAAAAGATAACTCCGGCTACCGACTCAATATTGAGGTACGTGCCTATAATGAAGGAGTAGCTTTCCGTTATTTCTTCCCGGAACACCCGAAGGCGATCTTTCATAAAGTAGTAGGCGATCTCACAGAGTACGCTTTACCGGCAGGTACAAAAGCATGGACCGAACAATGGGCACAAGCTTTCTTTGAATACCTGAACATCGATAACATCAAACATCCGGTAGAACGTGCCCTTACACTGGAACTCCCGAATGGCAAATGGGCCGCACTGGCAGATGCCGACGTAGACGACTGGTGTCTGACCAAGTACCTCGCCTCCACGGAGAAGAAGAACACACTGACTTCTGTAATGTATAGCCCCGTGGATGTGGTGACTTATTATGCCACTCCCTGGAAGATAGTTATGGCAGCCGACAAACCGGGTGAATTGCTGGAACACAATGATATCATCCAAAACCTGAATCCACCGTGTGAAATTGGCGATGCCGCCGCATGGGTAAAACCAGGCAAGATTATGCGCGAAACAACTATCACAACCGAAGGAGCTATTGCAACCATCGACTTCTGTGCAGCACATAATATCCCGTATATGCTTTTCGACTGGCAATGGTATATGCCCTGTACTTCACATGACGGGGATGCCACAAAGGTGGTTGCCAAACTGGATATGCCCCGTGTAATAGCTTATGGTAAGGAAAAAGGAGTTGGTATCTGGGTGTACGTAAACCAGCATGCACTCATGAAGCAAATGCGTGAACTTTTCCCATTGCTCCGCGAATGGGGGATTGTCGGAGTGAAATCCGGTTTCGTACAATACGCCAGCCATCGCTGGGCAACCTGGATGCACGACATGGTTCGCTTGGCGGCGGAGAATCATCTGCTGATGAATATTCACGATGAATATCGCCCTTCAGGCTTCAGCCGTACTTATCCGAATTTATTAACTCAGGAAGGTATTTGCGGAAACGAAGAATTTCCCGATGCAACTCATAACGTCACGCTCCCCTTCACCCGTATGATAAACGGTGCAGCCGACTACACGATCTGTTATTTCGACAAACGGCTGAAAACAACTCATGCTCACCAACTGGCAGCATCGCTCGTGTTCTACAGCCCGCTGCAAACCATCTTCTGGTACGACAACCCATCGTTCTATCACGGAGAACCGGAAATGGAATGGTTTGAGAACTTGCAAACCGTGTTCGACGATACGAAAGTACTGGATGGCGCTCCCGGCAAAAACATAACAATGGCACGTCGGAAAGGTCAGGAATGGTTTGTTGCAGCAATGACCAACAATGAAGGTTCTGAAGAAGAAATACTCCTCACGTTCCTCGACAAAGAAAAGAATTACCTCGCCTACATCTATACGGATGGAGGAGAAAAGATAAAAACGAGTACACAGGTAAAATGTACTTATCTGCTTGTCAATGCTTCACAAACCATGAAGTTCCAGCTGAAACCCAGTGGTGGGGCTGCCATACGACTGATACCTATAGACAGGCAGGAAATGAAGAAGTATAAAAGGTACAAAGGAGAAAGATTATAAAATATGATATTCCATTGAGTGAATAAACAGATTCGCTCGTATTAATAGGCAAATAACGCATTAAGATTATTTTCAGTAGATAAAGGTAAGAGTTTGTTTAGGTAAAATCTTTGTTTTCAGGATATTTAAAAAGGTAAATAAAAAGATGAAAAAGATATTTCTGCTTACGACATTGCTATGCGCTGCCTGTTGGCAGGCGGAAGCCCAATATGTATCCAAAGCCTGGGTATCTGACCAGAAGGATGGCACATACATCAATCCGGTGCTGCATGCCGATTATTCCGATCCGGATGTCTGCGCGGCAGGGGAAGATTTTTATATGACGGCTTCCAGCTTCGGATGTGCTCCCGGTTTGCCCATTCTCCATTCCAAAGATTTGGTTAACTGGAAATATGCAGGCTATGCGCTGAAACAAATAGAACCCATCGAGTTCTTCAATGCTCCCCAGCATGGGAAGGGTGTTTGGGCACCATCCATCCGCCATCATAATGGAGAGTTTTATATCTATTGGGGAGATCCGGATCATGGCATCTTCATGGTAAAGACCAAAGACCCGGCCGGAGAATGGGAGAAACCGATATTGGTAAAAGCCGGCCGTGGCATGATAGACCCTGCTCCACTATGGGATGAAGATGGAAAAGTATATCTGGTACACGCATGGGCAGGAAGTCGTGCCGCACTGAACAGTGTTATCACAATTTGTGAGATGAATGCAGAAGGAACAAAAGTGATCAGTGATCCGGTACTGGTCTTTGATGGTAATGATGGAATCAACCATACAATTGAAGGTCCCAAACTCTATAAGCGGAATGGTTACTACTACATTTTTGCTCCGGCAGGAGGAGTGGCAACCGGATGGCAGTTAGTATTGCGTTCACGGAATATATACGGCCCTTATGAAAAGAAGATTGTCATGGCACAAGGTTCTACCGACATCAATGGTCCCCACCAAGGCGCATGGGTTGATACGCAGACAGGGGAATCCTGGTTCGTTCACTTTCAGGATAAAGCCATGTACGGACGTGTCGTTCACCTGAACCCGATGAAGTGGGTAAACGACTGGCCTGTAATTGGAGAAGATAAAGACGGTGACGGTTGCGGTGAACCCGTAACCCGTTATAAAAAGCCCAATGTAGGCAAGAATTATCCGGTAGAGACACCTGCAGACAGTGACGAGTTCAATACCCGCCAGTTAGGACTACAATGGGAATGGCATGCCAATTATCAGGATACATTCGGATATACTTCCGACCTCGGATTCATCCGTATTTACGGGCATATTCTCTCCGAGAACTTTGTGAATTTCTGGGAAGTGCCTAATCTTCTATTGCAAAAGTTCATGGCAGAAGAGTTCACAGCAACTACCAAGTTAAAGGTTTCCGCCAAAATGGACGGACAGCAATCCGGATTGATTGTGATGGGCTGGGACTATTGCTACCTCGGAGTAGAGAAAGAGGGCGATAAATTTATACTGAAGCAAGTGACCTGCAAAGATGCAGAGCAAAAGACACCCGAAACAGTTACTCGCCTGGCAGAATTACCTGTCAGCAGAAAGTACGAAGCAGGGTTGTTACCCAACTACGAAAGAGACATCTATCTACGGGCAAAAATAGAGAAAGGCGGCATCTGCCACTTCTATTACAGCCTGGATGGTAAGAAATATAAAGCAATAGGTATGCCTTTCACAGCCCGTCAGGGAAAATGGATAGGTGCCAAAGTAGGGCTATTCAGTACCACTCCTTATGGTAAGGAACGGGGATGGGTAGATGCCGACTGGTTTCACATAGATAAATAAAAAGACTGATTATATGAAAACAAAAGAACTACTGTTCGGTGCATGCCTGTGCATGTTTACAGCTTGCAACATGCCCGAGAAAGGAATGGATGTGGATGTATATGAGGCGCTGGATTACTGTGACGCCCAGGTACAACGCACTTTAACAGAACTAAAAGCGGCAGAAGGTACTATCGACTACTCGATGATGCCCCGTAACATCATGGACAGCCTCAACACCTGGCATTGCCGAAAAGCAACAAAGGATGAATGGTGCAGTGGTTTCTGGCCGGGAGTGTTATGGTATGATTACGAATATACCGGTAAAGCAGCCATAAAGGAGGAAGCAGAGAAATTCACCGAACCGTTGAAGTTCCTGTCACAGATTCCGGCATACGACCATGACCTAGGTTTTCTGATCTTTTGCAGCTACGGCAATGGATATCGGTTGACACATAATCCGGAATACAAACAAGTGATTCTGGATACAGCAGATTCACTGGCAACTTTGTTCAGACCCCGTGTAGGTACCATACTTTCATGGCCACGCAATATAGAAATGTTCGGTGGACACAATACGATCATGGATAATATGATAAACCTGGAAATGCTTTTCTGGGCTGCCAAGAATGGAGGAAACCCATATCTGGCAGATATAGCCGTGTCGCATGCCGACAAGACTATGAAATATCAGTTCCGTCCCGACTACACTTCCTATCACGTCGCTGTCTACGATACTTTGACGGGCGACTTCATAAAAGGAGTTACACATCAGGGATATGCAGACAATACCATGTGGGCACGCGGACAGGCATGGGCCATCTATGGGTATACAGTAGTTTACCGGGAAACGCTAGATCCGCGGTATCTGGATTTCGTACAGAAAGTAACAGATGTATATCTAGAAAGATTGCCGGAAGACTATGTACCATATTGGGATTTTGATGATCCCAACATTCCGAATGCTCCGCGTGATGCCTCCGCTGCAAGTGTAACCGCATCAGCCTTGCTGGAACTGTCTACATATCTGCCTGGCAAAAAAGGGGATGAATATAAGAATGCTGCTATAAAAATGTTGGCAAACCTAAGTTCTGATAAGTATCAATGCGGCAAAGGCAAGCCGGCATTCCTCCTCCACTCCACCGGACACTTACCGAACAATTCAGAAATAGACGCTGCCATCATTTATGCAGACTATTATTATATCGAAGCCCTGATTCGATTGAAGAACTTGATTGAAGATAAAGCTGTCATATAGGAACAACGCTTTCCCCGCTTACTGCTTCGGTTTGAGGGGAAGCGTAAACCAAAATGTAGATCCTTCTCCCAATTTTGAGTTTACTCCAATCTCTCCTCCCATATTCTGAATAATAAGTTGGCAAATAGGCAGCCCTAAACCAGTGCCTTGCTTGAAACTATCCAACTTGATAAAACGTTCGAATATAAGATGGAGCTTATCTTCCGGAATACCTGTCCCTGTATCGGTCACATAATAATAAATTTCTTTCTCACGAACTTCATATCCATAACGAATACTCCCGGTTGAAGTGAATTTACAGGCATTGGTCAGGAAATTCAAAACCAGTTGCTGAAGTCTGTTTTTCTCTGAACAAACCACGTAGTCATCTGGCATTCCCGGCTCAAAAATTAGCTCAACACTACTCTGTAAACGTGACTCGACAACTCCTTTCAAAGTCGTTAGCACCCCATTGAGTGCAAATTCCGAGTAATACAAATCAAGAACTCCGGCTTCTATCTTAGACAAGTCAAGAACATCATTGATAAGCTGCAGCAAAATTCCGTTATTTTTCTCTATGATACTGACATACTCTTTCTTTTCTTCTTCATCTTCAGTCATGGTCAATATGCTGGAAAAGCCAATAATAGCATTCAACGGAGTACGGATTTCATGGCTGATATTAGCAAGGAAGGCAGATTTCAGACGGTTGGACTCTTCCGCACGTTCTTTGGCGGCAATGAGTTCACGTTCCGCCACTTTACGTTCTGTAATAAACAGCGATGAGCCCACCACGATTAAAGGATTTCCTTTTTCATCATATTGTTCCACGAAAGCACGAGCCTCCATCCAGTCTTCCGAATCGTCTGGTTTACCCGGACGATGAACCCGATATTCTTCTTTAATTTTATCGACTTTATTGGCACGCACATCCTTAAAGACTTGCCGGATACGCTCCCTATCCTCCTCACTGACAAAGGTAAGGTAGTTGTTTACGTGAGTAGTATAAGTCATTTCTGAGACTTCCTTTTTACCTTGTTCTATTGGCTTGTAAGAACTATACGTGATTTCATCCGTACGTATATCCCATTGCCAGGGAAGCAAATCAACGACTTCTAATGCCATTGCCATCTTAGAATGGGTGAAGCGCTGATTCTGTTCCACCAACTGAAGACGTTCCAGTATCTTATTCCTACGGAGCTGGAAAAAGAGGATTACCAACAGTAAGGCAATGCTACCTACTACCAAGGCAGACTGATATTTTTCAAGGAAAGTAGGAGGAGCATTTAAATAAACTGTTCCCGGAGGACAATTTTTAGGAGATAAACCAAAATCCACCATATAAGGATAGTTAAAAAGAACAATGGGGTCCGGATTATAAGGTAGGATACTCCGTGCCTGTTTACCATCAGCTATTGCATTAATAGTTTTCACGATTTCCTCACAATACAGATTCATGTCATATACGCACCCACCAATAATAGTCCCATCTTCTTCAATACTTGAAATGGAAGAAGATAACGCAAAGAACGGGCAAGGCAATGTGGAGTTAGCAATCACTTTATAAGAGTTGGCCATCATAAGCATATTACCGGCAAACATTCGTTTATGAAACCATGAAGCAAACAAAATACCGGTTTCCTCCGGAACTACCTGCCGCAATGTATCTAACAACTGGTCCGGACTCCAAGTACTAGCTGACAGGTATTTATAAGTAAGATCTGAATGCTCCGTCTTGATCAATTCAGAAAATTGCTGATCATAATCGATATCGCGGTCAGTCTGGTCACCAATCAACAACAGACTTTTCATCTTCGGAATCATACGGCGCATCAGTTGAACACTTTCGGGGATAAAAGCACGTGCATTCAGAAAAGTCATATTGTACTCGTCACGCAAATCATTCAGATAGATACGATCCTTTTGTGGAACAACCTGATTGTACATATAGGTGGAATCAGGTCCTATATAGCTACTCTCAGCACATACAATCAGAGGTATATCCCCCCAATGTTTACGCATTTCATCCCGTAATATCAGAGGAGCATTACCCAGCATCAACACCGCTTTAGGCGGATTATTACCATATGTTGAAAAAAGATTATCTTTATATAGATTCAGTATTTCAGGAGTCTCTATCGTCAGAATATTCATATATTCTACTTTCATGCTCACATCTTTCCGGTCATATTCCTTCTGCATGATATGCGAAATGATAGTCTGACTCCACGGAGCACCTGATACATAACTGCTGATAATCAACAAATCCGTACCGGAACTTTCTTTCCTGTCTTCAGCCGATACCGGAGAAGAAAAATATAATAAGAAGATACACAAAAGACATTTTGTATACAGAAGTATTCTCATGATTGCATAATTAGTCTTTTAGACTAACAAGTCAAGGCCCGCTTTTGTTCAGAAATGGCAACTTTTTCCTCAGAAAATCAATTTTATGTAAGAAAAACGCTGCTGAACTAATAATCATCAAAAAATAATTCAATAAACAGCAATGGGAGTGTTTCTTATCACTCCTATTGCTGTTTTATTCTCTATTCATCAACCGATGTTCCGCCATACCTTCATACTTTGTATCCGGACGCCCATAATTAGCATAAGGATAAATAGAAATACCACCGCGTGGAGTAAAAATGCCCGTTACCTCAATATATTTAGGATCCATCAGGCGAATCAAGTCTTTCATTATAATATTCACACAATCTTCGTGAAAAGCACCATGATTACGAAAACTGAAAAGGTATAGTTTCAGGCTCTTGCTTTCCACCATCTTAATATCAGGAATATAACTGATACGGATTTCTGCAAAATCCGGCTGCCCTGTTATGGGACACAAGCTGGTAAACTCCGGACAATTGAAACGTACCCAGTAATCATTTTCCGGATGCTTATTATCAAAAGCCTCCAGTACTTCAGGAGCATAATCCTGCTTATATTCAGTCTTTCTTCCCAAAAGGGATAGTTGGTCTTTTAATTCACTCATAATATAAAGTTTTAGCATTTACGACTTAAATACTTCTCCAATCCTTCACGGCGTAACTTACATGCCGGACAATGCCCGCAACCATCCCCCGGAATACCATTATAACAAGTCAGGGTCTTATTACGTATCAAGTCAAGTACTCCCAATTTATCTGCTAATGCCCAGGTTTCAGCTTTATCAATCCACATCAACGGAGTATGAATGACAAACTGTTCATCCATAGCCAGGTTCAAGGTTACATTGAGCGATTTGATAAAGGCATCCCGGCAATCGGGATATCCACTGAAGTCTGTTTGTGACACTCCCGTCACAATATGATTGATACCATGCTCACGAGCATACACGGCAGCAATACTTAAGAAGAATAAATTGCGCCCCGGTACAAACGTATTAGGAAAACTATCCGTCGGTTTTTCCTGATCCATTACCATGGCAGTATCCGTCAAGGAATTATGTCCCAACTTACCGATGAACGATACATCCATTACTTCAAAGTCTACATCGGCATCACGAGCTATTTCCCGTGCCAGTTCCACCTCCTTCTCATGTTTCTGTCCGTACAAAAAACTCAGGGAAACCACTTTTCTGAATTTACGTTTCGCCCAAAACAGACAAGTGGTAGAATCTTGTCCACCACTAAAAACGACTAATGCAACTTCTTTATTCACGCTATTTTAAATATCTTTAATTTTCAATATATTATAGGAAATATCCTCATCATACACATCGCTACCGTCTATCCGTTTAATAGCTGCTACTACACGGATAGTGACCGGAAGAATCAATACTTCATACAAGGATTTCAATACGATCTGAATACACATCATTACTAGCAATTCACGCCAAGCAATAATACCACCAAAAGCAACCGGGAAGAATATAAGAGAATCCGCCGTCTCCCCTACTATTGTCGACCAAATAGCACGGGCAGAAAAGTTTCGTCCACCACTTGCCACTTTCATACGACTCATGACATAAGCGTTGAGAAATGAACCTACCAAAAATGCGGTCAGACTTGCTACAACAATACGCGGTGCCATCCCAAAAACAAAATTGAAATGGGCTTCTCCTTCCCAAAACGGTGCAGCCGGTAGTGCAACGGCTATCAAGCCAAGCATTACCACAAAGAAATTCATGGCAAAACCACTCCAGATAATGAGACGCGCTTTACGGAAGCCCCACACCTCAGCAATGCAATCGTTTATAATATAAGAAATAGGGAAAACCAATACTCCGGCTGTAACGGTTATACCAAAAACCTGGATAACCTTGGTTTCAAGAAGATTAGCTGCAATCAGGCAAACATTAAATAAAATACCCAGCAGCATAAAAGGCACAGATACTTTTTGCTTCATAAATCCTGTTTTTTACGTGGTGTTCTAGAATACACGACCGCTATTCACGGCATCTTACATTTTATCCGGGTGCAAAGATACGATAAGTTTCTAAAACAGACAAATATTCCTTGTTTCCAGAATAAATACGTTCGCTTTAATATTCGAACCGTGCCAAGTCCGTGTTTGCTCCGTATCTATATAGACGGACCAGACACGGAGTTGGTACGGACTTGGTACGGGCTTGGTATAGACCGGGTACTATTCAGATGAAACAGTAACACCTCTAATAATTAAGCTAAAAGAATCACTGATCCGCTAACTCCTCCAATGAGTAAACATTATACTTTTTAACTAAAAGTAGAGAAAAGCATAGCCTATTCATCCCATCATTCATTTCAATTTGAAGGACAAAAATAGTTAACGAACTTTAAAAACAAAACTAAAACAAAGAAATATACGAACACAAAACAGCACAACAACAAACACAACAACATGATTATTAAATATATAACATCAAAATAACACATTTTTCAAATATGCAAGCAAGTTGCATTTAAATCAATATTTTATTCACGCAAGTTTCTTAAGCAAATAAAACGATATATAACAGTTATTAATATAGTTCGCCATTTATTTTAAGTAATGAAAATACGAATTATATTTGGAGTAGCAAGATCAGACAAGACATAAAATAACTTCTGATTCAGAATGCTGCAACACCTTAATTTATAATATCAACCTAAGAAAAACAAATGCTTATGAAAAAGGAAACAATGCACCCAGACATTCTATTGTCCATCTCATTTTCTATCTAGTTTATTTTATATTCCAATTTAGCTTTAAACAAAAATCATCAAATCATGAATGAAAATCACGAACGAGGAACACTACATTACAAATTCCTCACCACTATTGCCATTGTAGCTTTACTAATAGGAAGCAATACCGCCCTGGCAATCGGTACTAATTCAGAAGGTTTATCTGAAGTTGCAAAGCAGCTACAATCGCAAGTCATCAATGGTACGGTAACAGATCAGACAGGCGAACCTGTTATCGGAGCAAGTGTTCTGGAAAAAGGAACAAACAATGGTATTATTACCAATATAGATGGTAAATTCTCTCTTACCGTGAAAAGAGGTGCTACTTTGGTAATCTCTTTCGTCGGATATAAGACACTGGAAGTAAAAGCAACCCCCAAGATGGAAATCACGCTGACAGAAGATTCCGAATTACTGGAAGAGGTAGTAGTAGTTGGCTATGGAGTTCAGAAAAAGAAATTGGTTACCGGAGCTACCGTACAAGTGAAAGGTACTGATATCGCAAAGCTAAATACAACGGATGTTCTGGGCGGTCTGCAAAGCCAGGCACCTGGTATAAATATCACATCAAACGGCGGTTTCCTCGGACAGGGATTTAAAGTCAATATCCGTGGTCTCGGAACCAATGGTAATTTTTCTCCTTTATATGTAGTAGACGGAGTGGTCAACGGCAGCATAGATGGCCTAAGCCCTGCCGACGTTGAATCTATCGATGTATTAAAAGATGCCGCATCTGCTGCTATCTATGGTTCACGTGCCGCCAATGGCGTTATTCTCATCACTACCAAGCAAGGCAAAACAGGTAACTTTGAGGTTACTTACGATGGTTACTATGGTATTCAGAACCTTCCTAAAATCGCCACCCTGCTGAATGCTAAGGAATATATGATGATAGAAGATGAAATGCACATGATGGATGGTACTTCGCTTCTGAACTGGGAGAAATGGTTACCGGCAGCTGATTATAAAGCTATCCAGGAAGGAACCTGGAATGGTACCAACTGGATAAAAGAGATCTTAAATAATGATGCTCCCATCCAAAGCCATTCATTGAACTTCACCGGAGGTACAGAACGTTCCAACTTCTCTATCGGTTTTACCTACTTCAATCAGGAAGCTACCATGGGAGCTCCTGGTCGCATTGCCAGTATGGACAGATACAATGCACGTATCAACTCTAATCATATTGTCAAAAAGATAGGGAACCTTGATGTACTCAAAATTGGGCAGACTCTTAATTACAAGTACCAGCAGACTGCAGGTTCTTTTGCCACCACTGGCATTTACTGGAATGGCACACGTGATATGTTAACTACTCCCCCATTGATGCATGCCTATAACAGCAAAGGAGAGTACTACTTATACGATGATGCACAAGAAGAAGGGTATGGGGAAAACACTACAAATCCAATAGCGTATATGGATTACTACACAAGTCATGCCTTAAGCAAAAGCCATTACTTACAATCCAGTTTTTATGCAGAGCTGCAACCAATCAAGAATTTACGAATCAAATCACAGTTCGGATACATCTTGTCAGCTTCAAGTTATCGTTCTTATATCCCCAGTTATCGCCCGCTAAGTCAAAGCTTGACGACACAAGAAGACAGGGTAACTCAGTCCATGTCACTCAACCACCGCTGGTCCTGGGAAAATACAGCCAGTTATAATTTCACTCTTAAAGACCATCATTTTGACGCGGTAATCGGGCAGAGTCTTGAAAAATACGGAATGGGTGACTCCATGAGTGCCAATGCAGAAGGTTCTGAATTCTCAGACTTTAAACATGCATATCTGAGCAACATAAAGTACGATGATAAAAATAAAATTAAAACTTTAACAGGAGCTCCCGGTGCAGCCGGTCAAATGGCTTCCTTCTTTGGTCGTATAAACTACAACTATAAAGAAAAGTACATGGCAACCGCCATTATGCGTGCGGATGGTTCTTCTATTTTTGCCCGCGGCCATCGATGGGGATATTTCCCGTCTTTCTCTGCAGGCTGGGTCGTTACAAACGAAAGTTTCATGCCAGAGCTCAATTGGCTGGATTTCTTAAAACTGCGTGCATCCTGGGGACAGAATGGTAATAACGCCGTAAACACCTTTGAATACATTTCACGTATCACTGCCAACAACGGTAATGGAGGTTATTCATTCGGCGACTCCATGGATCAGGTTTCTATTGGTTCCTACGCATATAAGCTGACTAATCCGGATCTTTCATGGGAAACCCAGGAACAGCTCAACATAGGCCTCGATGCACGATTCTTCAATGGGCGTCTGGCACTCGAATTCGATTGGTATAGAAGGTTAACCAAAGACTGGCTTATTACTCCCCCCGTACTCTATTCATTCGGTTCAAGTCCGGCTGCCATCAATGGTGGAGTTATTCGGAATACCGGGTTTGAAATCGGCCTCCACTGGAACGATAACATAGGTAAAGACTGGAATTATGGCATTAATCTGGCTCCTGCATTCAATAAAAACAGAATTACCGAACTTCCCAATGAAGATGGTATCCTCCATGGACCGTCGGGCAATTTATGGAATGCATCTGACGAGTGTGCACGCGGAGAAGTTGGAAAACCTTTAGGATATTTTTATGGCTACAAGAGTCTTGGTATTTTCCAGAACCAAAAACAAATAGACGAATATAAAGGTGCTAAAGAAAATGGTGCTCAAACACAACCGGGAGATGTGATCTGGGCAGATGTTGATAAGAATGGAATCATTGACTCGAATGACCGTACAGAAATTGGTAATCCTCACCCGGACATGACACTTGGATTCTCTTTCAATGTCAGCTGGAAAATGATTGACCTATCGGTTACGACTTATGGAGCCTTCGGCCAGCAAATACTTAAATGCTACCGGGATTATGCCAGTTCTCCATTGCAGAACTTTACCACAGACATCCTGGAACGTTGGCACGGAGAAGGAACTTCTAACAAGTTACCACGCCTGGCAAGCACTGGTGGAAGTAATTGGTCTAAAGTTTCCGATATTTATGTAGAGAATGGAGATTATCTCAAAATCAAGAATATCACTATCGGAGTTGATATCAAGAAAATTTTCAAGAAAATCCCTCTGCAGCAGCTCAGACTTTATGCTACAGTCCAGAACTTATACACCTTTACCGGATATTCAGGTATGGATCCCGAAATCGGTTATGGTAGTGATTTTGGTTGGGTACAGGGCATAGATTTAGGATACTATCCGGAAGCCCGCACATGTATGCTCGGTTTAAATGTCAAATTCTAATAATATGAAAATATGAAAAAACTAATATATATACTATCTGCACTTTTCATACTCACGTCATGTGAAAGTTTCCTTGACACTGAGTTACTTACAGATAAAACAACAGAGAACTTTCCGGAAACGGAGAAAGATGCCAACCAAATGTTGACGTCTATCTATGCCAAGTTATTGTTTGAAGATCCTGAAACATCTTCAGAATACTATACAGCCCAATTGGCCAGTGATGATTGCTTAGGCGGCAACCTCTCTTATTCCGGCAATTGCGCCACAAACTTCTTGCTTTATCAAGGAAGCCTGAACAGCAGACTTGGTATCTGGGACCGTTGTTATCAACTCATCAATCGTGCCAACAACACGATTAACACGCTTGATAACGTAAAAAGCTGGTCAAGTGAATCTGAACGTTTACGTCACTTCGGCGAAGCTTATTTCCTCCGGGCATGGACCTACTATGAATTAGTAAAGATATTCGGCGGCGTTCCCCTTCGTACCACGATTGAAGCTGTAAACCTCCCGCGGGCATCCGTTGACGAAGTATATGCCTTGATTGCTTCTGATATAAAGAATGCAATTGAAATGATGCCTAATCAGATATATCCGGCCGGGAATGCCATGGCAGGCCATGCTACCAAGTATGCAGCCGAAGCACTTGCAGCGCGAGTATTTCTATTCTATACCGGACGTTATGACAAGAAGACTTTACCTCTGACTCCCGAAGGCGAAATCACAAAAGAACAAGTTATCAGTTGGCTGGAAGACTGTATAGATCATTCCGGACATAACCTCATTTCTGACCAACGTAACCTATGGGGTTACACGAACTCTGCCACTAACAGCACCAGTTCCAAGAAGCAATATGCATACGCAGTGAAGCATAAACTCGCTTGGGATGGAAATTCCTCCATTGAAACACTCTTTGCCAACAAGCACAACCTGACCTCCACATGGACCTACACATGGTTTGCCAATACATGTGCAATGTTCTACTCCCCTTCTGGTGACGATGCCGACTGGAAAGAAGAAAGTTATCCGTTCAACTTTGGTTGGGGCGCAGGTCCGGTATCTCCCAGTATGGTTCAGGACTGGAAAGAGTGGTCTAAACAACAAACATTCCTGGATGGATATACTGAAGACCCGCGTATTTCCGGTTCTATTTGGTCATACAAGGCTATGGACCCCAACAATGAAGGAAATGTTTTGGCAGACTTCCGTTTAGATGATTCGGAACCCGCATATACCGTTTCTTACCGCTATTACGAGCAGACCGGATATTTCAACAAAAAATACATCAATATCAATGCATATAATAGCAACGGAGTACTTGAAGCTTTCGGTAAAACATTACATCCGGGCATATCCAGCCAGACTTCCCCGCAGCTACTGAATATTACCGACCTTATTCATATCCGCTTTGCCGATGTACTGCTGATGCATTCCGAATTGACAGGAGATGCAACCGGCATGAACAGAGTACGTCAACGTTCCCACTTGGCTCCTATCTCATACACACTGGATGCACTTAAACAGGAACGCCGTTGGGAGTTTGCTTTCGAATCCATCCGTTGGTGGGATCTGCTCCGCTGGTCCGGTCCAAGTCTGGAAGAAGCAGGAAATGCGCTAAACCGCCAGACAGGCTTTGAGGTTATCAATGCCGCCGCTCTCACGCCTATGGTCAAGTACGATTATAAAAAACGTCTACAGCAAACCCAGGGTTACTGGCCTATACCTCAGATCGAAATAGACCGTTCCAATGGTGTACTCGAACAAAATCCGGGCTGGGGACCTGATGCACAATTCAGTGATTGGACAAAAATGTAATGCCATTTAAAATCTCAATGATATGAAAACATTAAAAGCAATACTATTATTATTCGCGGCAATGGCTATAGTCACAGCCTGCGACCCTATGGAAGATGAATCCTTACGCGATAAATACATTACTAATGCCGGAGACCCTATCAGCAAGGAAGAACTGAACAACATATTATCCGTCACCCAGCCTATTCCCAACCAAGATGACGCTGTAGAAGGAGATCAATATGTAGTACTCAAAAACAACCGTCCTGAACTGGGAGGTATCTGGCACTATGGAGTCGGCACAAAGATTACCGGCAGCGATAATGATACGATCATATATGGTGCCAACGGAACTTATGAAATCTACTATGAAGCACTCTCCAACGGAAAGATTGTAACCAGTGATATCTTTACCGTGACAGTCACCAATGTGTTTGACGAATGGATGGGCCTTTTTACCGGAGCCAAAGACAAAGCAGATGCCGATGCAACCAAAGCATGGGGATTCCGCGAAGTAAAATGGGGATCGGTCTGCAACATGGGAGCACATGGCGGATGGAAATACACTAGTGCAGGATATACTCCTGAATCTAATTTTGCATGGTGGGGATCAGCAAATCTTGCACAAGCAGGAGATCAGAGAATAGTATTCGAAATACAAGATACTAAGTTGAAGACCTATGACAAAAGTGGCAAATTAGTGAACGAAGGAACGTTTAACTTCGACCATGAACAACCCGAAGAATTGGTTCAAGGCAGACTTACCACCAATATCCCTGTTATTGGAAGCAATTATGATGACCTCGGCCAAAGTAAGGGGAAAAACAACGTATTCTGGATACTTACATTGACTGATGAATATATCACTCTGTATCATCCACAAAAATACACAGGTGGAGGTGACTGGGACGACTATGGTTGGTATGTATATTATGAATCCAAAGAATAATGCCTTATGAAAAAGATTATATTTATTGTAATAGCTATTATATTAGGACTAAGTTCCTGTCACGACGATGACTACATAACCGGTGTACCTAGCTTTGGACCTCCGGAAGTGAACAACATGGCAGATAGAGTGAATGGGCGCGTCGCATTAGGCTATGTGACCTACTATGGCAAAGTGCTTCCCGACCCTACTTACATGACGCATATCAATTATGCTTTCGCCGAACTTTATATTAAGAACAATGTCTATCAGAAATTTGACTTGCAAGGTGACAAGGAACGTTTCAATCAAGTGAAGAAGTTAAAAGAAAGAAATAGCAATTTAAAGATATTACTCTCTTTTACAAATAGTGTCTCTAATTCGGGTAATTCCCAGGACGGAGGTTTCTCCGCCCTGGCAAAGAGTCCCGAGATGCGCAAACAATTCGCTCAGGATTGTAAGAAGTTCGTTCAGCAGGAAGGTATAGACGGTATCGATATCGACTGGGAATTTCCCGGTATGACTTTCGGTAGTAACGTATACGATCCGTTGGTTGACGTAGAGAATTTCACCCTGTTAATGAAAGATCTGCGCGAAACACTATCAAGCTCCACTCTACTGACTTACGCCGGGTATTGTAAGAACAAGCAACCGCAAGGAGCAGGATGGAAGTATATTGATGTGAAAGCTGTAGACCCCTATGTGGACTTCGTCAACATTATGACATACGACTTAGTGGGTGCCCCCGGCCATCAATCACCATTGAATAAACCAAGTGCCACCTGGGATTGCCAGCGTTCTGTGAACGAATATCTGAGTGCCGGTGTACCTGCCAATAAATTAGTCCTGGGTATTCCATTCTATGGAAGAGCACATTTCAACTCCGGTGGTTCTATCAATTACAGAGACATTGTCGACTTCAGTGCAGGCGAAGGCTATGTCATTGATAATTGGGATGAAGAGGGCAGCGTTCCGTACGTTACCAAGAACGGAGTATTCTATTGTGGTTATGACAATCCCCGAAGCATTGCCGCAAAAGGCACATGGCTCTTAGGACTAGGCATGAAAGGTATGATGTTCTGGGACTACGATGGTGATGATAACCAGGGAACACTACGCAATGCACTCTGGAATGCCGTAATGCAGGAAGACAAAGACGCCCAATTACATGACTTCATAAACAATTCGGATGGTTACAAAGCACTCGTCACCAGTTGCGACAAGATAATCAGCACCGGTCAATACATGGCGGGAACACTGATAGAGGAAACCACGACCTATCCTAATTACGAAGGATACCCGGTTAAGCTTTACGAGTACTCAACCGGCAAGGATGTACAAACCGGCGTTCAGAAAAAAGGCAAGGTATACATGCTCAATCCTACAGCTGAAAAGCTTGCAACCTGGATTGCAACTGCCGTATGGAAAGCAAAAGGTGACACCGATACGGATGCGATGGCAACGGTACTGAAACATATACAATTACAATCAGGAGCTCAGTTCCCGGTATGCGGCATTGTATATGAAGATATGGATAACTCAGGATATTATCCTTATCTCTTCAAGGACGGAGTCACCGTGTATGCAGCAGACCGTTCCAAGTGGGCTACCGAAGATCCTGCCCATCCGGGAAATTACAGTTGCACGGACGATCAACTCAACTACGATGTTAAGGTAACCAACAATGACCTGAACACATATACTGGAACCTATGCCCGCATTTGCGGTACCCTGCGTGAAGATTATAAAGCATACGGCGGCACCGTTGATGTAGGAACAAGTGATTCTAAAGAAACCCGCAGCATTAAGTGGCTCGATGTGGTACGCGACCTTTATAAGGAAGCTTGGAACTCCAATGAAAACAAACTGATTACAGCATGGGCCAAAGCAAACTTGTAATACTCTAACTTAACACGGATACAGGAGGTTGTTCCACCCACCGGATGATTTTGCGATCTTCATTCATGAGTGAAAAAATATATAAATGGAGCAACCTCCTTTTTCTAAAGATAACAGAAAAGACAAGCCGATATGAATAAACATTTCTTTTATCTTATCTTACTATTTTGCATCAGCAGTTGTCAGCCGATAACGAAGAAAATGATGAATATCGAAGGAGTGGTATCTTCGGAATACAACGGGCAAATCATATATTTGGTTCCACGCCCCCATCCCACTCCGGAAACTGTAGATTCTGCCTATATTGTAAACGGAACTTTTTCCTTTTCCATTCCGGCAGATTCAGCTATTTACGATATTGTTATCAGTAGGCGGGCAAATGCCCCTATACAACGTCTGCTCATTGTGGCAGAAGAAGGAACGCTGCATGCCAACATGGATATGAATAGTTCCGGTATCGGCACTCCACTCAATAACCAACTACAACACTGGAAAGAACAAATGGAATCTGCCGGTGAAAAAGCAGCCTTACTATCGCAGAAAATCAATAAAAATAAGAAAGACAGTACCATTACAGCAATCCTGAAGAAACAAAGGGATAGCATCTACGAAAGTTTTGGTGACTCTACGTTCTGTTTCATTAAACAGAATCTGAATCCGTTAGGAGGATACTTATTCATGACGCTTGAGCACATGTTCAATGAACAGCAAGCCAATGATTTAAAAAGACTTGGAATAGAAAAATGGAAACCCGAACCATGAGAAAACGAATAGATAATATCTTTGTCTCCCTATTCTTTATAGCTTGTTGGATATTCTTCTTTTACTTCTATCCATATCATCTGCACTATAAAGAACAGATAACATTATGCGTACTCCAACCGGACTTTCTACAAACGTACTTACAGAAACCGGCATTCCTGACCGAAATCTGTGGCGATTATCTTACTCAGTTTTTCCTGTGGACAGGTGGAGGAAGCAGCATATTAACCCTCACTTTTGTGTTCACCTGGCTGGGATTCCGGATAGCACTACGTAAGACCGGCATCACCAGCCATGTATCCCTCTGGGCATTACTGCCCATAGTTGCCGAATGGGCGTTATCCTGCCATTTGGAATATCCCCTTTCCATGTCACTTGGACTAATGTGCAGCGTCTGGGCATTCTTACTGTCAACATTGAGCACATCAACACGGACGAGGGGAATACTCCACGTAGTTATGCTTATCATCCTCTATTGCGCCGTAGGAGCACACTTCTTTGCATATGTCATTTTAGCCACAGTTTATGAGTGCAAGCAATTCAACAATTACAAGTTATCCTTCTTTCTGCTACTCATCTCCCTCCTCATACCTATTGGAGGTAGTTATTTCTATTTTTTAACTCCCCGCCAATCATACTTCTATCCATTGATAAGCGGCTACATGCTGCGTCAGCCTTTTGTATTCCTCCTGACAGAAGGTTTTCTGTTACTCTCCCTCCTGCCGGTTTTTATTTCCCGGCAGTATAAGCAATGGATTGCACTATTTACAGTCCTTACCCTGGGTACAATTACCATAACCAAAGCATACAACGCCTCCGAAGAAAAAACACTCGCCTTTTCATCCGAAGCCTACTTCGGACACTGGGATAAGATAATCCGGCTCAACGAGGATAACTCCTACCCAACCTATCTCAGTGCCTACTATACCAATCTCGCTTATGCCCGCCAAGACAAGCTCTGCGATGAACTAATGCTACATTATCAGCCAGCTTTCCATGGACTTTTACTGCAAATCAACGAATCAACAGGCTATATATACGCCATGGCAAGTCCCGATGCCCTCATGGAATGCGGTGACATGGCACAAGCCCAGCACTCTGCCATGCTTGCTATGACATTTACCCCGCATCAGCGTTCTTCGCGCATGGTACGGAAACTGGCGGAAATTGCCATTATCAACGAAGATTATTCAGTTGCCCAAAAGTATCTACGCATGTTGTCCCATACTTCCTTGCACCGGAGCTGGGCAAGGGAACGATTGGAACTTATTAAATCCGGTCAATGTGATTCCATTCCTTACTGGACCCATAAACGTCAGATGCTTCCGCAACAAGATACGTTGTTCTCCGCCAACCAATGGCGCACTTCACTGGTTAATTTAATCGAAAGCAATCCTCAAAACAAGATGGCTGCCGACTACCTCTTATGCTTCCACCTATTGAATAAAGATCTGCAGCTTTTCAAGAAGGATTATGACCGTTACTATTATCCGACATTCGGTTCGCTTCCATCCCGTCTCTATCAGGAAGCATTGATAGCATGTATGAATGAGAAAGAAAACCCGCAGGAACAACTGAAGCATTATCGCATCTCTGCTAAAGTTTACAAAGACTGTCTGCAATACCTCTCCATATACGAAGATGCCAAAGGAGACGGGCGGTCTTTGGAAAAGTTATTCGGAAAAACATATTGGTTCTATTACTATTATGCACAACTGAAACCATGAAAAGAGCTATCATCCTGTTCATTGCAACCCTGACGCTTTTCTCCTGTGGAAAACGTTTACTTCAGGATTACACCGACTGTCCCGAACAGCCGCTCCTTTTTCCTGACTATACAGATATCACCGTACCCTGCAACATCGCTCCGCTGAACTTCCAACTGGAAGGTGCGGCAAACCTCTCAGTTATTATCCGGGGAAAGAAAGAGTATCAATTCGACAGCCAGTCCTACAGGCTCCAGTTCCCCATAAAGAAATGGAAAAAGATGCTTGCGGATGAAAAAGGGGATACACTGTCTGTGTCTGTCTATGCCCATATCTCGCAACAAAAGATACATTACAAAGATTTCTACTGGTACATCTCACCCGACAGCATAGACCGATATCTCAGCTACCGCCTGATAGAGCCGGCTTATGAGATATGGAACATGCTGCAAGTTTGCGAACGTAACCTTGAGAATTTCGATACCCGCCTTTTGGCCGATAACAATATTACAGATCATAGCTGTATCAATTGCCATACATCCAACCGTGCAGCCAATCCCACTACATTTATGCATGTGCGTGGCAGTAAGGGAGGTACTATTTATAGTCGTGACGGACAATTACGGAAAATAAACACCAAAACAGATCATACAGCCGGTGCTGTCTATGGAGAGATTTCCCAGGACGGGCGTTTCGGCATATTCACCACAGCCGAAATTATCCCTATTCTGCACAGCTATCGCACCGAACGTCTGGAAGTTTTCGATAAATATAGTGATCTTATCCTGATAGATTTTGAACAGGGAACGGTTACCGATAACCCCGGTATCAGCGGAACGGAATATCAGGAAACCTTCCCTTGTTTCTCTGCTGATAACCATACTATCTATTTCTGCCGGGCACCCTATATCCCTCAGCCGGACAGTACCCGTCATATGCGCTATGATCTCTACTCCATCTCCTTTAATCCTCAAACCGGACAATTGGGTGATAGTATTCACGAAGTCTTCAGAGCTTCATCCGAAGGGAAATCCGTAAGTTTTCCCAAATGCTCACCGGACGGCAAATACCTGCTGTTCTCCGTATCCGATTATGGTACTTTCCCCATCTGGCATCCGGAAACGGACCTTTGGATGCTGGAGCTTTCTACCGGAAAGATTGATAAAATGGAAGAAACAAACGGACGGTACTCTGATTCCTATCATTCCTGGAGCAGTAATTCCCAATGGATAGCTTTCGCCTCCAAACGAGACGACCGGGTATATGGACGTCCTTACTTTGCCCATGTATCCCAAGATGGAAGCGTAAGTAAAGCGTTTCTTCTTCCACAAGAAAATCCGGAAGCTTATCTGAATACGTTCAAGTCTTATAATATACCAGAACTTTACAATACAGCCGAGACGTATGATGCCCATGAATTGCAAAAAGCCTATTTCGGCAAAGAAACGGAGAACCTCCGCTACAAATCAATCAAAAAATAACATATCCGTCATTCTTCTACTCAACCTTTTTTCATTTAGGTTGTTCAATGGGCATTCACCAAAACCTAACTTAATAATGAAGACAATCTTTAAAGTAATGTTTCTGTTGTGCACCATCGGCCTTGTTCCGTCTGTGGCTAAAGCACAAGAAAAAGTGATTATTGACGACGAAGCATCTAATGGCATCGTCATGGTTACCATCGACAAAGCAGGCGACGAGATCGTCCGTATCATGAACGAATCACAGTTCAGATACATTCACGATCCTAAGGCACCCCGCTTCCTATTGATGGATAAAAAAGGGAAATTCGCCCTCGGTATCGGAGGATATGTGCGTGCCACTGCCGAGTATGACTTTGGCGGCATTGTAGATAATATGGATTTCATCCCGGCCTACATTCCGAATGCCAGTAAAGTAAAGAACCAGTTCCAGATGGATGCAAGCACTTCCACCATCTTCCTGAAACTGGTAGGACATACTAAGCTGCTGGGTGATTTCGTAGTGTACACTGCCGGTAACTTCCGTGGTGGGGACAAAGTATTCCAGTTGCGAAACGCATATATGTCGTTCCGCAATGTGACAGTAGGTTATACCTACGGTGGTTTCATGGATTTGGCTGCATTGCCTTCCACTATTGACTTCCAAGGCCCTAACGGTGCTACTTTCTATCGTGCCACCCAATTGGCTTACACTTACAAAGGCCTGAAGAACTGGCGTTTCCATGCATCCATAGAGGTTCCCAGCGTAGATGGTACTACAAACGATCAACTCAGCGTAGCCCAACAACGTATGCCGGACTTCACCGCTTACGCCCAATATGGTTGGGGAGCTAACAGTCATCTTCGTGTAGGTGGCCTCGTTCGCAGCATGACATACACCAGCACGCTCAGCGATCATGCATCCGATGTTACCGGATGGGGTATACAGGCATCTACCTCATTCAATCTCAGTAAGAAATGGGAAATCTTCGGGCAGGCTACTTATGGAAAAGGTATCGGACAGTATCTGAATGACATAAGCAATCTGAATGTAGACATCGTTCCCAATCCCGAAAAAGAAGGAAAGATGCAGGCATTGCCTATGCTGGGCTGGTTTGCCGGGGCACAGTATAACATCTGCCCGAAAGTGTTTGTGTCCACCACTTATAGTATGTCCAGATTGTATTCGGAGAACGGTTATCCCAACGATCAACCCAGTAGTTATCGTTACGGACAATATCTCGTAACCAATGTATTCTGGAATGTTACTCCGAATATGCAGGTAGGTGCTGAATATCTCCGCGGCTGGCGTACAGATTTCAATAATTCAACGCATCATGCCAACCGGATGAATTTGTTGGTGCAATATTCTTTCTAAATCAGATACATAATCAAGGAAGCCGCCTCAAAACAATGTTTGAGACGGCTTCTGCTATATATAAAGTAATTATGAAATCAGAATCTGTAGTTGATACTAGCACCAAATACCTTGTTTGTACGGCTATAGATATTTGTACCGCTCAATCCGGTATTATTATAGTTCTGAGATTTTTTAGTATAATCTTCGTAGGTAGTCCACATGTAACCAACGTTCAGGGCAGCTCTTTCAGTTAAATTCAACTTGGCACCAAAACCCAAAGTATAAGAATCACAAGAGAAACTGGTATCACTCTGGTAATTGTCAGACAATCCATAGTCTGTGATCTGGCCTCCACAACTCAAAGTCAAATGTTTGGTTACATCCCACTCAATACCGGCCAGATATTCGTTTGTTCCCTTTGTCAGATACTTCTGCTTGCCACCGGCCATTCCTGCACTTTTATCATCAAAAAAGTGGTATTCTACAGATGCACGCAATACCGGAAGAAACTCATAAGAAGCAGCTATAGAAAGCATGGAAGGGATATCATTCGGAGTATTCACACCATGCTTGTAATCAGCTAATTCACTTTCAGCAGCACCAATCATACGAAGCGAGTTTGCTTTAGTGGAATTTTCAATATTCAGGTTAGTCATGAACTCATACTTTGCACCAATATTCAGCTTGCCCCACTTGGCATCCAAGCCGATAACCGGAGTAAATCCCCATCCGGTCTGGTCACAATCCAAGTCTATGCCGATAAGCTCCGTACCAACAGGTATCGTTCCGGCAGGAGAAGGCAAATCTACGGCAGCACTGGCTTTCAATGCACCCTGGTAACCACCGGTAAAGTAGTTCATCCGACCACCCGCAAAAGCAGAAAGCCATTCCGTTATCTTATAAGTCAAACCCAACTGTACAGAGTAGATGTACTGCTTGCCATCCATGTAGCTTTTCAGCGAATAGGCATTGCTTGGAATTTTTTGGGCTCCCAATCCGCCTATCACCATAGCATCGAACATGGGAAGACCGTCGTCAAACGAAGCCTTTCCTCCGCCACCGGTAATACCGAAAAAGCCGGAGATCGTCCAATCACCCATCTTATAAGCGGCAAACAAACTGGGAATGACAGGCGCAGATGCCTTACCCTCATAATACTTATTCAACCCCAAACCTTCGCACGAAGCATCGATATTTCTTGTTTGGAAAGCACTTTGAATGCTCAAAGACATGTGAAAACCGTCATTGGGCAAAAAAGCCAAACCTGCCGGATTGGACAAAGCACCGTCTATTTCAGTTGTAGCGCCACGCGATAACATACGAAGAAAAGCAGCATGCTGATTTGTATTCGTCAGGAGACCTCCTGCAAAAGTTGAAGTTGAAACGATTAGCAATATAAGGCTAATCAACGAAAATTTTCTCATCTAAATCTTTTTTAATTGTTAGCGGGCGCAAAGTTACAATAATATTGCACACCGAAAAGTCTTTTGTGCAAAAATATCAGATTAAGCCCATAATTAATTGAAAACAGAAACTGTTTCTAATGAAACTGATATAAATAAATCAGCATAATTCATTTCCGCCTCTCCCCCTTCCACACCTCCTTATCCTTTCATTCATAGACATTAGCGGATGGAAGGGGTATTAAGAAGAGACTTATTCAGTAACGTTCATTATCTTATCATATATAGTGCACAGATAGCATCTACATATAGGATATACTTGTTTTGCCATAGGAATTATCTACTGTTTACTATCATCAACAAGTATGTTGACGTCTGCCAGCAATCTTGTTGACGAATATCAACATATCTATCGACAGCCGTCAACACTTAATATTGCCTTATTCAAAACAGGACAATGCACTACCTATCAACGAAAAGAGCCATATCCCCATCCTTCCACTCGCTAATGCCTATAAAACAGCACCTATGTTTCTGAACCTTATTATCTATACGCGTGTTATATTATATACAATAAATTCTAAAAACTTCAGAAGTTATGGCATATACAATTGCTTTTTTCGGCACCAAGCCCTACGACGAGGCTTCGTTCAATGAGAAGAATAAAGAGTACGATTTTGAACTTCGTTATTATAAAGGTCATCTGAACAAACACAACGTGATACTGACACAGGGTGTAGACGCTGTCTGCATATTTGTGAATGACACCGCAGATGCGGAAGTGCTCCGCATGATGGCTGATAATGGTGTCAAACTACTGGCACTGCGTTGTGCCGGATATAATAATGTAGACCTGAAAGCCGCCGCAGAATGTGGCATAACAGTAGTACGCGTACCTGCCTACTCTCCGTATGCCGTAGCAGAATACACCGTTGCCCTTATGCTATCGCTGAACCGGAAAATTCCCCGTGCTACCTGGCGTACCCGTGACGGTAATTTCTCTCTCCACGGATTGCTCGGCTTTGACATGTATGGAAAGACTGCCGGCATTATCGGTACCGGAAAGATTGCCAAGAAACTGATTATGATTTTGCGAGGTTTCGGCATGAACATACTGGCATATGACCTATATCCTGACTATAACTTTGCCCGCGAACACCAGGTGGTATATACCACACTCGATGAACTCTATCATAGTTCGGATATCATTTCCCTGCACTGTCCGCTTACGGAACAAACCAAATACCTCATTAACGACTACTCCATCAGTAAGATGAAAGACGGCGTAATGATTATCAATACCGGACGTGGACAACTGATACATACCAATGCATTGATAGAAGGACTGAAGAACAAGAAAATCGGTTCCGCCGGACTGGATGTATACGAAGAAGAAAGCGAATATTTCTATGAAGATCAGTCCGACCGCATCATTGATGATGATGTACTGGCACGCCTGCTCTCTTTCAACAACGTGATTGTAACTTCGCACCAAGCCTTCTTCACCCGCGAAGCACTGGAGAACATTGCCACCACCACCCTGCAGAACATCAAAGACTTCAAAAGTGGAAAGGTATCGGAGAATGAAGTAAAAATTCAGAATTAACAATAAAGGCAATCAATAAATAAATGCTAACATTCGACTATAAACATTTTCATAGTCAGTTTGTTATTTATGTATATCAAACATTTAAAGAAAGGAATAAATAATGAAAAAAGTAATAGACAAAGCGGAAAGCCGTGGACGTGCTCTATATGATTGGCTCGACAGCCACCATACATTCAGTTTCGATACATATTACAATCCCCGCCGCATGAATTTCGGTGCATTGCGCGTATTGAACGACGACCGTGTGGAAGCTGGTAAAGGCTTCGGTACCCACCCGCATAAGAACATGGAAATTATCTCCATCCCCCTGAAAGGAAAGCTGAAACATGGTGACAGTAATAAAAACAGCCGCACCATCACTATAGGAGACATACAAACCATGAGTGCCGGTACCGGTATTTATCACAGTGAAATGAACGGCAGCGATACCGAACCGGTAGAATTCTTGCAAATCTGGGTAATGCCGGAGAAGCTGAATACACCGCCCGCCTATCAGGATTACGACATCCGTCCGTTCTTGCGGAAGAATGAACTGGCACTGATCGTTTCGCCGGATGGCGATGCCCCTGCCAAGATGTTGCAACAGACATGGTTCTCCATCGGAGAGATAGAGGCAGGAAAGAAGATCGGCTATCACATGCACCAATCTCACGCAGGTGTGTATATCTTCGTGATTGAAGGTGAGGTGAAGGTGGATGATACCGTACTTTCACGCCGTGACGGCATGGGCGTATACGATACCCACAGCTTTGAACTGGAAACCCTAAAAGACTCGCACATTCTGCTGATGGAAGTGCCGATGTAAGTCTTTTAGATAAAAATAACAGCAAAAACCAAAGGTTTGTGTAGCGTTTTTCGTAATATTGCGCTATAAATTAACCCGTGCATGAAACTTGATTACATTTACCATAGCGGCTTCGCGATTGAAGCGGACGGAGTGACGGTCATTATCGATTACTACAAAGATTCCTCTGAAACGGAATATAATAAAGGTATCGTTCATGACTATCTGTTGGGAAGACCCGGAGAACTATATGTACTCTCTTCTCATTTTCACCCCGACCACTTTAATCGCGAAGTTCTTTTATGGAAAGCCGAGCGCCCGGATATTCACTATATCTTCTCCAAGGACATCCTGAAACATCGTCGTGCCACGCGCGAGGATGCCACCTATATAAATAAAGGGGATGTGTACGAAGACCCGAATATCCGTATCGAAGCATTCGGTTCCACGGATGTAGGTATCTCTTTTCTCATTGACCTGCAAGGTGTCCGGCTCTTCCATGCCGGAGACTTGAATAACTGGCATTGGAGCGAAGAATCCACTCCGCAGGAAATCCGGAAAGCGGAAGGTGACTTCCTTGCCGAAGTGAAATACCTTCAGCAAACCGCCCCATCGGTAGATGTAGCCATGTTTCCAGTGGACAACCGCATCGGAAAAGATTATATGAGAGGTGCGGAACAATTCGTGGAACGGATAAAAACTGCTATCTTTGTACCTATGCACTTCAGCGAGGAATACAAAGGCGGAAATGCTTTCCGGGAGTTTGCCGAAAGTAAAGGTTGCCGTTTCTTGTCCATAACCCACCGTGGTGAAAGTTTTGATATTAATCAATAAAACATACGCATTATGAAAAATTTGACACACCTCCTTTTTGTACTCTTATGCATTTGTCTGCCTGTTGCAGTACATGCTCAAAAAGACAAGGACAAAGACGATGATGACAGCAAGTATCTGGCGGGCGCAGTACCCGAAGTAGATGGAAAAGTTGTATTTACCAAAGAATTCAGTATTCCCGGCATGTCTCAGGAAGAGATCTTCAACCGCATGCAGAAATGGATGGAAGCACGGCTGAAAAAGAATGAGAATAACAGCCGCGTAGTCTATACGAACCCGGAAGAAGGACAAATAGTAGGTACGGGAGAAGAATGGATTGTATTCAGTTCAAGTGCACTCTCACTGGACCGTACAAAGATACTCTACCAACTATCCGTGGTTTGTGCACCCGAGAAGTGTACAATGGAAGTTGAAAAGATTCGTTTCAATTACCGTGAAGGAAAAGAGAAGTATACGGCAGAGGAATGGATCGTAGACAAATATGCACTGAATAAGGCTCAAACCAAATTGGTGCGCGGACTTGCCAAATGGCGCAGAAAAACAGTCAACTTTGTAGATGACCTTGCTCTTGGAGCAGCAGAAGCTCTTAGTGCAAGTACTGCCAAGAAAGCAGCCGAAACAGAGCAACCGGAAGCTAAGAAAGAGGAAAAGAGCGCTGTTAGCTCAGGTCCGATAGTGATTGCTCCTAAAGCTGAAGTAGAAGTGAAAACTCCGGCTGAAACAACCAAAGTAACCGTTGTACCTGCTACCCCGCTTACTCCGGCCACTCCTGTTGCTTCTGGTACAGTGCCCGGCTATAAAGAAGTAGCTCCGGATCAACTGCCGACGAATGCTATCCAAATGGGTGCAGGCAAATTAGTACTTGTAATTGGTACAGATGCTTTCAATATGACCATGATGACAGCTAATGCAGGCGGTTCATTGGGCAAATCTTCAGGTAAGCCTGTTATCTTCAGTTTCCTTTCACCTGATCAACCTTACGAACAGATGGAAGCTGCTGAAACTTATACCGTTCGTTTTTATCCGGCAAACCAAACAGAACCTTCAGTTGTTCTGGAATGTAAGAAGATGCCTTCACAGGCTCCTATGGAGGGTCAGCCACGCATGTATGTAGGCGAAATTCTAAAGGCATTCGTAAAATAATGATTAATGGTGAGTGATTAGTGATTAATTGCTATGCAGCATAAAAGCATATTCCTATTAATCACTAATCATGAATTACTGATAATCGATTGCTAATCATTAATCACTAATAACTAATCACTAATAACGTGGAAATAAAAGCTAAATTCGATCATTTTAATATCAACGTCACCGATCTGGAACGTAGTATTGCTTTCTATGAAAAAGCATTGGGATTAAAAGAACATCACCGTAAAGAAGCCTCGAACGGCTCTTTCACGCTGGTTTACCTAACAGACAACAGTACTGGTTTCTTACTGGAACTGACTTGCCTGAAAGATCATCCGCAAGCTTATGAACTTGGAGAGAATGAAAGCCATCTATGCTTCCGCGTTGCCGGTGATTATGAAGCTATTCACCAATATCACAAAGACATGGGCTGGGTATGCTTTGAAAATACAGCTATGGGATTGTACTTCATCCATGACCCGGATGATTACTGGATAGAAGTACTTCCGGCAAAATAGAGTATAAAGTGATAGGGTGATAAGGTGATGAAGCGATGAGCATACATTCCCTTATCACTTTACCACCCTATCACTTTCTATTATTTATGACGATTCGCCCTTTTCTTTCGTATGTCCGCCTTCATCTTGGCAGCACCGGAACCATGTTTTCCAGTAATATACGATTTCTTCTTGGCTTTAGTCTTTAACTTTCCATCTTCCTTGGGCTTGTCTTTTTTTCCTTTAAAGACGATACCTCCCATTATTGCATCTTCTATACTCATATATTCGATTCTATTATTATATTATAAGCCTGGGGGGACAAAGATAAGCATTTTCCAACACTTTTCTGACATCAATAGGATACAATCCTATTCATTATGCCAATGGGAAACAGACTGTGATACAGGTTTCCTCACTTTCAATCGTATAACTACCGTGGAAGATCTCAATGAACAGACGGTTGATATCATGCTGTATCTGGCGTAATCTATCCGGTGATGATGCAGACAACGGACTTCCGGTAACCACCAATTTAATCTCTTGCTCACCACCCGTTACGATCAGCTTACAATGAATGGTAACAGCATCTTTCGCCGTAAACATAGAAGTCATCAGTTTATGGAACCTGCTGCTGTCAATGCGAAGCATCAACGACTCCACATCATGTTCAAAAGAAACCGTAGCGAGATTTCCCTCCTGCATACCCGCCATATAAACCGCATCCCGACAGAGTTGCACGACATCATACGACTGTACATCAAAGCGCATCATTCCCGATTCCAGACGTGATAAATCAAGCACATTGTTTACCAGTATTATCAGCCTTTCTGCATTCACAGTAATACTGGATGAATACTCTGTTCTCTGCTCAATAGAAAGCGTATCCCTTTCTACCGATAAGAGTTTGGAGAGATGGACAACACTATCCAGAGGCACCTTTATATCATCGACTATATTCTTTAAAAATATATCCTTCATGTGATTGGCTTTCCGGGCAAGTTCGCTTGCCGCACGCGTTTCGGCTTCGTCTTTCCTCAGCAAAGAGCGGAAATACAGGGTACGGACAGTAAATACCAATATTATAATAAAGAGTACCATAGCCGAAGCGAAAGTAAGCCATCTTACCTTATTCTCATTCTCCGCCTGCTTCATCAACTCCTTTTTGATCCTGTAGTTACTCTGTACAGTTTCAGTCTGTTGTTCCCGGAAATACTGTATAAGAGAATCTCCTATCTGGACTATCTCTTTATAAGCCTCCAGAGCATCTTCCTGTCTTCCGGCATCCCATAAGTATTGAGCTTTCGTCTTCCGGACATTCTGCTCATACCAAGGTTGCATACCCTTACTACGTTCCAACACCAAATCCAGTTCAGGGAAACAAGCATCCCAATCCTGAACCAGGTGGTAATAATCGGCCCATGAAAGATGATACTGAAAATAATAAGGCAGGAAAACGTTTTCAGTATAATGCTTCTTCGCTATCAAAAGATGAGATTTCAACTTAGGAATCTCCTTTATTTTCGCATAGAGCTGGCAGAAACGCAATTGGTTGTCCAATAAACGATCCCGGTACAAAGGATAGTTCGTAGGTTTGGCACCCGCAAGCTTTTCCAGTATCTCTTTCTCCTGATTTAAGATGATAACAGCATTTTCTTCGTCTTTCAGTCCGATATAACAACCACTCAATCCCCAATAGGTATCTAATTTCTCACGAGTGCTTATTGTAGGGCATTTCAATGCCTCTTTGTAGGCCTCAGCTCCTTCTGCATACTGTTCCGAGTACCCGTAAGCGGAACCTAAAGCAATATAAGAAGTACATATTCCTTTTTCATATCCCAACTCTTCAGCATCTGCTTTCATCTGTTTAGCCTGCAAAATGGCATATTCAATATTTCCTCTGGAACATTGTAAATCAAGTACTGCCTCCCAGGCGGAAAAGTAATATTCATAGGATTTCTGACGATAACAGCATTCTTTTAGAACTGCCAACCGCCGTTCCATTTCCTGCAAATCTCCACGATATTGCGAATAACGGAATGCCTCATGGCATAACATCAATTCAAGACGTCCGTTACCCAAAACTCTTGCTGCTTGCAGGGCCGAATCAGCAAGTTCAATGGACCAGTCTGCCCTGATGTTCTGTTGATACATGCTCTTCAGATACTCTACGCGCATCGTATCTGCCGGCATACTATGATATACGTTGAAGATGCTGTCGCGCAAAGTTTGCTCTTCAGAAGTCAGTCCGGCTGAAACATGCAGCACAGAACCTAATAATATCAGTAGAATATAGAATCTTCGCCTCATACTTCACTCCTTTCTCCCAAGGGATGGGTAAAGACGAAGCGTGCTCCATCCGTATATGAAGGGTCTATAGAAATATCACCGCCCAGACGTTTGATAATAAGCCGGCAGATAGATAATCCCAATCCGGTTCCCTGCGCTTTTTCGTCCAACTTCTCAAATCTTCCGAATAAACGGGAGTGAAGTTCCGGAGCAATACCGCAACCGGTATCTGTTACGGCAAAGCAGGCTTCTTCTCCTTTTCGTTCCAGGCTCAGGGTTATTTTGCCCTGCTTGGTGAATTTGGAAGCATTTACAATCAAGTTTATCAGGACTTGCTGTAAACGGGAAGAATCAGTATCTATCACCAACGAATCTAAGTTCGAAGTAAACAAAATATCTGCTTGCGTATGCTTTATCTTTTCCATCGTCTGCACCACGTATTTGCATAAAGCAACGGCATCACAAGAAGCAAGGTGGAATTCCATATGTTCAAGGTCTATACAGGAAATATCCACCACATCGTTAATTAGTTTCAACAATAAGTCAGAGTTCAGCCGGATAATATCATCACACTCCCGGATGGTATCATCATCAATGCCATCCATACTCAGAATGCTCGAAAATCCGGCAAGTGCATTCAATGGCGTTCTGACCTCATGACTCATATTGGAAAGGAAAAGACTCTTATTTTTCACTGACTCCTCGGCCATGATTCTGGCCTCCTCCAGTTTCTTTCGGGAAATGGTGAGTAGTTTATTCTGCCGTCTGAAGAAAAAGAAACAGATTAAAACGACAGCGCTTAGAAGCAAAGCTATCCCGATGAAGTAAGAGAGCAGACGGTTGGCCTGTTCTTTATTCTTCAACTCAAGCTCGTCTATCTGGTAAGTAGCACGTAAGTCTTCAATTTCTTTGCTATAAACATGTTGGTAGACAGAATCATACTGATTGCTCAACTTTTGATAAGTTTGATAGGCTTCCTCATAATTCCCCTCTTCTGTTGCATGCTGTGCCTTTTGCCTCAATAAAACGCTGTCAGAGGCAGTTGCGCTAAAAGCGAATAGTCCCCAGAACAGTATCAAACCCAAAAGTTTTTTTTTCATTTACTTGAAATTACATAGTTTCAATAAGAAGTATATATACGATCCCCGTCATATGTACGCTACAAAGATAGCTTTTTTCTACTAATAGACTGCATTTTTCGTATCTTTGCCGACAACTTTTAAAGATTGAATAGAATGAACACTACGCTGCTTACTGCTGATAAAGACCCAATGGGTGCTGCTATTGCCGACTATAATAAACAACACAAGGCCGAACGGCTGCGTGTTTTTTCTTCACAATTCGATGAGGATGAAATTCCGGTAAAGGAATTGTTTCGTACAGAAAAGCAAATGCCTCTTTTGGAACGTACTGCCCTGCAAATGGCTACGGGAAAGATTCTGGATGTAGGAGCCGGAAGCGGTTGCCATAGCCTTGTCTTGCAGGAAGCAGGCAAAGAGGTACATGCCATTGATATTTCGCCACTTTCAGTAGAAGTAATGCAACAACGCGGCGTACGGCATGCCACATTACTCAATCTGTTCGATGAACATTTCCATGAGACATACGACACGATATTAATGTTGATGAACGGTTCGGGAATCATCGGCAAACTGGAAAATCTGCCTGCCTTCTTCAAAAGGATGAAGCAATTGCTACAACCCGGTGGCTGTATCTTTATGGACTCCAGCGACTTGCGCTATCTGTTTGAGGAAGAAGACGGAAGTTTTGTAATCGACCTGGCAGGCGACTATTATGGAGAAGTAGATTTCCAGATGCAATATAGGGATATCCTGGGAGAGTCATTCGACTGGCTTTACATTGATTTCCAGACACTCAGTCTTTATGCAGCCGAAAATGGTTTCCAAGCGGAGTTGGTAAAAGAAGGAAAGCACTACGATTATTTAGCCAAGTTGACCTTAAAATAAGGTCAACCCGGACTTTCTGATTATTATTTCTTTGACAACATTTCGTCTATCTTCTTCGTTAATGCAGCAAATTCCTCCTCATTGTACAGGCGGGTCAGCATTACGATGCGCCCATCTTTATCAATCAGTACATTGCGGGTAATTCCAGCATTGCGAAGCGCATATTTGGCAAAAATATCTGCACCCGGGTCTAAGCCCAAGGGATAAGTAACGCCAGTCGATTTACCGAATGCAATCACTTTGTCCAACGGTTCGTCACGGTCTATACCGATAAGAGCAAATGCAGAATTATCTTTGTGTTTCAACCAAATATCCTTTTCTATAAAAGGCATTTCTTTGCGGCATACACCGCACCAACTGGCAGTGAACTGTAACATCACCACTTTTCCACGGAGTTCGGAAAGGGTAATTCTCTTACCGTCAGTCAGGGTAATGGTAAAGTTGGGAGCCATCTCCCCTACTCTTACAATGTAACCGGTGCTATCGGCAGTTACTTCCTGTGCTTTGCCCGATAAACTACAAAGGACAAACAGGATAAACATCAAACTCTTTGCTACTTTCATCGATCTTATACTTTTAAGTTATTCTCAAAACGGGAACAATAACGGAAGTACAAAGATCATCACAATTCCCATAATTATCTGTAAAGGCAAACCAACTTTAACATAATCCATGAATGTATAACGTCCCGCAGGCATCACCAAAGCGTTGGGCGGAGTAGAGAACGGAGAAGCAAAGCACATGCTGGCTGCCACGGTTACGGCAAACAGGAATGGATATGGACTCAAATCCAACTGTATGGCGGCTTGGAGGGCAATCGGCGCCAGAAGTACAGCCGTAGCCGTATTACTGATAAACATTGTCATCAATGAAGTTGTGAAATAGATACCTGTCAACAATATATAAGGTCCGTAACTACCTAATCCGTTGACTAATGATTGAGATACCAAATTGGATGCTCCGGTCTTTTCCAATGCCAGTGACATAGGCATCATTGCGGCAATCAATACGATACTTTCCCAGTTAATGGTTTTATATGCTGCCTCCACATTCCGGAAACAACCGGTAAGCACCATTAGCAGACCTGCAATCATTACTGCCGTTACCGGAGCAATAGGGATGAAGTCAAACATCATCATTACCACCATTCCCAACATGATTATAGCAGCAACAGGTGCTTTATGGTTCAATGTTACTTTAGCAGCCTCAGCAAGCGGTTGTCCAAGTACTACCCAATCGGAGGGATCTTCACTCAAACGCGCTATGTTCTCCCATGTTCCCTGCACCAACAGCACATCTCCCGAATGCATCTTCTCATCTTTCAGATTTTTCAGGATATACTGGCGCTTGCGTTGGATACCCAAGATATTCACACCATATTTTTCTCGGAAACCTGAATCTTTTACCGGCTTATTTATCAGATTGGAGGCGGGCATCAATACAATCTCGGCAATACCGATCTCTGTAAATTCCAGTTCGTCACTTTTTGCTTCTACCGTACCTTCCGCTGCATGGGTATCCAGCAACTTTAAAGTATTTTCTTCGGCAAAACGTTCCACATTCGTAAAATCACCCAGTACATACAGAATATCATTCTCTTGAATAACAGTATCAGCAGCAGCCATTTCCTGGCTCATCGTCTTAAAAAAGTGACGACGGGAAGAAGATGACTGACGCCGAACTTCCATTATACCTACATTATAGCGTTGTGGAATACTTAATTCCTGTATGGTCTTTCCGGTTAAGGGCGATTTACTTTCTACCTGCACCCGACACAAATTCTGAAACAGTTGGTACTCTCCCGCCAATTCTTTCAGCGATTTGTTCTTTTTACCCTTACGATCCTTATCACCTTTCTTAGTCAGGAAAATCTTGCTCAATGGAATTAAGATTATCAATCCGACAGCTACACAAACCAAACCAACAGGAGTAAATGAGAAAAATGTAAGAGGTGTATATCCTGCAGAGGTTAATGCTTCCTGAATTACAAGGTTCGGCGGTGTACCGATAAGCGTCATCATACCTCCCATACTACTGGCAAACGCAAGCGGCATCAACAGGCGACTGACATTGATCTGCGTCCCCATAGCCATACTGACTACAATGGGAAGCATCAAAGCTACTGTTCCGGTATTGCTGACAAAAGCACCGATAAAGGCAGTCACCAATACAATAAGAACGAAAAGTTTCAATTCACTGTCACCAGCTAACTTCAAGATACGACTACTTATCATCTTTGCCAATCCCGTCTGAAAGATAGCACCGCCCACAACGAACAATCCTATCATCATTATAACAACGGAATTAGAGAAGCCAGTCAATGCTTCTTCCGGGGTCAGAATGCCGAATATAATTAGTAACACCAGAGCACAAAGCGCAACTAAATCCGAACGCACTTTGCCACTCATAAAGAATATCGCAGATAGGAATAAAATAATGAGAGTAATATACATATAGATATAAAATTTGTCTGTTATTAAACAATCCAATAGGGTATTTTGTTCTAAAGCGTTGCAAATATCACAAAAATCAGTACAATAGACAATAGGGTGAATCCTTTTTGAACTAAATAAGCGACAAAAATCTCACTAAATTACAAATAAAAGCTAGATTATTAACATTATATTTATAACTTTGAATCCGGGAACACTATTATGAGACTACGTCTTTCGTCAGTTAAATTCTATAACAATAATGGGAAACGACAACACGATTACAGGCATCTTCAATGGAACAATCCATCTGGAATACCTACCATGTATTAATTATGCAATGATACACAACCATGTGCCCTCATGCAATTTCTGCGAACTCATGAACAGTGATGAAGTCGACTGGAATAACATCAAAGTATCCATAGACGGGGAACTTATTAAATACTCAGAAAGCATTCTTGAGATAATTCCACCTGGACAAAACATACAAATCAACAACCTGGAGATATCACCTGAAAGTGAAAAACTAATCGAACTCACAGAAGGTATCGATACTAATTTTCATCTGACTATTACTATTTCCGGTGAGATAGCCCATCAGCAAACATTTCCCATCAAACTGATGGCATACGATCAGTGGACCGGTTCCAGGATTATGCCCGAACTCTTAGCTACATTTGTTACTCCCAATCATCCCATACTTTCAAGAATAAGCGTAAAAGCCTCACAATTCCTCGAAAAGTGGACCGGAAACTCTGCCTTAGACGAGTATCAGACACAAGACCCCAACCGAGTGCGTGCGCAGGTAGCTGCTATTTATGAAGCTCTACGGTCTGAATCTTTAATATATTCTACGGTTCCGGCCAGCTTTGAAGCTTCAGGGCAGCGTGTCCGCCTGGTAGATAATGTACTCACCAGTAAGCTGGGTACATGTATAGACCTGACTTTACTCTATGCTTCCTGCCTGGAAGCAAATGGCATTCATCCTCTTTTAGTCTTATTGAAAGGACATATATTGGTAGGTGCATGGCTTACAGAAGATATTTATCATCAAACCGTAGGCGATGATGCTTCCTTTCTACTCAAAGGGAGTGCAAATGGCATCAGCGACATTGTATTAGTAGAGACAACCGCACTGGCATCTTCTCAAAATATTTCATTTGAAGAAGCCGCTACAATGGCTCAGAGAGAACTTAAAGAAGAAAACAGATTCGAGCTGTTTATCGATGTATATAGGTGCAGACTGGATAAAATCCGTCCATTGCCACAACGCATAAACCATAACGGTGAATGGCAAATAGAAAACAGCGGAATAGAGCATGAGAATGTAACCCAAAGAATACACCAACTGGATCGGTATGAAATAAAACTGGAGGACAGTAAGGATGAAATAACCAAGCAGATTATTTGGGAAAGAAAACTGCTGGACTTTTCTCTACGTAATAATCTGATCAACATCCGTCTTGGCAGAAGGGTTATACCATTCATATCTTTCGAAATTGACCATCTGGAAGATCATCTGCAAGCCGGAGAAAACTACCAGATATTACCCAGTCCCGCTAAAAGTAAAATAGAACCGGGTGAGACTGGTCTCTATGATTCTTCTTTATGGAAAGAGAATTTGGAAGAATTAGTAATCAGCGAGCTGAGAAACAAAAAGCTCCGTTCTTATCTGACCGAAAGCGAACTTCAGAACTCACTTAAATTTGTATACCGTACATCGCGAACCGCCATCGAAGAAAATGGTGCCAATTCACTCTTCCTCGTTTTAGGAATCCTGAAGTGGTACGAGTCTCCTAAGAGTGTGAAACCACGCTTTGCTCCTATCTTACTGTTACCGGTAGACATTGTGCGTCGTGGAGGTTCAAGCGGATATATCATCCGTACCAGAGACGAAGAAATTATATTGAACATAACGCTCATCGAACTATTGAAACAACAGTTTAGTGTTAATCTTTCCGGGTTGAATCCATTGCCAAAAGATGATAGTGGCGTAGACGTGAAAAAGATATTCGCTACGATTCGTACCTGCATTCGTAATATGAAAGGTTGGGATGTAGTGGAAGAATCAATGTTGGGGCTATTCTCATTCAACAAGTTTGTCATGTGGAATGATATTCATACCAATGCAGACAAATTGAAAGAGAACGCCATTATAGCCAGTCTGATGGAAAATCGTATTCAATGGCAGGATACGACTCCGGAAATTGACGCCAGAGAAATAGACAGAAATCTTGAACCTATCCATTTTGCCATCCCTGTTGATGTTGACTCTTCGCAGCTGGAAGCCGTTATTGAATCAGGAGAAGGAAAGAGCTTCATATTGCATGGACCTCCGGGAACCGGTAAATCACAGACCATTACCAATATGATAGCCAATGCCCTGTACAAAGGAAAACGTGTGCTGTTTGTAGCAGAAAAAATGGCGGCACTTTCTGTTGTACAAAACCGTCTAACCAAGATAGGATTAGATCCGTTCTGTCTGGAACTACATTCTAATAAGGTCACTAAATCTCATTTTCTGGCTCAGCTTCAGAAGGCTATAGAAGTCATTCACATTCAGTCTCCAGCCGAGTTTGAAAGTACTTCAAAGCAATTATTTGAGCGTAGAAAGAAATTAATCGATTATATGGAAGCATTGCATCACCCCCATGCTTCCGGCTTTTCTCTTTATGATTGCATTACAAACTACTTATCGATACAGGGAGATGAATTGTCTATCGACTTTTCTCTGTTTCCCTCTATCACCAAAAATCAACTGACAGACTTTTGCGAAAAGATCCAGGAACTGGATACCGTTTTTCAGATAACAGGGCATCCACAAGACCACCCATTAAAGGGGCTGGAACCATACGATACTTCCATAGAAAGCTCTCAAAAAATACAAGCCGGAATCAGGCGCTTTATTAATTTATTCACCTCGATTACCACTAACAGAAAGTTGCTTTCAAATAGTCTGGGAATCTCAATACCTGATAATTGGGATGGGATCAACTGGATAGGCAAGATATGTAACCAGCTTCTATCCATCCCATATCTGAATAAAACGTTATTGGAAATGGGTGGTAATACCAACTTGATAGAAGAATGGAAAGATGTTGTCCTGTCCGGTCGTAAACGAGATCAGTTACAAACCGAACTAGGCAAAGACTACGCACCTCAAATTCTAGAAGAAAATGCATTTGCCCTCCAACAAGAATGGAAAGCTATCGAATTGAAATGGTTCTTACCTAAATTCTTTGCCAAACGTTCTTATCTGAAAAAGCTCAGACTTTACAATATGAGTTTGCAGGCAGCACAAATACCAAGCCTGTTAGAAAAGCTCAATGCTTATCAAAAGAATAATAAGATCATTCAAGAACAATCTTCCGAATTATCATCTTCTTTCGGCTTCTTAGGAAGAAAGAATAAAGAGAAATGGGATGATATTGATTCTATACTTAAGAATCTTCCGATGATTTACAACACTTTATCGGAATATGCAGCAATCATTCAACAGCCATTTGCAGAAGTTCTGAATCAATTTGCAAATAAAATCAGTACTGACTGGAACACATTCCAGCAGTCTAATGAAAATACATTCAGGCAATTAATCGATACATCCAATGAGTTGAATACGGTTCTCAATGAAATAAAAGGTTTATGCTACATACAACTGCCGGATAATAATCTTGAAGTGAAACTACCGGTTCTACTAAATACCTGGTTAACTCACTTCAATAAGATTAAAGATTGGGGACAATGGTGCATCCGTAAGAGAGAATTGGAATCTCTGCATTTAACCGTAGTTATCAACTATATAACAGATAAGCATAAAAGCGGATCGGAAGCTTCTGAGGCGTATATGAAGAGCGTTTATCACCAATTAGCTCTAAAAACCGTTGATGCGGACGAAACTTTACGCCTTTTCAACGGGTTGCTATTTGAGGAAATGATCAGCAAATACAAACAACTGACTATCGATTTTCAGGAGTTGAGTAAAAAAGAACTATACTGCAGATTAGCAGCCAGAATACCATCACTAACAATGGAAGCCGCCTCCAGTTCCGAAATAGGAATTCTAAAAAGGAACATTTCAAATGGAGGACGCGGCACATCTATCCGGAGAATTATAGACCAGATACCAACTCTGTTGCCCAAGCTATGTCCATGCATGTTGATGAGTCCGATATCAGTGGCTCAGTATATCGACCTAGATGCAGAGAAGTTCGATCTTGTTATTTTCGACGAAGCATCACAGATGCCTACCAGCGAGGCAGTCGGTGCAATAGCCCGCGGCAACGCATTAGTCGTAGTAGGTGATCCCAAGCAAATGCCTCCGACAAGTTTCTTCTCCTCTTCACAAGTAGACGAGGAAGAAGCTGAATTTGACGATATGGAGAGCATTCTGGATGATTGCATCTCATTATCCATTCCATCCCGTTATCTGACTTGGCACTATCGGAGCAAACACGAAAGTCTGATTGCTTTCAGTAATTCTCAGTATTACAATGGAAAGCTATATACTTTTCCTTCTGTGGATGACAGAGTTTCAAAAGTACGTTTAGTTCAGGTAGATGGTACATATGATAAAGGACGTACACGCAGCAATCATGCCGAAGCTGAAGCCATTGTGAAAGAAATACTGAACCGGTTACGTACACCTGAAGTTCCTGAAAAAAGCATAGGCGTCGTATCTTTCAGCCAAGTACAGCAAAATTTGATAGAAGATATGCTCATTGAGGAGCTGAACAAATATCCCGAATTGGAAGAAAAAGCTTTCCAAAGTAATGAGCCTATTTTCATCAAGAATTTGGAGAATGTACAAGGTGATGAAAGGGATATTATTCTTTTCTCTATAGGATACGGTCCGGACAGGAATGGCAATGTATCTATGAATTTCGGACCATTGAATAATCAAGGTGGCGAACGTCGTCTGAATGTAGCCGTATCGCGTGCACGTTATGAAATGATTATCTTCTCAACCTTACGCTCCGAACAAATAGATTTGAAACGTACAAAGTCCAAAGGTGTGGAAGGCTTAAAGAGGTTCCTTGAATTTGCAGAACGCGGCACCTCACCTGTTCCGGCCATCCAACTACAGAACCTGCAACAAAGTAATCTTATTACTTTAATTGCACAGGAACTTACTCAGCGTGGTTATAAAGTGGATACTCTGGTAGGACGGTCAAACTTTAAGGTGGATTTAGCGATTGTCAATCCGTTGCAACCGGATACATATATTCTAGGGATATTGTGTGACGGCAGAAACTATTATGAAACCAAGACTACAAGGGATCGTGAAATAGTACAACCGAATGTTTTGCAGATGCTCCACTGGAATGTAATGCGTGTATGGTCCGTCGACTGGTTTGAACATAAGGAGAACGTCGTGGAGCGCATTATCAAAAAGCTGGAAGATTTAAAAAACACAAAAATAGAAGAACAGCCTCCTCTTCCGATAGAGAATAATGTTCTGAAAACATTCAGTATAGAGAATGAACCTGTTGTAGAGTTAGTGAACAATCGAGAAAGAGAATATATATTTGCTGACTTGCCCGATATAGGCTACAGTACAGATATCGATACCGTAATGGCTTCCTCCTATCAGGTTAAAAAACAACTTCAACAAATAGTCAAGATTGAACAACCCATAACAAATACTCTGCTATATAAAAGAATATTACGAATTTGGAATCTAACAAGGGTTACCACCCGTTTACAGGTATTTATCGACAATCTTCTTGAAGATGCATATAAAGACCCTTTATCGGGAGATACTATAATTTACTGGGAAGATGAAGAGAAAGCCAAAGACTGCGACTTTTACCGCATCAACTCCAAACGCGATATTCTGGATATTCCAATCCTGGAAGTAATGAGTGCCGCCCGCTATGCCATAGAACAACAGATATCCATGCCGACAGAAGATCTGAAACGGCTGACTTCCCAACTTCTCGGTTTCAGTAGGAAAGGAAACAATCTAGATATGGTAACGGAACAGACTATACAATTGCTGATTGATAAAGGAATATTCAGCCACGCGAACGGAATGGTATCCATGAACAATTAGGGTTCATGGATACTTTCTTCCGAAAGGAAAAATAATATCTACCTAATAGTCTTCGATAGTGGAATTTCCGAATATATCCTTTTTGATAATCTGCTTGTGCCCTTTATTGTCTTCAATAATAGTATTGCCAAAGATATCTTTTTTGACAGTCTTCCTATTGCCATTATTGTCCTCAATAATCGTATTCCCTAAAATATCTTCTTTAATAGTTTTCTTATTACCATTATCATCTTCAATGATCGTATTACCTAAAATGTCTTTTTTGACTGTTTTCTTTTCTTGATTGACTATCGAATATTCGTAACTATCCTCGATAGAATTAACACTATAGCTCTTCGTTATATGGGGAGCTAAAACAGACTGAACTGTAAATAGGATAAATAGAATCTTTTTCATGGCGTATTTCTTTTGGTTTGTAACAAAAGTAATATGGGAAAATGAGAACTAACTGGTGAATTCTATAATTATTGATAGGGAAAAACCTAAAATTAATACTTTTCATGTGCTACAATCGTATCGTTTAAGGAAACTCGGACTACATTCGGTCTACACTCGCACGATTTTCGACCCCAATAGCAGGGTAGCTAAGTTACTGAAGGTCAATAAACAACAAATGCCCCAAGTATTTCTACTCAGGGCATTTTGTTCATTTTGAGGTTCCTGGCGGATTCGAACCGCCGTACACGGTTTTGCAGACCGCTGACTAAGCCACTCATCCAAGGAACCAATCTTTCTCATTTGCGGTTGCAAAGGTAGTACATTTTTTGGAAATTCCAACTATCCGCAGCAATTTTTCTTCTTTTCTTTTTTCGTCGCACTACACTCTGCACACTTCTCATCCATCAATCGCTTTAAGTCACAACCGGTTACGCAATTTGCACATGGATTACCATTTTCTTTTGTCCGGCGAAAAAATGCATAAATTCCCCATCCGATCCGGACAATACACAACAGTAACAGGATTGCAACTACCCATTGTTGCCAATTCATCATACAAATAATCCTCCTATTCTATAAATGGCAAATGCCATTACCCACGCAAGCAGCGTGGTATACACTGCCGTAAATAACGCCCATTTCCAGCTACCGGATTCTTGCTTAATTGCCACAATCGTAGCTATACATGGGAAATAGATCAATACAAACACCATATAACAGAAAGCTACCAACGGTGTAATCGGAATACGTTCGGCAAGACTTACGGCATCTGCTTCAGCGTCATTCGTATAAAGCACGCCCAGTGTACTTACCACTAATTCCTTAGCGCCCACACCTGAAAGTATACCGATACCAAGTTTCCAGTCAAAACCCAAAGGTTCAATCACCGGCTCCATAGCCTTTCCTATCTGCCCGATGTAGGAATTCTCCTGCTGTTCGGCAACCGTTTCATACGCATCATGGTCGGGATAATATCCCAATGCCCATATTACGATGGAAGCTATCATGATAATACCTCCCATTTTACGCAGATATTGTGCCCCCTTCTCCCACGTGTGACGGAAAATAGCTTTTGCTGTCGGTAAACGGTAAGGCGGAAGCTCCATTACGAACGGAGTATCATCCCCCTTCACCAGAAAACGGCTGAATAAACGCGCCAGCAATACCGCCAACAGAATACCTATTGAATATATTAATAACAGTATCAAACTACCATTGTTCGGAAAAAATGCACCTACCAGCAACAAATAAATAGGCAGGCGGGCACTACATGACATCAACGGATTGACGAGCATGGTAATAAGTCGGCTTTTACGGTTCTCAATAGTGCGCGAAGCCATAATAGCAGGTACATTACATCCGAAACCCATAATCAGAGGAATGAAGGATTTACCATGCAACCCCATCTTATGCATAATCTTATCCATGATAAATGCAGCGCGTGCCATGTAACCGGAGTCTTCCATCAGCGATATGCAGAAATAAAGAATAAGGATGTTCGGCAGGAAAACAATCACACCACCAACACCACCTACAATACCATCTACCAATAGATCTTTCAACGGTCCGTCCGCCATATTGGCATGTATAAAGTTACCGAGGGTTTCTACCAGCCATTCGATACCCATCATCGGGTATTCGCCAAGCACGAACGTCCCTTCGAACATGAGATACATGAACAGGAAGAAAATGGGGAATCCCCACACACGATGCGTTACAATGGAATCTATCACGCGTGTAGTATGTTCTTTATCCAAGTGATTATCCACAAAGGTTTCTTTCAGTGCACCGGATATAAAACCATATTTTGCATCGGTAATTGCCTGATCGCAATCCTCATTCAGCACGTCTCGGATACGGCGGCTTTCCTGATCACGGACATCTATGATTTCTTTGCCGTTGGGTAAAGTTTTAATCAGCGTTTCCAAATCCGGATCATTCTCCAGAAGTTTGATGGCAAGAAAGCGGGTAGAATACTTATGACGGATACCCTCATTCTCACTAATCACCTGCTTCACCTCTTCAATGCTGCGTTCCAGTTCAGGACCGTGGTTAATGTGAATATGACGATAGAATCCATGATGACGTACTTCTTCTTCTTTATGAGCCCCACCGGTATAGCCGGGCACATACTCCCGATGCCATTCACGCAGGTCGTTCAACACTTCTGCACGTACCTTTCCTTTCTGATCGAGAAAGTCGGCACCTTCGTAAATACTGATAACAACGTGAAAAAGATCTTCGATGCCTTTGCCCGTACGCGAAACGGTAGGAACCATAGGAACACCAAAGAGTTCACTCAGTTTCATGTAATCCAGCGTGTTGCCGCTGGCTTCCAGTTCATCGTACATATTGAGCGCCATCACCATACGCACGTTCATGTCAATCAACTGGGTAGTGAGGTACAGATTACGTTCCAGATTGGACGAATCTACCACATTGATAACAATGTCCGGTGTTTCATCAATAATATGATGACGGACATACATTTCTTCAGGACTATATGCTGATAGCGAATATGTACCCGGCAAATCGACTATACGGAAATGATAACCTTGGAAATTAAAATGACCTTCCTTAGCATCCACTGTAACGCCGCTATAGTTACCAACATGTTCGTGTGAACCGGAAGCAATATTAAACAGAGAAGTTTTTCCACAATTTGGATTACCCACTAATGCAACATTAATTGTGCGGCGTTTACCAAGAGCGATACGTTTCAGTTCTTCTTCACCCGGATAAATATCCTCACTCATTCCCGGATGATAGTCCGGTTTTGTCACCTGCTCTTTCGCCTCATGTTCGCTGAGTATTTCAATCATCCCTGCCTCCTGGCGGCGCAAGGAAATTTCATACCCCATTACTTTGTATTTTATTGGGTCTTTCAGCGGGGCATTCAACAAAACCTCTACAGTCTTGCCTTTAATAAAGCCCATTTCTACAATTCGTTTGCGGAAACCGCCATGCCCCAGTACTTTAACGATTACACCTTTTTCTCCAGTTTTTAATTCGGATAAACGCATAGTCTTCTCTCTTTCTTTAATTTGGATGCAAAGATAAATGATTTGTATTTAGCCTACAAATTATTTAGATTGTTTTTAAATAAGGAGAAATATTCTCCATTCTCCACTTTGTTCCGAAGAATTAGAAAGAATTCAATCCGTTAATATTATCTTTGCACCATTATGAATATAAAGAAAATAGCGCAATATATTGATCAGGAGAAGCTTTTCACACGAGAAGACAAAATACTGGTAACGCTGAGTGGCGGAGCGGACTCAGTAGCTTTGTTGCGTCTACTTCTTGCTATGGGGTACACCTGCGAGGCGGCACATTGCAATTTCCATCTGCGGGGCGATGAGTCGGTTCGAGATGAAATGTTTGTCCGCGAACTATGCTTGCAGTTGGAAGTTCCGTTACATGTCCAACATTTCCAAACCACGGAAGAAGCGGAAAAGCGCCACATATCCATTGAAATGGCAGCACGGGAATTACGTTATGCTTGGTTTGAGCAGCTCCGTCTACAGCAAGGAGCCAACGTTATCGCCGTGGCCCATCATAAAGATGATAGTGTAGAAACTCTCCTGCTCAACCTTATCCGTGGAACAGGCATCAACGGACTATTGGGTATCCGTCCCAAAAACGGAAACATTGTCCGCCCCTTGTTATGCCTCGACCGGAAAGAAATAACCGAATACCTACAAGAAATCGGACAATCTTACGTAACGGACAGCACTAACCTGCAAGACGAATATACACGCAACAAGATACGCCTCAACCTATTGCCACTTATGCAGGAAATCAATCCCTCCATAAAAGAAAGCCTTCTCCGCACCGCAGAACATCTGAATGATACAGCTCTCTTATATAAGAAAGGTATAGAAGAAGGCAAGCAGAAAGTGCAAACCGAACAAGGTATCCTGATCAGTGCTTTGCTCCAGGAATCTGCACCGGAAACCTTATTATTTGAGATCTTATCTCCATTAGGATTTAACGGTGCACAGATCAAAGATATTTTCACCTCCCTGAATGGGCAACCGGGAAAGATATTCCTCAGTGGAGAATGGCGCGTGATTAAAGATCGGGAGCTTCTGCTGATAGAACCGGCCTGTTCAGAAGATGTTTCAACAGTCTTTTCTCCAGATGATCCTGCCCTACCCTTCCGTTTGGCAATGGAAGAATTAGAAGTCACGGATGATTTCATCATTCCTCGCAACCGAAATACTGCTTGCTTCGATGCAGACAAACTAAAACAACCTCTCACAGTCAGACACTGCCGACAAGGCGACACATTCGTTCCCTTTGGTATGACTGGGCGAAAAAAGGTCAGTGACTACCTTACTGATCGGAAATTCTCCCTTTCCCGCAAAGAACAACAATGGGTGCTTTGCAGTGGCTCCCATATCATTTGGTTGATAGGCGAACGTACTGATAATCGTTTCAGAATAGACGACCAAACACAGAAAGTTATTATTCTGAAGTTTATTCCTTATAGCCGGGATATGAGTTAAATGATGATTCATCGTATATTTCATCAGTTAGCAATTATACTTACAAAAAACTCGTAAAATACTTCTTTTCCCGCAGCTACTCCTCCGACTCGTTGAGTGAATCTGATTCAGTCAGGGACTGAATGCCTTTCACTCACTGACTGAATGCCTTTCACTCACTGACTCATTGTACCCCCATTCAGAAGGCATCTGAGAAGGGGTGAGGAAAGTGACAAGACAAGAAAGAAGAGAGATAAAAATTACACACAAAAAACATAGATTGATTCATTTTTATAGGGTTATGAATAAAGTGTGATAAGGTGGTAGGGTGATAAAGTGATAGCGGGAAACGCTCTGTGATATATAGCGCAGCTACTTTATCGCCCTACCACCTTATCACTCTTTTATTCCTTTCTATACTTCTTTGAAATAATTCCGCCAACAAATTACCTAAAATACATTGTAAACACATGGTGATTCTCTTCGAAAGCGTAATTGCACCCTCCAATTAAGGTAGTCGTAAATAGCTTTTATTGTAGAAAGTCCAAGTCCATATGTAGGATTAAAGCTATAAAATAATCCGGTCCTCTTTCTGCCGCACAAAGCAGTCTGAAAGCAATGAAGCAAACGGGGTATCATACGTCCGCGCCTTGAACGAACATCCTTTGACGCATGCACAACACTTTATGCACTTTTCGGCAATCGTATTACATTCGTCACCTTTCAGGATAGCTCCCGAAGGACAATGTACAGCGCAAACGCCACAATGCGTGCAAAGTTCCGCATTCACTTCCGGTACACGCGGCAAAGGAACACCACTTTTACGCAACTTTATCACCCGGCGCAGAAACTTGAACAAAGGCAGAAAAGGCTGGCGCGGGCGCTGAATACGGTTCACATCCACCGGATACAAGTGTTCCATATCAATGGCGGCATTTATTTTCGTCCGTATCTTCGCACCAAATTCCTCCGCATATTGCAAATCATTTGCATCCGGACGCCCTGGAGCTATTGGATTTTGTTCCGTACTATACGAATGTTCTCCCACAAAAGTAGCCCCGGCAATAACTTTGAAGCCCTGAGCAGAAGCAAATGCATCCAATTCTATCAAAGCCTTTTCATACGCGCGGTTACCATAAACTACTACCAGCGCAACCGGAGATCCCGATGCACGAATGCCCTGCAACCGCTCCATAGCCAAAGGAGCTACCTTGCCGCCATACACCGGCACAGCAATCAGAGTCAGTGTATTCTCCGGAATATCTACCTCAGCAGCATGCAGGGTTAAATTCGTAGTAACAACATTTGTTAGTCCTGTTCCGCGAACAATTGCCTCACCAACTTGTTTAGAAGTACGAGTAGGCGAAAAATAGATGAAATGAACTTCGTTTATATCCATAAATATATGCGCTTTTTCTTGGTTTATCAAGCAAAGATAAAGTTTTAAAATTAAAAAAAAGACGAATTGTTTATGAAACCAAAAATATTTATTACCTTTGCACCGTTGAAACATTCTGTAAACTCCTAAGTGCGGGTAGCTAACAGTTTTCCGGTTCAATAATAAATATCCCATAATCATTATATTAAATAAAAGGTATATTTGCCACGTTGCTTGTGACGACAACCGCAGCCGTGTGAACATATCTGTCCAATAACAAAAGAAATTTTAAACCATTCACATATATACTGTATGTATAATATCATTCAATTGAACGACAAAAATTTGTCGGAACTTCAATCTATTGCCCAAGAACTGGGTATTAAAAAGACAGACTCACTAAAAAAAGAAGAACTTGTTTACAAGATACTTGATGAACAAGCCATCGCAGGTGCTACCAAAAAGGTTGCTGCTGAAAAGCTGAAAGAAGAGCGTAAAGTGGATAGACAACAAAAACGTACCCGCGTAACCGTAAAAAAAGAGAGTACTGACAAAGTCTTTACCGCCAACAAAAATGGCGACCTCACTAAGGCAAAAGCTGAAGCTTCAGTAGCAGCCGCTAAAGTACAACCGGTAGCAGAAGCAGTAAAAGCACCGGTAGCAGAGGCACCTAAAGCGCCGGTAGCGGAAAAGGAAGTAGCTGTAACAGCTACAGCCGCTCCTGAAAAAGCAGAAACGCCTAACTCAACGAAGCGTAAACCGGGACGTCCGCGTAAAGCTAAGGTAGAAGAAAAAGCTCCCATACCCGCACCTGTACCTGTTGCAAAGAAGGAAGAGCCTAAGAAAGCTGAACCCGAATTGGATTTTGAAACAGAAGCGCCTAAAGTTATCAAGAAAGTCGTAGTGGAAGACAGCCCTATCCTGTCAGAACCCGAAGATGACTTCATTCCTATCGAAGACCTTCCGACCGAAAAAGTAGAACTGCCTTCTGAACTTCTCGGTAAGTTTGAAGCAACTAAAGCTGAAACACCCGCAGTTCCTGTAGTTGAATCTGTTCCTGCCAATCAACGTCCACGCCTTCGTCCCCGAGACAACAATAATAATACCCCTTACAATAATAACAACAACAATAATAACAACCGGAACAACAACCCACGTCCCGTACAACAGCAGCGTCCGGCACAACCGAATGCCAACAATGAGAATTATTCTCCTGTCCCCGAACGCAGACCTGTAGTTGAACGTGAAAAAGTATACGAATTCGACGATATCCTGACCGGTACAGGCGTACTGGAAATCATGCAGGATGGTTACGGATTCCTTCGTTCTTCCGACTATAATTACCTTTCTTCACCGGATGATATTTATGTATCTCAATCTCAAATCAAACTGTTTGGTCTGAAAACCGGTGATGTTGTAGAGGGTGTAATCCGCCCTCCTAAAGAAGGTGAGAAATATTTCCCATTAGTAAAAGTGGGAAAAATCAATGGACGTGACCCGGCTTTCGTACGTGACCGCGTACCATTTGAACATCTCACGCCATTATTCCCCGACGAAAAATTCAGATTGTGCAAAGGTGGCTATTCAGACTCTATGTCTGCTCGTGTAGTAGATCTCTTTGCTCCTATCGGTAAAGGCCAGCGTGCATTGATCGTGGCACAACCTAAAACCGGTAAGACCATCTTGATGAAAGATATAGCCAATGCTATCGCAGCAAATCATCCGGAAGTCTACATGATTATGTTACTTATCGATGAACGCCCGGAAGAAGTAACCGACATGGCACGCACCGTAAATGCTGAAGTCATTGCTTCCACTTTTGACGAACCTGCCGAACGTCACGTGAAAATCGCCGGTATTGTGCTGGAAAAAGCCAAGAGACTGGTAGAATGCGGTCATGATGTAGTGATCTTCCTGGATTCAATTACACGTTTGGCACGTGCTTACAATACAGTATCTCCGGCTTCCGGTAAAGTACTTTCCGGTGGTGTGGACGCCAATGCACTTCATAAGCCCAAACGCTTCTTCGGAGCTGCCCGTAATATTGAAAACGGTGGTTCGCTCACTATTCTTGCTACTGCCTTGATTGATACAGGTTCCAAGATGGATGAAGTTATCTTCGAAGAATTCAAGGGTACAGGTAACATGGAATTGCAGCTCGACCGCAACCTGTCTAACAAACGCATCTTCCCAGCTGTCAATATTGTTGCTTCCAGCACCCGTCGTGACGACTTGCTGCAAGACAAGCAAACGTTGGATCGTATGTGGATACTCCGCAAATATCTGGCTGACATGAATCCGATTGAAGCTATGGACTTTGTGAAAGACCGCATGGAAAAAACTAAAGATAATGACGAGTTCTTAATGAGCATGAATAGCTAAAACCACAGCTAAAAAGACAAAATCAACAATAAATAGGATTATATATACAAAAAGGGCGAGACATTTTCGGATATCTCGCCCTTTTTATTTATTTTTGTCGCAAGTAATCAGATTTCATTATATAAACATTTAATTAATCAGGTGAGGCTCAGTAAAACGATCATACTATTTTTGTTGATGCTATTTTACAGTACTTCCTACATCCAATCGGCAAATCTGGATTTGGTAGATGAGCGTATACACCTAATGGAGTATCTGATGGATAATAATCTGGCCTATTCTCAAGAAGTCAGATTGCATGATATTGCCCAGTGGGAAGATGAGCTTGTTGACGCATTTCGTAACAAGAAGGATTATAAACACATGTTCCTCATGCAGCAAATGGCTGCTTATGCACTTGTATCTGATGGACACATCAATGAAGCATTGGAAAAAGCAAATGCCATGCTACAACAAGCCACCTTAATGAAATATGATATAGGAATAGCCATATCACATTATGCCATCGGCGATACTTACCTCAATGCCAACATGACTAATGAAGCTATCGAGGAATATGAAATAGCCATGCAGAAGCTATATAAAATTGCAGACTCCGAAAAATTACAGGAAAAAGTACTTATCCAATTAATCCCCACACTTATCAGACTGGGACGATTAAATGAAGCTAAAGACTATTTGGAACAGATAGAACAAGTAAAAGACTATCGACATAGCCGCTTCATAGAAAATATCTTTCAAGCCTACTATTATCTTCATACTAATAACCTGGAACAAGCTCGGGAATATATTCAGGAAGCAGAAGAATGGTACGAGTATTATCCTTTCTTTTTTCACAGTTCTATTTTGAAATATATCCAAGCCGAATATGCCAAGCAAGTCGAAGATGACGAGCAAGCCATAAAATTATATAATGAACTGACCGTTAGTACCAGTAGCGCCAATGTCTACAACAGATATCTGAAAATGAAGAATTCATTGGCACGACTGTATACCAAACGTGGAAGAGCCAAAGAAGCATGCGAAATATTTCAAGATATCAATGCTGCACGAGATTCTATCAATGCACGCAACTACTCCTCGCAAATTAATCTGCTGCGAACCATATATCAGGTAGACCGTCTTGAAATGGATAATCAAAATGAACGTAACCGATTATTGTTTTATTCTATCATGGGGTGTATCCTTATTTTAAGTATATCCATTGCATCGGTACTCTACATCCGTAAGATCAATAAACGACTGATAGCATCCAGGCTAAAACTGGAAAAAGCACGGCAAATTGCAGAAAACTCAATCCGCACCAAGAGCGTTTTTCTGTCGAATATGAGTCATGAAATACGCACGCCTCTAAATGCTTTGTCCGGCTTCTCTGCTATTCTGACGGATGCAAATATTGATATCAGTACCCGGCAACAATGCAATGAAATCATTCAGCAGAATTCAGATTTACTGTTGAAACTAATAGATGATGTTGTAGATCTTTCTAGTCTGGAAATTGGCAAAATGCAATTTCTTTTCGCAAACAATAATGCTGTAGCTATATGCCGGAATGTAGTGGATACGGTAGAAAAGATAAAGCAAACATCCGCTTCTGTACTGTTCCAAACTTCTTTAGAGAACTTGGAAATCTATACAGATGAAGCACGTCTTCAACAATTGCTAATCAACTTACTGATTAATGCCACTAAATTTACCACAGAAGGAAGTATTACTCTTTCATTAGAAAAACAGTCAGAAGAAGTTGCTCTGTTTGCTGTATCAGATACAGGTTGTGGCATAGCCCCGGAAAAGCAGGGTGCAATATTCAATCGTTTCGAAAAACTGAATGAAAATGCGCAAGGTAGTGGATTGGGACTTTCCATTTGCCAACTAATTGTGGAACGTTTCGGTGGAAAAATATGGATTGACCCCGAGTACAAGAATGGTTCCCGTTTCCTGTTTACCCATCCTATTGTCTCAACTAGCAGAAAGGAGGTATCAGAATGAAACGTCTCTTATTTATAGTAGTTCTTTTACTTCAATTCTTTTTCATATTTGCAAACAGACCAATCAAACGGTCACCTGTTACCGATAGTCTTATAACAGAGCTGCAAACACTTCCACATGATACTACCAGACTAAAACTACTCGAAAAGCTTGTGCTTACGGAGCAGAATTCTCCGCATTATATAGAATATGCAGAAGAAATGTTCAACGAAGCGCAGCTTCAAAAAAATGCTAAATACATCTGCAGCAGTACCTATTTTAAAATTCTATATTACTATAATAAAGAAAAAATAGACAGTGTCAGTAAATTGGTTGATTATGTAAAACCCATTGCTGAACGCATGAAATACTATCGTTTATACTTCAACGCACAAAAACTGCTTATATATACCTATATTTATAGCGAAAAATATGAATATGCCATCAATGAAGCATTGGAAATGCTCAAGATAGCAGAAGAGTTGGATAATATAGATGGATGCATAGCTGCATATTCATGTCTGGCAAGTGCCTATCATGAAACCAATCGCAAGAAAGAAGAAGGAGAAGCGTTACGTAAGGCCCATGAATATGCTTCCGAGCAAAAGACAAGCAGTACGCAAGTCAATGTTTTGGGACAACTGATTATGTTCAGCAATGATCAAAATGATTATAAAAGTCTGAAAGTATATTTAGATGAAAACAAGCAGCTAATGGAGGAAATGTTAGCTTGGGACCCTGACATGTATGAGTCTTACTTCAACCTCTACCTATTTTCAACAGTATTCCAGTCCTACTACTATACAGGTATAGGAAAAACTGACTCTGCACAATATTATATAGAAAAGGCACAAGATTTCATAACTCCGCAAAGTTATCTCCCTTACATAACCATGTATCATGATGCCTATGCCAAATACTATCACCACACTAAAAATTATCAAAAAGCATTAGTACACATGGATTCTGCTCTGATATATATGCAACAATCTAAATCGGCATTAACGGAGTACGCCAAACAATTATCCCGCAAAGCTGACATCCTGCTGGAAATGGGTCAATATGCAGAAGCATTACCACTATACGAAAAATCTAATCACATTCAAGATTCATTGACTGCTGCCATATCAGCCAAGCAATTGGAAGAAATCAAAGAAATATACCATCTTAACCAGCTAGTATGGGAACGCGGGAAACTCAGGAATCGTGTACAAACCAGTATTCTCCTGAGCCTTGGAATCATACTTGTGCTATGTATCACTTATATGCTCCGCATCAACCGGATACGAAAAGCACTGAAAATTTCAAAAAAAGAGCCCCAGAAAGCCACACGCCAAACAGAGCGGGCCAATGAAATGAAAAACCGTTTCTTGTCCAACATGAGTCATGCCATCCGGGTTCCTCTGAACGGAGTATTAGGTTTCTCACAAATCATTGCAAACGAAGTGGAAATTGACGAACCTACCCGTAAAGAGTATGCGGACATCATTCAACAAAACACTGAACAATTAATGCGTCTGGTAAACAATGTTCTTGATCTATCCCGTCTGGAGGCTGGTATGATGAAGTTCCAATTAAGTGACTATGACATTGTACAACTTTGCAAGGATTCCGTAGGAATGGCACAAATGCAAAATCCAACTTTGCATATTCATTTCTACAGTGACATTGACGAGTATATTGTTTATACTGATACAAACCGGATGATGCAACTCATCGTCAGTATTCTTACTTGCCCCTCTCCATCTTTCAAAGAAGAACGTGATCTCCAATTCACTTTAGATAAAAATGGAGAAATATTATGCTTCAAAGTTACGAACTCTCCATTGGCAGACCTCAATTATGCCAATCAGGACTCTGCTTTGCGTAACGATGTCAACCTTTTATTACTGAAACACTTCGGCGGTACTTATCAGGTGATTCATGACGGTAAGGAAGGACCGACTATTCTTTTCACTTATCCTGCTACCTCAACTGAATAATATTCTTGCCTCAAAAGAAGGTAGATACAGGGATTTTTTGTACTTTTGCGCCTCAATAAGAGTAATTTGTAATTTATAAATAGTAATTATATCATCATGTTCGATAATTTAAGCGAAAGACTGGAAAGGTCGTTTAAAATTCTGAAAGGTGAAGGAAAAATCACCGAGATCAATGTTGCGGAAACCCTGAAAGATGTGCGCAAAGCACTGTTAGACGCCGACGTTAACTACAAAGTAGCCAAAACTTTTACAGATACGGTTAAGGAAAAGGCATTGGGACAAAACGTATTGACAGCCGTAAAGCCCAGCCAATTAATGGTGAAGATCGTGCACGACGAGCTGACTCAGTTAATGGGTGGCGAAACAGCAGAAATTGATCTGGAAGGAAAACCTGCTGTCATCTTAATGTCTGGTCTGCAAGGCTCCGGTAAGACTACTTTCTCCGGTAAGTTGGCGCGAATGCTAAAAACGAAAAAGAACAAGAAACCGTTGCTGGTGGCTTGTGACGTATACCGCCCTGCCGCTATCGAACAGTTGCGCGTATTAGCAGAGCAAATAGGAGTTCCAATGTACTCCGAACCGGATAGTAAGAATCCGGTGAAAATTGCAGAAAATGCAATTCAGGAAGCAAAAGCCAAAGGATATGATGTCGTAATCGTCGATACCGCCGGACGTCTGGCTGTGGACGAAGAGATGATGAATGAGATTGCTGCTATTAAAAAAGCAATCAATCCGAACGAAATTCTTTTCGTTGTAGACTCTATGACCGGCCAGGATGCTGTAAACACAGCAAAAGAGTTTAACGAACGTCTTGACTTTAACGGTGTTGTACTGACTAAGTTGGATGGTGACACACGGGGTGGTGCCGCTCTTTCTATCCGTTCAGTAGTAAACAAGCCGATCAAATTTGTGGGTACAGGTGAGAAACTGGATGCCATCGACCAATTCCACCCTTCACGTATGTCAGACCGTATCCTCGGTATGGGTGATATTGTTTCATTGGTGGAACGTGCTCAAGAACAATATGACGAAGAAGAAGCCAAACGCCTGCAAAAGAAGATTGCCAAGAACCAGTTCGACTTCAACGACTTTTTGAGTCAGATAGCGCAAATCAAAAAGATGGGTAACCTGAAAGATCTGGCTTCTATGATTCCGGGTGTAGGTAAGGCTATAAAGGACATCGATATTGACGACAATGCTTTCAAGAGTATTGAAGCTATTATTTATTCTATGACCCCTGCAGAACGTAGTAATCCTGCCCTTCTGAACGGTTCACGCAGACAACGTATTGCCAAAGGTAGTGGTACGAATATTCAGGAAGTAAACCGCTTGTTAAAACAATTCGATCAAACTCGTAAGATGATGAAGATGGTAACAGGCAGCAAGATGGGTAAGATGATGCCTAAGATGAAATAAAAAAATACTGATATGACACTAATTGACGGAAAAGCAATTTCGGAACAAGTAAAACAGGAGATTGCTGCAGAAGTAGCAGAAATTGTGGCGAAAGGTGGTAAACGTCCTCATCTTGCAGCAATTCTCGTAGGCCACGATGGTGGTAGTGAAACGTATGTTGCTGCAAAAGTAAAAGCATGCGAAGTTTGCGGATTCAAATCCAGCCTCATTCGCTACGAAGCAGATGTGACGGAAGAAGAACTTCTTGCTAAAGTACGTGAACTAAACGAAGATGCAGACGTAGACGGGTTCATAGTACAGCTTCCATTACCAAAGCACATCTCCGAACAGAAAGTGATCGAGACCATTGATTATCGCAAAGACGTAGATGGTTTCCATCCCATCAATGTAGGACGCATGTCCATTGGATTGCCTTGCTATGTATCAGCAACTCCCAACGGAATCCTAGAACTGTTAAAACGCTACCAGATAGAGACTTCCGGTAAGAAGTGCGTAGTATTGGGACGTAGTAACATCGTCGGCAAACCAATGGCTGCTTTAATGATGCAAAAAGCCTATCCGGGAGATGCAACTGTAACTGTATGTCATAGCCGCAGTAGAGATCTCGTAAAAGAGTGTCAAGAAGCTGACATCATCATCGCTGCACTGGGACAACCTAACTTTGTAAAAGAAGAAATGGTGAAAGAAGGAGCTGTAGTGATTGATGTAGGCACTACGCGCGTACCGGATGCCACCAAGAAATCAGGCTTTAAACTGACTGGTGATGTAAAATTTGACGAAGTTGCTCCGAAATGCTCCTTTATCACTCCTGTTCCGGGTGGTGTAGGCCCCATGACTATTGTTTCTTTGATGAAAAATACACTGCTAGCTGGTAAGAAAGCAATTTACCAATAATAAAAATCCTAAGTACCGAAAAAAGGCTCCACAATCATGGTCTGCCTTTTTTCGGTATTTATTTTACCTAATAATACCTATGAACACACTACTGAGAACCATTGCATGCTTACTTTTCCTTACATACGTTCTATATTCCTCAGCACAGAACTTTACAATCGACTACCCCATTTATCAAAACAGGAATAGTGAAGCACTGGAAATCAGTCGGATTGAACGTAATGACACAGCCACTATTTTGTACATGGATGCTTATTCGCGTCCAAACTATTGGATTCGTTTGGCTTCAAGCCTGTCACTTTACGGAAATCAAACCGGAAAAAATTACTCCCTCATCCGCTCACAAGGTTTCGAATTGGATAAAGAAATCTATATGCCAACTTCAGGTAATGTAACTTTCACTCTGCAATTTCCTCCTCTTGATCCTCAGGAAGAAACTGTTGATTTCATGGAAAGTAGTAATGAAAGAGATTTTCAAATTAAAGGTATTAGTCTTAATACACAGAAAAAAGAAGGAAAAATTCATTGCCATATTTCAGGCGAAGTGGTTGATAGTCCACAATCCAGCCGGCTCGTATTGATAAAAGCTCATAAAAACCCCAGCAGTGCTCCCTGGTTATCTATTCCCATACGCAACGGAGCATTCGAATACGATTTCTATACTGATCAAGAAGAGGTTTATGAAGTTTTTATCTGGAATGATATGATTAACGGTAGTTGGATGCCTGCTTTCTTCTTTGCTGAAAACGGACCTGTATCTTTCACTCTATATCCGGCAAGCACCGGAAAACCTGGAGTGACACGTACTAAAAATCCATTAACTTGCGAATTACAGCAACTAGAAACTGAAAGAAACAACAAATTCAATTTCGACTCTCTGTATGCCCAAATTGATAAACTATATAAAGAAAACCGCTTCGAAAGCGAGGCATTACAAGCTCTTTGGAAAAATATGGAACAGGTCAAAGATAATGTTGAAGAACGAAATAAAATCTATAGAGAAAGAGACCGTCTTGAAGAAAGTGGAGAGGCATATACCGAAGATGCTAAAGTTCTTCTGGAAGAAATCAAACAGCTAAATCAAAAAATGAATCAATGGACTATAGAACGTATTAAGCAGCACCCCTCCCTAATTGGGCTATATGTTCTAACAAGTAAAATAGCAATAGCACGAAAAGGCGAAGACATCAGTCCATATCTAAGTGTCTATCAAAATATCTTTGCTTCTCGTTATCCTGAACATCCTTATAGCAAGGAGATGAAAATACTGATTGAAAACGGACAACCTAAAATAGGAAACCCTTATATTGATTTTTCAGCTCCCGATCTCAATGGAAAAGAAATAAAGGTTTCAGAACATATTAAGGGGAAAATAGCATTAATTGATTTGTGGGCTTCCTGGTGTGGTCCATGTCGTGTAAATTCTAAGCAGATTATTCCTATATATGAAAAATATAAAGATAAAGGATTTACTGTTATAGGAGTAGCACGGGAACAAGGAAGCGATGCAGATATGAAAAGAGCCATCCAAAAAGACGGTTACCCTTGGTTGAATCTGATCGAACTGAACGATACCAACCAAATATGGATGAAGTATCGTATACCCAATGCGGCGGGAGGAACTTTCCTTATTGACACTCACGGAATTATTCTTGCTGTAAACCCCACTGCTGAAGAGATAGAAAGTATTCTTCAAAAAGAACTTTAATCTTGCAAATAATTATGAGGAAAATATTTCCTTTCACACTCGGCCTCTTTTTCATATCATGCTCTAGTGTAGCACAAGAACGGGTGGTATCTGAAGTTGTCGATACAATCCCCCCTGCAAAAATCACTCTATTATTTGTAGGTGATCTGATGCAACACAAAGCCCAGCTTGACGCCGCGCGTACAGATAAAGGGACTTATGACTACTCTCCCTGCTTCTCTCTAGTAAAAGAGCAAATCAGTGGGGTGGATATCGCTATCGGCAATTTAGAAGTACCTATCGGTGGAAAACCTTATAGTGGTTATCCGGCTTTCTGTGCACCTGATGAATATTTATATGCCATTAAAGAGGCCGGTTTCAATGTTCTGTTAACTGCTAACAATCACTGTCTCGACCGCGGTAAAAAAGGTTTGGAACGTACAATCCTAATGTTAGATTCCTTACGTATCCCCTACACCGGAACTTATAGAAATGAAGAAGAACGCCGTCAACGATACCCATTACTCATTCACAAAAACGGTTTTCGAATTGCCCTTCTTAACTATACCTATGATACCAATGGAGTTAAGCCATCCTCTCCCAACATAGTGAACTATATTGATAAGAAAATCATGTTACAGGATATCGATACAGCACGAACATGGCAACCTGATGTTATCATTGCCTGTATGCATTGGGGAAACGAATACCAATCGCTACCCAGTCGCGAACAGCAACAATTGGCTGATTGGTTATTGAAACAGGGCGTTACCCATATCATCGGTAGCCATCCTCATGTTATACAACCCATGGAACTACGTACCGATAGCATTACCAGAACACAACACGCTGTAGTATATTCTTTAGGGAATTTCATCTCCAATATGAGTAAAGTAAATACTGACGGAGGACTTATATTCACATTAGAATTAGAAAAAGACACCACAACATCTACTTCCCCACAAGTTCGAGTACAACGTTGCGGATATAATTTCGTATGGACAGCACGTCCCAATTTCACCAAAGAAAAAAACTATGTGCTTTATCCCACAGATTCCACATCTATCTCAAAGCTCCCGGAAGCTGCACATAACCATCTGAATATCTTCGTCAAAAACTCCCGAAAACTCCTCCAACAGCACAATGTAGGAATTAAGGAGAATAAAAAATAATGCAGATTTCAATAAAATATTTCGCCAAATATTTGCAGTATCAAAGATAATACCTATCTTTGCACCGCGTTTGAGAAATGACGTAAACATGGTGACTGTAGTTCAGTTGGTTAGAGCGTCAGATTGTGGTTCTGAATGTCGTGGGTTCGAGTCCCATCAGTCACCCAAAGAAATCCTGTAAGTTTATGACTTACAGGATTTTTTGTTCATAACACTTTACTATCCTCTATGTTAAAGTTTACTATTCCGACCACCCCCCAACAAATATTAACCACGATAATCATAAAGTTCCGGGAATTTGCATACATTTGCACCACGCTTATAAAAACATCATAGGTGCAATAATAAACATGGAAAATGAACTTCTGTCGCTCATTCCTGAATACATACCTTTAGGGCTCGGCGTATATGACAAAGATGGATATCTGAAGTACGCCAATGGCACTACACTAAAAATGTTCGGTGTAACCATGAAGGATATTTATAATATTAATATCTTCGATGACCCTAACATCACGGCAGAAGATAAAACTCTCCTAAAGCAGGGGTTAAATGTCTCTTTTGAAACTGATTATGATTTCGATCTTTGTGAAAACTTCTACGAAACACCCATCAAAGGAATCAAAAAATACTTTGTTACCAAAGTAACTATCATGCGCGATCCCGAAGGAAATCGTCAAGGCTATTTATTAGCCTGCGAAGATATCACCGTAAAGAAAGCACAAGAGCGGGAAATTATTGAAAGCTACAAGAAGATAAAAGCAACACAAAAGGAATTATCACTAGCCTTGAATGCTGGGAAGCTATCCTCATGGAACTACAATATAAAGGAAGGTCTGTTTTGCAAATTCGATGTCCATATCGAGAATATTGAGAAAAGATCATTGCAATCCATATATGAGAGCATCCATCCCGACGACAGAAATAAATTCATGGCATTACTGGAAGCAGTAGCTCATAAACAGAAACTCCCGGAAAACAGGATTATATTAAGAGTTCTGGAAAACAATGCAACAGATTATAGGTACTCCAGCTTTACCTACAGTGCAGTAGAAGATGAAGCTGGCAATATAGTTGTCATCACATTTATTCAACGGGATATTACCGAAGACATTATATACCAGCAAAATCTGATTACAGCCAAAAACAAAGCAGAAGAAGCGGACAAATTGAAGTCCACATTCCTCGCTAACATGAGTCATGAAATCCGTACTCCACTCAATGCAATTGTTGGATTCTCCGAATTGCTGACCGAAACGGATGATGCGGAAGAAAAATTTGAATATAAACAACTGATTGAAACCAACAGTGAGATACTCCTGAAATTAATCGGGGACATTCTCGATCTGTCAAAAATTGAAGTCGGATCCATTGATATCAATCGTCAGAAACTGAATTTGTGCCAACTTTGCGATGAATTGTACCGCTCCTTCCAGCAACGGATTAAAAATCCCAAAGTTACCCTCAAACTCATCAACCCATATACCAAATGTGTGGCGAATTTCGACAAATATCGCTTTATGCAGATATTCACAAACTTTGCTACGAATGCCATTAAGTATACGCCACAAGGTGAAATTGTGATGGGATACGAATGTATGCCCGGACAGGTAAGAATCTACGTAAAGGATAGCGGCATCGGCATACCGGAGGAGAAAAAGAACCGTATCTTCAGCCGTTTCGAAAAATTAGATACTTTTGCCCAAGGAACCGGCTTAGGACTTTCTATCTGTAAAGCTATTGCCGATGCTACAGGCGGAGAAGTAGGCTTTAAGTCCAAAGCCAACGTAGGTTCAGAGTTCTGGTACATCGGATATACCGATGTCGAATATGTCGAAAAATCAGAGGTTGCAGACGAGGACTTAAATAACAAAAGTACAGAACACCTTTCCGCAGATTCCCCAGTAAAGATTAAAGATCTGAATATTCTGATAGCGGAAGATAATGACAGCAATTACCTATTAATCAAGAAACTTCTTAAAGACAATCAACTAACCCGCGCCATAACCGGAGTAGAAGCTATCGAGAAAATCAAAGCCCAGACCTTTGACATCGTCTTTATGGATATGCGGATGCCGGTAATGAATGGACTGGAAGCAACTTCCCTCATCCGGGAATTCAACCAGACTACCCCTATTATCGCCCTTACTGCCAATGCATTCGACTCCGACAGAGAGAATGCATTAGCCGCAGGATGCAATCATTTCATGACCAAGCCCGTCAAAAAGCGAGAATTGGTGGATTTGCTTTTCAGATATTTCAAACAACAACCCCAATAACAGGATTATTTCTGATTCAATTTACGTATCACTTTAGCAGGATTTCCCACAGCCAACGAGTCTGCCGGAATATCATGCGTAACCACTGAACCCGCACCGATTACACAACGGTCGCCAATAGTCACTCCCGGACAGATTGTCGCATGACCGCCAATCCAGCAGCGTTCACCAATGGTTACCGGCAGACAATTCTCATAGGCATCCCTTTCGTCAGCATCAAGCGGATGTTGCGCCGTATAAATATGTACTCCCGGAGCAATCAGCGTTTTCCGGCCAATAGTAACTTTAGCACCATCCAAAATAACAGCACCGAAATTGATAAAAACTCCTTCAGCTGCATATATACCATCCCCATAATCGCAATAAAAGGGTGGTTCTACAAAAAAATCCGGAGCGGAATTCGGGAAAAGTGAACGGGTAACCTCCGGCATTTTAGAGGTATGATATTCAGTCACATTCAACTGATGCAGCTTCTTTTTTACTTCAGCCCGATAGGCATACATTTCAGGAGTATGAGCATCGTAATGAAGCCCTTCGCGCATACACTTTAATTCTTCTTGAAGTGTTCTCATCTTAAAAATGATTTTATTATTAACTCGTTAAAAGCACTGCAAAGTTAGTATAAATTCAAGCACCTGTATGCCCATGTTTCTGTAAAAAAAGTAAATACCCAAAACCATAAAAAAGGCTCAATTGTTATCTAAACATTCGGAATTATCAGGTGTACAGCAAACAGTCTTTTAGTTTAAAAAAGTTGAAAGTAGATAATCCTACGCTTATTTTCTGTTTGCTGGCACTCGAATTGCGGATATTATTACAGAGTATTAATCAATATACTCCTGATATTAGTATGACAACATGTATAACTAAAAATAAATGATTATGGAAACAAACGAGAAATTAATTGCAGTCGTAGAAATCGGTGGTGACAAAGCAACTCAATTCTGGGCAAGAGCTGATGATTTGGCGCAAGCATACAATGAGAAATCAACGGATATAGTCTATTCAGTAAAGAAACTTCCTGATTCTGATAACCTGTTTCACTTCTTCGCTACTTCTAAAGAAGAAATGATGCAGGAAACCTTGTTGGAGTGCAGTCGTGAGTTCCTGGATGAATTATTGACATTAGTTCCCAGCGAATGCGTCAGAATATCCGTTGTCGGACCTAAAGCAGGCTAAAAAAGCATACCGTAAACTGGTAAAGCAAAGGATTGGGCAGGCAGAAAAGAGGCAGATAGGAATACATTCATTATCTTTGCAACTGTTTTTGTAAACCCAACCCTATATAAAATGAAGTTACTCTGGCTCGACCTCAACAGTTCATACGCACATTCTTCCCTGGCACTTCCGGCACTGCATGCCCAGATTGCTGATGATACATCCATAGAATGGGATATCGTATCAGCCACTATCAATGAAAATGTAGGGCTGACTGTCAATGAAGTCTACCATCGCCAACCTGACATACTTGCCGCTACAACCTGGCTCTTCAACCATGAGCAATTGCTCCACATCCTTTCAAGAGTAAAAGCACTCCTGCCACAATGCTGCATTGTATTAGGCGGCCCTGAGTATCTGGGAGACAATGAATACTTCCTACATAAGAACCCTTATGTCAGCTGTGTATTCAGAGGAGAAGGAGAAGAAGTGTTCCCGCAATGGCTCGCATGCCGGAACGAACAGGAAAAGTGGAATACCATTCCCGGACTCTGTTATCTCGACTCCAACGGGCAGTACAGAGACAACGGCATAGCACGTGTACTGAAATTCTCTGATCTCATACCTCCCGAAAAAAGCCGTTTCTTTAATTGGAGCAAACCATTCGTACAGCTGGAAACGACACGAGGCTGTTTCAACACCTGTGCATTCTGCGTCAGCGGAGGTGAAAAGCCTGTACGTACACTTTCCATAGAAGCTATTCGCGAACGACTCCAAATCATTCATCAACATGGTATTAAAAACGTGCGTGTACTCGACCGTACTTTCAATTACAATACCCGCCGGGCAAAAGAACTGCTTGAGCTTTTTCTTGAATACCACCCTGATATACGCTTCCATCTGGAAATACACCCTGCACTTCTTTCCGAAGAACTGAAAGAAGAATTGAAACACTTGCCCGAAGGTCTGTTACACCTGGAAGCAGGCATACAAAGCCTGCGTGAACCTGTACTCGAAAAAAGCCGGAGGATGGGAAAGCTGACAGACGCATTGGAAGGTCTAAAATTCCTGTGTTCTCTCCCCAATATGGAAACACATGCCGATTTAATAGCAGGACTCCCACTCTACCATCTTTCAGAAATATTCGAAGATATCCGTGTTCTGGCAGCATACGGTGCAGGAGAAATACAACTGGAGTCTCTCAAATTACTCCCCGGTACGGAAATGCGTAGAAGAGCGGAAGAATTGGGCATCCAATATTCTCCCCTACCACCCTATGAAGTGCTTCAAACCCACGAGATCAATGTAAGTGAATTGCAAACAGCCCGTCAACTCTCCCGCCTGCTGGATGGATTTTATAATACTCCAGCCTGGCAATCCATCACCCGTAAACTCATTCTGAAAGAAGAAAAATTCCTGTATCGATTCCTGGAACACCTGATACAAATAGGTTTGATAGACCAACCGATAAGTCTGGAAAAACGAGGACTTATCCTGTATGAATTCTGTAAGCACAACTATCCGGAATATCAGTTAGACGCCAGCATTGCCTGGATAGAGGCCGGCATGTCACTGAAAAAACTTCCGGCAGAAAAGGTAAAGACCAAGCGACAGGTTCCCCCGGAGAACTGGCAAGTACTGTATGGCCAATACAAAGAGAATCTCCGCCTTTGTTTCCTGCCTATCAATGAGGAAACCAATCAAGGCTATTGGTTTGGTTTCGAATCGGAGATACAGAAGCCGGAACCCGTATTCAAAGCAATGAATTAACTGAAAAGATAAATGGAAGACAAGACCATAGAAAAAGTAGATTTCTCCATCGAGGAACTGGAAACCAATTATTATGAATGTACATTTGACAAATGTAACTTTTCAGATAAGCCTATCGGAAGAGTTATATTCGAAAAATGTACATTCAAAGAGTGCAACCTTTCATTAGTAAAAACCAGTAACACCTCTTGGTTGGATGTCCTGTTCACCGATTGCAAAATGACAGGCATCAACTTCAGCCTCAGCAACCGCTTCGGCTTGTCTGTGGAATTCCATAATTGTCTGTTGTCATACGCCCTTTTTACTGAGATGAAACTGAAAGGAACCCGTTTTATAGGGTGTGATTTGCAAAACACAGACTTTATGGAAACCGACCTTTCCAATGCAGTATTTAAAGATTGCGACCTTTGTTATGCTTCTTTCCATCATACCAACCTGGAGAAAGCAGATTTCACTACTGCACGCAATTATGCTTTAAATCCTGCTGCCAACCGTCTGAAAAAAGCGAAGTTCTCCCGCTATGGCCTGGAAGGGTTGCTTACAGGATTAGGAATAGAAGTTGTCGATTAACTTCTCCTTGTATAACTTGGGAGTAGGTGCAGTACTACAAGGTAATGTAACCCAAACAGTTGTGCCTACACCTACTTCCGAAGTCAGCCCAATAGATCCACCCATACATTCCGCAATGGACTTACATATAGGCAACCCTAACCCAACTCCTTGTGTAAAAGAGTCCACTTTTTCAAAACGTTCAAAAATAACAGGCAATTTATCCTGCGGAATACCACATCCGGTATCCGTTACCTTTATCTCAATACCTTGTTCTGTAACGCCATAAGTAATATCAATATACCCTTCCTGAGTATGCTTCAAAGCATTGGACAAGAAGTTATTCAATATCTGTTTCACACGCTTTGTATCCAGTTCAGCCATATAGCCCTGTCTCGGTTTATGAATACGGATATCCAGTCTTCCGGCTGCTTTCATCCTGTACTCGGTAGCACTTTCCATTATCAAGTCGGACAGACAAAACCACGTGGGATGCAGATCTATATACCCCGCCTCTATCTTCGAAATATCAAGAATATCATCCACTATTTTCAGTAGAAGCGCATTGTTGTGATTGATCAAATTACAAAATTCTTTCTTTTCCGCTATATCCTCAGTATCCGCCAATATGCTGGAGAAACCAACAATAGCATTCAAAGGAGTACGGATTTCGTGACTCATATTTGCCAGGAAAGCCGTCTTCAGTCGATTGGCTTCCTCTGCTTTGTCTTTCGCTTTCCGCAAATCGCTTTCCAGCTTTTTCCTCTCGTCAATAATCTGGGTACCTCCAATCAGAATAGCAGGTTTTCCGTCCTCATCATACTCATATACGGCGCCATAGATATTTCTCCAGGATAAAGTATTGTCCGCATTCTGATATAAGAACTCTTCATCGATAAGCTTGGAACAACCTTTCTCCAATCCATCTATCGCTTCATAGATTCTTTTTCTGTATTCCGGCAATACATGCGACAGGTGCTCATCTGCATTCACTACTGTAACTCCCTGCTCATCTTTCTCCAAATCTCCATCCCAGATAATCTCTTTACGTTTCAAATCCCATTTCCACAGTTTCAGTTTAATGGCCTTCACCAGCAAACGGTGCTGAAGATTCTGCTGTTTCAATTGCTGTTGCTTTTCCTCCAATTCATGTATCAAGAGATTATAGGGCTTCATCAATTCCTGTTTACCATCAATAGATATCCCTGGAAGACGATTGCGAAGTTTATTATATTTTCGGAAATAATAGACTGCCGCTATCAATGAAGCAATGAAGGCAAACAGAGTTATTAAATATAAAATATACATCATAATTCAGGTTATCCTTATAATTGAACCACAAAGAAACTCAATTCTCAGATAAGCTTTGAAATATATTTTAATTGGTTATTAAAAATAGTACCAAAAGTTATTAAGAAAAGTATTATACATCTAATACACAACACATTAAGCACCCATATCCTTTTGAGCATTCTTAAATTCCGAAGGAGTCATTCCCGTTCTTCCCTTAAACAACTGATGGAATGTAGGCATGCTGTTGATGCCTGATGATTCAGCAATTGCACGCAAAGTGTAATCGGGTTGTTCCTTCATTAAATGTATCGCATAATTCAGGCGCAGGTTATTGATATATCCGTTCAGGTTAGTATCCGTATTCTCCTTTATCATCTTGGCAAAACGAGTATTATTCATACGGACAATTCTGGTCAGCTCCTCCCTCGACAAGTCAGGAGAAAGATACATTTTATCTCGTTTTATGATGTAATCCAGCTTCTCGAAAATCATCTTGTTCATCTGCTTATCCTGTTCTTCGTTATCACCGGATTCGTCTTCCACTTTCTCTGGAAAAGAAAGATCTTTCTCTACATCCAGCTGCGAACGGTCCATTTCATCCTGCATGGAAAATTGCTCGTTGATGCGTTTTACCAGTGCTTTATTTTTGTTTCTGATTACACAGTTTTGATGCCAGAGTCTCCACACAAAGAACAATGCCAGTAATGCGCCACTCAGAATACAAATTAGTGTAATGGTTCGTATCTTCAACTGAAACGCCTGTTCCGAAATGCGGGCTTCTTTCTCATTTACCTCGTAGAGTGTATCCAGTTCCAGTGCGGCATTCTGTTTCTCCCGCTGATAAATGTTATCTTTTATTGCAGCGATCACCCTTTGAAGATTTATGACCGTTTTATAGTTCTCTAATTTAGTATTGGCCAATATTTCCAGATTCAGGATACTGAGATACTGGTTATTCAGTGTATCCTGTTGGCGCATCATTTTCTTAAAATCAAGGCAATTATCCAATACAGTCTGATATTGTCCCAATGCCAGTAAATAAGGAGCAATGTCGAATCTGCCATCAACAGTGGCAGAGGCATCCGTCGACTGATACTTCTTATAATACGCTGCTGCACGCTCCTTGTCTCCCGTTCTATGGAAAAGATAAGCCAGCTTGGAATATACATACGCAAATTGCTGGTCCAGTATGTCAGCACGGACTTCCGCTTGCCTACTTGTTTTGTCAAGCAGTTTTTCGCGCTGCAAACCTATTTCTATGGCATCATCCAGCCGCTTATCAGCAATCAGATAGCCCATTTTCACCCCATAAAAATAGGAAAGCATAGTTTCATAGTCTTTACTTTTAGAATTATCGAGCAAATCAATGGCCTCATCAAATAGCCGGTATCCCTCTTCTTTGAATGTAAGCATCCTTTTGTTCTCTCCCATACAAAACAATAACTTACATTCAGACTGTATATCTTTAAGCTCACGCGCCAATTCCACACCTTGAACGGCATAGCGCATGCTCTCCTTGTAGTCACTTAACAGATGAGACAGTTCAGCCATAGATACCGTCATCTCCAGCAGATGCGAAGGGTCATTATGAAATAGAGAGTCACGAACATACGCCCTACGGGTATAATGAAGAGCAGATTTATTTCTGTACATATTGCGATAGACCACACCACGCAGTTCGTCAACGATATTCAGAGGCATTGTACTGTTTGCTTCGGCTTCATCCAGCAACTGCAAGGTGCGGTCGGGTTTCGTCATGTAATCCTTCATAATATACTCCCTGGTATATTGTTCCGACGCACGGTTGTCCTCCCCTGCCCGGACAGGCAAAGACAAGAATCCTAATAAAAGGAAACACAAGTAGTAGAAATGCCTCATAATATCTTTCTTATTCTTCTGTGTCTATTTTCTGGTGGACTGCACAGTCTGCGCAAATACCCTTGATAACGTAATTTATACCGGTCTGCATAAACCCTTCCGGAAGGTTGACCGTCGGAGCATGCACACTTCGAATGCAGTACGTCTTGTGGCACTGCTCACAATAGAAATGCATGTGCTGGTCTTCCACCGTGCACATACAGCAATCTTCGCAAACCGCATATTTCAGCGAACCGCTTCCATCGTCCACTCCATGTATCAGGTGATGGGAAAGAAACAGGGTTAATGTCCGGAAGATAGTAGATTTATCAACCGTATCGAGTTTATCCTCCAGATCAGTCACGGACACGGCCCGCTTCATCTCCATCATAGTACGGAGAATCAGCAGCCGCATGGCCGTAGGCTTTATATCCCGCAGGGACAATTTATGCAAATACATTTCTTCCATATTTCTTAAAACTTCTTTCTCAATATACGGACTGAATTCAGCACCACCAACAAAGCTACGCCGACGTCAGCAAACACTGCCGCCCAAAGAGTGGCAAATCCGCAGGCACCCGCCAGCAACACCAACACCTTCACCGTAATAGCACCTACTATATTTTGCATCACTATCCGTCGTGTTGCCCGCCCTATAGAGATAGCGGTTGCAACTTTGGATGGCTGATCAGTCTGAATAACGACATCCGCGCTTTCGATGGCAGCGTCCGAACCTAACCCTCCCATGGCAATACCTACATCACTGAGAGCCAATACAGGAGCATCGTTCATACCATCTCCGACAAATGCGACAGACATACCCGGAACAGAATTGAGTTGTTCCAAATGAACGGCCTTATCTTCCGGCAATAAGTCACCGTAGGCTTTGTCAATTCCCAATTCCTTTGCAAAGATATTAACAATCTCTTGTTTATCCCCGGATAACATTTGAATATTATCTATTTTTAAAGCCTTTAATTTTTTAATAGCATCTACCGCATCCTCTTTCAAAGTGTCTGAAAGTAGCAGTTGTCCGGCATACTTCCCATCCACGGCACAGACCACTACCGTAGCTACACAATCCGCAAGTTCTTCGGGTACAGCTATCTGACGGTCAGTCAATAAACGGATATTACCGACAAGTACCTGATGGTGTTCCACCTCAGCTTCCAAACCGTATCCTGCCAATTCATTCAAAGAAGTCACAATCGCAGGTTTCACACCACGCCCGGAAGCATAGTGAACAATGGCTTGTGCCACAGGATGGGTACTTTTCTTTTCTACAGATGCCACTAAACTCAGTAATTCATCTTCGGGGATATCTGTTGCCTGTATGGATGTCACACGGAAACTACCAGTAGTCAACGTACCTGTCTTATCGAATACAACTGCATTGATACGGGTTATGGCATCCAGATAATTACTTCCTTTAAACAGGATACCTGTACGCGAAGCCGCTCCTATTCCGCCAAAATAGCCCAATGGGATACTGATAACCAATGCACAAGGACAGGATATCACCAGAAATACCAGTCCCCGATAGAGCCAGTCATTGAACACATAGTCAAATTCCGGATGCACAGCCGCAACAAGTGCAGGAAGGGCAACGATAAGAAAAGCCAACAGGACTACAATCGGTGTATAGATGCGGGCAAACTTCCGGATAAAAAGTTCCGCCGGTGCTTTCCGTTCCGCCGCATCCTGAACTAAAGTAAGAATACGTGCCAGAGTGCTATGATCATAAGGTTTCGTCACTTGTATGCGCACTGCCTGTCCGCTGACAATCATACCGGCAAGCACCTCGCCTCCTTCGGAGACATTGCGCGGCATACTCTCCCCCGTCAGTGCCGAAGTATCGAAGACGGCATAAGGATTTTGCAGGCTACCATCCAAGGGAACCCGTTCGCCGGGCTTCACTTCGATCACTTCTCCTACATTTACCTCACGGGGGGAAACAGTACTTAGTATCCCCTTTCGGTACACATCTACCTGTTCGGGACGTACATCCAGCAAATCCTTGATATTACGGGATGCCTGGTTCACAGCCTTATCCTGCAACATCTCTCCGATGGAATAGAGTAGCATTACTGCCAGTGCTTCCGGATATTCTCCGATATAGAAAGCTCCAAGGGAAGCCAATGCCATCAGCGAAAACTCATTGAACCAGTCTTTTTGCAAAATACTCTCCCAAGCTTCGCGCATCACGGGCAGTCCGACAGGCAGGAAGCCTATAAGAAACCAAAGGAACTCGATAACCGGATTAACGAACCACGTCCATTCCTGATGCTGGAAGATAATACCCAACAGAAGGAAGACACCGGACAATACCGGAGCCCACCACTTCTTTATGATAGATTTCTCTTTTTCTTTGCTCTGCGAATGAGTATGTGAACAACAACACTGACATTTACTTTCCATAATCTTTTTATTTTTTTAGTTGGTACAAAGGTAAGGAATAGGAAATGCAACTGGGTTGCAAAGGGCCCATTGACAACTTATTATAAATTATTTCTGTAATTGCATAGAACTAAAATCCTATTCGCAAGAAACTAACTCTGTTTATGCACATTATTATTCTTACAACAAATATTATTATTTCTTACAACAGTTCTGCTTCTTTCTTACAATAGCTGTTGTAAGAAAGAAGTATAATTGTTGTAAGATTATTTTTTAGCACTTTCAAGAATAATTTCTTGTATCCCGGAGATTAAACGGATTGAAAAGAGGATAAGTTATTAAACATTCTCAAAAAGAGCAATCACTGTCAAACTTTTATTGAAGATAAATAGTTTAATATATAAATATAAACAACGAACCAATATGAAAAATGTAGTACTCATAGGAGCCAGCGGTTTTGTAGGAACCGCCATCCTGAATGAATTGCTGAACAGAGGCCATAAAGTAACTGCCATTGTACGCGACCCGGCCAAGGTGACCGCCAGCAATCCGAACCTGAAAGTCATTCAGGCAGATGTAACCGATACCGATGTTCTGATTGAGGCCAGCAAAGGTAAAGACGCCGTCATCAGCGCTTATAACCCCGGCTGGAAGAATCCCAATATATACGAAGAAACACTGAAGAACTATCCGCTGATAGTGGATAGTGTGAAGAAGGCCGGTGTTGAGCGTCTACTTATCGTGGGCGGTGCCGGAACCCTGTTCTATGCTCCCGGAAAGATGGTGATGGATGCTGACGATGTTCCAGCCAAACTGTTGCCCGGAATCAAATCCCTCGGAGAATTCTATCTGAATACGCTTCGTAAAGAAAACGATATTGACTGGATATTCCTCTCTCCTGCCGCCAACATGACACCGGGAGAACGTACCGGAAAGTTCCGTATCGGAAAAGACGACTTAGTGGTAGATGTAAATGGAGACAGTAATATCTCTGTTGAAGACTATGCCGTGGCAATGGTAGACGAATTGGAACAGAAGCACCACCACAAGGAGCGCTTCACCATAGGATATTAAACAAGGCTATTTCAGAAAAGGATTTCTTTAAATTTCAAAACAGAATAAATGCCGGCAAATAAAGAATCACTCTTCTTTTTAGCCGGCATTTGTCTTTTTACCAAACTTAATTGAACTAACCCTATTTATTCTGCATTCTTTTTCAGCCATTCCAACCTGCGCATATCAGGCAGGTGCTTTACCTTGAAGTTCTCAAACTTAACATTAAATCCGCCTCCATCGGGACAGGCAGCCATGAATCCGACCTTCACCGGAATATTATCCTGCAACCATGCATTCCGCATCATCGTATAAGTCTTGTCATCGAACGAATAGAAGATTTCAACGGCATCCAGCCTGCGGACAGCTTTAATCCAAATATAAGGAACTGGTTTATCCAACGTGATTACACTCCAGTCACTGGTCTTGTGAGTCACCACTGTACTCAGATTGAATTTTCCGTCTACAAACTCAATGCCTGCTTTGATGTAGTTTTCATGATCGATGCGCAACATCAGTCCCGCTTGGTCAAAGCGTGCCTTATAATCGCCAGTCACTTTCACTTTAACTTCAAATTCACCGCCATACGTTGCATAATAGAAAGGGGCGTCATCCACGGTAAAGCCATAATGAGAGATACGCCAGTAATCACTCTGCGGAGTGACAAACATCGAAAGGCTTTTATCCCTTATTTCCCACTGTTCAGGTTCGTTGAACCACTGCATTTTCTCCAATGTCTGAGCAAAAGAGGCTTGTACCCCAATCATCATCAACAGACTAAAAAGTAACTTTTTCACTTCTCGTGTTATTTTAATTAATTATTATTCTGACATATATTTAGCCCTGTCCGCTTCGGTGATCGTACGTAGCACACGGCAAGGATTACCGACGGCCAGCACATTGGCAGGAATACTTTTTGTAACCACACTTCCGGCACCAATAATCGTATTGTCACCAATCGTCACTCCCGGCAACACGCAGACCTGGGCACCAATCCACACATTATTTCCGATAGTGATAGGATAGGCATATTCAAGCCCCTGGATTCTCTGTTCCGCATCCAAGGCATGTCCGGCAGTATAGAAACCACAGTTCGGAGCTACAAAAACATTATCACCAAATGTAACTTTAGCTCCATCCAGAATGACGCAATTCACATTCGAATAGAAGTTCTCTCCTATTTCGATATTATATCCGTAATCACAATAAAATGGTTGTTCTATCAAGAACGATTTTCCGGTCTTACCGAACAGTCGGCGGATAATGCTCTCCCGCTCCTTCTTTTGTGAAGGGCGCAAGCTATTCAGTTCATAGCATACTTCTTTGCAAGCTTCCCTCTCCGACACAAGCTCTATATCATTATTGGCATCATACAATTTCCCGGCTTTCGCTTTTGCTTTTTCACTCTCCATAATTTATTGCACTTAAAATAAATAACCATTAGTTTTCATTACCTTTGCAAAGGTAAAGGCTTACAGATAAGTCGGCAATACTGATTAATAACCATTTTTCCATCTCCATACCGTATGGACATCGTAAATAAACTGAAGAAAGAGCTACTGAAACAAGCGTTCACCGAGGAACAAAAACAGACGGAACGCCTGAATGAGTGCAAACATATAGCTTCCATATATGCACAGACTGAAAATGCCATAGCAGTGTTAAGTGATATGAAAGCCAATATTAGTTATATTTATTACGGCGGAGTAGCCGAGAAACTGGGACTGGCAGAACGAAATACCGCCAAGACCATTCAGTCGATATGGGAAGAAGAAATATTCAGCCGCATTCATCCGGACGACTTACAGGAAAAGCATTTGCAGGAGCTCCGCTTCTTCCACTTCCTGAAAAGTGTCCCGGAAAAGAAACGCCCGGACTATTACCTTATACACAATATGCGCATGCGCGATCATTCGGGCAGGTATGTACACATCTTGCACAGGATGTTTTATATAGCGAGCCACTCAAACGGAAGTGTATGGTTATCCTTATGCCTTTACAACTTTTCAATGGATACGTCGTTAAGTTGCACCATTCTTAACTCGGCAGACGGGCAAACCCTCGAACTGGAAAAGCAGAATTGCAACGACCTGTTGTCAGACCGGGAAAAAGAAATCCTACAATTGATAAATAAGGGAAAAATGAGTAAGGACATTGCCCAGACATTATCCATTAGTATAAACACCGTAAACCGGCACCGGCAAAATATCTTGGAGAAACTTCAGGTAAACAATTCTATTGAAGCTTGCCGGATTGCTAAAGAATTGCACTTGTTATGATAAGAGAAGTAAGCCGGAATTAATATTAACTCACTAAAGTACATTTATGAAAGCAAAATTCTTTTTAAGCTGTATGGCGCTGGCAATCTTGTTCAGTGCATGCAATACCACCAACCGCACCCCGAAGCAGAAGATAGAACAACAAATAGATTCCCTTCTGAAAGATAAAAAAGCTACGGTAGGCGTTGCCGTACTTGCCAATGATGAGACTGTAGCTGTTTATAATAATCAAATCCATTTCCCCCTGTTAAGCGTCTTCAAGTTTCATGTGGGACTGGCTGTTCTGAATAAGATGGATAAAGGACATATTGCTTTAGATAGTCTTATTGAAGTGAAATCTTCACAACTGAAGTCCAATACATACAGTCCGTTAAGAGATAAATTCCCCGATCAGGATATTACAATTTCTCTCGGAGAATTACTAAAGTACAGTATCTCACAGAGTGATAACAACGCATGTGATATCCTTATAGAATATGCCGGTGGTATAGATCAAGTAAACGAGTATGTGAAATCGTTAGGAATAAAAGATTGTAATCTTGCGGCAACAGAAGACCTCATGCATACCTCCGGAGATGCCTATCTGAACTGGAGTACTCCGGAAGAAGTAGTCAGATTACTGAATATAGCCGACAAGCAACCCCTATTTGGAACTCAATACAAAGACTTCCTTCAAGCAATCATGCAGGAAACTTCTACCGGCAAAGATAAGCTGAAAGGCCAGTTACCTGCCGACGTAATCGTAGGTCATAAGACAGGCTCTTCCGACCGGACTCCGGAAGGGATAAAGATTGCTGATAACGATGCAGGCTTTGTTATCCTGCCCAACGGACAGAAATATTATATAGCTGTCTTCGTCATGGAGTCGCAGGAAGCCGATGTAGATAATGCAGCTATCATCGCCAGTATATCCAAAATTGTATATGATACTTTAAACTCAGATATCCAATGAACAAGAACACTGATCCCCGCTGGCTCGAATGGGCCAAGGAATTACAATTCATAGCTCAGGCAGGGCTGACCTACTCCCGAGATCCCTTCGACATCGAGCGTTTTGAACGTATCCGGGAAATATCGGCAGAGATCATGAGCCATCAAAGCGATCTGCCGATAGAGAAAGTAAAAGAATTATTCTGCAATGAAACCGGTTTCCAAACACCTAAACTGGATACCCGTGCCGCCATCTTTAATGACGGGAAAATACTTCTGGTAAAGGAAAAAGCCGGTGTATGGTCTATGCCCGGTGGCTGGGTAGACGTCAACCAAAGCATCAAAACCAATACGGAGAAAGAAGTCAAAGAAGAAGCCGGACTGGACGTAAAAGCCGTACGCCTGATTGCTTTGCAGGATAGAAACCTGCACAACGTGCCTCCTTATGCATACAATGTCTGCAAAGCCTTTGTTCTTTGCGAAGTAACAGGCGGAAGTTTTCAGAGTAATATAGAAACTACCGAAAGCAGCTATTTCTCTTTGGACGAGATACCTGCATTGGCCGAAGAAAAGAACAATAAAGAACAGATAGCCATGTGTTTCACCGCCTATTTGGATGAAAACTGGAAGGTGCCATTCGACTAAAAAAACCACTCGTAAAAAGTAAAGATATGAAGAAAGAAACCACTCCTATCCGCCTGATTTATCCGCAATGGCAAGGCGGAATTGTAGATCACTGGATGCCGGATATTCCGGCAGAAGACTCTTCCAGAGGTTATTATTTAGGTGCCCAGTTACTGAACCTGCTGGCTCCGGACAGCAATCAGAAAACCGTGGAAGTTCCGGTATCTCTCGATATAAACGACAGAGCAACGGAAAAAGGTATCAACTCCCGTAGCGTGATTGTCAAACAAAGCAAGGCTACGCTCGATATACTTAACGAAAACAAACCGGACCGGATTATCATCCTGGGCGGAGAATGTTCGGTCAGCGTTGTTCCGTTCACTTATCTGGCTGCCCGATACCCGAACGATGTAGCCATAATCTGGATAGATGCTCATCCGGACATCAACCTGCCTTATGATGATTACAAAGGGTATCATGCCATGGCCCTCACCGCTTGCTTGGGAATGGGTGACGAAGAGATTATGAACTTACTGCCCGGTAAGTTTGACGCTTCCAAAGCATTAATAGTAGGACTGCGTTCATGGGATAAAGGCATGCAGGAACGGCAAAAGGAATTGGGCATAAAAGGTCTGGCACCGAAAGAAACAGCGGACAACAGTTCCGCCATTATGGAATGGCTGAAAAGTACCGGAGCTTCCAAGGTTGTCGTCCACTTTGACTTGGACGTGATAGATCCTGCCGACATGATAGCAGGCGTCGGCGTTGAACCGGACGGTATGAAGACCGAGGAAGTAGTCCGTGTGATTAACGATATTGCCTCCGAATATGACCTGATAGGGCTGACCGTAGCCGAACCAATGCCACGTATCGCTATAAAAATCAGGAATATGCTGAACCAGTTGCCTTTATTAAAAGAGTAAGAAAAGAGAAACTCACAAATAATCTCTATATTTGTATGGTCTCAAACAAAAACAACTGGAATCTACAAAAAATACAGACCATGCATACGATATTGATTATTGAAGACGAACCAAGAGTAGCCAGCCTGCTCAAGAATGGACTGGAAGAGAATGGTTATCAAACCATGATAGCTTACGATGGTGTCATGGGACTGCGTCTCTTCCGTGTCCATACGTTCGACCTGGTGATTTCTGATATTATCCTGCCCAAGATGGATGGTTTTGAGCTATGTAAAGAAATCCGTAAGACAAACCCAGGCATCCCTATCCTGATGCTGACAGCCTTAGGCTCTACAGATGATAAACTGGACGGATTCGATGCAGGAGCCGATGACTACATGGTGAAACCTTTCGATTTCCGCGAACTCTACGCAAGAATCAGGGTACTGCTGAAACGTAATAATGAAGCAACCGCACCGCAACCCCGGGAGATCAGATATTCCGACCTGTACATTGACCTACAAGGAAAAAATGTAACCCGAAACGGCACTCCCATCAAACTTTCACCCAAAGAATACAACCTGTTGCTCTACATGGCCGAGAATGCAGAGCGGGTTCTCAGCCGCATAGAGATAGCCGAAAAGGTTTGGAATACCCACTTTGATACCGGGACCAACTTTATCGACGTATACATCAACTATCTCCGCAAAAAGATAGACAAGGATTTCGACACCAAACTGATCCATACCAAAGCCGGTATGGGCTTTATACTGACGGATAAACTATGAAGATCAGAACAGCCTTAACCCTGCGGTACACTTGTATCACAGCCGCCGTGTTCCTGGTATTTATCACCGCCATCTATTACGTCAGTGAGCACTCGCGCAGCAATGCCTTTTTCCGGAATCTGAAAAGCGAAGCCATCACCAAGGCACATCTGTTTCTGAACAACCAGGTGGATGCCGAAACCATGCAATCCATTTACCTGAACAATAAAAAGTTTATCGACGAAGTAGAAGTAGCCATCTACGACACCGACTTCCGGATGTTATACCACGATGCCTTGCAAAACGACATAATAAAGGAAACTCCGGAAATGATAGAGCGCATCCTCCAGAAAAAAGAAATAGACTTCTACATCGAAGATTACCAGGGCGTAGGCATCATCTATACTTTCGAAGGTAAGGATTACATCGTTACCGCCGCCGCTTATGACGGCTACGGATATGCCAAACGGGAAATCCTGAAAGAAACACTCGCCCTATTACTATTCAGCGGACTGACCGCACTGATTATTGTAGGCTACCTCCTTGCCCGGAGCGCATTGGCCCCCATCAGAAGCATCGTAAAAGAAGCGGAGAACATAACCGCCTCACGAATCAACAAACGCCTGCCCGTCAAGAATGAGAAAGACGAATTAGGCGAACTGAGCCTTACCTTCAATGCCTTGCTCGACAGACTGGAAAAGTCATTCAACTCGCAGAAGATGTTTGTCAGCAACGTGTCGCACGAACTGCGTACCCCTATGGCTGCACTTTCTGCCGAACTTGATCTTGCCGTGCAGAAAGAACGAAGTCCCGAACAATACCAAAACGCCATCCACAACGCGTTGCAGGATTCGCAAAGAGTGATTAAACTCATCGACGGATTACTGAACCTTGCCAAAGCGGATTATGAACCGGAACAGATCAAAAGAGAAGAAATCCGTCTGGACGAACTGTTGCTCGATGCAAGGGAACTTGTCTTGAGGGCGTACCCCGATTTCCATGTGGAACTCGTATTCGAGCAGGAAGCCGAAGACGACAAGGTGCTCACAGTGATCGGTAATAGTTACCTGCTTACAACAGCGTTCGTAAACCTCATCGAAAATAATTGCAAGTACTCCCGGAACCAAACTTCTTTTATCCAGATTTCTTTCTGGGAAGAATGGTCCATCATCCGCCTTTCGGACGACGGTGTGGGCATGTCGGACAAGGACAAAGAGCACTTGTTCCAACTCTTCTACCGTGGCGAAAACAAAGATGTGGCATCCGGCTACGGCATCGGCATGACTTTGGCACAAAAGATACTGAGCCTGCACAAAGGGGAAATATCCGTCTTCTCGCATCCGGGTGAAGGGACCACTTACGTCGTTAAACTCCCGCATATCTGATTTCTCTAATGGTTTTCTAATACCACTCTAATAAATCTCTAACGGCTTCTCCACGAAGCCGTTCTTACTTTTGCGCCGTGAAATAGAAACGCAATTAGTAACTTCAAAAAAAGGAAAGAGATTATGAAGTGGAAGAAAAAGTTACAGCAGCCTCAGTATGCGCTCAACTCCGAGAAAGTATTCCTGACTGCCACACAACCGGCAAAATCCGTTTACTCATACCTGCAAACGACAAGGCTCGGGTTGACAAGAGCAGAAGTTGAAGACCGCCAACTTACGTATGGAAAGAACGAAGTGGTTCACGAACAAAAGAAAAATCCGTTCATCGTATTCATCAAAACTTTCATCAATCCGTTCATAGGAGTGCTGACCGGATTGGCAGTCATATCACTCGTCATCGACGTACTCATGGCAGAACCGGGAGAACAGGAATGGACGGGAGTCGTCATCATCGCCGTCATGGTGGTGTGTAGTGCCATCCTGCGCTTCTGGCAGGAATGGAAAGCCAATGAAGCCACAGACTCACTAATGAAAATGGTAAAGAATACCTGTCTCGTGAAGCGTGCCGGAAGTGGCGAGGAAGAACTGGATATCACGGAACTGGTTCCGGGAGACATCGTCTTCCTGGCAGCCGGAGACATGATTCCGGCAGACCTGCGCATCATCGAATCCAAGGACTTGTTCATCAGCCAGGCTTCCCTGACCGGGGAGTCGGAACCGATAGAGAAGTTTCCGGAAGTAAAAGAAAAGCAATACCGGAAAGGCAGCATCGTGGAACTGGATAACATCTGCTACATGGGTTCCACCGTTATCAGTGGCGCAGCCCAAGGTATCGTGTTTGAAACCGGCAACAGGACTTTCCTCGGTACTATCGCCCGCAACCTCACGGGACACCGTGCCACTACTGCTTTCGACAAAGGAATCAGCAAAGTAAGCCTGCTGCTCATCCGTTTTATGCTGGTCATGGTTCCTTTCGTCTTCTTCATCAACGGGTTTACGAAGGGGGATTGGTTCGAGGCTTTCATCTTCGCCATTTCGGTAGCCGTAGGACTCACGCCCGAGATGCTTCCGATGATTGTAACCGCCAACCTTTCTAAAGGTGCTCTGTCCATGTCGAAGAAGAAAACGATTGTCAAGAATCTGAATGCCATCCAGAACTTCGGTGCGATGAATATTCTTTGCACCGATAAAACGGGTACGCTAACGTGCGACAAGATTGTTCTGGAAAAGTACATCAATGCCGATGGCAGCAATGACGAAAGCAAACGGATATTGCGTCACGCCTACTTCAACAGCTATTTTCAGACCGGGCTAAAGAATCTGATGGATAAAGCCATCCTCTCGCACGTAAAGGAACTGAAACTGGAACATCTGAAGGATGCCTACACCAAAGTGGACGAAATACCGTTCGATTTCATCCGCCGGAGAATGTCCGTAGTGATAGAAGACAAACAAGGGAAACGCCAGATCATCACCAAAGGCGCCGTGGAAGAGATGCTCAGTATCTGTTCGCACACAGAATTCAATGGAGAAGTGCAATCTCTGACGGATAAACTGAAGGTTAAAGCCCAAAAGATCAGCGAAGAAATGAACCGGAAAGGAATGAGAGTGCTGGCCGTTGCTCAGAAAAGCTATATAGAGAAGGCGGGCAATTTCTCCGTGAGTGATGAAAAAGAAATGGTTCTGATTGGCTTCCTGGCTTTTCTTGATCCCCCGAAACCATCTGCGGCAGAAGCTATTAAGCAACTGCATGAGTATGGTGTGGAAGTTAAAATCTTATCGGGGGATAATGATATCGTAGTGAAAGCCATAGGTCGGCAAGTAGGTATCGACACAAGTTATTCACTGACCGGACCGGATATTGAGAATATGGATGAGGCTACTTTGAAAGAACGTGTAAAGACCACTACCTGCTTTTCCAAATTGACGCCTCTACAAAAAACACAGATTATTTCCATCTTACAGGAACAGGAGAATACCGTAGGATTTCTGGGAGACGGCATCAATGATGCTGCCGCCTTACGGCAATCGGATATTGGCATTTCGGTAGATTCTGCCGTGGACATCGCCAAGGAAAATGCCGACATCATCCTGCTGGAAAAAGACCTGATGGTACTGGAAGACGGAGTACTGGAAGGCCGGAAGACTTTCGGGAATATCAATAAGTACATTAAGATGACGGCAAGTTCAAACTTTGGTAATATGTTCAGTGTCATGTTTGCCAGTGCATTTCTGCCGTTCCTGCCGATGATGCCGATTCATCTGCTCATCCAGAATTTACTATATGATATCTCGCAAACTACGATTCCATTCGACCGCATGGATCCGGAGTTTCTGAGAAAACCACGCAGATGGGATGCATCAGACCTGAAACGTTTTATGATTTACATCGGGCCCATCAGTTCCATATTTGATATCGTCACGTATCTGGTGATGTGGCATGTGTTTGGCTGTAATAGTCCGGAACATCAGTCCTTGTTTCAATCAGGATGGTTTATTGAGGGGCTGCTTTCGCAAACTCTGATTGTACACATGATACGTACACGGAAAATTCCGTTCATACAGAGCCGTGCCACTTGGCCCGTAATCGGTATGACTACTTTGGTGATGGTTATAGGAATTGTGATACCGTTCACATCTTTCGGAGCATCCATTGGTTTGCAGGCACTTCCATTGAGTTACTTCCCGTGGCTGGTGGGTATTCTGCTCTCCTATTGCGTGCTGACTCAATTGGTAAAGAACTGGTATATCAGAAAATTTTCGGGTTGGTTATAAAAGAAAGCCCTGCTTTTCTTCTTTGTCAGACGATACTGGCGGATGAAGAAAGCAGGGCTATAGTATCAACAAAACTACAGTGTCATTATTCAGAAAAAGACTCGTCGCATACTTCGCTGACTTGTTCATAGGGAATACATCCATAGCTGCGGTCGTCCAGATATCGCAATGCTACATACGGTACATCTGCCCCGGAAACATACATTTGCAATATAGATATAACCTCCGCCATACGCGAAGTGAATGAGCCATTTCGTTCATTATAAACCTTCACCCACACACGGTCTCCTCTTTTGATGGGAAGTTCTATATTCTTCATAAACAGTATAATTAATGCGTTTGTTGGAATTACTTGCATAGTAACGGCAAATAGCAGCTACAAAGTTGCGTCTTTTTTGACAGAAAAGCAAACAAACCCTAACAAAATATGAATAAATCTTATATCGGACAGCAAAAACAATATTAAAATTAGTCCCTGATACATACAGCTTTCGATTTTTTACCCCAGCAGGCAAAAGGAATCGTGTTTCCGCTTTATCCTTTGAAAGTGGAATGCTTCTTTACGTACCTTATTATCAGGAAAACTTCTTTTTACCATAAAATGATACCGTCTGAAAACGCCTTTCCGGTCTGCATCAAATGGTAGTTTGCCGTTACTATGCAAGTAATTTCACCTCAACGAAGTGCCATACAGCATATTAAATCTGCCATCTTTCTTCTTTTTACTTTTCTTCACCAAGGAAATCACTTGCCTGTTTATTCTGTCTATCACCTCCGCATCAAACGGCTTCAGATAAGTCATCGTCACCCGAATGGACGAGTGCCCCAACGACTGGCTTATCAGTCCCACAGGTACCCCACTATGATAAGCAAGTGTAGCCCATGTATGGCGTGCGGTGTACGAACTTACGGAAACACCGGGCAATAACTGTTTCATCAGCCGCGCCAACTCCCGGTTGAAATGCCGTAATGTTTCTTGATAACGGTGGTGATGTTCCTCCATGAACAAGCCACCATGCAGCAACGGGAACAGATACTCCGAATCCGTCTTGTCCCTGTACTTCTGCAACAGCCTCATCGCATCGGGCGGCACATCCACCACCATCAGTTTCCCCGTCTTGTGCCGACGGTAAGTGATGCGCCTATTTCTTAAATCCGACTTCCGCAAGTGTGCCAGATCAATGAACGGCATACCGCGCAACATGAACATCAGCAAGAAGTAGGTAAGCACTTGCTGTTGACGCAGTGTCAGCACACTAAAGTCCGTATTCCTGAGCTGCTCCATCTGCTCTGCCGTCAGCGCCCTCTTGGTACGCGACTCCACTTTCGTATAAACATCCTTGAACAGCACCGGATTGTACCCCTCTATGCCCGGTGACATCCAGCGATTGTATACCGCCTGCAATGTACGCATATAAGTGGAGATCGTGTTCGGACTGGACTGTTGTCCAGCCAACCAGTCCTCATACTCTTTCAGCCTCTCAGGGGTGAAAATCTCCTGCATGGACAGGGAAGCAGTGGCGTTTTTCGGATGCCTTTCCTCCGCACAAAACTTCTCATAGGAACGCAGCGTGCAAGCATAAACATGCATTGCCGGGAACTTTCCTTCCCGCTTCAGCATCCCGATAACTTCCGGCATGTAGAGCCGTAAGTCATCTTTCGCATTTTTTCTTTCTACATTCATAAAGCATTGATTTTAATTACATGATTCAAAAAACTGCTTGTACCACAGAACGTACGTGCAGTAGTAATGTTTATGGGCGCCAAAGATAAAGTTAAAGGAATCCGGCAAGAGAATATTTATAAATTATACAAATCTGGTATTGAATTTGATTTATAACGGGAAAGAAATGAGCCAAATGGTCAAGTAATACTATCTTAATTCTCCTCCTCTTGGGAGGAGGAGTACCCGAAGGGGGAGGTGGTAGGTGAGAAAATAATTCTTTATTTATATGGTTCATAGGTATTTCTTGCTTTACCTACCACCCCGCCCTTTGGGCACCCCTCCTCCGACGGAGGAGGGGAATTGAGATACTCTATTTACTTAATATTGGAATTATCATTTAACTCATAACCCGAAAAGAAAGAGTTAATTCAACTCCTGATTCTCATAAATTGTGAAATAGTAGTAATTCTTTCCCTCCCCGTTGAACTAATGCCTTGTGCACTCTGTTCTCTGACCAAAATAGAACATTTATTTAGTTTTTAACCATTAAACCTGTTTAATTATGACATGTAAAGATTCTCACTTTTTGATTGGCCTTGGAATAGGTTCAATCTTTGGAGCACTGGCTTATGGCTTTGCCCGCAGTGCAAGAGCAAAAAAAATGAAAGCAGAAGTATTCGATGCCCTGCACAGAATTGAAGGACATACCGAATGCCTGATTGAATCTGCTAAAGAAAAGGCATTGTATGCCGGAGAAAAAGTTGCAGACAGAGTGGCCAATGAAACATCTGTCATTGCCGAAAAAGCCAATGATATCAAAGGCAAAGTACACTCTATGGCTGATGAAGCTAAGAAGTAATCAATCTGTTCATTATCGCAAAACAGAGGGAGGCGGGATATCATACCTACACTCTCTCTGTTTTTCATTATATACTTGTGATTGAATGGGCCTCACTCACCAACGAAGCCGGATAATCGCAGATTTCCAATATCTTAATTGCATTATGCTCGGTCGCAACTCCGCGTTTCAGCTTGTAATCGAAAGACAGGATACCATCTTTCACCGACTCGCTGAAATAGTATAATTCGTATTCATTTTCCAGCATATCGGCCAGTTCCAGATCGTGCGTAGATACAAATACCAGATTATCACTTTTCACCAGCCAGGAAAGCACAGCTTTCGAAATCGCTATCCGCTCCTTGGTATTGGTTCCTCTGAACAATTCATCGAGCAGGAAGAGATGATTTCCATGACCGCTTTCATCTACGAAATCTTTGATAGTCGTCACTTCCTGCATAAAGTAACTCTTATTTTCCATTAGGTTATCTCCCTGGTGAATAGAGGACAGAAGAGAAATTCCGGTATTTATCTCAAAGACTTCTGCGAAACAAGTATGAAGTGTTTTCGCTGCCAACAGATTCACTCCTATCGTACGCATGAAACAGGTCTTACCTGCCATATTCGAACCGGTTATCAATGCCGATTTCTCATGAAGCACCATATCGTTCGGAATACAGTTTTCTATCAGAGGATGATATACTGCCTGTGTACGCAATCGCTCCCCTACCCTGTTATCTCCCGGCAGACAGTAATAAGGTAGCTCCTCCCTCAAGATAGCAACAGACAAAATAGAATCCAGAAAACCGATGAAGCGGTAAACATTGTGGATAGCCGTCGCCTTCTCCTTCAACAGATGAAAAGTTCTGCCTACCGCATACGCCTCGTGGAGAAAGAATACCCGGATTAATTCCGCTACCATATAAAACATAATAGCCATGTCGTTATCCAGACTGAGGTTGAAACGGAAATAAGAGATATACTTCTTCAGACCTTCCACAGCTTTCAAGTCAGTCGTGATAGAAGGATCTACAGAGATAAACTCCTTATTCTGCGCCAGCTTTCCCGCCTGCCTTATCATCTTCAGAAGCTGAGGTATGGAGAAAAAGTATCTCTGGATTTTCGCCTTATTACGATAGTGCAACACTGCATTTGCCACGAATGAAAAGACAAATAAAGTAAGAAACACTCCCGAATGAGTGAGCAGCATCAGAGCCAGAAACAGCAAAGGCAGAAACCGGCAGATATTAATAAGAACCATCTCCTTGGCACCAATTCCTGTATTATCATTTTCCAGAATGGATACGATGGAATAAGCATCCGGTTTATCCAGTTCTTTCAGTGAATTGCTTAAAAAAGTACGCAACTCCGTATGAGTTGCCAATGAAGACAGAAGTGCTTCCTGCTTTTCCATGCCAGAGGTTTTATCCGATAGCAGAAGATAATACAAGTACTGCCTGCCTATACTGGAATGACAATAATCAATTTCAGCAAAAAGGTCATCCAGATTCAGGTCGTCAATGCTGTTAGCAGATAAACCGGTTTCTCCTTCGGCATTTCTATAAAGGAAATAGTTCGCAATTTCGGACATGGTGTACTCTTTATTGTTCAGTAACTGTTTTGTGCATTATTCAGCCTCTTCCGTATCAAGGCAGAAGGGATGTCCTGCCGGATCAAACATCGTTCGTGAAGTCCTGAAGTACTGCTCATCCGCCTGCCGTGCTCCCAACTGAATGGCATAAGCCACAGCCTCCTCCAGATTTTCCACATAGAAATCAAGATGAAGCATTTGTCCCTGCTTACCTTCTTTCCAAGGCCATACAGGTGGCTGGTACTCTTCAATCTCCTGAAACGCCATCACCATACCGGATGGAGAAGTGATAGCCGCCCAACCATTCGCACGTTGATGTGTCAGCTCCCACCCCAGCAGTTTACTGTAAAACTCTGCTAAAACTCCTGCATCTTTACAGTCAACCACTATATTCATCTTATAGACTAAAGATTTCACATTTGATGTCATAAAGCCCTATTTTATAATCAATTTATTGAGTAAACAACGGGAGATCCGGACTTCTACATCCGAACCTCCCTATTCTATACTCCTATCTACAAATACAAGTTTTGTTTTATCCGCAATGGAAATACTTATTAACCAGTTTCAGCATTTCCTCCTGATTGTCACGCACTTCACTACGCAAGGTACGATCTTCATAGGAACGCAATTTACTGATAATTCCATCGACCATTGCAGGACTAAATACATGATACTGTTCGAAAATAGCACGCTGTTTTTCCAGGCAATCGGCAGAAGCAGCACAGCTATCAGGGAGTTGAGCCAATTGTTTCAGCTTATCCTCATTTTCCTTCTTATGAATATTCACATTCACATAGGTCTTTTCTGCAATCTCCAAAGCATTTTCAATTTCAAAACCATGACGACATGCTACGGCCAATCCGGCTATCAGTTGGTACAAATCGGCAGAACCGTCCGGAGAACGCATTTCCACAGTTTGTTTCTGTGTAGTATCATAGTGGCTGGGAGCTTCCAACGGATTAGCCAGCATACACATATCTGTCTTTGCCGACCATCCAAGCGGAACACGTACCAATACGGAACGGTTACGGTCACCCCAGCAAATATTTGTCGGAGCTTCCTGATGCGGCACCAAACGGAAATAAGAAGTAGGATTCGTATTACCAAAAGCTGTAATGGAAGGTGCAAGCTCCATCATTCCCGCAATAGCCTTACGGGCAGTTTCAGAAAGTACACCGTCTTTCAACATCTGGTTTTGACCGTCTTTCATAATACGCATATGGATATGCAATCCTGAACCGGCCTTTCCGGCTGTAATTTTCGGAGCAAACGTAATGTCATATCCATATTGATAAGCCAGATTACGGATAACCCATTTCGCAATCATCAACTGATCGGCAGCCAGGTCGGCACGTACCGGCAGGAATTCAATTTCATTTTGCTCATAGATTTTACCGTCAAGCGTGAAGTTACCTACTTCAGAATGCCCGTATTTGATCTGTCCGCCCGCCTTTGCAATATGCAGCATACAGTCGGTACGGAAGTCATTGAACTTGGCATAAGGAGCAGATTCATGATAGCCACGTTGATCCGTAGCAGGGAACAGTCCACTATCTTCTGATATCACATAATATTCCAATTCACCCATAGCCTGGAATTCCATTCCGGTTACATCAGTAAAGGCTTTGCAAGCTTTACGCAACGTATATTCCGGTGAACTTTCCAGAAGTTCACCATCTTTATTGAAGTAAGAGCAAAGCATGGAAAGTGTTGTAGTTTCAGCAAAAGGATCGATAAAGGCTGTGCAAAAACGCGGAACTACATACAAGTCGCTACTGCCCGCTTCAATAAATGGGAAAAGGCTTGATCCGTCTACACGTTCACCACAAGTCAGTATGGCATCAAGGTAAGCAACGTCGTTAATGACAAAATTCAATGTTTTCAGTCGCCCGTCTGCAGCGGGATACATGAAGTTCACCATGCGAATATCGTTCTCCTTGATATAAGAAATAATGTCTGCTTTCGTAAATTCGGAAGCCGGTTTTTGAAGAGCAGCCACCAGTTGGTTGGCACTCATCGATAGTTCATGATTCATACGTTGGTTGTTTTTTAAGTTATTGTATGGTTAACAATGTGTTGTCATGCAATGATTCCCCACAAAGATAATATTTTATAATAACTTCAATATATATGATACCCAAAAAAAGAAATAGAATGAAGGTTTGGCAAAAGGTGATGAGATAAACTATTTGTATATCCGGGTTGTTATAATAAGAAAAGTTATAGGGAATAGTAACCCGGGCTACTATTCCTTTTTTCCGTCATATCCCCACTTTACATAAATAGCACCCCAGGCAAACCCTGCCCCAAATGCTGTAAAGATAAGGTTATCGCCTTTCTTTAGCTTATCTTCAAAATCCCAGATACAAAGCGGAAGTGTGGCGGCACTCGTATTACCATAACGCTCGATATTAACCATCACTTTCTCGGTTGGAATCTCCAAGCGTTGCGTTACAGCAGTGATAATGCGCTGGTTGGCCTGGTGTGGAATTACCCAGTCAATATCGTCTTTACTTAAATGGTTTCTTTCAATGACAGCTTCACAAGCATTAGCCATATTGGCCACGGCATATTTGAAAACCGTACGCCCTTCCTGATAAATGTAATGCATGTGATTATCCAGCGTATAATACGAAGGAGTACATACAGAACCACCCGCTTTAATATGTAGGAAAGGCAGTCCCTTACCATCTGTTCTCAGCACTGAATCCATTACACCTAAATCTTCCGTAGTAGGTTCCAGCATGAAGGCTGCCGCACCATCACCGAAAATGGGACAAGTGGCACGATCGGTATAATCTATGATTGAAGACATTTTCTCAGCTCCTACCACGATAATTTTCTTGTAGTTTCCCGAACGAATAAAGTTTGCTCCCGTCTCCAGTGCATACAAGAAACCGCTGCAAACTGCCTGTACATCGAAAGCAAAAGCACGTTTCAATCCCAGTCGCTCACACAGAATGGAGGCTGTAGAAGGTAAACGATAGTCAGGAGTGGTAGTAGCAACAATCACCAGATCAATTTCATCCGGTTGAGAATTCGTACGTTGCATTAATTGTTTGGCAGCCTTGCGGGCCATATACGAAGTTCCCAGTCCCTCTTCATGCAAAATACGTCTTTCCTTTATGCCTATACGTCCCATAATCCATTCATCGGTGGTATCGACCATTTTGGAAATCTCATCATTGGTCAGGATATAATCGGGTACATATCCTCCGACTCCTGTAATTACTGCGTTTATTTTCTCCATAAACTCTACCTAGTTTAGTAAATTCTGATTATAGGGACAATTATATATAAGTGATAATTAAGAAAATGCGGGCGCAAATATACAGAAAAGACTATGAATTCCAAGAATTGGCCAAAAACACTTTGGTCTTTTACCAATGAAAAGGAATAATTGACCAAAATTTCGTTGAATATTATTTCTTAATCCAAATATTGACGATTTCTGAGATAAACATTTGATGTTTGGAAGGTTCGTTTTTATAAGCTTCTTCCATGATTTTTGATTTATAAGGTTCGGCCAGGTTGGCATAGTCCAGCTCCTGAATAAACATCTTCTTGCACTCAATAATCATTCGTGCTTCTTCAAAGCTCATTAATCCTGAAGGAGTTTCCAGAGGAGTAAGTCCGGCCTCTTTCACCTTATCCGTATTCCTTCCTGACATTGTACCGCATATACGCAGGGCATTGCGATATTTTTCATTAAAGAAGCTGAGGGTAAAACTCTCATGCTGTTGGAGGAATTGATAAGTATAGCGGGTATCGCGTATAAAAATAAAGGTAGAAGGACGTTCCCAAATGTATCCCATACCACCCCAACTGGCAGTCATTGTATTGAAGGAGCTTTCATCGCCTGCCGTTACAAGCATCCACTCTTTACCAATCAGTTGAATCACATTGTCGGGCAAATCGGAGGCTTCAAGTTTATCGTAACGAGATTGCCAATCAGTAGAGGTTACACCACTTTCGGAGGATTCGGAAGTTTGATCATTTACTTTCTTATCACTAGGATTCGTGCAAGATGTAAGGAATAAGAAAAGACTGATGACCGGTAATAAAATAGTTGTTTTCATTGATATAGGATAATTAAGTTATGAATCATTTAGTGTGCTCAAAGATAATCAATTTACTGAAAAGTCTTCTCTACTTTAGGAAGTGTTTGTTCAATGAGAAGTTTATTCATAAATTCACTTGGACTCATGTTATGACACCTCTTAAAGTTCCGAACAAAAGTACCAGTGGTTGCATAACCACACTGCTCCGGCAAATCTTTAAGGGCAATTGAAGGATTTTCTCTCATCAGTTGTTCGGCATGCTGAATACGGAAATTATTCAGCCAAACACTGAAGCCTTTATCACAGAATCTATTGATGCTAACCGATAAATAAGAACGATTTGTATTCAGTACATCAGCCAATGTCTCTATCGTAAGGTCACTTTTGAGGAAGTATTGTTCATCACGAACTTTATGTAAAGCTTGCCAAAATAAAAGTTCATATTGATCCATAGATACAGAATGTGATTCAGGCATATCTCCTTCATCGCATTTCTTAATCATTCCTTGAAGTCTATAATTTACGGCACCTTGTTTCTTCAACTTGCGGTACATAGATATGGACTTGAATGTAGCTGCTACAGAAATTACTAATAGAAAAATACAGATTGCAGCCACATGTGTATTTATTCTATTTACATCTTCACTCTCATTAAGTTCATGTTTCAATTCCTGAATCTTTAAACGCTCTGCATAATTCTTTTTATCGTTCTTCGCTTTAAATTCCAAATACGTTTGCAGAACCGAATCTCGTCGAGCTAATAAACTCAAAGCTTTTTCATATTGTTTAGTTTCACGGCAGAAAGAACTAAAATTGGTAAGGGCTTTTATTTGAAGTTCCATCCGAATGGGAGTTTTAACAATATCTTTCATTAAAGGTTCAGCAATCGTATAATATTGATTAGCTTGTTGAATTTTTCCGCTTTTCCACAACAAATCAGCAAACAAATAACAAGGAGATAAAAAACAATTGGGTAAAACAACATTCTTGCCTTTTCTTTGATAATAGTTACTTTTTTCATCATAAGATATCATAGCTCTATCCAAAAATGCAGAAGCGGAGTCTTCCTTCCCTTCAAGAATATAGGTTTCAGCCATCATACAGTTTAGAACAATTTTATTGCTTCCTTCTTCTGACAACAATCTTTTAGATAAATAAATACGTGCACTATCAGGCTTATTTAATTCCATGTAGTTTTTTACTATTTCATTCTGCATGGAAGAATTAGATGCTATTTCCTGACTTATCTGATTATAATATTCCAATGATTTTGAATAATAGCCCGCCTCACATAAATGCTTTATCAACATTATGCCAGAGGATTTCTGTAAGTCTACAAATTCATGCTCTACAGCTAACTGATAGGCCTCTTCATATAATGGCAAGGCATTATCATAATCTTCCAACATCACAAAATGTTTTGCTATAGTCAGAAGACACTTACCTATCTCTTCTGGCTTATCAGCCTCACGATACTGCTTTAATAATTTATACCAAATAGAAAGAAATTCTTCTTGATTTCCCCGTTCATTAAGCAATAATGCTTTCATTTCATTCACTTGCCATTCTTCCTCCTGTGAAAGTGAATGGTTGGCTTCCAACATTTCTATCCATTTAAGCCCTTTCAAATCAGCACCAGAAACTCCAAATCTATCCAAATTATTATAAATCGTCACTAATTGAAGCAGAACTTCTTTCCGTTTTTTACCGGAACTTAAAGGCAAAACCTCCATTAAAAGTTGTTCTTGCTTTTGTATTCCACCTATTTCTTCTTCATTCCTATACGATATTTGAATCATATATGCTATTCGATCTCGAGAAGTCATATTTCTGACTTCAGATAATAGAGAATCAAAAGAAGCTGATAATATTGGTGTTTTTGACAATTCATCATCAAAAACTTCTTTTTTGCTAAAATTCGAACAAGCACAGCATAAGAACAGAAAAAGAAATAGATAGAGATTCTTCACTTGATATTCCTATTTAAAGGTTATCGCCTTAAATGCACAAGCACTAGCACAATCTTCACACTCACTACAGTATCTTTCTTCTTTCATTTTAACTTTCTCATGTTCGATATAAAGAAGTTCCAAACCGCATGCATCCACACACTCGCCACATCCCGTACATTTGTCAATGTAAATAATCCACCTACCAACAGGCATCGGATCTGATTTCTGATTATCCAAAATTTCTTTTTTTTCCATAACTCTATTGTTTTTTAGTTAGTCGCTTCAAAACTACGGAATCTATTTAGAAAAACAATCCTATTTGTACAGAAATATTTTCCTTATTTGAATTAACAAGATTTTTAGAAGCATTTTCATACCCCGCCGCCAATCGGGCAAACCAAGTAAAAGAAACGGTATGAGTATAAGTTAGAGACAAATATAATGCCCATCTGGGCTCTGTTAAGTAATTGTACTCCTGCTCCAACCGATCCATATTCTGCCATAATTTGATTGCGGGCGTATTCTGTCCTGATTGCAACTGTTTTTCAGCTATCATAGTTCCACCTCCTTTACCGTACTCTGCCCCAATAGCTAAATCAATTCGGGCATTAGATAATAAGAAATTCCGAGTAAATGTAGAATATGCAGTAAAACGGTGCACAGTTTGCGTATATTCAGCCGGATAAAAAAGCAATTGACCTTTTGTCTGCTTAAAGTCAATTCCCGAAACGATAGAATAACGACTATTCCACTCATTATAAAGTCGATAGTAACCATAAGTCAACCCATATTCATTAATACGGGAAGTAGAACGAAGAACCTTCCCCAAAGAATGCCATGTACCCATGTTCTCTTCCTGCTGCTGCAAAAGATCATAACTATCCGACTTGTCAAACAAAACTTTCCAACTCCATTCATGGCGATTCAATGGAGAAACTAATGAACCTATACCTTTATAATCCAGCTTCCAGCCATCTGTCTCACCTTCTTTCTTGTTTTGTATACGGTCACTTACTATATTTTGTCTGACAAGGTTCCCTCCTATCTGTTGAAATAGCCGGAAGCGTCCATAAACTCCCTCTTCTTGTAAGAATCCCCCGAACTCCTGTGCAGAATAATACCATTTTATATTTTCTCCTTTAGGCAAAGTTTTAAAGTACCCTAACGGATAAGAAACAAAGAAAGGATATGTCGTATGAGTACCTACATTCTGATAGTCCACCGTTTCTTTACGATTGCCATAAAAAATGGAAGCACCCAAACGGTGACTTCCACACTCATAACCAACTCCAGGAGTTATTTTCCACTCCATCCACTGGTTTTCATTCCGGGGATCTGCATCCTTGGCATTCAGGTCAACTAAATAATCGAACCTCGAACCCATCAGCCAATGCGAAGAAACGGGTAATGAAAATGCACCGGACAGTTGATATTGTTCCGAACGTTGATCGCCACTCACTGAGTCACAAAGATTTACTCCACGCCAGCAGTCACCGGTCATCCCATTCCAGTTCACCTCTTGCTTCCGGTTATTCAGATATCCTATTTTTCCATATAAAGAGACATTACCTATAGTCTGGTAGGATTCACCAAACACCGCATACTTATTGGATAAAGCGGGCAAACTGACATTACCAAAGTTTCCATCTTCAAACCTATACCCCACTTCCGCCACAGAGAACGAGCGGAAACGGTTGAATGACATTCCTACCGGATTAGCTCCTGCCAGCCAACTATTCTGCTGATACACCTCTTGCATAGAATAGATATGCAATGAATCAGACTGCGCATATATGGGAATCACCGACAGAAGCCATAAAATAAATAATGTACTCCGCATAGTTGCTTGCTTATTTTTTCAATGACGGTTCGGATACGATAAAGTCCTCCGCCGCATTGTTCGTATCCTGATAAATGAAACGTCCGTTGGTTGATGCTGCACTTTTACGTATCAACGATTTCCCGGAATAATCTCCTTCCGGAATATACACAGGTTCATGGTTCAGTTCATCAGGCACACGCTTATTGGCAAGCTTGGCTTCATTTTCCACGCACTCCGCACAATCAATCACCCACTCTTTCGGAATCATCAAATAGAATTTAGTCTTATTAGAAGCTTGGGGCCTGTTTTCCCTGTTCAATGGATTATTTACATATTCCTCTGCACTAATGCCTTCAAATCCAAATATCATGAATGTGGGGCCAACTACCGGAAATGAATACATCCATGCGGTCGAGTTAAGATTTAAAAGCAGGTTCAATGGTTTCACACCGGGTGTTATGTTCTGTTTGCTCAAACTTACATGCCAGAATCCCCAGTCAACTTTAGATAAATCAACTGAATTAGCATGTTGATATTCGCCTCCGGTATGATCTACAGCATTCGTTGCAATGGTAGTTTCCGCTCCGGGCAATAAAGGATACTCCTTACCGCTACCCGGAAATTGCCAGGTCATATCAGCAACAGGAATCCGTTTCATATCCGTATATTTCACCCAGGGAGATACAATACCCGGCATCGGATCCACCAAAGCCAGACACAATCCATCCAGATATACAGTCTCATCAGAATTATTATAGAGTGTAACATATTGGTCTGCCTGATAATCTGCTCCCAACTCTCCTTTACAGCCCACATAATAAATCTCTTTAATGACCAATGCATTTATTTTAGAACGAGCCAATTGCAACTGGACTTTCATCACTTCTTCACCCTGTTCGGGCAATAACGACAAAGATTCCAATCTTCCACTGAAAATAATTCCGGAAGCAGATTGATAATGTACGGCAACTGTATAATATCCATATTCCACATTAAACAAAGCTACTCCATCAGAAGCACATGAAGAGGCATAAACCGTACCTTGATCCTTATTTGTCAATACCACCTCCATCTCTTCAAAAGGCAAGGTCACTTCATCCGTAGGAGAAAGTAGTCGGACACTCACAGAGCATGAAGAACTATTCTCATCCCCGGTACAAGCACAGAGAAATAACACAAAGAAAAACAATACATAATATTTCATTCTCTTTCAATATCTAAAATTCAATACCAATACTAACTTTAAAAACGGATACTAATTTCCGCACCATAATATAAATCCGGATTCACAACTGCATATTTCTGTATGCTCCGCCGATATCGTTTCGGATTGGATTGCAGCAGGTTATTAGCACAAAAAGCAACAGAAACATGACGTCCGATCTCTTTAGTAACCCGAAGATTCAATAAGAAATAAGGTTTATACGAGTCCTTCAGAAAAGCGGTAGTTGTATTCGCCCTGATCACTAAGTCAGCAAAACGTTCATCCGTCGCCATATCCGGCGTGAAAGGATGTTGGTTTCCCTCTCCGTCTATATAATAAACCGGATTCAGGCACTTCTGATTATTACTGTCCGTGTACACAGGGTTATTAAACCGGCTCTCCATTCCCCGCTGTTGTTTATCCATCCACACAGCCTGAAGCGTTAAGCTCGTGATCAAACCGATTCTGGGAATTTGAGTAACACACTGAAACCGGCTATTCAATTGTTGCCAGATTTGAGTATTCGCAACAGAAGGCCCTGTTTCATAAATACCTACATAAGGGTAAGCTTTTCCATTCACTTCTATCTGGGGATGCAAGGCAGAAAGTGCCGTATTCTTTTCACATACATCCAGATATCCGCCACTTATGTAAAATGAAGAACGCAGCGTCTTTGAATGAATCGGACCAATGGTATACTCAACACCTTGTTTCTCCTGTTCTATACCATTCTGGGGTGATAAATAGGTAGCAAACGTAGTATTCAAAGTATATGGAAGAAGTTCACCATCATTCATGACACCCTCATCCGTCAATTCCGGTTGTTCTCCTTTACTGATCAAAGGGGAATAACGGCGATAGGAAAAAGGTTCGGCAAGTTGGGAGGTGCAATAGCCATTTTTGAGATGTTCCTTAAACCATACCACATCCGCAGTAACACCTCCTATCCGAAAATTCACCCCTATTTCAAACTTCTGATTAACAGGCAAACGCAAGTCGGAGTTAAAATTACGGTCAGTTATAAATGTATGCATGACGGTCAGACGCTGATTATTCTCAGCATCATTGTACGTAAAGCAATTCATATCCGTATACGATTTATCGGGATACAAATAAGCAAGTACAGGCATCTTATGCATCAATCCCCACCCCATACGTACACTGAAACGACTTAGAAAAGCATCATCCACCCTATCAATAAATATCTGGGAAAGATTGATACGCGGATCAACAGAAGAGTTCCGTTGTAGACGCTTAGTCGGCAACTGAGTAAAACGTACTCCCGCCTGCACTTCGGTCCGCATCTTCCCATAACGGAGAATAAAGTGATTTTCAGCAAAAGCAGAATACTTATATAATAAAGGTATATCCCGATAAGACCTTGTCCGCACTCTGAGCATTTCCAAGGGAGGACGAAGAGGATCGAAACAGATTCCTTTTCCACGATTCCCTTCCACCTCAGCATGAAGCCCCAGTTGAAAATGGTTACTGATGTTCTCACCCATCGTTTTTCTGTGATTGGCAGTCAACGATACATCTCCGCTCAACGGCTTGCCTTCAACGGATAACTGAGAGAAATAATGGGGAGGCAAGAACACTCCGGCATGTTCACCTGCCTGCGCGGTATAGGTAGTGACTTGCTGTGTTCCCGAATAATATGTACTGGATTCATTCTTCTGGCTCCCAGACGTAAATCCCAGCTGATATTCAAGATTGGAAATCCAGGAACGATTCAATTTCCACTGTCCATTAGCAGAAAAGGATATGTTTTGATCCTGGTACTTCCGAAATTCACCATCCACCGTATTCTGCCCTCTTTTATCATTGTCCTTCATCCAATAACCGCGCATATTAAGACGCAAAGTAGCCGACCGGAAATCCTTCGCATAAGCCGCCTGGATTCCAAATCTTTGGAAAGATTCTTCAAAGACTTGAGGTGATTGATTTGAAAGTGCATAATCTGCTCCTAAATAGAGAGTTCCCCCATTATTACTGATCGCAATACCCTTCCCCACAGAGGCAAGTTTCTCCGTAGCTGTCAGACGAATACCAATGGTAAGAGGTTGTATCCCGGCTTTCGACTTGACCAGAACAACCCCACTGGTCACATCTCCATAACGTGCCGAAGGAACACCACGTATCACCTCGACCGACTCCACAGAAGATGGAGACAAGGAACGCACGTCGAAACCGGATAACACCGTGCTATTAAAAAGGCTGCCCCTACCTTCAAGTCCCATTTGCTGCATATTGGCATTATTATTCATGCGGAGTCCATCCACCACTATGGCTGTCCCTAAAGCATTAGTCGTATTCTCATAAGTTGCACTGCGGATGGTAAAGGCAGCCGGAGCATTCAGATCCGGATTGCGTACAAGAACACCGGGTAGTAATTGAGATAAAACAGAAAGATCAGTAGCCTGTATATGACGAATAGCATCCTGCCCAATGACAGAACGTGTTCCCGGAGCATTTGATTGAGTAGCAGTAACAATCACCTCCTGTAACCGGATGTTGCGAAGAGTATCTATAGCCTGTATTTCAGTCTGTCCATATAGCGCCAGCGAACAAACCCAAAAAGCAATTAATATATAGCCCCTGTAACAATTATTCATTTGTACAACCCAAGATGGTAATTTACATACCTAACGAGCGTTATATAGTAACCCTCAGATTAGGGGGGCAAAGGAAACAATTTTCTACCAACATTTCATTACCAAACTTTAAAAAAATGCAGAATAAAATCACTCTTTTCGGACTTTTGTGTGTACATTTGCAAGCAACAGAACAACAATATCATGCCATTTTTCATATTAAAGACATTACTTATTTGTACTTTTCTGCTGACTTGGGCTGTACTAGGTCTTGCTTCTATCTCTCTGATTTGGAGAAACAAGCATAAAAAGGATTTGGCCATATTATTAGCACCAATCCTACTAATATACTGGGGGTTAACATCGTATAGCACATTATACGAAAATTTCTTCCTGCTTCAAAGAACATCCCTCTTACCCACCCTATACTGTTGGGGACTGACTTTTCTCCCGCCTTTACTCTATTTCTTTATCCGTTTCCGTATTACCGGAATATTTCCCCAAAAGTCACAATGGTGGAAACATATGTTACCTTCGATGGTCTTATCGTGTTGTTACATATTGATGTCAGTTTTAAGTCCGGTGGCAGATCGCTTAACTTACAGTTGGGCTGAAATTCTATCATCGTTCCCGGCTTGGTGGACACTTTTCCGTTTAACGTGTATAATAACAGGGGTCACACAGACTTTCATTTACATATTACTTTTGCGAAATATGAACGAAACAGACTGTATATTCCTAAAATCAGCTTCCGATATTCAAAGAAAAAGCATCCTAATATCAGGGTTCTTCTTCATGTTCTTACTGAATATGTTCACTTCTTCATATATCTGCAATCTTTTATACAACCTTTGTATTGGCGCATTAAGTGGATATATCTTTTATAATTCTCTCTTACACCAATTCATAAAACAAAAGCTCAAGTTACATATTTATCGGGAAACATTGTCCCCATTCCCAGTGAATAACCTAAATCAACAACTAGAAAGCAAATCAGAAAAAGAAGTCGTAGAAAAAGAGGTGCTCATAAATGGCAAGAAGAACTCCAAAGTATACTTGACTCCTCAAAAGATCGATGAAATAAACCAACTATTACAAACACCGGAATTCATTTATGATCAAAAAATAAAATTGGAGCAGTTTGCTCAAAGAGTGGCAGTCAATTCCACCTATTTAAATAGATATTTCAATCAAGAATATGGATGTAGTTTCCTTCAATACCTTACGTCACTTCGCATCGAAAAAGCAGAAATGCTGCTAAGAGATTCGAATGCAGAAATAGAAGACATCTGTTATAATACAGGTTTCAACAGCCCTTCTGCATTTCACAAAGCTTTTAAAAACCGATATGGCTGTTCTCCCTCGGAATGGAGAAGAAGATGTCTCACTTAAAAGTTGAATTCAGCTGTTCAATAAAAAGTTGGTTTGAGTTACTCTCACTACTCTCACTTTTAATACGAATCGTTGATAGTTAAGATATTAAGTGTGGTGATAGTAAAAAATTCAGTGTGAGGGTAAGTGGCTTACTCTCACTTTCGCAGTCAACCCGTATCAGGACGATGCATTTTTTTATTTCACATTAGGCATTATTCTACTGAAGGCCAGATATATATATCTTTATCCTTAGAAACAGTCGGGTATTGACCTTGGTTAATAAGCCGATCAACCTTGGTTGACGAGTCGATTAACCTTGGTTGATAGGCTTGTTAGCCAAGGTCATCCCCCAACAAGACTTATTGGAAAACTCAACACACACAGGGCAAGAAGCAAATGATCCCCTGTTTGTTTTCTAATCACTATTGAAGCTTTTATCGCAAAACATATGGATAAATCTTGTTTAGCACACACTTCATATCATCAAAAAAAGGTTGAAATCGTAAAAACAGAAAGATTTATTCTGAATAAACATTCTGAATTTCAGCCACTTAAAATTATTATTTTAGTTTACTGATTTTAGCATTTAGATTTCCCAACTTCCAACTATTTTTGCCTGTGATCATCTGAGAAAACAATAATATAAACCAACGGATATTTCCGGATAATCATTATGAAGGAATAGCTGCATTAGCCATTTTATAAAACAGCTAAAAACAAACTGAAAATCAATATACAATAATCAACAAATACAATATTAATTTTTATTCTTATGAAAAATGAAAAAATAGACATGAGTAGGGAATCGGATACTTTCCGTGTCTCCCAAGAAGGAATGTATATTATTACAGGTACCAATTCAAGACATGGAATAACAGTATCTGCCGGAGTACGTGCAACAATTGTTCTACAAAATGCCAACTTATGTGATCCGGAAAACATGGGTGTCGCATTCCATATTGCGGAAAACTGCCATATCACGGTGATTCTTGAAGGAAACAATATACTACACAGTGGCCGTGAAATGGCTGCAATCCAATCAAGAAAGAACTCCGTCCTGACCATTAAAGGCGATGGAAAATTAATTGCATACGGTGGAGAAGGTGCGGCCGGTATAGGATGTGGATATGCTACCGAATGTGGTGACATTATTATCGAAAGTGGAACCATAGAAGCCTATGCAGGTTATCAGCACGAGACTTCATGGCGTGCCGGCTCTGCAGGAATAGGTGGCGCCGGTCAATATGCAGGTCGAAAAAGCAAATGTGGAAACATAACCATTTTAGGAGGAAAAATCATAGCCAAACGCGACAAAGGAAACTGGGATATTGGCCCGGGGGATGAAGGAACTTGTGGCAATGTAAAAGTAAATAAGAATGCAATAGCTTCCAGTATGTGTGTGTATGGCTTCGCTACTTCAGAACCAACTCATACTCCAATTCCTATTCCTGACCCTGAACCTACTCCTCATTTTGGTACAGAACAATATGGAGATTTGAAACACATACCTATACCCAATGCAGGATTAATCATTCTCTGCCCGTTTCTACCAATGCTTTTTATGAGGCTTAATATGTTAAGTGAAGACCGCAGGAATTTCAATAGTAACGAATCAAAAGTACGAGCTATATTCATTTTACAACGCCTTATAGCAAATGAAGACAAGGAGTATGATGAAAAAGATCTGTTCCTCAACCGTTTGTTAATAAATTACCCCTCCAACGAATCACTCCCTAAAAGACTGGAACTTAATCAAAATGAACTTAGCACAATAGATTCTTTATTGGAAGCAGCAAAGACAAACTGGGAAAAAATGAGGAATACCTCAATGAGAGGTTTTCAAGAAGCTTTTTTGAGAAGAGCAGGATTTATAGAAAAAACTGAAAGAGAATGGACTCTAACTGTAGAGGAACGCGCATATGATATATTATTGGATAGCATTCCCTGGTCATACAAACTTGTACGGTTACCATGGATGGAAAATATACTCAAGGTTAACTGGAGATAAACTCCTGCTCTGACAACAGTTCAGAAATTCACTTTTACATTTAAATAATCAGTATAGAAGACCTTTATCTTCTATACTGATTAAAAATTTTATGCAATCGTTATTGAAGAATCCAAATAAACATCCTGAATGGTATTCAATAATTGAACACCCTCTTCCATTGGCTTTTGGAATGCTTTCCGTCCGCTGATCAATCCCATTCCACCGGCACGTTTATTGATAACCGCTGTAACAACAGCATCACGCAAATCCGATTCTCCATGAGATTCACCGCCGGAATTAATCAAACCGACACGCCCCATATAACCATTAGCAACCTGGTAGCGACAAAGGTCGATAGGATGTGAAGTTGCGAGTTCAGAGTACATTCTTTCATCCGTTTTACCAAAGTGAATAGCTGTGAATCCGCCATTATTGGAAGGAAGTTTTTGCTTTACAATATCAGCCTTGATGGTCACTCCAATGTGGTTAGCCTGTCCGGTAAGGTCGGCTGCCGCATGATAATCAGTGCCATCCTTCTTAAAATCATTATTTCTGAGATAACACCAGAGAATGGTTGCCATACCTAACTCATGAGCATATTCAAAAGCTTGTGATATTTCAATAATCTGACGACGACTTTGCTCCGAACCGAAATAAATTGTGGCGCCAACAGCTACCGCACCCATATTCCATGCTTCCTTCACAGTTCCAAACATCACCTGATCGTAAGAGTTTGGATAAGTAAGCAGTTCATTATGGTTCAGTTTTACAACGAAAGGTATTTTATGGGCATATTTACGGGCAACGGCCCCTAATATACCAAATGTGGATGCAACTGCATTACAACCTCCTTCGATTGCCAGTTTCACTATATTTTCAGGATCAAAATAGATCGGATTAGGAGCGAATGATGCTCCGGCTGTATGTTCTATATCCTGGTCGACCGGCAGAATGGATACATACCCGGTATTCGCCAAGCGTCCATGCCCGTATAAAGCCTGCAAGCTATTGAGGGTACGTACATTTCTGTCAGAGTCCACCCAGATTTTATCAATCACATCAGGTCCAGGAACATGAATTAATTTCTTATCTATTGTCTTACACGTATGGTTCAGGTAATATTCTGCCTGTTGTCCCAACAAATCAACTGTTTTACTCATAATATATCCGTTTTTAATTTAGAATCATACTAAATAAACAGTTTTCCTTTGTCGATTGTTTATTAGTTTTCCGGTAAAGCCATAAGCATTATATGAATTATCGGTGATATTTTCCTTTATCTTTTACCAGTATCACCTTTAACTGCGGATCGAAGAGCATCTCGCGTCCTACGGAAGACAACAAAAGTTGTAACTGACTGCTACGATGTTCCCAAGTCAATAGATCTATGGAACGGTTCAAACTTTCTTTTATCTCAGTATACCAACATCCGGGAAAGGACAGAGCACTCACAACCTTTCCATCTACAATTTCCTGCAAGCCCTTAATAAAGCACTTCTGTTCTTTTCTGCTTAAATCATCCGGATCATCATAAGGTATATAATATGAAGTATAGTAACCATTTTGAGTAAAGACTTCCAAAGCTTTCCAATTTTGCCCTTCTATAATCAACCGTTCTTTCTTTATCTGAAAATATTCCATTAACTTATTCAAACTTGAAAGTGCCGTTATTCTATTCTCAGGAGTCAGATTCTTTATATCCAGCCACATTTTACCTTTTTCCTTTTTCATAAAAGAAAAATAAGATGCCAGACTCAGATTGAAGCTGGTATCAGCATCATGCGTTACATCAAATTTCCGATTCTCACGGAAAACGAGATCGACTTCTATATTCGGATAAATCATATGCTTCTCATATAACTTCTCCATCGAATTACAACGATGAAGCCAGATTTTATCCGGATAACGGCCTATCTCCCGGAATCCCATAAAAAGGATACACATCAATGTCAATACGATTCCCACCACAAGATGAATTGTTTTCATAATCAGTTTCGATAAAAAAATATTTGAAATAAGTTTTTATATCCCTGTTTGGGTAATGATATTGCCTGTTTGTAATGACAAATATAAGATTTTTTATTCAGATAAAAGAATAGAAATAGACGAATCGCCTGTTTCTTTCTGTAAAAATGGTACTTTAATCTGCAATTTATCTAATTACCAATACCATTAACTGCCATAGCTTTGCAACAAAAATAAATTTAAGAATATCCTTGGAACATTTTTGGGTATTCTCATTATCTCAAAATATGATTGTTATGTTATTGCACCACTCCTTTATGTCACTTATAGTTTAGAACGAAATATAGAGCAAGATCTACAGTATAAGTTCCTCTGATGAAAACATATTAAATAACCTTCTATTAACCATCTTTCAACATCCAGCTATTTATATGATTTTTTCCTTCATCATTTTTTGCTATTAAACTTTCCGAAACGCAAATGTTATTAGCCTGCTAATGAAATAAAGTTCATTCATTTTGATGGATATTTAACCAATATTTTATAATTTTGCAGATGTGTTTTTGAATCTTTTGCGAGAAATATGAAAATATCTTTAAACATTAGACGAATTTTTCTTTTTACTGTCCTTTTCATCAGTAGTTCCGTAAGCAGGTGTCAGATTTATAAGTACATAGGACTGGAAAACGGCCTGAGCAACCAGAAAATATATTATATCCAAAAAGACCGAAGGGGATACATGTGGTTCCTAACCCAAGAAGGGGTAGACCGTTATGACGGAAAACATATCAAGCATTACAATTTTTCAGACGACAGCATGAAGCTGGACTCACGAATTGCTTTGAACTGGCTCTATATGGACAGCGGGAATATATTATGGGTAATCGGTCAGAAAGGTCGTATTTTCAGATATGATTCACAGCATGATAAATTCGAACTGGCCTACGTACATCCGGAACTGATCAGAAATAAATCACAGGCATTTCTAAATTACGGTTATCTGGACAAGAGCGACCGCATCTGGCTATGTTATAAAGATAGTATTACATGGTATGATATCCGTACCGGAACGACATTGCATATGCCGACACCAGTCAACGGCGAAATAACTGCCATTGAACAGACGGATGGCAACCATTTCTTTATCGGTACAGGGAGTGGGCTGTTTCATACCGGAATAGAAAAGGGGAAACTGAATATAATGCCTAATAAAGTGGTGGAAGGTATCGGCACATCAGTGCATGAACTCTATTACCATGCTGTTTCAAAACAACTGTTTGTGGGAAACTATAAAGAGGGAATACTTATATATGACGTAGGGAAAACAGGAAAAATCATCCCTTGTCAATCACCCAATAATGTAGAGATAAACCGGATCGTTGCTTTGAATGCCCATGAACTTCTAGTAGCCACGGGTGGGAAAGGTGTATATAAACTGGATATGAATACATGCATGAGTGAGCCCTATATAACAGCTGATTATAATAGTTATAACGGGATGAACGGAAACAATATCAATGATATTTATGTAGATGAAGAGGAACGCATCTGGCTTGCCAATTATCCTACCGGTATTACCATCCGTAACAACCGCTATGGAAGTTACGACCTGATAAGGCATTCCCTTGGCAACAGTCTTTCACTGGTGAACGATCAGGTTCATGATGTACTGGAGGACAGTGACGGTGACCTCTGGTTTGCGACCAGTAACGGTATCAGTCTTTATCAGACCGACACAAAAGAATGGCGCTCATTCCTCAGTTCCTTTGATCCGGTACCGGATGATGAGAATCACATCTTTTTGGCACTGTGTGAAGCCTCTCCCGGAGTGATATGGGCCGGCGGTTTTATGCCAGGCATTTGCAAAATAGAAAAGAGGAAAGGATTTAAGATTAGCCACATTTCTCCTGCTGCTATTGCAGGAGTACGTCCCGACCAATATATATTTGACATTAAGAAAGATTCGGCCGGTGACGTCTGGTCCGGCGGATATCATCATTTGAAGCGCATCAATCTTGAGACAAAAAGTGTGCGTCTATATCCGGGAGTAAACTCCATCACTACCATCCAGGAAAAGGACACCCGGCAGATGTGGATTGGTACAAGAATGGGGCTCTACCAGCTTGACAAGGAATCGGGAGTTTATCTGTATGTTGACCTGCCCATTGAATCTCCCTATATATGCGCTCTGTACCAGAGAAACGACGGCATTCTATATATTGGTACCCGTGGAGCTGGATTGCTTGTATATGACATTAATAAAAAGAAGTTCATTCATCAGTACCGTACAGACAATTGTGCGCTGATTTCCGACAATATCTATACAATTCTTCCGCGCCAGGACGAGAGCCTGCTTATGGGTACGGAAAACGGAATTACCATTTATTCACCTAGAGAACACTCTTTCCGCAATTGGACGCGGGAACAGGGATTGATGAGTGTCAATTTCAATACCGGTTCTGCTACAACCTATAGCAAAAATACACTTGTTTTTGGTGGAAATGACGGGGCTGTCAGATTTCCGATAGACATACAGATACCGGAACCACATTACTCACGTCTATTACTACGCGATTTTATGATAGCCTATCATCCCGTTTATCCGGGCGATGACGGTTCTCCGCTGGAAAAGGATATTGACGAGACTGACCGACTGGAACTGGCCTATGGACAAAACTCCTTTTCTCTTGATGTAGCTTCCATTAATTATGATTATCCTTCCAACATTCTTTATTCATGGAAGATTGACGGTTTTCATAAAGAGTGGAGCCGTCCGAGTCTGGATAATCGAATTGTTGTAAGGAATCTGCCTCCCGGCAGTTATACATTGCAGATTCGTGCCATATCCAATGAGGAAAAGTACAAGACCTATGAAACAAGGAGCATTCAGATTGTCATAACGCCTCCGGCATGGGCCAGTGTATGGGCCATGGCTGGATATGCAATCCTACTGGTGTTGGTTATGGTTATCATATTCCGTATCATCATACTGCACAGACAGAAGAAGATTTCGGATGAAAAGACACGATTCTTCATTAATACTGCCCATGATATACGTACTCCGCTTACATTAATAAAAGCTCCGCTGGAGGAAGTCATAGAAAATCGTATGGTGAAGGAACAGGCATTGCCGCATATAAATATGGCTCTTAAAAATGTGAATGCATTGCTTCAGCTGGCGACCAACCTGATAAATTTCGAACGAGTAGACGTCTACTCTTCCACCCTTTATGTTTCTGAATATGAATTGAATTCCTATATGGATAATGTTTGTGCTACTTTCCGCAAATATGCCGAGATGAAACATGTCAGATTTGTTTACGAAAGCAATTTTGACTATCTGAATGTGTGGTTTGACAGTGACAAAATGGGATCTATTCTGAAGAATATTCTGTCAAATGCATTAAAGTATACACCTGAAGGTGGCAGCGTACGCATTTATGCCTGTGAGGAAGGAAACTCCTGGAGCATCGAAGTGAAAGATACCGGAATCGGCATTCCCTCATGCGAACAGAAGAAATTGTTCAGGAATTGTTTCCGGGGTAGTAATGTCATTAACTTGAAAGTGACAGGTAGCGGAATCGGCCTGATGCTGGTATACAAACTGGTCAAATTACATAAAGGCAGGATTCATATTCAAAGTACTGAGCATGAAGGCACTTGCGTGCAGGTAACTTTCCCGAAAGGGAACAGCCACCTACATAAAGCAAAATTCATCTCTCCCAAGACACCGAATGAATGTTCGGAGACTATCGTATCTGGTGGCACTCCAGGGTTACTATCCATGGAAATATCCCAAGTAAACGGCTCTTTACAACGTATCCTGATAGTAGAGGACAATGATGATCTGCGCAATTATCTTATTGATATGTTCAAAACGGGTTATAATGTCCAGTCCTGCCCGAATGGAAAGGAGGCACTTGTCATAATACGGGAGTTTGACCCGGATCTCGTCATATCCGATATAATGATGCCCGAAATGGGTGGAGATGAACTCTGCTCAGTTATAAAAGGTGATCTTGAAATATCTCATATTCCGGTCATTTTGCTGACTGCACTGGGAGATGAAAAAAATATGCTCGAAGGACTGGAAATCGGAGCGGATGCCTACATCACCAAACCTTTCAGTGTGGGGATACTCAAGGCAACGGTCAAAAACATACTTGCAAATCGTGCTTTGCTCCGTCAGGTTTATAACAGCATTGAAGATAGAGAACAGACTCTTCCAGTCAATTGCACCAATACCTTGGATTGGAAATTCATAGCCTCTGTCAAGGAATGCATAGAGAATAACATGGGAAATTCAGACTTCAATGTAGACATGCTCAGTAGTCAGCATCACATGAGCCGTACAAGTTTCTTCAACAAATTAAAAGCATTGACCGGTTACGCTCCAGCTGATTATATCCGGATGATACGTTTGCAACATGCCGCACAATTACTAAAACAAGGCGAACATACGGTAACAGAGATTGCTGATATGGTTGGATTCTCGGATGCAAAATACTTCCGAGAAGTATTTAAGAAATATTACAATGTAAGTCCAAGCAAATTTAATACAAAATCAGAAAACTGATAGTCAATAAAGTTGGTTACTCAACTGTTGAGCAGCTGATAAAAAAGGCATTAACTACCGAAGAGAATCATCGTAATAGCCGGAAAAAGATTCCAGCTATTACGATGATAAAGAACGACGTTACCAGCATCTTTTTAGACACTGTAATGAATATCTGATCACAGTTTATTACAACAATAGGTTCTTTATCACTCACCCATTGCTTGAAATATAAAAATACATTTCAGAGCACGCCCTCAATATTTAAATTAATACAATATATTATAGAGTTCGTATCATTGATGAAAAAGTCCTCAAAGATCATTTTTTAAAGAATGCTTTGATATGCTTATGCTATACATCAAAAATAAAAAATCCCTGTAAATTATATTTTACATGGATTTTTTATTTTGCAATTCTTTCCAGCGGAGAGACAGGCTCTCGAACTTATACTTTCACAGAATCTCATAAAACCGCAAACAACTGATAATCAAGTGCAAATTACAACATAGAGTAAAACTAAATGTTTCTAAATGTCTTTTGCTATCTCAATAATTGGGTGTATATTTGGGTGTAGAATTTCAAACGCACCCAATTATGAATATCAAGCGCAACATCATTTTTGCATTGGAGAGCCGGAAAAAGAACGGTGTGCCAATCGTAGAGAACGTACCCATCCGTATGCGTGTCATCTTTGCCAGCCAACGCATCGAGTTTACAACGGGCTACCGGATTGACGTAGCCAAATGGGATGCAGACAAGCAGCGGGTAAAGAACGGATGTACCAACAAGCTAAAGCAAAGTGCAGCCGAAATCAATACGGACTTGCTGAAATACTATGCCGAAATCCAGAATATTTTCAAGGAATTTGAGGTGCAGGAGGTCATGCCAACGACCCAACAGTTGAAGGAAGCTTTCAACATGAGAATGAAAGACACCAGCGAAGAACAGCCGGAAGAAGCCCCTGTCAGCTTTTGGGAGGTGTTCGATGAGTTTGTAAAAGAGTGCGGTAACCAGAATAACTGGACGGCATCCACCTATGAAAAATTTGCAGCAGTGAGGAACCACCTCAAAGAGTTCAAGGAGGATGCAACGTTCAACTATTTCGACGAGTTTGGATTGAACGAATACGTCAACTTCCTGCGTGATACCAAGGATATGAGAAACAGCACCATCGGCAAGCAAATGGGATTCCTCAAATGGTTCCTGCGCTGGAGCTTCAAGAAAGGACATCATCAGAACATTGCATACGATACATTCAAACCGAAACTGAAAACCACCTCGAAAAAAGTAATCTTCCTGACTTGGGATGAACTGAACAAGCTGAAAGACTACCAGATACCCAAGGATAAGCAATACCTGGAACGTGTGCGTGATGTTTTCCTGTTCTGCTGCTTTACGAGTTTGCGGTATTCGGATGTTCGCAATCTGAAAAGAAGCGATGTGAAGTCCGACCACATCGAAATAACCACAGTCAAGACTGCCGACAGCCTGACGATTGAACTGAACAAATACAGCAAAGCCATACTGGACAAATACAAGGACATCCATTTCGAGAATTACATGGCTCTGCCCGTCATCAGCAACCAGAAGATGAACGATTACCTGAAAGAGCTGGGCGAACTGGCAGAAATCAACGAGCCTGTACGGGAAACCTACTACAAGGGAAATGAACGTATTGATGAAGTCACACCCAAATACGCTTTGCTCAGTACCCATGCAGGAAGAAGGACATTCATCTGCAATGCGCTGGCTCTCGGAATCCCGGCACAGGTGGTCATGAAATGGACGGGACACAGCGACTACAAAGCTATGAAACCCTACATTGACATAGCGGATGATATTAAGGCAAATGCCATGAACAAGTTTAATCAACTATAAAAGTATCAAACAGTTTCATAGATAGTTACCAATGACTATATTTGTAGAAATTATCATCACAATATGAGCAACAAGGAATCCAACATAGAGAAAACGAATTTTGATGCATTCATACAAGCGGTCGGTTCGGAAATAGAACAGGCACAAGTAAGGCTGATTGTTGCAGCCAATGCACAAATGCTGTTCCATTACTGGAAGATAGGCAATTACATCCTTTATCACCAGCAGCTGCACGGATGGGGAAGCAAAATCATCAAGCAGTTGGCAAAGGCTATCCGACTGCATTACCCTGAAAAGAAAGGCTATTCGGAACGTAACCTTACCTATATGTGCCAGTTTGCAAAAGCATATCCTTTAAGAGCGTTGCAAAGTTTCATAGAAACAGATGCAAGCCTGTCTGTCCCAACCATACAGAGTGTGACCAATGAAGTATTAAAACTGAATGACAAGCAATTTACGCAGGAACTTACTGCGCAAATACAATCGATTGATTGTCAATCATTAGCAATTACGCAGGAAGTTCCTGCGCAATTTGAAGATGTGGGAAAAACCGTGTCTGCCATTTACAGGATGGGAATCAGGGAAATAGAAGAAGTTTTCTTGACCTCTCCTATAGCCAAAATAAACTGGACAAGCCAAATGACTATACTTGACAGTTCGCTACCTTTAGGT
>ENA-UPXC01000027-UPXC01000027.1-human-gut-metagenome-genome-assembly--contig:-NODE-27-length-189866-cov-14.524240_pt1 | contig 189866 bp, 166 predicted proteins | sample MGYA00250047_ERZ773371 | MGnify/ENA primary metagenome ERZ773371 (study PRJEB29103, sample SAMN06111975) | human gut metagenome | biome: human gut; feature: ankylosing spondylitis patient; material... | reverse complement strand
GAGCAGTTGAATAGCATCTATGGAATAAGCACAACTGCTTCCTGTGCAATTATTGCTGAAATCGGTATTGATATGAAGCCGTTTAAAACTGCGGAACACATCTGCTCATGGGCCGGTTTGTGCCCAGGTAATAACGAAAGTGCTGGAAAACGAAAAAGCACCTCTGTTACAAAAGGCAATCCTTACATAAAAAGTATGCTCTGCGAAATTGCCTGGGTGATTGCAGGGAAACGCAACACTTATCTTTCGGCATGGTACTGGAGAATCAAACAGAAAAAAGGAGCCAAAAAAGCGATTGTCGCACTTGCCCGAAAACTTCTTGTCATCATCTACACAATGTTAAAACAAGGAACTCTATTTGACGAATCCTGTTTTGAAACAAGACGTAAGCACTGTGAACAAAAACAGCTTTCTCGTTATATACGGGAATTGGAAAAACATGGTTATCATGTGGAAGCTCAAAGCTAGCCTTTCTTAAATACGATCAATCTCTCACTACAGGCAGCCAATACTGTGACTGCTTTATAGTGATGCTTTCATAATTGTTGAAAACATTTGTTGTCAAGGTTCAGTTTTTGGCTACGAGTTTTATTTTCGTAGCAAGGATCACTCCCGTTTTCGCCACACAAAGCAAAACAGGTGGAAGGAATTTAATCCCTCTCACCTGTTTGCTCACTTAAAAGCGGTTTCGTATAGGCTAAAATTAAAATTTTTCAAAAAGTTTTTTTAACTTCTTTAGTGCAATGTCAACGCTTCCTTTAACCGCCATTTTGGTGCATCCCTCCAACTTGGCAATCTGCTCATAGGACAACTCTCCGAAAAAGTACAACAGCAGCCTGCGTCTTTGTGTTTCGGGCAGTTTTGATATTGCCTTATGTAGCAGTTCGTATTCGATGCACCTTGAAACGGTTTCCTCAAGACTTTCTTCCTTATAAAAAACTCGGTCATTCAAGGAGTTTTCTGTCAACTCGGAGTGTTCAATGTGCCTGCTCACCCGATTAAGATAGGAAATATCCTCAAGCTCAAAACGGTTAAACAGGTCATACAGCACTTTCTCTATTTCAATATTTTGCATAACACCCCGCCCATCTTTAAAAGAGAGGTAATATCTGCCCTCTACAATCATCAGCGTATAAGGGTTATGCTTGTCCTTTTTTCGGTTAGGATGTTTTTCATTCATTCTTTGTTCCTCCAATCAATCTGAATTTTTGAAATTTCAGATTGATCGGCGGTGAACGACACCCTACGCCACAAACAGGCTTACGACTTAATTCAACAAAAAACGACAAAAGAAAAACCGCAAAGGCTGTCAAACCCTTACGGTTATAAGAAATAACAATTCTATTATATAGATATTTAACATCTACTTTTGGAACATAATTTCCCCAAATGGAGATAAGAATTTTTTTAACAGATTATTCTCATCTCTATCGAACGGTATGTAAATAACTGCTGCTTAAAATCAGCAGCACAGTGTTATCAGACCAACACATAAGAAATCCCTCCAAACTTGAAACAGGTCTGGAGGGATAAAATAGCCATCTGAGCATGACAAAATTGCCCACCAAAACACCGTTTTTTTTTATTTGGCGGACTTGTCAAATTCTATATTCATGTAAAAAAAGAGCCGATGACTTATGAGGTTATCTCACAAGTTCATCGGCTCTGCGTCTATGCGTCTGGCTCTTTGATGACGGTTATATGTAATTTCTTTGCATTTATTAAAGTTTCTTTCTTACATTTCGGACAGTAAAGAGGATAATTCTTTAAAACAGTATCTTCTCTAACTCTATCACGGGTTTTGTTGCCACAAATCGGGCAAATTATCCATTCTGAAATCATAAATTATCCATCTCCATTTATCATGTTTTATTTAATCTTTCTATTTTATATTTACTATCTTGACAAATTCATATCGTACACTTATCTGGAATTACTATTATTCTCTAAACTTTTTTCAAGAATAAAGAAAATATCGTACCTTTTTCATCGGATGCCACCTTGATATACCCGTTCTGCTTATTCACAATATCACGGGTAAGATATAAACCGATCCCTACACCGTCAACTCCTGCTGACTGCTTTCCACGGTAAAATCTGCCGAAGATTTTTGCCTGTTCTTCTTCAGGAATGCCAATTCCGTTATCGGATACATCCAATCGCAAATACGATGGATATTCGGTGATTTTCAAGTCCACAACTCCTCCGCTTGGTGTATATTTCACAGCATTGTCAAGTACATTGGTAACAGCTTCTGCCGTCCAGTTAAAATCAAGCAGGGCTTCAAAGGTCTGCCCACAATCAAAGGTAATCGTAATATTTTTATCCCTTGCTTTGGCATAAACCGTTTTTACCGCTTGCATAACAATATCATTTAAACTGCTTTGTTCAGGTTTTAATCGGATAATGCCACTTTCCAAACGGGACATTTTAATCAAACTGTTTGTCAAAAAAGTCAGCTTTTCAAGGGACATCTGCAAGGTGGCAATATATTCCCTTCTCTCCTCATCGGATAACCCTGTATCACCTAATAACTGTGCAAAGGTGTTTGCCGCTGCTACGGGCGTTTTAATTTGATGCGAAATATCGGAGATTAAAGTTTTAATCTGTTCTTTCTCCTGTGTCAGCATTTGATTCTGTGCCTTTAAAATATTGCGGAGTTTTAGAAGTTGATGCTGCAGCCGTGCGGTCAGGGTATCCTCAGCTTCTGAAAAGACCATCCGTTCCTGCTGTTCTACCAATGCTTCAATGAGCAGCGTAATCTCCTCTAACAGATTATCATTATAGCGGTTGTGCAGAAAGTCCAGCAGGAACAACAGACCCCCAAAAAATACAAATGCAAAAGAGATAAAAAGCGTACGGAAAAGGATGTCCTCCATAAAAAAGAACACACCAACAGATACCACCGCTGTAGCAGTACCTATAATTAAAATCAGTTTTCTATAAATCACAAAATGCTTCATCGTCATTCTCCAAAAGAGTAGCCCATGCCAAAAACTGTTACAATGTATTCCTGCTTTTCATCATTCAGTTTCTGCCTTAGCCGCTTAATATTCACACGCACGGTATTATCATCAACAAAGTTTCCATCTATATCCCAAAGCTGTTCCAAAAGCATTGCCTTTGTAACAACCCTTCCCCTGTTTTCCATTAGATAAAGGAGCAATTTGTATTCTGTTGAGGTCAAATGTATTTCCTGTCCCTTCATCAAAACAAGACACTTTTCTTTATCTAACTCTAAATCTCTGTATTTCATACGAAATTTTCCTACGCCACTTCGTTTTAGAACTGCCAATACTTTTTTCCGTAAAACTTCGATAGAAAAAGGCTTTGATATATAATCATCACAACCCACGCCAAACCCTTCCAACATATCTTCTTCCGTATCATTAGCAGTTAGAAATAATACGGGTGTTTCCGATGTTTCACGAATTTTTTCACAAAATTCCAAACCATTGCCGTCAGGCAGGTTAATATCAAGCAGAAACAAATCATACTTTTGTTTTTGGTATTGCTTCAATGCTTCCAAATACCCATAGACTGCTGTGACCATATGCTCGTCTTTTTTTAGGGCGATAGAAATACCCTTGCTCAGAATTTTGTCATCTTCAAGTAGAAAAATATTTGCCATAGCCGCAAAACGCACCACCTTCCTCAATATACAAAATTGCAGGAACAGACGCAGCAATGCTGCGTCCGTCCCACAACCTCATTTAACTATCAAAATTGTGCAGTCTTTCAATGACCGTTTCATCAGAAGTTGCCTTGTAAACAATGGCAGGAACGCTTAAGCAAATTACAAAGATTGCTGCGATCAAACCGATGACAAGTGCAACAGGGTATTTAAATACTGCATAGTTTGCCATATGCGGAACTGCATCTGCCACCAACATTAGGAACGCATTACCAAAAGTCATAATCAGCAGAGTAGAAATCAGAGCATAAATACCGCCTTCTAAGGTCAATATCTTCCTGATCTGCTTTTTCGTTGTTCCGATACTTTCCATAATGGCAAATTCATTTTTCCTTGCCACCACACCCGTCAACATAACATTTACAAAGTTAATCAAGCCGATGACAATGAGCAGAATTGCAGCACCGTTTCCCAGCAAGCTCAAAGAGTAGTTCATCTGGTTATATAGTTCTTTCTGATTCACGGAAGATTTCAGCTGCCACTCCGATGTGGTCAAGGTACTGTTGATCGCCTGTAATTCGCTGTCAATTCGCTCTAAATCGTTGAAATTCTTAATGTCAACGCCGATTGCGGAAATTATTGGTTCTTTTGTCAGGCGTTCCATACCCGCTTCGCTGACAAAGATAACATCTGGCACCATATTTATTTCTTTGCGTCTGCCAATACCTTCTGAAAGAGTATTATCATAATCGTCATAGTAAAAAGCTCCGCCAATTTTGAAATCAGTTGCCTTGCCGTCTGTACTGTCGGCAGTTAGTGTCAATGTTTCACCCACTAAAGCGGTATTAGGAGCGTTATATTCGGTATCTTTTCCTGCAATCGCTGTTTCGCCACGCTTAAATGCTTCCATGTCAATAGGCGTATCAGGATGCTCTGCATTGTATTCTTCCAGTACCCTGTCGTCTGGAAGCGTTGTAATATAGCAGCCATAGTCACCAGATTCAGCGTACCCTTTCAGTGTTTCTATCGTCTGTTCATAGGACTGCCCCTTTGCTTTATATTTGCTGTCCTCATATTTGATTTTCATAAAGCCTTCTAAATCGTTTTCATTAAAGTCAATACCTGCCCAGACTGTTTTTTGAACATCTATATTTTTAATACCGTCAAGCTGCTTGATTTGTTCTACAAAGTGTTCGTCAAACTGCGGTACTTCTTTATTGAGCTGTTCATACTGCTCAAACTGAATATCAGTGTATTCAAAGTTATAGTCCATATATTCCTTAATAAAGTTCTCAGCCGACATACTGCTTATAACCCCATTTACGCCTAAAATCATAGTAATTCCCATAAACAAGGACATAAACACAAGGGCAGCACGCTTTTTGTCACGGAATACATTATGAAATGCCATCACATGCAGCTTGCCACCATTGGTGGAATTTCTGCTTTTTGTTTTCTTCGGTGCAAAATTCTGAAACTTCAATGCTTCTATTGGCGAAATTTTTGCAGCCGCTTTTGCAGGAGCATTGCAGGCAATCCAAACGGTTACTGCTGAAAAGATTACGGACAAAATATAGATAGATGGATGGAAAAACACTTCGGCATCCATCATCGACTTGCCCTGTTCAAAACCCTCGTTCAACACAAATGGAACAATTCCAAAGGAAACAGCGGTGGCTAACAAAATACCAATCGGGATACCAATGCAAGCAAACTTAACTGCCTGATTTTTTACCAGTGATTTAATCTGTTTTTGCGTTGTTCCAAGCGTTTTCATCAAACCGTAAAAACGGGTATCCTTTGAAATGGATATATACAAAACATTGTAAATAAGCAGATAGCCGCTGCCAATGATAAAGAATACCAATAGAATTACCATTGCGATAACTGAACCGCTTGATGATTTCATGGAAACCGCACCGCCGAAAGATTGATTTTCGTTAAGCTCCACATCTTTTTGAATACGATAAAAATCATCAGGCATTTTATTCAACGACAAAGAAAGAACGCCGTCCTCTGCCATTGTATAGCCTGCATTTTTGCAATACGCTTCGGAAACAAAGCCCATTCCCGTGCCTGTATAGGAATGAAACCATCCGCTTAAAGTGAAATTTTTTTCCTGCTGACCGTTTTTATCATAATAGGACAGAGGGATTTCCATATTCAGCTTCGGCTCTTTCATTCCAAGCTGTGAAAGAGCATCCTTTGACAGCATAATTTCATTTTCATTTGAGGGATATTTCCCTTCTATATCTTTGATTGTTTCTTTATAGTGTTTATCCCATTCAGTAGTGTCGTAATACGAAAGTGCGATAGAAAGATCACGCCCCTCATCGTTCTTCTCGGCAACCGAGCCGACCATATACTGCGTACCGACGGTTTTAACATATTCCAAATTCTTAATCTGCTGTTCCTGCTTTTCTGTCGGCATCGCAAGGGAAGCATTAGCGGTCGTGCCTGCGGTACGCACCTGCATTAACTTCATATTTTCCATATAGTTAATGCCCAAACTAAACACGGTAGTAATCATAAATGTAGTGAGAACGATCGCAAACACCGCAAACAGGTTACGAATACGGTTTGCTTTCATCATTCCCTTTTCTACTCGCTTAACTGCTTTTTTATTTCGGTTAGCGTGCATATCTGACACCTCCCGAAACAACCTTGCCATCCTCAATGCGGATTGTGCGGTCTGCCATTTGAGCGATTTCCTCATTGTGCGTGATCATAATGGTGGTTTGGTGGAACTGACGGCTAATCGACTGCATCAGCAAAATAACATCCATACTTGTTTTTGAGTCCAAATTTCCAGTCGGCTCATCGGCAAGGATAATGGCAGGCTTTGTCGCAAGGGCACGGGCAATCGCAACCCTCTGCTGCTGACCACCTGAAAGATTATTCGGCATATTCTTAAGCTTTTGTTCCAAGCCAAGAGTATGGATAATCTCTTTTACAAATCTTGTATCGGTCTTGCCACCATCGATCTCAATAGGGTACACAATGTTCTCATACACATTAAGAACAGGAAGCAGATTATAATTCTGAAAAACAAAGCCAATGTTTCGACGCCTAAAAATCGTCAGTTCCTCGTCTTTCATTTTCAACAGTTCTTTTCCTCGGATAGTAACACTACCAGAAGTAGGACGGTCTAACCCACCAATCATGTTGAGTAGTGTAGATTTACCGCTGCCCGATGTACCGATAACAGCAACAAATTCGCCTTCCTCTACGGAAATGGATACCCCATCCAAAGCATGGACTTCGTTTTCTCCGCTTCCGTATATCTTTCGTAAATCTTTTGTTTCAAGTATTGCCATATTAAAACCTCCAAATTTCTGTTTTTATTTTGTAAATTCAGTATAGCAACCACTTCTTACAATCTCATTACAATCCAAACTAAAAAATAACAGCATTTCTTTTGTTCCTACCATGCACTTTTACGAATTGATTTCTTTTTTTAATGAAGCAATCCACTCCTCTATTGCCTCTGCCAATGTGTATTGTTGCCGTAAAACTGCCATACCCGTAACAGGAATATCTTCTTTACTCTTTTTCAAAGCAATATTTTCTTCCAGATATTTTTTCAATACCTCCATACTGCTCTCAATATTATCCAGACATTCTTGCTGTCTTTCTCTGGACATACTGTCCAGATTTACAATGACAGCATTAAAATCCAAAAAAATGTTTATCGGCTTACAGGATATTTCAAGCATCAATTTTTCAAACTGCTGTTTCCCTTTTTCAGTTAAAGAATACACTGATTTTTCTGGCATTTTACCCTCTTTTTCTATATGACTTGAAATATATCCTTTTTCCTCCAACTGGATAACCTTTTTATAAATAGACGGGGTACTAATTTTTACCCATTTTGAAATATTGCGGTACTCTACCAACTTTTGAAGGTCATACGCACTCAGAGGTTCTTTCTTTAACATTCCCAAAACAATTAAGTCAATGGTCGCCATATCAATTTCCTCCTTTACTCTCTTGACAACTACTATAAATTATAGTAGAATACCACTTGCGTTTCAACTGCTATAATTTATAGTAGTATATTTTATTCTATTTGTCAAGTGAAAGGAGAAAGAACACTATGGACAATCAAAACAGAAAATTGGAGTTATTGGGCAATGCTCCAATTCCAAAAGCCCTTTTAGCTATGGGTATTCCAACAATGATTGGTATGCTCATCAACGCCTTGTACAATCTTGTTGATGCCTATTTTGTAGGTGGCTTAGGCGAAAGTCAAATGGCTGCCATCTCGGTTGTGTATCCTCTCGGTCAAGTAGTCGTCGGCTTAGGATTACTTTTTGGCAATGGGGCAGCATCCTACATTTCTCGACTGTTAGGACAAAGAAATAAGGATCAGGCAAACAAAGTGGCAAGCACTGCACTATATAGCAGTCTTGTTGTCGGTGCAATTATGATTGTTTTATCAATCCTCTTTTTGAACCCCATTCTAAGACTTTTAGGTGCAACAGAAAGTGTCCTTCCTTATGCGGCTACCTATGCCGGTATTTACATTGTTTCTTGCATTTTCAATGTTTTTAATGTCACAATGAACAATATCGTGACAAGTGAAGGAGCAGCAAAAACTACAATGTGTGCCTTGTTGTTAGGTGCAGTCCTCAATATCGGGTTAGATCCATTATTTATATACACTTTTAATTTTGGTGTTGCAGGAGCTGCTATTGCCACAGCAATTTCTCAGGTAGTATCTACTCTTGTGTATCTGTTTTATATTTTCAGACAAAAAAGTGCTTTTCAGTTTAGAATAAAGGACTGTACCTTTTCTAAAGAAATTCTATCTGAAATTTTCAAAATTGGCGTTCCGACACTTGTATTTCAATTATTAACAAGTATTTCTATCTCTCTAATAAACAATGCCGCTGGTAATTACGGCGATTCAGCCATAGCGGGAATGGGCGTTGTTACCCGTCTTATATCTATGGGCAGCTTAACAGTATTTGGTTTTATCAAAGGTTTTCAACCGATTGCAGGTTACAGTTATGGGGCGAAAAAATTTGATCGTCTGCGTACTGCAATCAAAATTTCCATCTTATGGTCAACTATTTTTTGTGTGATCGTAGGTTTATTATTCAGTCTGTTTTCTACGACCATTGTTTCACAGTTTACAACTGGAAACACAGAAATGATTCACATTGGAGCTTCCTCTTTAAGAGTAAACGGTATTACATTTATGCTGTTTGGATACTACACGGTATATTCCTCTTTATTCCTTGCTCTTGGAAAAGGAAAAGAAGGGTTTATTCTTGGAGCTTGCCGACAAGGTATCTGCTTCATTCCCGTTATCTTAATTTTTCCATTTATATGGGGATTAAACGGTATTTTATATGCACAGCCGATTGCCGATGTTCTCTCTGCACTTATTACAGTATTTATGGCAATCCCTTTGCATAAAAGTTTAACTATTGCCGAACAGAAAATGAAAACAACTTCTATCCCCTGTGACAGACAATAAAATCAAGCATAAAAGTAGTAACAGAGCCGATGAACTGTGAAACATTTCTCAACTTCATCGGCTCTGCGTCTTTGCGTCTGGCTCTTTGATGACAGTTATTTGCAAGTTCTTTGCATCAATTAAACTTTCCTGTTTACATTTCGGACAATAAAGGGGGAAGTTTTTCAATTCTGTATCTTCCCTGATTTTGTCACGGGTTTTATTGCCACATATTGGACACATTATCCATTCTGATTTCATAAATTATCTATAATCCTCTATTCTATATTGTTCTACAACTTCATTTCCTAAAAGAGTTATTGCCTTTTGGGGGCATAAGCTAATACAGCGATAACACATTGTACAGCGATCATTCGACACAACTTTCTTATTTCGTAAAATAAGATTTTTCATTGGGCATATAGAAACACATTTTCCGCAACCAATGCAATTATTGTTAATCTTTAACTTATTGGAATAACCTTTTGTTTTTTTATAAAACCAAAGCCTTTGTCCCAATAATCCGATGATATGTGAAACTAGCGTAATACCTTCTTGTGGATAATCTCCATTTATAATCTGCAAAGCCACTTCCTCGATTTTTCTATCTGCCTGTGCTATAATACAACGATTTTCATCCATTGTCTTTTTTAATAACTTGCTATCACAAACAGAGTCTGGCATATGAATATGTATTCCACCCAAAATAGTTGCCCCGTATCTTTTTAACATTCTTGTCGTGCAGCCCGCACCATCACCACTAAAAGCCCCCATTGTCGCAATGCACAGTATTTTCTTATTTTTCCAGATGTCAGCATTCTTTTTAATAAAGTCACGCACCATATATGGAGCATTAGAAAACTGTGTAGGATACCCTATGTAAATCTCTTCGTTTTGTTGAATTGCTGAAATAGCTTCAGGGCTTTCCATAGGAATAGCTTTTGCAGATGAATGAATAAGAGATACCAACTTTTCAATGCAATATTTTGTATTACCCGTACCACTTAAATAAATTCCAACCATAAATTCTCCTAAAACTCACAACTAAATATTCCAATTAAATCTGTCAGTTTATCTTCCCATTTGTATGCGTAATGAACATTCTCCATCGTTGCAAGAGTCGTAAGACCTTGCACATAAGCAAATAATGCAACTATCAAATCTTCTTTTTTGCTTTGTGTCATATTTGTATCGGCAAGTAATTTCAACACCTGTTCTTTGTAAATCGCAAAGGGCTGATAATTACTTTCTCTACCACTATCAATATTCAAATCAATTTGTATATTTCCTTGCTGAAAAAGAAAGTTAAAATATTGCGGATGGCTTATAAAAAAGGAAATATATGCTTTGCCAAATTCCAATAAAAAAATAGGTGTCCCTCTATATTGGGAAACTGTATTTTCGAGTACTTCTGTAAACTTTTTCGTAATATGTAATTGCATTTCTTGAAGCAATTCTTCCTTGTTAGAAAAATGACTATATGGTGCAGCGTGACTTACACCACAAGCTTGTGCCACCTTACGGAGAGAAAGTTGATTTATTCCATTCTTATTTACCAATTCAATTCCTTTTTCTATCAAATCATTTTTCAAATTTTTATGATGATAAGGCTTCTTTTCCATACACAACCCCCAATCTTTACAGTGTCTATATTATATTCTAAAATCTTTACACTGTCAAGATTTTAGACGAGGTTTCATTGAAAACACAGAGCAAATGATCGTGGTTACTCACAATTTCATTGGCTCTGCGTCTGTGCGTCTGGCTCTTTAATGACGGTTATATATAGTTCCTTTGCATTTACCAAAGTGTCCTGCTTACATTTCGGACAGTAGAGGGGATAGTTTTTCAATACTGTATCCTCTCTAAGCCTATCACGAGTTTTACTACCGCAAACAGGACAGCGTATCCATTCATTTTTCAGCATCTTTTCTTCCTATTACGATATTGTGCAATCTTTTATCGGTTATAAATTTCTTCCTTCTGGGGTCACCTTCTGCACGATAAATCATTAAATTTGACAAATCAAATATAGAACTCCATATTGTTTCAAAGTCTGGCTCATCATCGTATTGACACATAAAACCATATTCACCTTTTAACAGTTTTTGAGTTTCAACAACAGGGTCATTGTTTTTTACATTGTTAATGCAATTATCCATAACAACAGAATATCTTGTATAGGAATGATAATCATCTCCCTTAGCAAAATCATAAGGCTTGCTGCTTCGGCGGCATCGGTTATCGCTATGGCCGGAACAAAGGTCTGCATGAGTCCCGTGGCCATGATGATGGTACACAATCCTGCGACCATCGCCATCGGTGATACCGAGGAAATGCAGAAGGCCATCGACATGTTAAACGAAGTCAAGGAATCCATTATGAATTCCGAAGAACAGGAAACAAGCTATGAGGCTCAGGTCACGCACTACACCGAGTACATTCAAAAGAATCCGGAATGGGAGCTGGCGGGCATATTTGCAGACGACGGTATCTCCGGCACCAACACAAAAAAGCGTGATGAATTCAATCGAATGATCGACGAGTGCATGGCTGGTAACATCGACATGGTCATCACCAAGTCCATCAGCCGATTTGCTCGAAACACTCTCGACTGCCTGCAATACATCCGGCAGCTGAAGGATAAGAACATACCAGTTTATTTTGAGAAGGAAGCCATCAACACGCTGGACGCTAAAGGCGAGGTGCTGATCACGATCATGGCGAGCCTTGCCCAGCAGGAAAGCCAGTCAATGAGCCAGAACATCAAACTGGGACTGCAGTACCGCTACCAGCAAGGTAAGGTGCAGGTCAATCACAATCGATTCCTCGGATACACCAAGGATGACAACGGGCACCTGATCATTGACTCGGAACAGGCAGAAATCGTAAAGCGCATCTACCGGGAATACCTCGAAGGCTCCAGCATGGATAAGATCGCCGACGGGCTTATGGCTGACGGTATCCTCACCGGCGCTGGCAAGACAAAGTGGCACACCAGCACCATCAACAAGATTCTCCGCAACGAGAAATACATGGGTGACGCACTCCTGCAAAAGACCTACACCACAGACTTCCTGACAAAGAAGCGCATCAAGAACAACGGCACCGTCCCTCAATACTACGTTGAAGGCGACCACGAAGCGATCATTCCAAAAGACCTCTTCATGCAGGTGCAGGCGGAGCTTGTGCGTCGCCGGGTAGTCCATGTCAGCCCGACAGGCAAGAAACGCAGCTTCTCCTGCAATCACTGCTTTGCACAGATGGTTTTCTGCGGAGACTGCGGCGAGCTTTACCGGCGCGTTCACTGGAATAACCACGGCTGCAAGTCCATCGTCTGGCGCTGCATCAGCCGATTGGAGCCGGGCTCCGCAGACACAAACTGCACCAACCGGACGATTAACGAGCTCCTGCTGCAGGAAGTCACGGTCACAGCCATCAATCAGATTCTGACAGAGCGCGGCACCTTCCTAAAACAGTTGCAGACCAATATCGCCAAGGCCGTAGTCAGCGCCGATACCCTATCGCCGGATGGCATTCAAGCTCGGCTGGAAGAACTGCAAAAAGAGCTCATCAAGAAGGCAAACAACAAGCAAGACTATGACGCCATCGCCGATGAAATTTTCCGGCTCCGCGACCAGAAGGAACAATCAGAACTCGACAGCCACCACCGGGAAGAACTCATGAAACGGATCAGGGAGCTGCAAGACTTCATCGCCGGGCAGGAAACCGACATCACAGAGTTTGATGAGGCTCTGGTCAAAAAGCTCATCGAGAAGATCATCGTCTTTGCCGACCACTTCACGGTGGAATTTAAGTCCGGGCTCACAATCAACATCGAAGCATAAAAAAGGCTCCCTTACTACCGATGATGGCAGTTTGGGAGCCTTGTGGCAAGTTCCTATACCTTTTTCTCAATCATCTCTTTACAAATAACGTGATTTCCTGCTCCAAGAGCCTAAATACATTTGCCACCAGATAACCATCAGCAATCGCATGATTTAGACGGACAGTCACAGGCATCACAAGTCTGCCGTTTTCCTCCCTGTATTTTCCCCAGTTGATGACAGGCGCAAAAAACATATGAACATCGGGCAGTTCAAGATGCATGGCATCATAAGACAGCCACGGTATACATGACGCATCAAACCAGTTGGGATGATTCATAATATCAAAACCATATTCTCTGGTCTTTTTTGCCTCTTCAGCATCACGCAGAGCTTCTGCGTAGAATTTCTCATAATCTTCATCGTATTCTGTATAGACAAGCGTGAAGGTTTCTGTATCATCATGAAAGATATACTGTATGGGATTGATCACATCATAACAGATCAGTTCGTCCGTTTCCCTAAGATACCCCATCCTGTAATCCTCGCGGGAATTCAGAACCTTTGACAGGATAAAAAGAAAGTTGATGTAAAACTTTGTCCCGATCTCTTTGGAATGATGAACAAGATCGGTAACATCAATCCTCGCTGTCATGGAAGTCGAACACGCACAATCTTCTGTGAAATGACGGAACACGCCTTTTCTATAGTAAGTTTCTTTATCGATCACCTTATAATTCATACTGCGTCAACCTCCGAAATAATGATCTGTTATTCCCTTTAATATATGGCCGCCTGTTGGTGCCGACAATGTGGGAGCCTTGGTGTATTTTCTTTATTTTTTCTTCGGCGCAGGTAGTTCCGAATACATCGCTTCAAGCAGTTCTGTAAGGAACTCCTTATTGTCAACATCATCTACGAGCAGCATTTCCTTCGCCCCTTCATATGGCAGTTCCATGTCTGCATTCGGCATCATTGCCACAGCGGACTTTGTAGGCTTCACAAGAAAGCGGTCATCGTAAATGCCGCCGATGATCTTGCCGCGATAATAGAAGATGTATTCTCCCATCATTGCCCGGTATGATATATCGTCCAGTTCTGACAACTGCTCCAATATGAAATCCAAGTATTCTTTGCTTGATGCCATAATCCTACCTCTCCCTTATCGGATGTCTGATCACTGTTTTTAGTTTTTCCGGTGCAACCTTTCTGGCATCACTCAGATAAATTTCATGATGCAAACGCTGCTCTGTAATATCCAGAACATAGCCCTGCTGCTCCATGTATTCGTGCATAAGTGCGACAGTGGCAGGCTCATCGTCATAAGAACCGATGTGCATGCACTGAACGCACAAGCCCTCATCATAGGTCAGAAATTCGACCTTTGAAAAGTCTGTCTTTTTCTTCTTGGTAGCTTCCTCAATCGCCCAGTCAAAATCAACCTTTGTAACGAAATCTGGCAGACGAATGACGGAGATCCACTCGAAGTTTTCTTTGTGAGCATAGTCGATCCCGGCGACACCATCCTGCCACCAGAATCCTTCCAGCGGAGGGACTACATAATCGAAATAACCATCAATCTGGTGATCTCCCTTTTTGCTCATCTTGATCGTGAAGGCGATACCATAGAGCAGCCCGATAGACTGCTTATATTCCCCATCCTCCGCATTCGGATCACCGTGTCCACGAACCGCAATATAATTCATGCTCGGAACCGTGATGATACCGGGCTTATTCTTCGGCATGTAGAATTCCTTATACTCTTTTTTATAATCAAAAGCCATAACGCTTCCTCCTATCTTTCCTGACATCTATCTCGCAGCCACAACTCCCCGACATCTAACTCGGCAACTCAACATATTGACATCTAACTTGGCAACTCAACTCTCACACTTTTTGAGCCGGATTGCCCTTGGATAAGTTACCGAGAAGCGTTTGGTCTGCCCGATGCCAAATTTGCCCGATTGCCAGAAAACCGCAGTATACTTAAGCTTTCGCGGCTATTTTCCTTCGACCCTTGACATCAAACAAACCGTCTCAACATGTGTCGTCATCGGAAATTGATCAACCGCTCTCCATTTCTCAATCTGATACCCTGCTGTTTTTTCGTCTTCCTGTGCCCCTTCGCACAATATTTTCAGATCTCTTGCCAATGTTGCGGAATCGCAGCTTACATAAACAATCCTCTCCGGCTGCATCTTAAGAATCGTTTCCAACAATTCAGCGTCGCACCCTTTCCGAGGCGGATCTACGACGATCACATCCGCGTGTGCCTTTTCTCCTCCGTGCTGTTCTTCATAATCTTTATAGTATTTCGGAAGGATTTCTTCAGATTTTCCCACAAAAAACTGTGCGTTTTCTATTCCGTTTAACAGTGCGTTTTCTCTTGCATCATCAATCGCAGGGGGCACGATTTCCACGCCGTAAACCTGTTTTGCCTTCTGCGCAAGAAACAAAGAAATTGTTCCGATACCGCAGTACAAATCCCAAACCGTTTCATCTCCTTTTAAGCCTGCATATTCAAGCGCCTGAGAGTATAATTTTTCCGTCTGTACCGGGTTTACTTGATAAAACGACAAAGGAGAAATCTGATATTTCACTGAGCCGATATAGTCTGTAATATATCCTTGCCCCCAAAGCACCTCAAACGTATCTCCCATAATTACGTTTGTTCGCTTTGTGTTGGGACTTGCCGTTATACTCGTCATTCCGTCAATTTTAGCAAGCTCTTCCACCAACTCTTTCTGATGCGGAAACCATTCTCCGCTTTTATCCGCTTTATCTTTATTCACAACAAAACACACCATGATTTCTTTTGTCGTAAATCCATAACGAAGCAGCACATGACGAAACAGACCCGTTCCTGTTTTTTCATCATAGGAACGGATCTTATATTTTTTCATAAAATCAAGAATGCTCTCTAAAATATGTTCATTTACCGCTGCACCGAGAATGCAGTTTGTATTTGCTATAATGTCATGTGTACGGCCTGCGTAAAATCCTGTTACGGGATTTCCTTCTTTGTCTGTTCCAAACGGAAACTGCGCCTTATTTCTATAATAAAACGGAGTTTCCATCCCAATGATCGGCTCTTTTGTACATTCCAAAAGTTCAGATGAAAAACCGCCGATCCGTTCAAGATTTCCCCTGACTTTTCTTTCTTTAAACTCAAGCTGCTTTTCATAGGACATTTCCTGAATCTGACAACCCCCGCATTTTCTTGCGAAAGGACACTTAGGTTCAACCCGGCTGTTTGACGGTTCAAGCACGTTTATCAATCGGGCATATCCGTAATTTTTCTTAGCCTTGATCACTTTAACTTCTGCAACATCTCCTATTACAGCGTCTTTTATGAACAGCGTATATCCGTCTATCTTTCCGATTCCTTCTCCGTTGACACCGATATCCGTGATTTCAACAACTACAGTATCATTTTTCTGCATACACATATCTTCCCTTTTCTTTCTGTTTTCCTGCATTTTTTGCACATCCGCATCTGCGCACATATTTCCCCACCGGAAACACCGTATAGTTACGATCTATCCGCCGCCTACAATCGGCTTTTTCTGTTTACGCTCCTGACGTTCTGCGCAAATTAGAATCGAACAATCGGTTAAATCCTAACCAGTCTGTACCTGTTTTCCCTTTAAATATTTCCGTCAAAGTCTGCATTTTTGCATCTGCATTATCCGCAAGATTCAACGCTACCGCCTCCGCAAGCGCCGGTTTTTTCGGAGAACCGTATTCCAACTCTCCGTGGTGGGCGATAATACAGTGTTTCAATTCATTTGCAAGGCGAACCGGAAAATCCGGTATTGTCCTGATTGCCTCGTCGAGCATTTCCACTCCGATCACAATATGCCCTATCAACTGTCCTTCATCTGTATAATCATTGTCCGGAAATGACGAAAGTTCCCTTGTTTTTCCGATGTCATGGCACATTGCCGCTGTCAACAGAAGATCTTTGTTTAAAATTCCATATGATCCGGCAAAATATTCGCACATCCGAAGTACGCTCAACGTATGTTCCAGCAGTCCTCCCGAAAATCCGTGGTGTACCGTTTTCGCTGCAGAATGTGACCGGAATTTTTTAATAAATTCCTGATCGTTCACAAAGAAATATTCTAACAGACTTTTCAGATACGGATTGGAAATGTGACGGATAAACTCTGTCAGCTGTTCATACATCCCGTCAACGCTTTTCTCTGTGGTAGGCATGTAATCTGCCGGGTTGTATTCCTCTTCACCGGCTTTGCGGATCTGTTTTATATTAATCTGCAGATTTCCGTTATAATTGATCACTTCTCCATATACTTCTATAAAATCTTTTTCATCATAGTCCGCAATCCCCTGCGAATTCGGGTCCCATACTTTTCCGTCAAGCGTTCCTGTCTTATCCTGCAAAAGCACGTTGTCATATGGTTTTCCGTTTCTTGTTTCAGCCGAACGTTTTCCCTTACACAGATAAATATTTCTGATTGTTTCTCCTTCATGTAACCCACTGATATATCTCATGTCTCGCTATTCCTCTTTCTATTTTTTCTTTATTTCTCTATGTTCTATTTCTTTTAATCTGTTTTCTTATTTTTTCATTCCTGCTTTTTTACTGAACTTCTTCTTTTCTTATTTTCTCATTCCTGCTTCTTACTGAACTTCTTCTTTTCTTATTTTCTCATTCCTGCTTCTTACTGAACTTCTTCTTTTCTTATTTTCTCATTCCCGCTTTTTACTGAACTTCTTCTTTTCCTATTTTCTCATTCCTGCTTCTTACCAAACTTCTTCTTTTCTTATTTTCTCATTCCCGCTTCTTTATTTAACTTCTTCTTTTTCTGTGGTCACGACAGAAAATTTTATATTGACATATCCGTCTGAACCGAGCCGTTTTCCGACAAACTCCATCGTTTCTCCTACAGACGAGCCTATCACAATGTTTTGGTATGCGGCAATATCCTTTATCTCTTCTCCCGATGCTTCACATATAATATCTCCGATTTGTATTCCCGCCGCCATCGCCGGTGAATCCGGATCAACATCTGCCACATAAATACCTGACGGCATTTTATGTTCTTCTGCAAGCTGCTCCGTCACCGTTGTTCCGTAAATTCCGATATATGGAACGCTTTTCCCATTGATGAGCAATTCTATAATCGGCTTCAAATCTGAAATTCCATATGCATTCACAACATTTTTTCCTGTGTCGTTCCATACGGATGAAGAAATCATCCCTACCACTTCGCCATCCATGTTAAACAACATGCCTGTTCCTTGTTCCTCTGCCGGAATGTCTGTCGCGATCACTGCGCATTCTCCGTCGAAAAATGTCGCCTTATAATTCGATGCGCTGACAACGCCGTAAGACATTCCGTCTGCATATCCAAATATATTTCCGAGAGCGATCACTGCATCTCCCTGCGCCACTTTCTTTGAATTACCTAAAACGGCTACTTTGATCAATCCGCTGTCATCCTCATCTACGACATGTTTCCCGATGCCGAACACTGCTATCTTTCTGTTATTATCGACCTTTTTCAGCGCTGCATCGAAGCTTTTTCCATCGGAAATTGTCACTCTCCATGCAGAAGCGCCTGTGCAGATCGAACTGTCGGCGATAATCAAAAATTCCCGACCGTTATCTCCGGCGATAACACCTGTAACACTCTGCAAAATTCCTGTCATCTCTCCGTCCCAGTCTGCCTTTTCAGATACAGAAGATACAGAAACAATACTTTTTCTCGCCTCTTTTACACGTTCATTCAACCCGGCGGTCATCTCTTCATAACTTTCCGCATCGAGCGCAGGATCTTCTTTTCCCTCTTGATTTTTCTCAGAATCTTCCGCTGCCTGTTCATCTTCGGGGATCATCACAGTCTTTGCATTTCCCGCAAACCATTGCTGCATCCACGGTTTAAGCGCAAAAAAACCTAAGCAGGCAAACATCCCCAATATCAGACCATAGATCGCAATTCGGATAAATTGTTTTATAAGCGTTTCCCTGCTGCCCTGTTTCCCTTTTATCTTTTCTTGTAAAAAAGAATATTTCTTCTCTTCCGCCTCTTCTTCGGGCGATTTTTTTTGTTCTTTATCACTCGGCATGGACTTATTTTCCTCCAAATTCTAGTATACCTGATTCAATCCTCTATGAAAAGGTTTTTCTTACTTCCTGAAAGTCCTTTTCTTTATACGGATAATAGAGTAGAATGAGGATACAAACATTACAGACAGGTGAAGATTTATGAATAACAAAACATTAATAAAACTTGAATTTGATAAAATTATTTCCATGTTGGAAAATGAGGCAAGTTCTTTCCGCGGAAAACAACTTTGCCGACGGCTGAAACCGGTAACGGATCTTACGAAGATCGATTTGCTTCAGGAACAGACCGCCGCCGCTTTTACAAGGATCATTAAAAAGGGGCGGATTTCTTTCGGCGACGCAGCTCCTGTGGAAGAATCTCTCAAACGACTTGAGATCGGAGGCGCTCTAAATACAGCGGAACTTCTCCGCATCTGCCGTCTTCTTTCAAACACTGCGCGGGCCAAGTCATACGGACGGCATGACACGCAGGAAGATCTTGCCGACTGTCTTGATATTTATTTTGACGGACTTGAGCCGCTCACACCTCTTTCAAATGAAATTGAAAGATGCATCATTTCCGAAGATGAAATCAGTGATGACGCAAGCAGTGCGCTAAAGCATATCCGAAGGAGCATAAATAATCTCAACGACCGTGTTCACACAACACTTTCAGGTCTTGTAAACGGTTCTTTAAGAACGTACCTGCAGGATGCTCTGATCACAATGCGCGGCGACCGCTATTGTATCCCTGTCAAAGCCGAATACCGCAGTCAGGTACAAGGGCTGATCCATGACCAGTCCGCATCCGGTTCTACATTATTTATTGAACCTATGGCTATTGTAAAACTGAACAATGACTTAAAAGAATTATATGTACAAGAACAGGATGAGATCCGAAAGATTCTTGCTTCTTTAAGCGAAGAGGCCGCACAATATATCGAAGAGATCCGAACAGACTACCGATCTCTCACCGATCTGGATTTCATTTTTGCAAGAGGCGCTCTTGCTCTTACTATGCGCGCAAGTCGTCCGATTCTAAATGAAGAAGGACGTATCCGTATCCGGGAAGGACGCCACCCTCTTCTCGACCAGAAGAAAGTTGTCCCGATCACCGTATCTCTCGGCGATGAATTTTCTCTTCTCATCATCACCGGACCTAATACAGGCGGAAAGACCGTCTCTTTAAAAACGGTCGGACTTCTCACCCTCATGGGGCAGGCCGGACTTCATATTCCGGCAGGCGACCGTTCGGAAATCGCCGTATTCCGACAGGTTTACGCCGATATCGGAGATGAGCAGAGCATAGAACAAAGTCTGAGTACATTTTCTTCACATATGACAAATATTGTTTCCTTTTTGAAAAAGGTCGACGATCGTTCTCTCGTTCTTTTCGACGAATTAGGCGCAGGAACCGACCCGACAGAAGGAGCGGCCCTTGCCATTGCTATTTTATCGCATCTCCATAAGCGAAACATACGCACTATGGCAACAACCCATTACAGCGAGCTGAAAATCTATGCCCTTTCTACCCCGGGCGTTGAAAATGCCTGCTGTGAATTCGATGTGGAAAGTCTCCGGCCGACTTACCGGCTTCTCATCGGTATTCCGGGTAAAAGTAATGCTTTTGCGATTTCCGGAAAGCTCGGACTTCCCGGCTATATTATCGACGATGCAAAAAAACGTCTGAGTGAACAAGACGTCTCTTTTGAAGATCTCCTAAGCGATCTTGAGGCAAGCAGACGCACGATCGAAAAAGAACAGGCTGAAATTGCCGCTTATAAAAAAGAGGCCGAAACTTTAAAACGGCAGGCTGTGCAAAAACAGGAAAAGCTCGAAGAACAACGTGACCGCATCATCCGTGAAGCAAATGAAAAAGCAAATGCAATACTAAGAGAAGCGAAAGAAGTTGCCGACGAGACGATCCGCAATTTTCACAAATTCGGAAAGGAGAATATCTCCGCCGCTGAAATGGAAAAAGAACGGGAGCGTCTGCGCAAAAAGATCAAAGATACTTCCGCTTCTGCTTCACTGAAAACAAACAAACCGAAAAAGACTTACAAACCGTCTGATTTCAAACTCGGAGAATCTGTAAAAGTATTAAGTATGAATCTGACCGGCACCATCGGCTCTCTCCCCGATGCAAGAGGCAACGTCACAGTTCAGATGGGAATCCTTCGGTCACAAGTCAATATTTCCGATTTGGAAATTATCGAAGAAGTATCGCCTTACGCACCGAAGCGGATGAACCGTACGGCAAAAAGCAAGATCAAGATGAGCAAGTCACTTTCTGTAAGTCCTGAGATCAATCTGCTCGGAAAAACAGTAGACGAAGCGGTCGCCGAACTGGATAAATATTTAGATGACGCCCTGCTCTCGCATCTAAACAGCGTACGCGTAGTTCACGGAAAAGGAACCGGAGCTTTAAGAAAAGGAATCCACGAATATCTCAGAAGACAAAAACATGTAAAATCATACCGCCTTGCCGAGTTCGGAGAAGGCGATGCCGGAGTCACAATCGTTGAGCTCGGATAACGGGTTCACCCATAAAACGGAGGAAAAATATGATCGGAAAACAAAGAATACTAATCGTTGACGATGATGAAAATATCGCAGAACTTATCTCTCTCTATCTTACAAAAGAGTGTTTTGACACAAAAATAGTATTTAACGGAGAAGACGCCTTGAGCACATTTGAAACATACGAACCGAATCTGATTCTTCTTGACCTTATGCTTCCGGGCATCGACGGCTATCAAGTATGCCGGGAGATCAGGGCAAAATCAGGCGTGCCGATTATTATGCTTTCGGCGAAAGGGGAAATATTCGACAAAGTACTCGGTCTGGAACTCGGTGCGGACGATTATATCTTAAAGCCTTTTGATTCAAAAGAAATGATTGCGCGTGTGCGCGCCGTTCTTCGCCGTTATCATCCGATAAAAAACGAACCGTCCCAGGCGGAAAAGCCAAAGTGTGTCGAGTATGAAGGACTGACCATCAACCTGACAAATTATTCTGTTCTCTGTGACGGAAACACTGTTGAAATGCCGCCAAAAGAACTGGAGCTTTTATACTGTCTCGCCTCATCTCCGAATCAGGTATTTACAAGGGAGCAGCTCCTTGACCGTATATGGGGTTATGAATATCTCGGTGACACCCGCACTGTCGACGTCCATATCAAACGTCTCCGGGAAAAACTTAAAGATCATCCTCATTGGAAATTAGGAACCGTATGGGGCATCGGCTATAAATTTGAGACAAAATAACAGATAAACAGGAGACTACCGCGTATGAGAAGCACTCTGCACATTAAATTTATTGCACTTTATATCATATTTGGATTTTTATGTCTATTCTCAACTGCAACGCTTACAGAGCAGCTTGTGACAGATAAGCTTACCGAAGACACTTCTCATACGCTTTACAGAGAAGCTACTTTTGTTGCCAATGATTATCTCCCATCTTACTTCTCCGGCGATTCTTCCATCTATAACGTCCAGTCACAGTTGTCTGCAATGAGACTGTACTTCAACGCTTCTATCTGGTTCGTAGACAGTACCGGAAGAACACTTACCTCTTCCAGTTTAGAAGACACTGTATGTCCTGATAGGATCAAAGACTTCAACCCTGCCGAAATCGGCGGAAACCGCTATATTACAGGTACATATCACGGATATTTTGACGAAGATATGATCACCGTTATGGCGCCTGTGACACAAGGTTTTTCTACAAAGGGATACCTTCTGATCCACAGTCCCGTCTCTGCCATCGAAGAGAGATGCGCTCCGATCATGACTCAGGTATACATCTCCACAGCAGTCATTTTCGCACTTTCTCTTATCTTTCTCCTCGGCGTGCAGTTTTTCATCCATCGTCCGCTCAGGCAGATTTCCGAAGCGGCAAAACAATACGCTATCGGAAATCTTGACTATGAGATTCCGGTACACACTCATGATGAACTCGGATATCTCTCTGCTTCACTGAATTACATGGCAGTCAGACTGAAAGATATGGATGACTATCAAAAAAAAATTGTCGCAAATGTCTCTCATGATTTTCGTTCTCCTCTCACGTCCATAAAAGGATATGTTGAGGCAATGGCCGACGGAACGATCCCGCCTGAATTGTACGGAAAATATTTAAATATTATTTTGTTTGAAACAGAGCGTCTCACCGACCTCACGCGAGATCTGCTGACATTAAATGAATTCGATACAAAAGAACTTCTTCTTAACAAGTCAGATTTTGACATACAGGAAGTTCTGAAAAGTACCGCCGCATCTTTTGAATCTGCCTGTACCCAAAAACATATTTCCATCGAACTGCTTCTCATGCCTGATGCTGTTTTTGTTTTGGCAGACAAACGTAAGATCCAGCAAGTCCTCTATAACTTGATCGATAATGCAATTAAATTCAGCGAAAACGATTCTTTGATTACTGTAGAGGTTAGTGAAAAGAACGAAAAAGTATTTATTTCCGTAAAAGATCACGGAATCGGAATCCCGCGGCAAGAGCAGACTAAAATATGGGAGCGTTTTTACAAATCAGACCTTTCCCGCGGCAAAGATAAAAAAGGGACAGGCCTTGGCCTGTCCATCGTAAAAGAAATTATTCAAGCTCATGACGAGCATATTAATGTAGTAAGTACCGAAGGAGTCGGCACTGAATTTATCTTTTCACTCAGTCGGAGCGGGTAACTCTTTACCCGCTAATGGAAAACAGAGTTTCCTCGCTTACGCCTGACGAAAACTATTTGTAAAGCATCCGCTTACGCCTGACGAAGACTATTCGTAAAGCATCCCCTTCACGTCCGGGTCGTCCATATTTTCTTTATCCACCCAAACATATCCTGTATCGACGGTTGCCTCATTTCCGATCTCAAGCGCAGCCCGCGCCGCCGCCACAACTGTCGCATATCCCATGCCGAACGGATTTTGCACAATAAGACCATCTATCGTTCCGTTTTTCAATGCCGCGATCTGTTCCTTTCCGGCATCAAATCCCATCAACACGATATCTTCTTCATTTTCTGCTGTCTCAAAAGCATCCATTGCCAGTAAAACCGCATCGGCATTTACCGCAAAACAGCCCTTCAGGTTCGGGTATTTTTCCATATAACGGGCAACCACATCCGCATCTGTCATCCCGTCCGCGACAGCGCGAATATCTTCCAGTTTCGTGCGCACCTCTTCCGACATCGCTTCTTCCCCTTCATCTGCCGGAGTCTGACCGGACGATTCCACCGTCCACTCGGCAAGCTGCTCTTTCGTCACCCCGAGTTCGTCCGCTGCAGCCTGCATCTTAAGATCGTCAAACTGATCCATATAGATCGTCTCTACAACCTTCACATTCGGATAATTTGCCGTAATTTCTTCTGTCACTGCCTTTGTTCGCTCTTTTGCCGTTCCCGAAACAGAATCCTGTGCGATCAACAGAATCTCTCCTTTTTCTTCGATCGCCTCGCTCATTTTCCGAGCCCCTTCTTTTGCCGCCGCCACATTATCCGTCATGCAGGTGCACTGAATTCCCTGATAATTGTTCCTCGAATCAAATGCCACGACTGCAATTCCGTTTTCTGCCGCAAGATCGAACTGAACAGCCGACGCATCTTCCGCTACGCTTGCAACAGCGATCACATCCGGATATCGCGCCAGCTCCTCGTCAAGGATATTCACCTGTTCGTCAATATTCTCACTGTCTGCCGGAGCGTTATAAAGAACTTTTATCTTGTCCTCCCCTTTATATCCCAGATGCTTATTAATGTCTTCCGCCGCCTGCTCAACTCCGGCCTGCACTTCGCTCCAGTAAGCCGTTCCCTCTCTCTTTCCGATAACTGATATATACGTCCCCGGCTTCAGGTCAAGATTACTGATATCTGCATATACTTCAGGGGAAATCCGGTCAAGATTCGGCTGCCACGCAAGCTCTTCCTTTTCCTTTCCCGTAAATGTATCTTCCTTTTCAGACGGACTGCATGCGCAGACTCCCATTGCCACACACAATGCAAATGCCGCCGCTGCTGTAATTTTTCTCTTCATTATAATTTATCCCTCCGCTTTTATCCTTTTATAATACACCATATCATACAAAATAAATGTGAATTTTTACTAAACTTTTATTTCTTGAAGAAATCCCCTTATTATGGTACAATTTTACAATATATTGCACATTTTGCGAAAGGAATGAGTGACAAACATGACAACAGAACACATTTGTATTATGATCGCCATTATTGTTTATCTTGGCGCCATGCTCTATGTCGGCTACCGTTGTTCCAAGAACAACCATGATACGACCGATTTTTATCTTGGAGGGCGTAAGCTCGGACCTCTTGTGACGGCAATGAGCGCCGAAGCCTCCGATATGAGCAGCTGGCTTCTGATGGGGCTTCCCGGTCTGGCCTATCTGACAGGTATTGCCGATGCCGGATGGACTGCCATCGGACTCGCCATCGGAACGTACATAAACTGGAGGATCGTAGCAAAACGGATCCGCCGCTACACTCTCGTAGCCGGCAATTCGATCACGCTTCCTTCTTTTTTCAGTAACCGATACAGAGATCAGCGTAAGATCCTTCAATCTATCGGAGCGATTTTTATCGTTATATTTTTCATACCGTACACAGCCTCCGGATTCGCCGCATGCGGAAAACTGTTTTCCAGCCTGTTCGGGGTTAATTATGTTGCCGCTATGATCATAAGTGCGATCGTCATCGTAGGGTATACGGCGCTTGGCGGATTTCTTGCCGCCTCAACAACAGACTTCATTCAGAGTATTATCATGTCTGTTGCCCTGATCATCGTCTTTATATTCGGCATCAATATTGCCGGAGGTATCCCTGCCGTAGTTGAGAACGCACAGTCGCTTCCGGGATATTTGACGATGATGACTACATACGATCCTGTTGCAGGTGTCGAACAGCCTTATCCGATCATCAATATTATTTCCATGATCGCATGGGGGCTCGGTTACTTCGGTATGCCTCATATCCTGCTTCGCTTCATGGCTATCGAGGACGAAGAAAAACTCACGCTCTCCAGACGCGTTGCGACAATCTGGGTTGTCATTTCCCTTGCAGTTGCGGTTTTGATCGGTGTGATCGGTCTGGCAATGAGCGATGTAGGCGCTTTAAAAACTCTGACAGGTTCCGATTCTGAAACGATCATTGTGCAGATCGCCGACTTGTTAAGTAAACACGGTATTCTTCCTGCCTTACTTGCGGGAACGATCCTTGCCGGCATTCTTGCCTCTACAATGTCCACGGCAGACTCACAGCTTTTGGCTGCATCCTCCGCCGTATCTTCCGACCTTTTCGGCGACAGAGTTGCCAAAACGGGAGACAAGAAAAAAGCAATGAACGCAGCTCGCTTCACCTTGCTTGCCATCGCGGTAATCGCCGCTTTTATTGCCCGTGATCCGAACAGTTCGGTATTCGGCATCGTTTCCTTTGCATGGGCAGGTTTCGGCGCCGTATTCGGTCCTGTCGTATTATTTGCCCTCTTCTGGAGACGCTCAAACTGGCAGGGCGCACTTGCCGGAATGATTTCAGGCGGAGCTATGGTATTCATCTGGAAATACCTCGTACGTCCTCTCGGCGGTGTATGGAACATTTATGAGCTGCTCCCGGCTTTCAGCGTATCATGCCTTATGATCGTCATTGTAAGCCTGCTCACAAAAGCACCTTCAAAAGAGATCACAGAAGAATTCGACCGGGTTTAGGTTCTTAATTTAGAACATACAAATCACTTGTATATTCAAACTCATTGTATTAAAATAGTGATAATAAAGAGAACTACCTTTCTTTGTTTCTCTTTTTAAATTCAAAAAAGGAGGATACATACTATGGCACACGTTATTAGTGATGAATGCGTAAGCTGTGGTTCTTGCGAAGCTGAATGTCCTGTAGGCGCTATCTCTGAAGGCGATGGCAAATACGAGATCGACGCTGATGCTTGTGTAGACTGCGGAGCTTGTGAAGCTGCGTGTCCGACAGGCGCTATCTCAGCTGAGTAATATAAATCGCAAAGTGATCACAAAAGAGAAGCACCGCTCCTATGTGGAGCGGTGTTTTTTTGTAGGAACTTGACGAACGATTTTTTCGTTCTGAAGTCATGGTCTATGCTATAATAACCTCAAAAGCAAAATGAGGAGGTTCACATATTAATGGGTGAAGTCAGATTTATGATTTCCGAAGCCGCAAAACAGGTCAATGTCGAATCACATGTATTAAGATATTGGGAAGAAGAACTCGACCTGACGATCGGGCGAACGGAAATGGGACATCGATACTACACCAAAGATGACATTCAGCTCTTCTGCTGTATCAAAAAACTCAAAAACGAAGGAATGCTCTTAAAAGACTTAAAACCACTCATTCCCGAATTAAAAGAAAAAAAATCTAAGTTAAAAACTCCCGAAAAAGAAAAAACTCAACTTCAGACAGTCACTTCAGAAACAGGAGATATTCTTCTTCCTCTTAATACGATCGATCAAATGCGTGCTCTCGTAGGCGATGTTTTCCGCGAAGCGCTGAATGAAAACAACTCCATATTAAAAAATGACATCAGCAGTACGATCACCACTGACGTCATTCATGAAATGGATTTTATACTTGAGGCAAAAGAACGCCGTCAGGAAGAACATTTCCGCAAACTGGACATGCTCATCCGCAGACAGCAGACCGCGCGAAAAGAATCCTCTAAATCAGGCGCGATCATGAAATTAAAAAGCATATTTACATAATCACTGCTGCTGACGCAGTTCATTTCCGAAACGGGTATACTGCGGCATCCACGCAAGACGGACGGTTCCGATGGGACCGTTCCTCTGTTTTGCGATAATGATCTCCGCAATATTCTTATCCTCCGTATCCGGATTATAATAATCATCACGGTAAATAAACATACATACGTCGGCATCCTGCTCGATTGCTCCCGATTCACGAAGGTCGGAAAGCATCGGTCTTTTATCCGTTCTCTGCTCAACCGCACGGCTCAACTGAGACAATGCGATCACCGGTACGTTCAATTCTCTGGCAAGTCCTTTCAACGATCGTGAAATCTCCGAAATTTCCTGCTGGCGGCTTTCATTTTTACGTCCGCCGCTTCCGCTCATCAACTGCAAATAGTCGATGATGATCAGATCAAGTCCCTGCTCCAATTTGTATTTACGACATTTTGAGCGCATCTCCGAAATACTGATACCCGACGTATCGTCTATGATCATACGAGAGCTTCCGATCGTGCCTGCTCCCTCGATCAGTTTCTCCCAATCCGTATCTGTCAGGTTTCCGTTTCTCAGCACCTGTGCGTCAACATGCGATTCCAGTGAAAACAGACGGTTTACAAGCTGTTCCTTTGACATCTCAAGACTGAAGATCGCTACCGCAAGATTTTGCCGAAACGCTACATGCTGCGCAATATTGAGCACGAACGCCGTTTTTCCCATAGACGGACGCGCCGCTATAAGAACAAGGTCTGATCTTTGCAGACCGGACAGTTTGTAATCAAGGTCGATGAACCCTGTCGGTATTCCGGTGACATTTCCTTTCGTCTTAGACGCCTTTTCGATCACATCCAGCGCGTTTAATACGACCTGCTTTATCGGAACGTATTCCTGGGAATTCCCGTTTTCCGCAAGTTCAAACACTCGCTTCTCTGTTCGTTCAAGCAGTTCATCAAGAGGCTCGTTTTCAAGATAACACGCATTCGCCGTCTCTTCGTTAAGTTTGATCAAACTGCGTAAAACCGATTTTTCTTTTACGATTTCCGCATAATATTTTACGTTGGCAGATGTCTGAGTTCCTACGAGAAGATCTCTTGCAAATTCCATACTGCTTACTTCCGGAGGCACGTCTTTTGTTTTTAAATATTCCTGAAGCGTGATCAAATCTACCGGACGCCCCGATTTAAACAGATCTGTCATAGCGTCGAATAAGATCCCATATGCCGTCTGATAAAAATCCTGTCCGGCCAAAATCTCCGATGTGACCGTAATCGCATCTTTATTCATCAGCATCGCCCCAAGTACAGCCTGCTCGGCTTCTGTACTATGGGGCGGTATCCGCTTCATGGCAGCTTCTATATTTTCCATGAGAACTCCTTATGCTTCTTCTTTTACAACAACTTTCAACTCTGCCGAAACTTCAGGATGAAGTTTTACTGTCACGATATGCGTACCAAGCGACTTGATCGACTCTTTCAACTGGATTTTTTTCTTATCAATATCTAACTGCATCTGATCTTTGACCGCTACCGCGATTTCTTTGCTGGAAACAGAACCGAACGTTCTTCCGCCTTCGCCGACTTTGATCGCAAGCTCGACTTTGCCTGCCGATAATTCCGCTGCAAGTTCTTTCGCAGCGTCAAGATTTTCCTGAGCCACTTTTTTCTCGTTATTTTTCTGAAGTTTCAGATCATTCAGATTTTTTCCCGTTGCTTCCACGCCCAGTTTTTTCGGCAAGATAAAATTCCTTGCGTATCCGTCGTTCACATTAACGATCTCCCCTTTTTTCCCGAGAGATTTTACATTTTCCAATAAAATAACTTTCATCTATATATCTCCTTTCTCAATCATATCGTCTATCGTTTCTTTCAATGTGCTGATCGCCTCTTCCATATTCGTATGGTCAAACTGCGCTCCCGCAGAATTAATATGACCTCCGCCTCCCAGCTTTTCGGCAATAATCTGCACATTTACCTCGTCGATCGAACGCGCACTCATATAAATCTTTTCCTGATAAACCGTCAATACAAACGACGCGTTGATCCCACTGATATCAAGAAGCTCGTTTGCGGTCTGCGCCGCAAGAACCGTCGGACTTTCAATATCGCCCGGGCAGACTGCGATCGCAAACTGATTCTTATAAACCTCAGCCTCCCTCATCGCCTCTGCTTTCGCTCTGTATGATTCCATATCGTCCCTGAACATCTTTCTTACCCGGGTGATATCCGCACCGCAGCGGCGAAGGAATGCCGCCGCTTCAAACGTACGCACTCCCGTCCTGTTCATAAAGTTCCTTGTGTCGATCATAATTCCCGCGTACATGCACTCCGCCTCGACAGCCGGGATTTTGATACTGTCAGAGATATATTGAAGCACTTCGGCTACCATTTCACATGTAGATGAAGAATACGGTTCTACATAAGATAAGACTGCATTTGCGATTACCGTACTGCTCTGACGGTGATGATCTAAAACGGCAGTCATTCTGGAACGCCTCAAAAGTTCGGGACATTCTGTCATCTGCGGCTTATTTGTATCGACTACGATCACCATCGTATTATCCGTAATATAATCCATAGCTTCATCTGAAGTCAGAAAGATATCATCCTCATACGCCGGACTTTCCACAATCTCATTATAAAGCGGCCGAACCGACTCTGTCACCGTATTCACGATAATATGAGCTTTCTTCTCAAGGCTGACCGCCGCTCTGTAAATTCCCATACAAGCGCCGAACGAATCCGGATCCGCAATCTTATGACCCATGACAAGAACTCTGTCTTTCGTCACGATAAACTCTCTTAAAGCCTCTGCTTTTACACGGGCTTTTACACGGGTGTTTTTAGCAGTCTGTTCTTTCTTACCGCCAAAATAAGTGATTCCGCTGCAGTCTTTTATCACCGCCTGGTCGCCTCCGCGCGCAAGGGCAAGGTCGATCGCCACACGCGCATACTGGTAACTAAGCGCATATGTCGCCGTATTCAGACCAAGTCCGATACTTAACGTTGCCGAGCGGGCATTTCCGATATTAACCTGCTTTACTTCTTCAAGAAGCGAAAAACGGTCTTCCGCTATTTTTTTGTAAGCAGATTTGCGAAGAACAATAAAATATTTGTCCTTCTCCATTTTCTTTACAATACCGTCCACATCGCCGATATATTTATTGATCTTTCGATCGATCAGAGCAACCAGAAGCGACTGTCGTACCTCTTCAACGCTCTCCATCACCTCGTCGTAATTATCGATGTAGATCAGCCCTGCGATCATCCGCTGCTCTTCATTTTCGCGGATATACGCATTCAATTCTGTTACATCCTGCATGGATACCGCTACGAAAAACTCCTCTTCCTCGGGAATCTGTAACAATTTTTCCTTGTCGCTGAAGCCGTGAAGCGATACTCTGCGCAATTCTGCCTGATAGTGTCTGTCACAGTACTCCACCTCCATCTCAACATGTTCCATGTCGTCTTTAGGAAAAACACTTGTCGTAAGAGCCGGTATCATCCTGTACAGATATTTTTCTTTTCTTGAACTTTGCGTTAATTTTGAAAACGCATCATTTTTCCAAAGAATACGTCCATCCTCAAGAGCGATCGCATAAGGAACCGCAAGTTCCTTTAACAGCGTATTTTCAATCCCCTTATACTGCGTGGAAAATTGAATCAAATCCGCTAAAATAAGCGATCTGTTATAAAAATACAATCCTCCCGCAATCGCCAGATAAATCAGGATAAACATAAACATGATAAACGCTGCTTTCCGGTCTACCATTAAAACCCATATATTCATCGCAACGAGTAAAAACGTCATGATAAGCGGCCAGTTCATATACAGCCTGAGTTTTCCTTTTAAGCGCATTTTCTTCTTTTTCATAGTGATACTACCTCATCCGCACCCTTTAGGACACATGCAATGTGCATCATTAGATTACCAAAAAACTTTGTTTCGCTACAATGTCTTATTATAACATCTTTTTGAATTTTATTCTACTATACTTTTTTCTTCAAATTATTGCAATCACCTATTATTTTAGTATCAAAAACCTTAATTCCCTACCTATACGCTATATTATAAATAGAAAAGGAAAATCCCAGGCGACTTCCCCAAAAAGTAATTGACTGTTACAAAAAAGGCTGACTCAAAGAGTTTCCCCTAAGAATCAGCCTTATATTCTTGATTAGTCCTGAACGTACGGCATCGGCTATGTACTTTTTACCAGTTACATGCATGATTATTCGCTGTTTTTAGCGGTGTTTTGCCTTGAAATTGTGCAGATTTTCCACTCTTTACATTTTTCTAGTATCATTTTGGTATCACCGGAAAGCCTGGAACTTCGCCCAGCAGATAGGTCAACCCGCTCTCATATCTTAAGCGAATGACAGCAGGTAACCTATCCGGGAGCTGATCCACGGCAATGTTCCTTTCGGGATTCCAGCTGCTACGAGATCCTTTTGTCCCATGCACGCCCTTGCTCTCGCAAGCTCATACTTTTGTCTGTCAAGTTTCATCTTTATATCACCTCACTTTTCAGATTGTTTTCAGATGTTTTTCAATCTGTAAACTTCTTTTTTAGATTGTTTTCACTCTGTACATTTCGAGTCAAATATGGCATTCTGTTTTTAAATGAAAAGAGGTGAATAGATATGCCAACCTATACAGGCGATATGATACGAAAATACCGCACCGAAAAAGGACTGACACAGAAGAAACTCGGCGAATTATGTGGTATCGCTGACTCAAATATAAGAAAATATGAGTCCGGTAATCAAAACCCTAAAATAGAAACGCTTCAAAAAATAGCCGATGCCTTAGATATTCCGGTAAACCGTTTGCTTGCCGGAAAAATTATATCTAGGGATGAATTAAAAGAGAAACTCTCGGAATATGGTCTGACTCATCTTGTACCAGACACAGAAGAAGAACGGACTGTATTGGAAAATTGTAAAAAACTAAATGAAACCGGAAAGAAAGAGGCCGCAAAAAGAGTAGAAGAACTTACCCATTTAGAAAAGTATACAAAATAACCACCGTACCTTAAAGTACGCCGGTAAATGAGTTTTCCCAGAATTGGGAGAAGCCGAATAGCCATTACACAAAATCGTGCAGTGCAACCTGCTCAAAAATGAGCGAAACCGTACATTGACAATAATATACTTACCCAGGGAGCCGATGAGGTGCTATACCAGTTGCCGGACACATTGAAAGGAGCTGGTAATATGGTTACATACTCTGACTTGTTCACGTTTGTAATTATGCTTTGTGCAGTCATAACCCTTGTTGTTACGATTTTTAGACACAAAAAATAGCGCCCCTGTCTGGTAAACTAAGGCGCTATCTTTATAGGTTTTATTTTGCCGGCGGCTAGGTGTGCACTAGCTATCGGCTCCCTTGTTAAATATATTATAGTTAATTAAATAAAATATGTCAATTATCTTCGATCATTTTCAAAAAAGCCGGAGTGAAACAGATCCGCGTTCACGATCTCCGGCATTTCTCACGCCTCGCTATTGATTGAACGTGGTTTTTCTGCTATTTTGGTATCTGAACGCCTGGGACACGAGAACGTGTCAACCACACTAAACGTATACTCCCATCTTTTCCCCTCTAAGCATTCAGAAGTTGCGGAAAAACTCGAAAGGTTATATCATTACGAATAGTATCATATCAGTATCAAAAAAGGCTGACTCAAAGAGTTTCCCCTAAGAATCAGCCTTATATTCTTGATTAGTCCTGAACGTATGGCATCAAAGCGATATGTCTTGCTCTTTTGATTGCTACTGTAAGAGCTCTCTGATGTTTTGCACAGTTTCCTGTGATTCTTCTCGGAAGAATTTTTCCTCTTTCAGAAACATATTTCTTTAATTTTGCTACATCCTTGTAATTGATCTCGTTATTTTCTTTTCCACAGAATACGCAGACTTTTTTTCTTCTGCGAGCCGGACCTCTTCTCTTAAATCCGCCTTCCGGTCTGCTTCCCTTTTCGTAAGCCATGATGATTCTCCTTTCCTAATTGAACGGCAGCTCCTCATCAATACCATCCGGGATATTCATAAATCCGTCTCCTGCCGGAGCGCTCGGCGCCGGACTCGGTGCAGACTGCTGATACATACCTCTGTTGGCTTCGCTCTCTGCTCTGCTCTCTGCGAACTCCTGCTCTTCCACGATCACTTCTGTTGTGTATACTTTCATACCGTCTTTATTCGTGTAGCTTCCTGTCTGAATACGACCGGAAACAGAAACCCGCATGCCCTGACGAAAATATTTTTCCGCAAACTCTGCCGAGCGACCGAATACAACGCACGGAATAAAATCCGCTGTCGGTTCGCCGTCTCTTTTAAATCTACGGTCAACGGCAACTGTATATCTTGCAACTGCCGTTGTATTATCTCCCTGTGAATATCTGACTTCAGGATCTCTAGTCAACCGTCCCACTAAAACTGCCTTATTCATATATACCTCTTTCCGCTTATGCTTCCTGTTTCACGCATAAATATCTGAGTACGTTGTCCATGATGCGGATACGCTGCTCCACTTCTCCCGGAACTGTACTTTCAGCTTCGAAGTGTACGAAGTAGTAAAATCCTTCTGTCATTTTCTGGATTTCATAAGCGAATCTTCTTTTGCCCCACTCATCCACGTCTGTTACGTTACCGCCGAAACGTGTGATAAGAGCTTTCACTTTCTCGATTACGTTCGCTCTTGCTTCGTCTTCGAGTTTTGCGCTCACAACAACAGCTAATTCATACTTATTCATGTTCTTATACCTCCTTATGGTCTCTGGCTCCTGTTTTCATTACAGGAACAAGGAATTATGATACATATCGGTTTCAATCCGACAGTATGTCACAATTATTGATGATACCATAAGTCTTTTTTAGTTTCAAGTCCTTTTTACGATTTGTCTCGTGTTTTTTTCGACTAATTTGCGGGCAACCATGATCTGATGTCCGCAGCCTACGCACTTCAATCTGAAATCAGCTCCGACCCGAAGCACTTCCCACTCCTTGCTCCCGCACGGATGAGGCTTCTTCATCGTAATGATATCGCCTATATCAAATCTGTCTGCCATATAATTTCCTTTCTTCGTCATCAATCTACCGCAGTCAGAACTCCCTGTACAAGAAAACGTTCGTCATCGCGGACATTTGTACACGTTGACAGACTGACAATCTGCGACTGCGCCGTCAATTCCACGTCTTCTACCTTATAATTCGAGGATTCCTCGCAAAGCTTCAAATACGCCTCATAATCCGCATCCGTAGCATAATCAAGCTTATAATTATCCGCCGTATCTTTCACAACTCCAGCTGAGAACACCTTATATGTTCTAACCTTTCCATCCGGTGTATATATGTAGAAGTTTGGATGCTTCTTACAGAAAGATTCATTTTCGTATTTAAGAAGCTCCGAAAACATTTCTCCTCCGACGTTAAGATGATGACCGTAGATAAACGTGTTTTTGTCTGAAAAATCATTACTGTTTCTCATATCTACAAAAATCGCACCAAGCTTATTGTCATTTGCCGTAAACGTCTTTGTCAGATACTCATTATTATCCGCGCTCTTTACAACGGGATAATTGATCACCGCCGGCTCATCAAAGCGAATCCATGCAACCGTGTCTTCGTTTTCTTTCAGCAAAGCGTCAAAATCAACAGTAAAACCTTTCCCTTCTTCATCCGCCGTAATGGCAATGTTTTTAATCTTATCGTACTCTTCCCCGCCGGAGTAATACGGAATCAGCATCGTGATAAGCTGATACAACGAAAAAATAAACACGCACGCCGCTATAATAAGCACTCCTCCGGAAGCAAAATTAAATGCTGCCCGTTTTTGTTTCTTTTTCTTTTTTGACATCGCCTTTGATTTTCCGTTCGGATGACCGCCTTGCTTTCTGACAATTCCATCTGCCGATCTGACCGGCTTCTGTTCTGCAGGATTTCCCTGAGCCTTTCCCGCCGCTCTTCTTAAGGACGGATCTGCCGGCGTTCCCGCTTTCCCCGCTGTTCTTCTTGCGGACGGATCTGTCGGCGTTCCCGCTTTCCCTGACGTTCTTCTTGCGGACGGATCTGTCGGCACTCCCGCTTTCCCTGCCGTTCTTCTTGCGGACGGATCTGTCGGTGTTCCCGTTTTCCCCGCTGCTCTTCTTGCGGACGGATCTGTCGGTGTTCCCGTTTTCCCCGCTGCTCTTCTTGCGGACGGATCTGTCGGCGTTCCCGCTTTCCCTGACGCTCTTCTTAAGGACGGATCTGTCGGCGCTCCCGCTGCATCCCGCGTTCTTCCTGTTTCAGAATGTTCCTTTCGCAGACTTCCTTGCGCACGCCCTGCCTGTTCAGACGGTTTCCTCACACTTCCCGACTCTCGTCTCATCGGAGTAACCGTTCCGCCCGGCGTTGTTCTTCTGGTCGGATCGCCGCTTTCCGATGTTCTTCGTACAGATGCCGAACTGCTTTTTCCTGACGGTCTTCCTGCTGAGGCGGGAGCGCCGTTTCCCGACGGTCTTCTTCCCAGACCTTCATTTGCCCGCGCGCTTCCCTCAGCATTCCCTTCTCTTCGCACCGTACGTTTTCGCGCGTTTTGATCCATTGTATTTCTTTCATTTCTGTCCATAGGTAATTTCCTCTCCTAAAATCCCAAAACATCGTCTACAAGAATTATTTTAAACCGCTTCGGAATTCTGCTGAATCTTGTGACCAAGACCTGACAGCAGATGCAGTCTGAACTCTTGCAGTCAAAACAGCTTCCGTTTTTTACGCATGGAGTCTCAAGTCCGAATCTCTGTGAATTGATCGGCGCAGCTTCGTTTCTCGCCCTTTGCACCGCATCTTCTTCTGACTTCACCACTTTATTCATTCCTACGATAAGCAGTACGTTTTTCGGTCCGAACGCATATGCCGCCACACGGTTCGCATTTCCGTCAATATTAACAAATACTCCGTTCTCACTCATAGCATTGACACTTCCGAGGTACCAGTCGCATGTAAACGCTTTCAATGCAATCTCCTGACGTTCTTCGGGTGTCGCCGCCTGATCCCTGTCATAAAACTCATAATTTCCCGCATTGATCGCATCAAGAAGTCCCGATTCCCGAACCGACATCGAGCCGCCCATTGTAACCGAGCTTCCCTCCTCCATCAGCTCCAGCGCTTTTTGAACAGCTTCTTCTTTCGTTGATGCATAATAAGCTTCCATATTTCTTGATTCAAGCGCTTTCACAACACGTTTGCCAAGCGCTTCATTTCTCATCCGTCTTACATCCATAAGAAATACTTCCTTTCTTTTATTTTATATTTACAGCAACAAGCGTAGTGTTCCCGCCAGAACTTCCACCTGCCGGAAAATCTGTCTTTCTGTCACACTCTCTGCAGCCGGATCAGGTATGTCTTTTTACCGTTTCCCGAAGCACATATTTTTTATCGCTGTACCTGTCGGCAATATAACTGTTTGCTTTCTTTTCCGTCTCGTCTTTCAGCGGCTCAAGCTTCACTTCTTCACCGTATTTTCTTTGAAGCGCTTTTTCAAGAAGATAATCACATACCTGCGGATTTTTCGGAAGAAGAGGTCCGTGCAAATATGTTGCGATCACATTTTTATATATAACGCCTTCATAACCTGATTTTCCTGTATTTCCCAAGCCGTAAAACACTTTCCCGAACGGAGTGTGATCACCGATATATGTCCTTCCTCCATGATTTTCAAATCCGACTACAGGCTGTTCAAAAAGCGGACTGTTCAACACGATATTTCTGATCAGTCTCTCCGGCTGCCATTCTGTCGTTATATCAAGAATCGAAAGACCTTCTATCGTCTTTTTATTTGTCTTGTAATATTTCCCGAGAAGCTGATATCCCCCGCACACAGCGAGGACAACTCCCCCGTCTTCAACATATGCTTTAAAATCATCTTTGATGTCTTTTAGGAAACCGCATACAAGTTCCTGCTCTCTGTCAGATCCGCCGCCTAAGAGCACGATATCCAACTTAGAAAAATCAATTTTTTCACCTGATAGAAACGGAATCACCTCTGCCTCCATCCCCCGCCATTCAAGACGTTTCCGAAAACACTGTATATTTCCTCTGTCACCGTATAAGTTTAAGAGATCCGGATATAAATGTCCGATTGTAAGTTTCTTCATCGTTCCGTACCTCCTTTCCCCTCTAATTCAGTCAGCATATGGTTCGTCTGATACAATCCGGAGTAGTTCACGATAACATAAAGATTTTTCGTGCCCTGCTCTACACACTCAAGCACCGATGCACGCATATCGTCTGTAGATTCGCAAGAAACATCTTCGTATTTCAACCGAAGCGCCATATCATACTTCCTTGTTCCCGCCGTAATAATCTTTCTTGCGTTACTTTCCGCAAGATACTGAAAATCCACATCCCAAAGCCATGATACGTCTTCCCCATCCTGATACGTATCATTGATCTGAATGATAATATCTTTCGGATTCGGATCTCTGAGTACATGCGATACTTTCTGCTGAAAACCGATCGGATTTTTCGCAAGGTGGAGCTGCACTCTTGCACCGTTTATATTAAAAATACTTTCTCTGTTATTTCCATAATCAAACGCCTCTATCATCTCTTTAAAATGTTCATATCCCGCTCCCATCGTTTTAAGAGCCGCATACGCCGACAGAGTATTGTAAATATTATAAGGTGTCCTTATCTGCGGATCAAAGTGGATTCCGTCCATATCAAATGAATACAATTCATCTTCTCTTACGACATGTTCAGCCGTATATTCCGGATTTGGTCTGTTCCATCCGCAGTTCGGACAATGATACAACCCTAACTGACCATAATGGAAAAACTGATATTCCAGTTTCTTTCCGCATTTGCGGCAAAAAATGCTCTCCCGTATTTCAGATCGTGAAACATCGTCAAATATCTGCTCGCTGATACCATATGTGACAAATGCATTTTTGCTTTCCTGCGCCAAAGAGTAAGATAAAATGTCATCACAATTTATAATAAGCGTTGTCTTCGGAACGCTTGTCACCGCTGTCATCAATTTATTATAAGTAATATCAACTTCACCGAAACGATCAAGCTGATCTCGCGAAATATTTGTCAGCAGCGCACAGTCTGGCTCTATTTTCGGCAGCACCCCTACAGATGCGATCTCATCTACTTCTATGCATGCATAATCCGCATCCAGATTGCCATGCTTGTCTGTTGCAAGAACAAACGCCGAAATAATTCCGTTTAACATATTAGCGCCCGTACGGTTAATAATCACTTTCTGACCTTCATGCTCTAACGCCTTACATAAAATCGCGTTCGTCGTTGTCTTTCCGTTTGTTCCCATTGTGACGATCGTCTTTTTTCTAACCTGACCCGATAATTCCTTCAGTATATTCGGATCGATCAGACGCGCCACATATCCCGGAAGCGTCACCCCGCTTCCACGGTTTAACTTTTTGATCAGACTGCTCGTCGCTTTCGCGCATTTCACAGCAAATTTACTTCTCAATCTCATACTTGAACCAATTTCCCTTTTTATTTATTTTTCTGCTTTTTTAACAGTTCCCGAATGGCATACGCAACACCAAGCTCATCATTTGACTTCGTAATATATTTTGCCGCTTTTTTCAATTCCGAAACCGCATTTCCCATCGCTACCGTCGCTCCGAAATCCATTGACATCATCGAATAATCATTCAAACTGTCTCCGAGAACCATAACCTCATCCATAGTATATCCAAGCGACTCGATATATTCCTTCAATATCGGACCTTTCTGCGCTCTTGCATCCGTGATCTCCACATTTGATTCAAATGATGAAGCGACTGCGATTTTAGGATTTTTTTCAAGATGTTTTGTCACCCTGCGGACTAACTCAAGATCATGTGAAAACATAAATAGTTTAAACACCGGGATACCCGCTTTCTCAATCTCTTCAAAATCAGAAACAACCTTTACACTTTCTATCGCCCTGCGATATTCGCTTGTTTTCACGACCTCTTCCCGGGTCATATTTACATGAAAAAGCTGCATCTCCGCTATAATACTTTCTTCGACTTCTTTTTCCGTTCCGATACGGTAATCGCCTTCATTTGTAAGAAATACGATCGATATCGGAAATTCTTTCACCTCTTCGCAGATCTCTCTGCACAACTCCATTCCGATGCCGCATTCTTTTACAATTTTTCTCTGCGGATCTCTGACTTCCGCTCCGCTTCCCAATATATAATCACAAACAATTCCTGTTCCGTCAAGCTCTGCCATAGCGCCTTCATAACCTCTGCCTGTCGCCACCATAAACCGGATGCCTGCCGCACACGCTTCCTTTACTGCCGCGATCGTATCCGGAGCGATTCTGTGGTCATCACAAAGAAGCGTTCCATCCATATCGCTCGCTATCACTTTGATCATATCTTCATATCTCCAATCTATATACAATAGTTCAGCCATACAGTGTACGTAGAGCATAAAACATGCTTGCATGTTTTTACCGACGGACATCTGTGTGCGGTTACTTGCTATTCTATCTATTATAAAGTTTTTCCCCGCATTTTACAACACAAATCGCCCTAACCTGCACAGTCGTTTTTCCATAACCGTCACAGTCGTTTCTACAGTTTGATTTCCCCAAGTCTTCCGCTGCCTTTCAGATATTTCCTATATACAAAGAAAAAAACAACGCTTGTCACCGATGCCGCCAGTATATCCGCCACCGGCTCCGCATAAAAAGCATCTTTCGCCGTAAACAACGCCGGGAGAAAACATGTTGATGAAAAGTAAAAAACTTTTCTTACAACAGACATCCCAAGAGACAACTTCGTCATGCCAAGAGCAGTAAGCGCATCAACAAAAACATACTGCAGACTTAACGGAACAACCATCAGAGTAAACACTTTGATCCCCCACACGGACAGTTCCCGGTACTCTGCATTATCCGTAAAAATACGAACAAAATACTGCGGAGCCACTCTTGAAATAATAAACATCACCGCCGTAAAGAAAACACAGAGCATCAACACCCAGAGCACTGTTTTCCGAATACGATCCGCTCTGTTTGCTCCATAATTATAACTAATAAGCGGCTGCGACCCTCCTGTCACGCCAAGCATCGGCGCCGTGATCAAAAGCATATAGCTTTGCACGATCGTAGCCGCCGTGATCAACGTATCCCCGTAGTCTGCTCCGCCGTAATACTGCAAAACAGCATTCAGCGCAATGATGATCACACTGTCTGATGCCAGAATCAAAAACGGAGAGAAACCGATCTTCACGATTCGTTTTCCAATCTCCCGCTCAGGCTTCACCAGCGTCAGCGGAATACGCATCTTCTTTCTCTTCAATGTATAAAGAACAAAGATGCATGATGACATCTGTGCAATCACCGTAGCCACTGCCGCCCCCGCAATATCCATTTCAAGTCCGAAAATAAATACCGGATCAAGCACGATATTTACGATTGCTCCGATCAGTGTCGTCAGCATTCCAAGCCCCGGATATCCCTGTGCCGTAATAAAATAATTCATCCCCATTGACAAAAGAGCGAAAAAAGTTCCAAGCGTGTAAATAGTCATATAAGTATTGGCATACGGAAATATATCTGCGCTTGCCCCAAACCATCTCAGTAAATAATCTTTCGTAAGTAAAAATACAATCGTCAATATTCCCGAAAAAATAAGCAGCATAGAAAAACTGTTTGCCAGTATCTGCTTAGCGCTTTTTTCATCTCCCGCCCCGAGACGTACCGAAAACAAGACGGAACCCCCGATACCGATCAGCGTTCCGAACGATGACAACAATGTAATGATCGGAGCACATACCCCCGCGCCTGCCAGCGAGTCAGCCCCGATCACCGGAATATTTCCTATATAGATTCTATCCACAATACTATACAGCACATTAACAAATTGCGCGAACATAAACGGAATTGAAATTTTTAATACAAGCAAAGGAATAGAATCCCTGCCAAAATCATTTTCTTTTTTCATAACTCATATAACCCTCTCCCTAAGATTTCAGGTTATATATTATCACTTTCTCACAGATATAAAAACCGCGAAAAGTGATTTTTCTAAAACTTTTTCTCGATTTTATTCCTGCAATATCCTTACATCCGCTCTTGCATGTAAAAACGGCAGTGAACGGGAACAGCACACTCGCCGTTCCCGTTCACTACCGTCAAAAACTTGTCAAAAGAAATGAATTTATCCTTCAATCGCAATGGATTTCTTAGTCTCTACTGCTTTCGCATCCTTTTTCGGAATTGTCAGGCTCAAAATACCGTTTTCAAATTTTGCTTTAATATCTTCGTGAGTGATCGCATCGCCTACATAAAAACTCCTCTGCATTGTACCTGCATAACGCTCTTTCCGAATGTATTTTCCCTTCTTATCTTCCTCGTCCTTGTCAAGTCCTTTCGCCGCCGAGATGGTCAGATAACCATTTTCAAGATCCACGGTAATCTCGTCCTTTTTAAATCCCGGAAGATCAATATCCAACTCATATCCCGCTTCATGCTCACGAATATCTGTCTTCATCATGTTTTTGGCATTCTTACCATACAGCGGATTTTTCTTTCCCCAGAAATCTCTGTCAAATCTCTCAAACGGGAAATCCATCCAATCATCGTCAAACAAATTCTCTCCAAAAATACTAGGCATCAACATAAGTCATATCTCCTTTCAAAACACTTTTGAATTTATTGTTTTCTTTGTTATATCTGTAATATAGCACCCGTTATTAGCACTGTCAAGGGTTGAGTGCTAATATTTTTGCTATTTTTTTGCAAACCCTTTAAAATCAATGGTTTGCAGTATCTTATTTCTTTTGAAATTGTGATTTTTTCTGTTTTGACACCAATTTGACACCATTTGCGCTAAAACTACAAGCCATGCAAGCGAAAAATGAGCTCCCGTTGAGAGTTTGATCTCATAAGTGGAGATCATTTTTTTCGCTTATAAGGCGATAGCCGCGACCGAATGAATGCAGGTCATGAGGTCCATAGCGAGTAGTTCTGTAATCATTCTTAAAGAAATCTGAGCCGTCACATAATCTGAACCAAATCCCTCTTCGCAATCTCTTTTCGATCCTGAACCAGTCTGTGATATGGTTATAAACTTCCATTTCATTGAACTGCTCCACAGCTACATTATATCCGGTCACAATCGATTCGTAATGCCCTTGTTCTGGATGATTAACTGTATACGTTTTTGTTCCTGTTTGCTCTTTTCTCCAGCCCGAGTAATATCCCGCATGCATTGTCTCGTCTAAATGTTGTCCTGCAACTCCTGAGATATCAGCTTGACATGTGCTACAAATTGTATGTTCTACCATTTCATATACTGGTTCATTGACAGTTTCTGTCCAAGCTTCCTGATCGACTACCCATTCTCCTGTATAGATCGGAATACTATAATCATGAGTATGTACCGGAGCTGTATTTTGAGTTCCGCCGTTTCCTGAGTTCCCTCCATTAGATTCCCCTGTTGTTTGGGAAGCGTTATTTTTCTGTGTAGAAGCAGAAGCATCCGGTTGAGATGCTGTCTGCTTCTCATCCTATTCTTTCTTGTACCGAATTTCGGTACAAGAACCTGTTCTAAAAAACACCACACATTTATTATACTTGTTATGCAAGTATTTGCATGCCCATATTATAGCTACAAAATATTAGTTCAATCGGATTTTTGCAACCGTACACCACAACTCCGCAACACTTTCTTATAGTTTAGATTAATCAAAAGAAGGGTGTCAAGCATTCAACACCCTATTATTCGACCTTGCAATCATTATACAAATATTTTTATTCATAAATGTTTGAATACATTTCATTGAGTTTTTTCACTCCATTCTCTATCTCCTCTTTCAGTTTAGCATATACTTCATAATCATCTGCTTCCATTTTTTCTTTATGTTTTATCTGACCGTTTCTATCAAGACTATACTCTTTTGGTTTTGTAGAACCGTCGTCTGCCAAATGGTTTTCTCTTGAAATATAAAGTGTTATAAAATCGCCTGTTTTCCGAATTGTAATACCCGGATTTTCTTCCAAATCGCTATTCTTTACGAGAAGTGTGGCTACGATAAATTTCTCTCTGTCACTCATTTCCTGATTCCATTTCCATATAGAAGGTCTGTCAAACATATAAATATCATACTTAAAATCGGAATCTGTGAGGCAATAATTATTACCTTCTTGCTCAAATCCAAGTTCCTCCAACTTATCTTCATATGTCCGCACAAGATGGTCCTGCTTGCCGTTTTGAATTCCTATATAAGCTGAAACTAAAATAACTATCGCCAATACTACTATTGTTCCTATTTTAAATATTTTTAAGTGTCTTACTTTTTTATCGATTTCTTGTACCATAGAGAAGTTATCCTTAAGCATAGAATCCAACGGAACTCCTGATTCGTCACTAATCTTTACTAATGTTTGTAAATCCGGATAATTCTTTTCCTTTTCCCAGTTTGAAATAGTTTGCCTCGTCACATGATAATATTGTGCAAACTCTTCTTGAGACATCTTTTTTTCTTCTCGTAATTTTAAAATTGTTTCTCCTATTTTCATACCGCTTACCTCCTTTTTATTTTATTTTATCTCTCCACTCTGCAAAGTCCAGCAAACTTTATTTACCCCCTCCTTTTTCGGGCGCAAATAATTTTTACCTCTTCATATTTTGAAAATATTCCTTATAACATCGATTTCTAAAATTAACACCTTGCTGCCTTAGCATCTCACCGGCTGCAAATATAAGTTCTGTTTTTATTGATTTTTGCTTCGCAAAATGGGATAATAGACGTAAAATTTTTTATTGATTTTTAATCTTACGCAAGAGGAGGTTATTTCATATGGAAAACACTGAACTTATCATCCCGGCTCCGTCCGATCCGTTAAAAAAACACAAGAGTCATTTTTCCAAGATCGGACTTTTTTATTTCTGTGGAGCGATCATAATTTCGGGAGTGCAGATTTCTGTCATTACATTGATTCAGTTGATCGCACCCCAGCTTATGGTGAATCCGAATATTTCCCTGATCATCTCATCGCTTTCGATGTATCTTATTGCAATGCCGCTTTTGGTCATCATCGTACGCACGATCCCCGGCATGGTCATCCACAAGAAGAAAATGACGGCAGGGCAATGGATTATCGCCTTTTTTATGTGCTATGCGCTTATGTATGTTACGAATGTAATAGGCACATTTACGACAGCTATCTTCGGAACACTAAAAGGAGATCTCGTAGACAACCCGATCCAGGACATTCTTACCGGACTGTCTCCGCTCACAGCATTTTTCCTTATGGTGATCTGCGCTCCCATCGTCGAAGAATATGTTTTCCGAAAACTCATCATCGACCGGACAGTACAGTACGGACAGGCAACGGCTATCCTTCTGTCAGGATTGATGTTTGCGTTATTCCACGGTAATTTTAATCAATTTGTATACGCATTTACACTCGGTGTGTTCTGGGGATTCATTTATGTAAAAACCGGGCGCTTGATCTACACGGTTGCCCTGCATATGACAGTCAACTTTTTAGGCTCGATTCCGGGACTGCTTTTAATGAAATCAACATTTTTCAATCAGCTTTCTCTGTTAGCGGAAAATAACCCGTCAGCCATCGTCGGACTCGTTATGCAGCATCCGGTTCAGTTTCTTTTGATTTGTTTTTACATGCTGCTTCTTTTCGGTCTTGTCATTACAGGCATCATATTTTGGGCGATCAACTTTAAGAAATTCAAATGTGCCCCCGGAGAGATCACAATTCCGAAAGGAAAACGTTTCTCAACGATCATCTTAAATGTCGGAATGATTCTGTATTGTCTGTTTTGGATCATTCAGATTATTTTACAGTTGTTCGCTTAAACAAATCTATTTTCAGATTAAAATGCAGCTTTACCCTCACAAGAGAAAGCTGCATTTTCTAATATCTCACTATTCTTGTTCTATCAATCATTCTGCATCGTCATATCAGCAAATCTTCATCGCAGTCTCGTAAGCGCCCCACACCACGCTCCGTAAATTTCCAACCTGTTCACAATCGCCGACCAGGTAAATATTCTTTCCTTTTCTTTCCAGCGGATTAGGCAGGTAACCGACTGATCCGATCACAGAGTCACAAGGAATCTCTATCTCTTTTCCGGTTTTATCTGTACAGATCACCGAATGTTCTTTTACTTCTTTTAACTTTGTTTCGAGATATACCGGAACTTCGTGCAGCTCAAACCATTCCCTCAAATAGGAACTATTGGCAAGGCAAACTCCTTTCTGCGCCACAAGATCATTTTTCATCTCAACAATAACCGGTCTCTTTCCCTGAAGCGCAAGCTCATAGGCAATCTCGCTTCCCGTAAGGCCTCCTCCGATCACTACAACTCTTTCTCCTACATCCCTTCCGTTCAGATAGTCGCATGCCTCAATCATCCGTTCATGTCCCGGAATATTTTTCATCACGCGCGGAACAGAACCGGTTGCAATTATTACCGGAGCATCGCCGAACTTTTCAACGCTGTCAATCTCCTTACCTAAATGAACCTCCACATCCAGTTCTTTCATTTGTCTTCTGTACCATGCCAAAAGTTCTCTTAATTTCCCCTTATAAGATTCTGCACTTGCCGGGATGAACGTGCCGCCAAGAACGTTGTTCTTCTCATAAATAACCGGATCATGCTCACGAAGCTTTAACACTCTGGCAGCTTCCATCCCTCCGATTCCTCCGCCGATAATATAGACTCTTCTTGGATTCTTTGTTTTCTCTATAAAATGCCGATCCCACTGCATCGTTTCCGCATTAACCGCACACCTTGACAAATGCAGGCTGTCACTTAATTCCTGATCGTTTGGCACTCCTTTATAGTGACACATATTAAAACATCCGTTATGGCATAAAATACAAGGCCGAATCTCTTCTTCCCGATCTTCCATCATCTTTGTGACCCATTCCTGATCTGCCAAAAACTGCCTCGCGAATCCCGCTCCGTCCAATCTTCCTGCGGCGATCGATTCTGCCGCTGTTTTCGGGTTCATTCTCCCCGCACATACAACCGGAATCCGAACAAACTGTTTAATATGTTCTACATCTTCCAGATTACAATTTTCCGGCATATAAACAGGCGGATGCGCCCAATACCACGCATCATATGTACCATTATCGCAGTTGAGCATGTCATAACCTGCATCTTGCAAATATTTCACCGCTTTTTCAGATTCTTCCATATCTCTTCCGACTTCCGTAAACTGCTCTCCCGGAAGAGCGCCTTTTCTGAATCCTTTTGTCTTGGAAAGAACACTGTACCTTAGCGATACAGGAAAATCTTCACCACATACTTTTTTAATCGCCTGCACGATCTCTACAGCAAAGCGATATCTGTTTTCAAAAGATCCTCCATATTCATCTGTTCTATGATTTACATATTTTAATGTAAACTGATCAAGAAGATATCCTTCATGTACCGCATGTATTTCCACTCCGTCAACTCCCGCATCCTGCAAAAGTTTCGCCGACTTTGCAAACGCTTCCACAAACTCATGAATTTCTTCTCTTGTCATCTCTCTTGAAGGAACTTTATCCGACCAGCGGTTCGGAGACGGGCTTGCCGTCGCAGTAATCTTATCCAGATCCATAAACGGCTTTGATAAAACGCGCAGCGCCTTATTCGTATATAATTTTTCCATCATCTCGCTGATCGTAAACGACCGGCCGAAACCCGCTGTCAACTGAACAAAAAGTTTGGCTCCTGTTTTATGAAACTCCGGCATCCACTCTTTCAGATCTTCATACATCTTTTTATTCTTGTACAGCCATTGTCCAAACATAGGATTATATACCGGCTGACACCCCGGAAGGACAAGACCCGCATTGTTTTTTGCAGCCTCCCTAAGAAATCGCGCACCCATTTTGTCAAAATGGTTTTTCTCCATCCATCCGAACAGATCGGTTCCTCCCATAGAAGTCAATACGATACGGTTTTTTATCTCGCAGTTTCCGATACGCCACGGAGTAAATAAAGGTTTTAGTTTCTCATCCATGTTTCAATTCTCCCTTCTGTTTTCTATAGGAAGCGCATACTGCTCCGCAAGTTTCTCAATCTCCTTGCGCACCTGATTTACAACATTCTTCGGGCTGACAATTTTTGCCTGACTGCCAAGCGCAAATACCCAGCTTATGAACTGACTGCTTACCTGAACGTCTACACTCACAGTGAAATGATCGGCATCTGCCGGAATCATCATCACATCTTTCCCGAAACGATCTACAATAACACCTGCCAGCGAATTTTCAACAAGAAGTTTTACCGACTGTTCTTTTCCCCCGAACATGCCAAAACTCTTTTTTGAATACGACGCCATGTCGATCTTTTGAAACTCCTCCTTTCCCTCCCGTATCTCTTCCGACAGCAAAATATGAAGCATTTTATCGACTCTGTAATGCCGGATCTGCTCTGCCCGGGAATCATATCCGATCAGATAATAATTCTCATGATCCCATAGCAGCCCCCACGGGCTGATATGGTAATACGCTCCTCCGTGACGAAGCTCCGGTTCTTTTTTCACATTCCACTGATAATATTGAAATTTAATTTTTTTGTTTTGTGAAATTGCATTATAAATCGTATCGACGCTGTAATAAACAGTTTCATTCATCGTCTTAATCCGCCCTGAAACAAACACCTGCCGCCGAAGATCCGCCGCATCATGCTGACTGACAAGAGTTTCCAGTTTTCCTATCAACCGGTTCGTCATCTTCTCTGTAATAAATTTTGACGACTGTATCGCATCAACAAGAAGTTTCAGTTCAGCCAGTTCAAATTGTCTGCCTATCACATGATAGCGGTATCCTCTCCCGCTGCGCTCACCTTCTACTTCAATGCCGAATTCTTCTAAATCTTTCAACGATTCATACAGACTTCTTCTCTCTGCGATAATATCATACTTTTCCAACTCTTTTTGAATCTCCGGCATTGTCAGATAATGTGTTTCATCCGTCTTTTCACACATGATCTGTGCGAGACGGTACAGCTTAAACTTTTGATTTGCTCCCTTCGGCATAATACAACGCTCCCGTACTTTAGTCATAATGATATAGTATCATATTTCTGCGTTTTCCACTACGGAAACCATCTCTGACTTCTCACTTCACGGCTTTTCACTCCATGAATTCATAATAATCCGCTTCGCAGCTAAAAAGCATCCACGTTCCTTCTACATACCCCATATAACCCTTTTCCGTATTATATCCTTTCATATCTTCTTCCCCTTTCGACAGACTGATTTATAATTTTTATATTTATTCCGCTTTTGTTATATTTACAATATCAGTTAAGCTGTCGTATAAAAATGACTCTTTCATACTTCTTCGTTACGGCAAGGGATTTGATTTTCTTTCATTTTGTTTGATTTTCGCTTCGCTTTTAAGGCTTCAAAAAAGACGCCGATACGTCAATATGATATCAGCGCCTTTTCCCCAAAATTTTTATCTAAGTTCCGTTACGGATTCTGAATTTTCTTTGGAAATCCATTCCATCTGCCAATCGTCTATTACAGGACAAGATCGTCTATTTTTTCAAATCCGTTTAACGTAAATGATTCGACTGTATTTCCGGCTACAAGATAAAATGTTTCTCCGATATACAATCCTCGGACATTTCCGTAATTAACAATATCTTTTGAAAATACTTCTTTAAAACCTTCCGCTTCATCGTAAGTAAACATTTTATATTCGATCGAATCTCCGTACGCCATAAATCCAAACAGATTCTTTTCTGCATCGGCAAATACCGCCTTATAATTATATCCTGCGTCTGTGCTAAGCACATTCTCTAAAACATAGGTTGACATCTCCTTTACATTTGCCGGATCACTTATGTCAAACATAGACAGCTTCACACCTTCTGTCGTCATGCCCTCTTCATCTACGCTCAATCCGATTCCAAGCAGTTTTCCATCGCCATACGGATGCAGATAATCTGAAAATCCCGGTATCTTCAATTCTCCGATGATCTTTGGATTTGACGGATCTGAAAGGTCCACGGAAAACAGCGGATCGATCTGCTTAAATGTCACAAAATATCCGATATCTCCCATAAATCTCGCTGAATGGATTGTTTCCTCTTTCGCCAGATTCTGAATACTTCCGGTCATTTCCAGATTTTCATCCAACACATATAACGCATTTGTTTCTATAGATGCATTATCCACTGCCACTTCATCTTCAACTATAACATCCGATCCGCCTTCTTCCACATACGGAACAGGCATGATCCGGTTGTTATAATCACTGGGAATCACTGTCGCTGCAATTCGCAAATATCCGTTATATTCATCGATACTAAAGGAATCATTCAAAACGCCGTCGATCTTTGTCTGTCCTACCGCATCTAAAGTTCCCTTATCATAAGCGATCTTACGGATCGAAGTCTGGATATTCTCTGTCTCGCTTTTTCCGTAATACTCCTCTGTTATATAAATATTATTTTCGCTCACATAACACATTCCCGCGTTTCCGAAAATCGCCTTTGTCTGTAATTTCTCAGTCGGGTCGGAAAGCGCAAATGCAGAAATAACCGTGTACTGACTTCCGGTCGTTCCCTGCGGCATATATATATCTTCCGCGCGGAGCAGACTTCCCTGGATCTGTGGGATATAATCGCTTTCGTTTGATACCGACGAATCATAATATGTGTAAAAATCGCTGACTAAATAAACATATCCGTCTTTCACGCGCATTGTATGATACTGCCCGCTCTGAGAAATCACTCCTGCTTCTCTCGGATTCGCCGGATCGGTCACATCATAAACTGCCGCGCATGTATAATCTTTATAAATTCCGTCTTCTGCTTTCTTTCCTTCTTCACATTTTGATTCGGTATACAATATCACAAGCCGCCCATCGGAAACAAAAACCTCTCTTATAAAACAATTTTCATCTATCTCGATACTTGCCAGATCTTTCATCTCTGCTTGAGATACATCTACAATCTCTACTGTCTGATCATTTAGAATGTAAAGATTCTTCCCGTCAGTCTTAACAGTGTCCGCTTCGCCGACTCCCTCTTGTCTGATATTTGTATCAGAATAATCGGCACCTGCCATATCTTTTGTCGATTCGGCTACAGAAGATTCCGCCATGGCCCCGTCCGTCATATAGGCCGCGTCTGCTCTGCCGAATCCGTTCTGCCCTTTCGCCCTTTTCTCATTTTCTTTCAAATATTTTTTAATTTCATCATAATTTTTTGCCAGTGCGATTTTTCCCTGATCTTCTTCTGATCTGCCTTCTGTTACCGTTCCCGGCCGTTCATTTTTTCCTGCGTTCATATTCGTATATCCGACTGCTCCCACTACAAGACAAACGCAAGCCGCTGCTGCCACTGAGGCATATTTCCAACGGCGATTATTCGACTTTTTCTTCTTTCTCGTCTCCAACATCTTTTCAACCGCTTCCGGCTCAAGCGAACCGGGGATCTTTTCATCTTCAACAGTTTGCTTCATCTTCTCTTTCATTTCTTTCTCAATCATATCCTGATTTTTCGTTTCTTTTTTATTCTCTGACATAGATAATCTCCTTTCGTTATTTTGATGGTTTTTGTTATTTTTTCTTCTTATTATCTTCTATTTTCTCCATCTTCAAAACGCCTGCCATTCAGTCCAGCATTTCACGCATCTTGCCGAAAGCACGGCTCTTCCTTGATCGGACCGTTCCCGGGTTCTTCCCCAGCATCTCGGCTATTTCTTCGCTTCTGTATCCTCCGAATACGGAAAATGCAACTATCGTCTGCTCCTCTTCCTCTAATGATTCAAACGCCTTCTTTACATCATGGCGCTGTGCAAAATCTATTTCCTCTGCTCCGAGGTTTTTGGCATCCTCTTCACTCACTTGATTCGACGTATTACCGTTTTTCCGTAATATCTTTTTACACTCATTATTTAGAATCGTAAACATCCAACTCTTGAAAGAATTTTCTTTCTTTAGTCCGGATATATTTTCATATGCAGATATCACTGCCTCACTGACCGCATCTTCTGCATCCTGCGTATGTTTCGTCATATAAAGCGCAAACCGATACAGATCTTTATAAATCTCAGCATACAACTGCGAAAAGGCTTTCGTATCTCCCAACTTCGCTTTTTTAATAAGCTGACGCTGTATATCCACTATTCCTGCGGACATAAGCTCCCTCCTTTCATCTCTTTCGCACTGACTTAAATATGCTTTCATATATAAGAGTACCTTGATAAGCATTTTGTTGCATTAAAAACAACAAAATTTTTTAACTTTTCTCTGTAAGAACAAAGTGACAATCCCACTTCAATATCTTCCCGAAAGATGTTATCCCATAAGAACTCAAAATTTTCTATAGAATAAAAAAATATCTGCGGGATGAACTGTCTGTGTTCAGCCAACAGATATTTTTTCTCTATGTTTCTCTGATCTTATCTAATCTTATCTAATCTTATCTATTCTTCTCTATTCTTATTAGCAGATCTCCGCTCCCGCAGGCATTGCTTTCTCAGGAGTCATAAGCGCCAGATTGCCTTCTGCATCTTCTGCACAAAGAAGCATGCCTTCACTGAGTACTCCCGCCAGCTTTGCAGGCTTCAGGTTCACAAGTACCATCACTTTTTTCCCTACCATCTCTTCCGGTGTATAATGTGCTTTAATACCTGAAACGATCTGTTTCACCTGACTTCCTACCTTTACCTGAGAACAAAGGAGTTTTTTTGATTTTTTCACTGCCTCACAAGCGATGATCTCTCCTACTTGGAACTGCATCGCTCCAAACTGTTCAAACGTAATCTCCGGCTTTGCCTCGATATCGATCACATCTTCCTCTTCCTCTGCTTCTTCTATATGAGGATGAAGTTCTTCTACTTTTTTCATTACTTCTTCCAGATCCAGTCTTTGGAAAAGAATCTCCGGTTTCTCCGTCACATGCCCGTCTCCGAGCTGATCCAGAATCTTTTTGCTTGTAGACGGCATGAAGGATTCAAGAAGGCGCGCTCCTGCTGAGATTCCCTGGATCAGATTCCAAAGAACTGTTTCCAGACGATCTTTCTTTTCTTCATCTTTTGCCAACGCCCACGGCATCGTTTCATCGATATATTTGTTGCAGCGTTTGAACAGATTAAAGATCTCTGTGATCGCATCCGCCACACGCAGCCCGTCCATTTTCGCATCAACCGCTTTCGGTGTATTGTCGATCACCGCTTTCAGATCTGCATCGACATCCTCCGCCGCTCCTTTATCGGAAACAACGCCGCCAAAGTATTTATTTGTCATAGAAACTGTACGGTTTACAAGGTTTCCTAATGTATTGGCAAGATCGGAATTTAAACGTTCTACCATAAGCTCCCATGTGATCACTCCGTCATTTTCAAACGGCATCTCATGAAGAACGAAATAACGTACTGCATCTACCCCGAAGAAATCAACAAGCTCGTCTGCATAAAGAACATTTCCTTTTGATTTGCTCATCTTCCCGTCTCCCTGAAGAAGCCACGGATGACCGAATACTTGCTTCGGAAGCGGAAGCCCAAGCGCCATTAAAAAGATCGGCCAGTAGATCGTATGGAAACGGATAATGTCTTTTCCGATCAAATGCAGGTCAGCCGGCCACAATTTTGCATACTGTTCCGTGCTGTCTCCGTCTGCATCATAACCGATTCCCGTGATATAGTTTGTCAGCGCGTCAAGCCATACATAAACGACATGCTTATCGTCAAAATCAACCGGAATTCCCCACTTAAACGAAGTTCTGGATACGCACAGATCCTGAAGTCCCGGAAGAAGGAAGTTGTTCATCATCTCATTTTTTCTGGAAACAGGCTGAATAAATTCAGGATGTGTATTAATATGCTCGATCAGTCGGTCTGCATACTTACTCATTTTGAAGAAATACGCTTCTTCTTTCGCCGGTTGCACTTCTCTTCCGCAGTCAGGACATTTTCCGTCTACGAGCTGTGACTCTGTAAAGAAAGACTCGCACGGCGTACAGTACATTCCTTCGTAATGACCTTTATAAATATCGCCCTGATCATACAGCTTTTTGAAAATCTTCTGTACCTGCTTCTCATGGTCTTCGTCTGTCGTACGAATGAATTTGTCATAGGACGTATCCATCAGATCCCATATCTTCTTGATCTCAGCGGAAACACCGTCTACAAATTCTTTCGGTGTAACGCCCGCTTCTTCTGCTTTCAGTTCGATCTTCTGACCATGCTCATCTGTTCCTGTCTGAAAAAATACATCATACCCCTGACTTCTCTTATAACGGGCAATCGCATCTGCCAAAACGATCTCATATGTGTTTCCGATATGCGGCTTGCCGGAAGTATAGGCAATCGCCGTCGTAATATAATATTTCTGTTTCTCTGACATAGTTTTCTCTCCTTTATCCCCCTGTGATCCGAAGAAATATCTCCTCTGAATCTTCAGTTGGTTTTGTCTTTAAAAAGGATAGCATACATACCAAATAATGTAAAGGTTGGATAAATACCTCTCTTTTACAAATGCATTTACAAAATAACACTTCAGCCCGCGCCATTCGTAAAACCGCGCTGCGTGCTTATCGTGGCTAATTCCATTGTTTTACTCATGAAAATTTCTCGAAAAGTTATTAAAAACTTCATCTTGAAAATTTCCCGTTTTCTATTCATAATATAATCTGTAATGAAACCGTAATAGTTTTTTAACAAAGCTTATACTTTATAAAGAGGGGATTTAAAATGACAGCTTCAAAATCGAAAAAGAACAAATATGAAATAGACATGTGCAATGGAACTGTTTTAGACAAACTGATTTCATTTTCCATTCCGCTCATGCTCTCCAGTATTCTCCAGCTTCTTTTCAATGCAGTAGATATCGTCGTTGTCGGAAGATTTTCAGGAAGCCGCGCTCTGGCGGCAGTCGGCTCTACGACAGCGCTAATCAATGTATTTACGAATCTTTTTATCGGAGTTTCCCTCGGAGCGAACGTACTGGCTGCCCGTTTCTATGCGACAAAACAGGAAAAGCAGATGTCTGAAACAGTACATACCGCAGTTACTTTCGCTTTGATCAGCGGAATCGTCATGGTCTTTGTCGGACTTTTCTTTTCAAAAGCAGCCCTGCTGCTTATGGACACTCCTTCAGACGTCATCGGCCAGTCCGCCCTTTATATGCGGATTTATTTCGCCGGAATGCCCTTCTTTATGCTCTATAATTACGGAGCGGCAATCCTGCGTGCCGTCGGAGATACAAAACGGCCTTTATTTTTCCTTATCATCGCGGGAATCGTAAACGCAGCTTTAAACCTCTTCCTCGTGATCGTATTACACCTCGGAGTCGCGGGAGTTGCAATCGCCACAGTGATCGCACAGATGATCTCCTGTCTCCTTGTCCTTCGCTGTCTATATCGCTCGGACGGAAGCTATCAACTTCGATTTTCCGCAATGACAATCAAGTGGATCTATTTAAAACAAATTTTTCAGGTAGGTATTCCCGCAGGCATACAAAGTACGGTTATCAACTTCTCAAACGTACTTCTTCAATCTTCGGTAAACTCTTTTGGTTCTATCGCAATGGCGGGCTATACAGCTGCAAATAATATCTTCGGATTTCTGTACGCCGCAGCCAACTCGATCACACAGGCATGTATGAGTTTTACAAGCCAGAACTACGGCGCGGGAAAATGGAAACGAATGGACAAAGTTCTTCGGAACTGTATTCTGCTGTCCGTTGTCGTTTCATTAATCTTAGGCGGAGGTTCATATCTCTTCGGACCGGAACTGTTAAAAATCTATACTTCAGATCCGAAAGTCATTCAATGCGGAATGGAAATACTTTTGTATACTACCGTAACTTATTTTATGTGCGGACTGATGGACCTCTTTCCCGGCGCGTTGCGCGGAATGGGATATTCTGCAATTCCGATGCTTCTTTCTATCATCGGAACAGTCGGAACGAGGATTGTCTGGATCTTCATGATCTTCCCTCGCCACAGATCATTGGATGTTTTGTTTATCTCTTATCCCGCATCATGGCTTATCACGATCATACTGCAGGTAATCTGCTATTTCTTCGTAAGAAAAAGGATACACAATCCCCTTCCCTAAGGTGAAAAACCTACCTTAAAAAGGGAAGGGGCGAATCCAATCAATATATATTTTACATCGGCTTTATCCTTGGAAATCTGATGTCTACTTTGAACAGATCTCCGTCAAGATACAACTCGAAAACTCCTCCTTGCATTTCAGTCAGACTTTTGGCGATTGAAAGACCGAGTCCGCTTCCTTCCGTACTCCGGGAAATATCTCCTCTGATGAATCGCTCTGTCAACTCATCTGCCGAAATATTCAACTGCTGCTCGGATACATTTTTCAAAGAAAACTTAACTTCCGACTCCGATACCGAAAGATCTGCATAAACTCTCGTCCCCGGCATTGCATATTTTGCCGCATTGCCGAAGATATTTTCAAGCACCCTCCACATACGGCGTCCGTCTACATGTATCACCGCCGCTTCTTCCGGAAGGTTCAATACAACCGACAGGTTTCGCGCGGCAAATTTTTCTGCCATTTCCCCTTCCGTCTGCTGTACCATCTCACGGAAATCAATATCCATATATTCTAACGTAATATTTCCGCTGCTTACTTTCGACGCTTCCACAACGTCTTCTGTCAGCGTCTTAAGTCTCTGCGCTTTTACTTCAAGAATATCAAGATACCCTAGTATCTTTTCATCGGCAATATCAGACCGCTTCAAAATATCCACATAATTTATAATTGATGTAAGCGGAGTCTTGATGTCATGCGATACATTTGTGATCAAATCCGTTTTCAAACGTTCGTTTCGCATCGCCTCATCAATCGCGCGGTTCAGACCGCTTCCGATATCATTGACATTCTCGGCGATATTGCGTTCCGTTCCCCGCAGTCCTTTTAGTTCGATCCGATACTCAAGATTGCCTGATGCGATCTGTTCGATCCCTTTCTTGATCCTGACTTTTGCAAGCATACTTCCCACGACAATCCAAAACGTCACTCCGTCTGCTGCCAGAGCTGCCAGCGCCATCGGTACATTTCTGACAAAAAACGTAATCCAGTGGATGACTAAAAATGCACTGATCCAAAGAACGGTCCGCCAAACGTCATTACTCGAATCGACTATTCTTTTGCAAAAAGAAAGAATCATACAAAGCAGACTTCCATTCCACAAACTCTTCGCTTTCATTCTGCGGATAAGACTCATATAACCCGCGAAAAAGCAGATAAACGTAAACGCTCCATATAAAAATGCACCCGCTATCTCTAAAAAACTTACTTTCTGAACAAACAGCATAGAATAAACTTCCGGCATATCGCTCATATAGCGCGCTCCATAATAGTCAAGAGTTTCTACCATATTGTAGACATTATCGCTGTCGATCATTCCCATGCCTACGATAACTGCCGTTCCTACTGCCCATACTCCGATCACGGCAACTGCCGCGATCTCTGTTTTCCATCTGTCAAAGCCTGTTAAATGAACTTCGTTATCTCCATCTTTTCTTCCTGCCATCAACCCTGACATGACAAAACTGATAAGGAACAAAATTCCGCTAAGACACAAGATCACGAACCCGCCTCTTAGCAGCGGGATATTTTTTTCATAAATCCGGTCTCTTTCATAGAACATATCTTTGACCGGATAAGAAGTATCAACTGCCACCGCAAAAATACTGTCATACGTCTTGTCGGTATCATAAGAGCGCACCATATCCCATTCATTTGTCGGTAATATATCCATATTTGTTTCAAAATCTTTTAATTTCGGATAAACAAAAATGTATTTCACATTTTTTCCTGATTTCATGTCCGCTATGCATTCTTCAATGTTCGTTTTTATTCCCGACTCGCCTTTTGCCATAAGATTTGCATATTCGCTTTTATTTGTCGTAACTTTTTTTGTATCCTGATCTATATATAAATAAGTAAAGTTTGTGTTTCCCTCTTCCAGGTGTTCCCACCCGCTCTTATATCGGCTGTATTTATCATTTATACTCGTAAGAACAGATGCCAGATGATCATAAATAACCATAAGCTTTCCGTTTAACTCCGGGCGTTCATTTACAACTTGGAGAAGATTAGCCGCTCCTAAGGGCGCATAATTCTCACGGACTGAATCCCCGTAATTCCAACAGTCTGTATACAATTTACTGCCTTCTGCATCATATATGCTTATTTTATCACTCACTCCGGATGAGGTAAGCGTTCCGTTGCTTAAGTCATTTAAAAATGACTCAACATCCATTCTATCATCTTCTAATACGAGTTGAAGTTCTCCTGTTTCAAGCTGATTCAGAAACTCTTCCGTATAGTAATAATAGTATTTTCCGCTTGGCTGTTTGCAGACGATTACTGCGTTTTTATCATATACACCGCCTGATTCTACACTGTATGCCTTGCTCCACTCTATCAGATCCGACAGTCTGTATACCAGTCCGGAATGATTTTCAGCGTCTGCTCCCGACGCTCCAAAATAAGACATTACGTCGATCACTTTATCCGGATTGTATGCTCCGTCTGACTCAAACAGCGTTTTTAACTGAAACTGTTCAAGCACCTGAAGCATATAGCTTTCTACTGTATTGCTAAAATCCGAAGATTCTTCATATGGCTCTCCTATTAACTTTACCGTCTCTGCCGGATTCAGCGTTCCGGTCAGCCGCGTTGTTACTATAAGAGATGTGAAAAACATCGCTCCGGTTAACACGCCTACGATCAGGACGACCGCTTTCATCGCAGTCCTTCTGTACCATCCTTTCATTCACATTCCTCTCTTTACCTGTTTTTCTTATCTACTGCACCTTCTCAATCTTATATCCGACTCCCCAGACAACTTTCAAATACCGCGGCTCTTTTGGATTAATCTCAATCTTCTCCCTTATATGCCGTATATGAACGGCAACCGTATTGTCAGCCCCGATAGCTTCCTCATTCCAGATCATTTCATATATCTGATTGATCGAAAAAACGCGCCCCTGATTCTTCATAAGAAGAAGGAGGATATTATATTCGATCGGAGTCAATCTTACTAACTCCCCATCTACTGTCACTTCTTTCAGATCGTCATTAATCCTAAGGCCGCCGACAGAATATATTTTATCATTTTCATTCTGAGCCGTGCCGCCAAGCTGCGTATACCTGCGAAGCTGAGATTTCACTCGCGCAACAAGTTCCAAAGGACTAAACGGCTTTGTAACATAATCGTCCGCTCCTACATTAAGTCCGAGTATCTTATCCGCATCTTCCGATTTTGCGGAAAGGATAATGATGGGAATACTGTTTTTCTCTCGTATTTTCAAAGTTGCCCGAATCCCGTCAAGTTTCGGCATCATCACATCAAGAAGAAGCAGATGAACCTCTTCTCTTTCAAGCATTTCAAGAGCTTCCGTACCGTCATACGCCTTCAGTATACGATATCCTTCCTGCGTCAGATAAATTTCGATTGCTTCCACTATTTCTTTGTCATCGTCACATACTAATATATTGTACATTATCAATCACCTCTCCTACTCTCTCCTAATATTAACATGATAACGCATATTTTTTAAAAGGAATAAGAAAAAATCTTATAACTTTATTAATATCATGACAACCGGAGCTGTTTTTCATTACCTTATTCCTTTTTCTGCTCATCTTATTGCCTTCCCTTCTACTTTATTTGATTTCATGTCAATAACAAAAGTGATTTGTTTTCTATTCGTTTTGTGATATAGTTAATATCACTCTCTTTTATCATTTTTTGCCCCGCTATAAAAAGGATGCTGATATACACAGCACTGCCGACATCCCGGGAATATTCCGAAAAAATATACGACAAGCAAGGTTATTTATACTCACATCTTTTTCTCACTCGCATATAGTAATTAAAAATGTTTCTTAAGCGGTGTTTTTATGTCTTCATTTTCATATGATTTCTCTGTTTTAGGCGGTGATGCGCGTCAGGTTTTTCTTGCAGAAATGTTAGCAGAATCGGGCCGTTCTCTTTGTCATTACGCTTTGGCCTCTCAGCCGAACAACTGCAGCTCCGTCTCCGAACATGTTTCCATAGTACGCGAAGCGCCTTCTCTCGAAGAAGCCTGTATCCATTCCGGGTCCGTCATCTGCCCTTTTCCGTTTACTAAAAACGGCGCGGATGTTTCGGTTGAAAATAGCATCTATCGTTTCTCTATTCAGACGCTGCTTCATCTTCTGCGGCCCGGTCAGTCTTTGTTTGCCGGGGGCATCCCTCCTTCTTTTAAAAAAGAAGCCGCCGAAAATAACGTCGCTGTTTTTGATTATGCAGACGATATATCGCTTCCTGTTTACAACAGTATCTCGACTGCAGAAGGCGCAATCTGCGAAGCGATCCTCCACAGTCCTTTCAATCTGCACAAAAGCAGATGCGCAGTACTTGGATTCGGAAAATGCGGTCACTCTATTGTTTACCGTTTAAAGGGATTATCCGCAAACGTTTCCGTTTTTACAGATAACGCCGAAGAATCCGCCCGCGCGTCAGTTATTGCCGACAAAAGTTTCCCCTTAAAATCACTTTCCGATCACGCCGGAGATTTTCGCTTCATTTTTAATACTGTTCCGGCGCAATTTATAAATGAAGAGACTTTAAAAAACGTAGATCTTTCTGCTCTTATTATTGATATTGCCTCTTCCCCCGGAGGGGTCGATTATGACGCGGCTCAGCGTCTCGGCATATCTGCTCTGCACTGCTTAGGACTTCCCGGCAAATATGCTCCCGCATCTTCTGCCCGTCACTTAAAACAATTTATCGAATCAAAACTGTATCTCTCATAATTCATGCGCAAAATGAAAGGAGGAATCCCCTTTGTCCTTAAAAGAAACGCAGATCGGAGTCGCTTTTACCGGCTCGTTCTGCACTTACAAAAAAGCATTTCTGGAACTGCAAAAACTTTCAAACTGCTGTGGCTCTGTCCAGACAGTCTTTTCAACCGCAGCCGCATCCACAGACTCCCGTTTCGGTTCTGCCGAATCATTTTATAGGCGTGCAGAAGAAATTACGGGAAATAAACCGATGATGACTATTTCCGAAGCAGAGCCGATCGGTCCGAAAAACCTTTTCGACGCACTTGTGATCCTTCCGTGCACCGGAAATACGCTTGCCAAACTGGCAAACGGAATCACCGACACACCTGCTTTAATGGCGGCAAAAGCCCATTTACGCAACAACAAACCGCTTCTTTTATCTTTATCGACAAACGACGCCCTCGGTATGAATATGAAAAATATCGGACTTCTTTTAAATACGAAAAATATCTACTTTGTTCCGTTCGGGCAGGATGATCCCGAAAAAAAGCCGAATTCAATGACTGCCCATACCGATCTGCTTATCCCGGCTTTGGAAGCCGCTCTTGAGAACCGGCAGCTTCAGCCTGTCATACGCGATATTGTCAAAAAATAGAAGAAGGAGAATTTTCTATGTGCGGAATCGCCGGATTTTTTAACCCATCTGCGGATTATACAAAAGAAAAGAACTACAGAAACCACATTTTAGAAATGATGAATCAAGTTCAAAAGCACCGTGGGCCGGATGATGAAGGTACGTTTCTCTCCCCTCAATGCGGGCTTGCCCATGTTCGTCTGAACATCATCGACTTAGTCACCGGACATCAGCCGATGAGACGCGTCAGAGGCGATCACAGTTGTGTCATTGCATATAACGGTGAAATATATAATGCCCCGGAACTGAAAGCAGAATTGATTTCTGAAGGTGAACAGTTTCTGACGTCCGGCGATACAGAAGTAATCCTTGCCGGATTTATGCGCTGCGGACCATCTTTTATTAAAAAGTTAAACGGAATCTTTGCAATCGCGCTGTGGGATGAATCTTGTCAAACGCTTCATCTGTTCCGCGACAGGCTCGGTGTCAAACCTCTCTTTTATACAAAAAAAGACGAGACTACTATTTTTTCTTCCGAAATCAAGGGATTATTTGCCTATCCCGATATCGTTCCCGAACTTGACCGGAACAGCCTCAATGAAATATTCGCCTTAGGTCCTGCAAAAACATACGGAAAAGGTGTATTTAAAAATATTCTTGAAGTGCTCCCCGGCGAACACATTTCCATTAGTCACACTTCTTTCAAAAGACAGTTTTACTGGAAACTTAGCAGCTGCCTCCACACTGATTCGCCTTCTGATACAATCGAAAAAACGAGATGGCTTCTCACAGATTCCATCAAAAAGCAGATGCTTTCAGACGTTCCCATCTGCACGTTTCTTTCCGGCGGAATAGACAGCAGCCTCGTCACTGCCGTCTGCGCCGGACATCTGGCAAAATCAGGGGAAAAACTAAATACTTTTTCTTTTGATTTCACGGAAAACAAAACGTATTTTAAATCCAATACATTCCAGCCAAGTCAGGATCGTCCGTTTGCCGAACAGATGGCAGAATTATATGAAACAAACCATCACTTCCTCGAATGCAGCAGTCAGGATCAACTGGATTATCTGTACAAAGCCGTAGACGCGCGGGATCTCCCCTGCATGGCCGACGTCGAGTCCTCTATGTTGTATTTCTGTTCACTTGTCAAACAGTTCAACAGCGTTGTCCTTACAGGCGAATGTGCTGATGAAATTTTCGGAGGCTACCCTTGGTTTCATAAAAAAAGCTCATTTGAAACGAATATGTTTCCATGGTCGCCTTCTATGCAGCCGCGGCAAGCATTGTTAGACGACGATTTTATTCACGAACTGAACATGGAAGAATATGCCCTTAACGCCTATGAACAGACGATTCGTGAAACGCCGGTTCTACCTGATGATTCTCCCGAAGAAAAACGTCGGCGTGAGATCGCCTACCTGAATATCCGCTGGTTTATGGCAACTCTTCTTGATCGGATGGACCGCGCCGGTATGTACAGCGGACTTGAAGCCCGCGTACCGTTTGCCGATTATCGGATCGTAGAATACGTTTTCAATATCCCGTGGGACATCAAATGTCCGGACGGAATTGTAAAAGGTCTGCTCCGCCATGCCGGAGAGGGCATCTTGCCAAAAGAGATCTTGTGGAGACGCAAAAGTCCTTATCCAAAAACTTATGATCCTCATTATGAAGCATTGCTCGCAGATCAACTAAAAGAAGTCCTCGCTTCCCCCAATGCTCCTATACGAACATTTCTTGATAAAAAGAAAGTATTGCGTTTCCTTGATACGCCTTCCGACTACGGAAAACCATGGTATGGGCAGCTTATGGCAGGACCTCAGATGCTTGCTTATATGCTGCAGGTCAATTATTGGATGGAAAAATGGAAGCATCCACTCCCAAGTGGATGCTCCTGAACAGAAGTTTATTTAATTGTCCTTATAAAAAATGCCTCTCCTGCGGCTCAGACAGGGGAGGCATTTTTTCTGCTTTTATTCAATCGCTTCTGTTTCGATTACAAATTTTACATTACCGTCCATCGCGCTGTCTTTTCCGCTGAACGTATCATAGCTGCACTCTTTAGATGTCAGCGCTTCTAACCGGTTCATCAATTCTCCGACCGCACCTTCAACCGTTGTTTTCAGTTTACTCGTTCCTTCTGCATCAAACGTCTTCATTCCGTCCGCCAGCGTCACAGCTCCTTCTGACAAAGTTTTCGCTCCGCTGTTCAAAGCCGACACTCCGTTTTTCAGTACGCTGCTGTTTTCTTTTAACTGCTCCGCTCCTGCCGTAAGCTGACTGTTAAAGCTGCCTAATTGTGTAAATCCTCCGTTTAGCTGTGCGATTCCGGAAGCCGCTTTCGGTACTGATACTGCAAGAGATTGATCTAAAGATGATAGATTCGTATGCAAAGATCCGATTCCACTGTTAAGCCCCTGCATTCCCGTATTTAGATCGTCGATCTTACCTGTCAGCGCTCCCAGTTGATCCAAAGGCAGGTTTTCTCCCGCTTTCTGGATTGCGTCTAATTTTTCTTCTACTTCGGGAAGTTTTGCATTCATTCCTGCAGCCGCAAGTTTTAATGTAAACAGATCTACTTTCATTTTTCCTACTGCATTTTGAACAGCCTGCACATCCACGCCTGACAGATCCGCCTGCACCGGATTTAGTTTTCCTTCTATAGAAGAAAGTTCCGGCATATCGGTCACTTCAGCCGCGGCGTTTTTCGCTTCATTCAGCGCCTGTATCGCATTATCAAGATCTGCAAGAGCCGCTGACTGAGGATCATTTTGTGCGATTTCATTTCTCTTCGCCGTCAGGGAATCTACCGCCTGTTGAATCGTCTGTGAACTTGAGATGGCTTTCGTCTTAGCTGACGTAATCTTTTCGTTATTCGCCGCAATCTGTCCATTATCGGCATCAATAACAGCATTATTTTCGTTTACCGCAGTATTTACGGCAGTACATGCATTTGTAAGATTCGTCTGCAAATCTGAAATTTTCTGAAGCTCTCCTGAAATTGCCTGTGCCTGCGCCACAAGATCCTGAACCGGGGTTACGATTCCGTTTTGCAGACTTGTTTCCAGCCCTTTCGTTTCCTCAATGAGCGCCTTTCCCATCTCGATCATACTTGTCACCTGCTGCATCACAGCCTGAACAGCCTCTGTTCCGAGAACCTGTACAAGCTGCTGCGTTCCGTCTGCCAATTTCTGCGCTCCTGCCTTAATATCTTTCTCATTCACGCTTGTCAAACTTCCGTCTGTGGCTGCGCTAAGCTGACTCACTGCTGACTGAACCTGGGATAAGCCTGCGCTCAATTCCGTAAGGCTTTTTGCGCCGTCTGCTAACTGTTGTTCCCCATTTACATAAGATACAACTCCATTTGCCAACGTATCCGTTCCATCTGTATATTTCTTGATGCCGTCTTCTAATTCTGCCGCGCCGGAAGAAAGCTGCGCCGCCCCGGAAGACAACGTATCTGTTCCGCTTACCAGTTCCAACGCCGCATTTTCCAGCTCATCAAGAGCGCTTTGCAAAGAACTGTAATCAACGATTTCTTTCACATTCAAATCTTCCAAAATATCGGACAATGCGACCGTATAAGTAGAGGACATCGTAAAATCCGTTACGTCCGCGCTTATCTCAAGACTTTCAGGAAGCGATACCTGCGAAGACGACTGCGAGAAATCATTCATTCCCAGACTTTCTTTCATACCCGGAACAGCAAATCCAAGTACGATATTTCTATTCCCGTCTGACACTACTTTTCCGTTGTCGATCGCCACATTGCTAAACGTCTCATTCGGAAGTATCATTCCTGTCATCATTACAAACGGACTGCTTAGTTCTTCGGATTTTCCGCTTACATTCACCGATTTCTTTGTGTTATTTGTATAATCAATTTTGATCTTCAGATGTCCGCTTTTTCCTTTCAGCTCTGAAGGACTGATTTTCTTTCCATCCAGATAATAGGTCAGTTTCACGGAAACCGGAAGTTCTTTTTCAGTCGTTCCCTGATAATAAATATCTGCGCCGTTTGTATCCCACGTCAGATTATCGCCCGACTCCGAAAAGGTTTCTTCTCCTTTAATATTTTTAATACCGTCAAGTTCGCTGACATCTTTTAAACTTTCTGTCGTTCCCGCATTTTTCAGCCAATCCGAAACGGTTATAAGTTTTACCGCTCCGTTTGCATCTGCATTGACATAAACCGTTTCTTCTTTAAACAGGCCTTCGTCTGCCTGTTCTCCGCTTTTTGTACTTTCTGTTTTCACAGTTTCCGTCTGCTCTGCCGCATATACTGCTGCCGGAGCGATCTGTCCGAATCCGGTAAGCGCCGCCGCTCCGAAAGCCAGTGAAGCCGCTACTACATGTTTCATTCTTCTGTTTTTATTCATAACTGCCAACATCCTTTCCCGACATTCATAGTTTTACTTTTTGTTTCCATTACTTTTTATTGCGCCGTTTTCTTCGCCTTTTCTCCGAGAAATCCAATCGATGTCTTACAGATAATTTTATCAAATATCATAAACATCGCCGGAAGTACAAGTATAACTACGATCATACTGATGATCGCTCCCCTTGCCAACAATGTACATATAGAACCGATCATGTCTACTTTAGAGTAGCACGCCACTCCGAACGTCGCCGCAAAGAAACTTAAACCGCTGCTGATAATTGACGGCATGCTTGTTTTATGAGCGATCGCGATCGCTTCTTTTTTCGACCTTCCGCGTCCGCGTTCTTTCTGATAACGGCTCGTCATCAAGATCGCATAGTCAACAGTCGCTCCAAGCTGAATCGTTCCGATCACAATACTTGCCACAAACGGAAGTTCCGTTCCCATATAATATGGAAACGCCATGTTGACCGCTATTGCAAACTCGATAACCGATACAAGAATAACCGGAAGGGAAATTGACTTAAATACGATCATAATGATCAGAAAGATCGCCGCCATCGAAAGAACATTGACCATTGTAAGGTCTACATCCGTTACATCCTGAAGGTCTTTCATCAAAGGCGCTTCCCCGATCACCATAGCGTCATCGTCATATGATTTCACAATATCGTTGATCTGTGCGATCTGTGTATTTACCTGATCTGTTGCAGATGCATATTCCGAACAAATAAATGCCAGCTCATAGTGATCGCTTTTCAACATACTCTTAATATCGTCCGGGATCATCGAATCCGGCACGGACGGACCTATCAAAGAGTTCATGCTGATCGTCCATTTTACACCGTCAACTTCATCAACCTGATCGAGCATTTTCTGTTTCTGCACACCATCCATATTTTTATCCATGAGGATCATATGCATGTTTCCCATTTCAAAATCCTTTTCCAGTTTTTCATTCGCCACATTACTGTCAAGCGATCCCGGAAGAGACTGGGCGATATTATAATAGATCTTCGTATGGTTGTTTCCGTAAATTGCAGGGAACAAAAGGACAAGGAACAAAACGATCCAGACAGCATAATGTTTCGTAATAAACTCTGACGGTTTATTCATATTAGAAAACAGTGGTCTATGCGTTGTTTTTTCTATCCATTTGTCAAATACAAGAACAAGTGAAGGAAGCAGCGTCACACAACAGAGCACTCCCATAACAACACCTTTTGCCATTACGATTCCGAGATCTCTTCCAAGTGTAAACGTCATGGCGCACAACGCCGCGAAGCCTGCGATCGTTGTCACCGAACTTCCGACAACCGACTTAAACGTATTCGCGATCGCATGCCCCATCGCCCGTTCTTTTTCTCCCGGAAACCGTTTCTTATTTTCCTCATAACTATTCAAAAGGAAAATGGAATAATCCATCGTTACGCCTAACTGTAAAATCGCAGTCAGCGCTTTCGTAATATAGGACGTTTCTCCCAAAAAGATATTGCTTCCGAGATTATATACAATCGCCGCTCCGATACTTATCAAAAACAAGATCGGTACAAGAAACGACGTGGACGTCAGTTCCAATATCAAAAGACAGCAGAGTACTGCGATCACCACATAAATCGGGAGCTCATGCAGGCAAAGATTTTTAATATCTGTAACAACACCTGTCATTCCGCTTATAAAGCATTGCTTATCTGCAATCTGCCTCATCTGTGTCACCGCATCCATTGCCTCGTCCGAAGATGTCGTATTATCAAAAAGAGCCAACATCATCGTTGCTTCTCCTTTGAAAAAGGCTTCCCTTATATCCTTCGGCAGCATCTCGACGGGAAGACTGATATCTGCGGCATCATCGTACCATAACACATCTTTTACATGCGGTACTTCGCTGAACTTTTCTTCCAGCTTCTGTACATCCTTTAGTTCCATATCTTCTACTACGACCATGGAAAACGCTCCCATGCCATATTCATCTACCAAAATATCCTGCCCCTTCACGGTTTCAAGATGTTCAGGCAGATAGCTGAGCAGATCATAGTTGACCCTCGTATTCACGATTCCGAAAAAAGACGGAATCATAAGCAGCGCGCTGACAATCAAGATCAACACCCGATGCTTTGCAATCCACTTGCCTGCTTTGACCACTGAAATCATCTCCTTATTTTTTGTATAATACACAATATATTCCAAAAATGACTAATAGTCAATATTTTTCAGCGATAAAAATGAATTTTAGTCATTTTATTGACTTTCTCAATAAAACAATTCATAATATAGGAAAAATAACAAAAGATTAAGCATCAAAAATAAGAGGGGATCTATTATGAGCAAAGTTGATGATAATAAAAAGCAGAAAGAGAGCACACTTCTCGAAACTGCCTTTCATCTTTTCACAGGAAAAGGATTTGCCAAAACAACAATTTCTGATATTGTCCAACAGGCCGGCCTTGCAAAAGGAACTTTTTACCTGTATTTCAAGGATAAATACGATCTGCGTGACAAACTCATCGTATATAAGGCAAATCAACTTTTTGACGATGCACACCGCGCTCTTGAAAAAGCAAATGTGAGCAGTTTTGAGGATGAACTGCTCTTTACTACGGACTACATTATCGAACGATTTCAAAAAAACCACTTCTTCATGGAGTTTATTGCCAAAAACTTATCATGGGGGATATTTAAAAGTGTCTTTACAAACGGAGATCCTTCTTTCTCCAGCCAATTCTACGATCACTACATGACCGCTTTGAAAAAATACAATGTAAACTGCCCTGCTCCGGAACTGCTTCTATTCACGATGATAGAACTGATCGGCTCTACAAGTTATAACTGTATCCATAACAGCCAGCCTGTCAGTATGGAAGAATATCTGCCGTATCTGCACAGATCACTGCATCACATATTACTTGCATTTACAGAATAATTACCGCAACATATATCACAGACATTTACAGAATAATTACCACAACATATATCGCCGACAGTCACAGAATAGTTATCACCGCAGATATCACTGGCATCCACAGAATAGTTATCGCGGAGATATCGTCAGCGCTCACATTCACGGATGATCGCAGTATAAGAAGAACCCCGCTCCGCCTTTCGGCAAAGCAGGGTTCTTCCCATTCTTACACTTTTGAGATTCACTCACAAAATGCGTTTAACAATACACTTAATAATATGCTTTACAAATATTCAATTTTACCGCAGACATATCTTAAAATCTTCCGCAAGTCTTTTATATCTACTGTTCCGTCTTTTTCCACATCTGCCGCAAGCTTCTGTGTTCCGTTCAATTCCGCCTTCTTACAGATGCTCCGCAATGTCATACGGACGTCTCCGATACTAACTTTTCTGTCGGCATCCACATCTCCTCTAATATACTCAGGAGTATACGCCTCAAAATTAAATTCGTTTTCTTTCGCATACTTCTCTGCAGCTGAACCGGCTACTCCCCGGATCGTAAAGCCTTCTAACTTATAAGCCTGTCCTCCCTTTCCCGACGTCAAATATCCAAGAGCTTTCTCTCCGATTTTTGTTACAGAAGCAGGGACAGTCACTTTGTTTAATTTTTCACATCCGACAAATGCATAATCGCCGATATTCGTTACACTATCAGGAATTTCAATTCCTGTCAGATTTATCTGATCAAGGAACGCATATCCTGCGATTCCTTTCGTACCGGCTTTCAGATTGACAGTACCGCCTTCTGCGATTGTTCCTTTATATTTGTAGTAAACTTTTCCGGCATACACATCACCGTCAGCCTGTGCGTCATACCATGCAGTGTCCCCACCTTCATTATATATATCCCACTTCTCAAATGCATAGCCTCCGATTGCTTCTACCGAATCAGGAATTTCAATATCACTTAACTCTACACATCCGGCAAACGCTTTGTATTCAAGTTCCGTTACTGTATCAGGAATCGAAACCGTCGTAAGTTTTTGGTTACAAGCAAACGCACTGTCTCCGATTTTTGCAATTCCGTCTCCCCATGTAATTTCCGTCAGGTTACACCATGAAAATGCACTTTTCGCTACATATGCCAGTTTATTTCCAATCGTCACATGTTCAAGAGAAGTGCAATATGTAAATGCTCCCTCTCCGATACTTTCCACAGAATCAGGAATTTCAATCTGTTTCAGACTGCTGCAGCCTTCAAAGGCGTTGTTATCAATTACCTCAAGCTTCTTCCCTAGCGTTAACTTGCTCAAAGACCGACAATAATAAAACGCTCCCTTCTCTATTTGTGTAACACTGTCGGGAATATGTATTTCTTCTAACTTTTGACAGTGTTCAAATGTTTCTTCTTTGATTTTTTTCAGTTGACTGCCTTGTGCGAAAGTTACTTTCTTCAAATTCGTACATGATGCAAACGCTCCGTACTGCAGATTCGTAACTTGTGCCGGAATCGTAACTCCTACTACCGTCTCATTCTCTGTAAATGATTCAGCTCCAAGAGTTTTTACGACTTTATTGTCAATCTTATCCGGTATTGTTACATTACTTTCCGTTCCTGTATATTTCAAAATCTCTACTGTATTATCAGCTAAATTTGTGTATACGAATCCGTTTTTTGTTTTAGCTGATTCGATTTCCCATTGCATATCTTTCTCTAATGCTGCAACAGCAAAGTGATACGTTTTTCCCTGTTCCAGCGAAAGAACAACACGGCTTCCGTCTGCTTCTTCAGGATAATATTTTTTTATCTCATTCCATGCGTCATCATATACTAAAACTCCGCCTTTTCCGTTAAAAGAAACAGAATAATCTCCGGATTTACTTGGTACAAAATCATATGTGTCTGATCCGCCTTTTACAGCAGTATATTTTGTTCCTGTCACCGCAGTTTTTGTTTTTGTTTTTTCAATCGTCCATGTAACTGTTGCTGCATCCATCTCGTACAAATGTATCCAATATACAGATCCGGCTCTCATAACTACTGAATAGTCAACTTTGCCTTCTAAAGTTCCGATACCGTTTATCTCGAATATCCTCTCTTTAACTTCCAGTTTCACATTTTCATTAGAGCGGAAATGATAACTTGCCGTTTCTTCCGGTATAAACTCATAAAAACCGCCTTTTCTCATATCATGAGTATACGTCTCGCCTACTTTGACCTGTACTTTTCCACCAGAACCACCCGGATCAATCGGAGTATATTCAGACTGTTTAATACACCAATATCTTCCATACGGCGCTAAATAATACGCATTCCCGGCAAGCATTTCTTCGGAATAAATCTGATTCCACTCTTCGTCATAAAAACCGCCTTCTACACTATAATATCCTGTCGTTTTCGGAACGAACTTATAGTAAACGCCATCTGTCTCATTAATATACACTTTGTCACACTCTACTTCTTTTTCGATTCCTTTCAGAATTCCCCATTTTCCTGAAGCGTTTTCCCAACTGTATCTTCCGAGTGTAATCTCATAAACATTCTCTTTTTTTAATTTATAAAAAGACGATGAAGATAAAATTTCATTTCCTGTCTGTGTGTCTCTTATCTTAACTGACATCCCCTTTACAGAACGCACATAATAAACCCCGGATTCATCCACTGTCAATCTATAGTACGCCTCAGGCTTCTCCTCATTTAACTCTATATCAAATTCTCCGGGGGTAATATCTTTGACTTTTCCGGCTTTCCATTTTATAATTTTTTGAGATTCTGATGAATAATCTGATAATTCCAAATAATATGTTCCTGCTTTACGAAGTTCAACTCGTGAATTGATAATCTCCACATCTTGTGTTCCGTCTTCGGTTTCTTCCGTAATGCTCGCATACGTACTCCAATAATTATCACCTGTTGCCGTAATATAATATTGCCCGTCTTCTTCAACATTCAACTGATAACGAACAGATGTCTGATCTTCCTGCAGCATAATCGAACCGGATTCTTCCGTGCCGTCTTTCTTGAGAGTAATACTTCCTATCACATCTTCTTGTGACGTTGTATTCAGCATTGCATCTGTGCTTTCTGCGCTCATCCCCGGCAATTTCTGTATATCTCCGGCCGCACCTTCTTCAACTTCCTCTCCCGTAGTTACGTCTTGCTGTGCATCATTTACAGTTTCATCCTGCATCTGCACATCACTCACTGTCTCCTCTTGCTTTGCACCACTTACCGCTTCATCCTGCGTCTGTTCTGCCTCTGCATTTACAGAAACCGGAACTGCTAACACCATCGACAGGCACATCAGAAAAGCTGTAAGTCCTGCGATCACTTTTCTCTCAAATTTTGTGATCATACGCGTCTCTCCTTTCATTTATTTTCTATAATAGGTGTTTGCGAAACGCCACAAGCCGCATAAATACGGCATTTTAACTTTTATAAAACAAAACATCTCCTCAACGGATTGTGGTAAAATAGAGTTGCCTAGAAACTATAAACCAACCACCCGAAAGGAGATGTACCTATATGATACCATATAAGCAGCTCACTTTGGCAGAAGTTTTTGAAGATTGCCAAAATAAATTCGATAATGACAAATATCAGTTTCTTTCTCTACTTGACCAAACCATTAATCTTGATGAAATTGTTCCTGTTTCTTTTGTTACTCATTTTCACGCTTCTACAGGAAGACCTCGTAAGCATCCACTTTATCCTATGATTAAGGCTCTCCTTATTCAGCGCATTTTCTCAATCCCGACAGATACTCTTCTGATTATATTTTTAAAATATTCTCAGGAACTACGGGATTTCTGTGGCTTCCGTGTTGTTCCTGATGCCTCAAAATTTACCCGCTTTAAACAGGACTTTCTTATGGACTTACAATCGATGTTCGATCACTTAGTTGATATCACTGAACCGATCTGCCAACGTATTGATTCTAACCTTGCTTCCATGAGTATGATGATCAAACATCATATTGCTCCGATTCTAAGAGAGTTTGTGCACATTTCTCTTTTGATCTTGACGTCAGTTTAAATAATCTGATGATTTTTTTCAATTCATTCATACTTTTTTGTTTATCTGTTTCAAAATTAACTACTTTCGCGTTCCGTTTTATGCAATTTCGTTTCAGATGTAAAAAATCTGTCCTGTATTTTGTGCAAAATGTATAAAGCATAAAAACTTCTCCATATCTGATCTTTCAGAAAGGAAAAGTTTTCACTCTGTCTTTTTACTACTCTGTTATTTTTAATCACTCTCTTTTTCGGAAAATCTCCACAGAAGATTCTTGCCTGACTTTTCATATCTGCTGTTTAAAGCAATATTTTCTTCGTACCGTCTGCTAAATTCCATTCCATATAAAATATCAAGAAGATATTTCCCCGATGCAAAAAACGTGGAACTCCAAAATTCTTCCACTTTTTCAGAACCTGCCGCGTATAAAAACTCTGTTGCATATTGACCTACCACGCCTTTCCTGTTTCCGGAGATTACGATAATTTTCGTTCCTCCCCTGTGCAGCATTTTTTCAATCTCCGCCAGCTGCTCGTTTTTGCCCGTATGACTGATAATAATTGCCACATGTCCGTCTGCGGGCATGGCCGCATGCAGCCCTTGTATATTAATTTCCGAGTGAACACTCGACAATTTCCCGGCATGAAAAAACAAGGCGCATCCGTATTTCGCCAAATAAATATTCATATCATATACATAAAAATCAACACAAGACGCATCTGCGATCAACTTTCCGATCCGCACTAACTGAGTATAAGAGAGTTCTTTATTCGTCTCCTCCACCGCCTGTCTTTGTATCTTTTCCGCTTTCCGAACCATAGTAACCACATTTTCCCGCTCCGACATCGTAACTGCGGAAACGTCTTCCATTCCCCCGGTTCTCAACTCCCGGACAAACTGCATTTTAAATTCAGGAAAACCTTTTACCCCTATCTTTTGACAAAATCGAGTTACGGAAGCGGCGCTTGTAAAAGTCGCATGCCCTAATTCTCTTGAAGACATTTCTTCTATTTTTTCCGGATTTTCCAAAATATATCTGCATATATCCCGCTCTCGTTCCGTCATATTCATCTGTTCTTTTATAATTTGAATAATAGACATACAACACCTCTTTCTTGTTTTTTCCAGTATAACACGCACCATCTGTCTACTGCAATAAATGTAGATTTTAAACATGTATGATCTAAATTCCTTATCTTTTAAAGCATTTGACAAAGTATGAAAATGCCACTAAACTAATGATGATAATTGTAATAATATGAGGTATAAATGCTATGAAATATAAAAATATTGTTTTTGATTTCGGAAATGTAATAGGTAAATTTAACGGACGTGATCTTGTAAAACATTTTTCTTCCTGCGAAGAAGATCAGGAACTTCTCTTTACCGCAATTTTTTCAAGATGGGATGATATTGACAATGGTTCGGTAGACTATGAACAAAACATAGACAATATTGCAGCTTCACTCCCCGACCGGTTAGAATCTGCCGTACGGACACTTTTTCGCGAGTGGCCGCGTCACCTGACGCCGATCAACGATACGCTGCGCTTTATAGATGAGTTAAAAGAGCGTAACATTCCGTTGTATCTATTATCAAATGCACCGACCTATTTTGCCGAATATGCCGTCAACTATGATTTTCTGAAGGAGTTCAGCGGAATTGTATTTTCCGCTCCTCTTAAAATGGCAAAACCCGATCCTGCAATCTACCGTTACTTGTTTGAAACGTTTTCCCTTGATCCGAAAGAATGTTTCTTTATCGACGATCTGGAAAAAAATATCAATGCCGCGCGTTCTCTTGGTATGGACGGAATTGTTTTCAACGGCAATATCGACGATGTGAAAAAAGCGATTGGTTTCTGATCTCAAGAAACCAGTCGCTTTTTAGCTGTACCTTCTTCTGTTCTGTTTTTTTGTTTCGTTTTCTTTTCGGATTTTACGTTTTTCAGATTTCAGACACTTTTCGTTTTTGCTTTTTTCTTCTTTTTCGAGCCCGGTCGAAACAGTTTTGTCATCACTGTAATGACAGCTCCTGCTGCGATAAAGAAATCCGCGAAATTATATGTGATCCCTTCCAAATGTTTATCTTCCAAGCGAAATCCCACATAATCTACAACGTGTCCGCGAACGAGCCGATCGAACATATTACTGATCGAGCCTGCCGCCATCAATGAAAGTCCTGCCTTTTTCCAAAACCTCTTCTTCTTTGTCACAACCGTAAAGGCATGCCATCCGAGCACAGCTCCCGACGCCGCTCCCGCCAAAATACGGGCAGTCTCAGGTTCATCTTCCAGAAGGCTCATACAGACTCCTTCGTTTTGAACGTGCCGTAAAACAACCTTGTCTGTAATCGCACGTTCTTCTCCTTTTGCAAGTTTATTCTCGGCATAGCATTTTGCCGCCTGATCTGCGGCAGCCAAAGCTGCCGTGATCGGAAACCATCTAATCTTCATTGAGTTTCTCCACTGTCTTATCTGCCGCATCTTCTGCTTTCTCCGCTGATCTATGCGCCGCTTCTTCTGCTTTATCCGCTGATTTATGCGCTGTTTCCTCAGCTTTATCCGCCGCTTTATGAACTGCTTCCGTCGTTTTTTCCGCTGCTTTATGAACAGCCTGGGTCGTCTTATCTGCCGCTTTTTCAAGCACTTCTTCTGTCTTATACGCTGCTTTCTGCGCAGCTTCTCCTATCTTTTTTGCCGTTTCTTCTGCTTTATCAGCCATCGCTTCGGCAACATCCGCTGCTTTTTCCTTTACTTTCTCCGCATACTCCTCCGTCGCCTCTTCCATATCCCGGGCCTCCATCTTCTCTCCGCAGTACGGGCAGTATGCCATATCTTCCGAAACCATTCTGCCGCATTTAACACAAGCTGCAGAACCTTTCAAAACCGCGATCTTGCGTTCGTACTTTTCAATTTCCTTTTCCCGTTCTTTTATCGAATCACAAATCTGCGCAGTGCTATCGTCAAGTTCTTCGCCTGATTTATAACGCTCATACACCGCTTTGCCCAACTCCATCATATCAACGGCGTTTTCACGAGCAAGATCTCTGATCTGACTTTTAACTCTCTGGATCTCTATCATCTCTCCTGCTTTATTCGTCACCATTTCGGCAGTCTCTCCGAACCGTTTTCCGAAATTTTCAAAAAAATCTTTCATGTGTATCAATCTCCTTTCGTCTTTTATCCAAACGGACGTCCGAAGTACAAAAAACATCGGTCGTATCTGATATTTAAGTTATCATTATTATACCCTTTTCTGAAACAACTTCAACATTTCTCATTGGAATTTATACTTTTTTCACTTCTGATTCTTCGGAAGCGTTCTTTAGATCAAACACTCTTTTTTCATTTTTTCAAGAATGAGGTTCTGATTTTCCGCATATGATATAAAAATCAAATCGGAGAATTTATTTTATGCTTGACCGCGAAACATGCCGTGAACATATTTTATCCGAAGATTACCGCGACTTTATCGGAAACCATGTCCGAACTCCCTTTTTCAACAGTCTCATGAACGTGCATCGCTGTGAACAGGAAGCGGGATTTTCTTACAAATGCTTCTATCTTCCAAAGGAGATTTCCGACCCGATCACTCTGCCGAAATATTCATATGCTTCGATTCCGAACTGCTATTCGCCTCTTAATATGCAGACACTCAACGAAGCCGGAATCCTCCCTGTTCAAAACTACCCTACGCTTCAGCTTAAAGGACGCAATATTTTGATCGGATTTCTTGACAGCGGAATCGACTATACAAATCCGGTTTTTCAAAACTTAGATAATACAACCCGCATCCGCGCTATTTGGGATCAAACTGTGCAGACCGGAACAATGCCGGAACATTTTTCTTACGGAAGCGAATTTACGGAAGAACAGATCAACGAAGCTCTTAGATCGGATTCTCCGTTTGATCTTGTTCCATCCACTGATGAAACAGGGCACGGAACTTACGCCGCTGCCCTTGCATGCGGAAGCGCCGTTCCTGAAGAAGAATTTCTCGGCGCCGCACCTGAAGCCTCTATCGCCGTTGTGAAACTAAAACAGGCAAAGCAATATCTCCGAGACTATTATTTCATTCCTTCTGATGCCGAATGCTACCAGGAAACAGATCTTATGCTCGGAATCCGCTATTTAAACCTTCTTGCAGATTCCCTGAATCTTCCTCTTGTCATCTGTTTTACAGTCGGTTCTAATATGGGCGGACATATCGGGACGCTTCCGCTCCCGAATCTAATTGAAAATTATGGTTCGCTTGCCAATCATATCGCCGTCATCGGAACCGGAAATGAGGCGGATCAGCGTCATCACTATGCCAATACTTTAACGAACGGATCAAAAAACAAAACGGTAGAAATCCGCGTCGGAGAAAATGTTTCGGGATTTTCCATGGAATTATGGACAGATATTCCGAATACATCGTCCATATCCATTATATCCCCTTCCGGGGAAGACACCTCGCGAATCCCTTTTCATGCGGGATCAAGCGCAGAGCTTGATTTTCTCTTTGAGCGTACAAAGGTATCGGTCGATTACCGTATCCTCGTAGAAAAAACCACTTCCGAACTTGTATTTTTCCGTTTTAACAGCCCGGCGGCAGGCATTTGGAAAATCGTCATTGAACCGATCACCGTCACCGACGGTCAGTTTCACATGTGGCTTCCTGTCACGGAATTTATTGACGGAGAAGTGTATTTTCTTGAATCTGACCCCTATTATACTTTAACCAATCCCGCAAATACTCAAAGTCCCGTTGTCGTTTCCTATTATAACGGAACGACAAACGCCGTATCTCAAACATCAGGCAGAGGATATACACGATCCGGTCAGATCAAGCCGGACTTAACTGCTCCCGGGATTAATATACGCGGTCCTGTTTCCAACGGACGATTTGAAACACATTCCGGCTCCTGCGCAGCCTGTGCCGTCACTGCCGGCGCTGTGGCGTTGATGTTGGAATGGCTTCTCTATATTCAAAAAGCTCCGGGTATAGATTCCTTCCAAATCAGAAGTCTTCTCATACTCGGAGCTCTGCGTCCCGATACGATGGAGTATCCTAATCGTATATGGGGATACGGGCAGTTAAATCTTTACCATACATTTGAAGTGATGCGAAAATTATAACGATTTAAATTTAGCGATAGCGAACCTTTACATCGCCCTCCTCATTTATGACGGAGATCTTCTTTCCTGCATTTTTCTCTGATGCCGATATGCGGTAAGATACTTCTCCGTCTTCCTCTCTATACTGATCATGGGGAGTGTCTTTGGGCAGAGAAAGATCTCCGTATTCAATCTGCAGATCAACTTCATACTTTTCCAGTTCTTCGGGAAGAATAAGATCTACGTCTCCGCACTCGGCCTGGCAGGTCAAATTTTCCAGTTTTTGCGCATCCCAGCGAAGATCCCCGTATTCTAATGTCACATCTGCAAAAGAACAGGAAATTTCACTCGATAATACGTCTCCATCCAGCGCTTCCACTTTCATCTTTTCAAACAAAACCCGGTCTAATTCCACTTCTCCGCATTCCGACTGTACCGTAAACACCTTACCGGAAACATCGGAAATCGTGCTGTCGCCATACTCCGATTGTAATACAAACGTTTCCGCTTTCAGTCCATCTACAGATACATCTCCGTCATTTAAAATCAGTTCCATCGACGTTGTTTCCGACTGCTCTGTTTTTACATCTCCGCATTCTGACTGCACTGTAAACGTCTTACCGGAAACATTGGAAAGTGTACTGTCGCCATAATCCGATTGCAGCGTAAATGTTTCCGCTTTCAGTTTGTCTGCGAATGCATCTCCGTCGTTCAAAGTCAGTTTCATTGACGTTGTTTCCGACTGTTCTATTTTTACATTTCCGCTGTCCGCCTCGATCGACACTTTTTTTCCATTGACATTTGACCAGTTGACATTCCCATAATCATTGTATATATCTGCGGTTTCAAGAAGCGTTCCTTTCGGAATATAAACTGTAATGTAAGATTTTTCTCCTGATAGATTTTCTCCGAGGTTCAATCCGAACATACCTGTCATATATCCGTTGTGATCTTGCTGAGCAATAGAAAGTTTTCCATTTGTTAATTCACATTTAGGTTTACCGTAATTTCCGTCAAGTGTATATTCGACATAATATTTCTCATCTTTTGAAGCCATAACAACTACATCCGCTTCGCTTCCCACATAGAGACTCAGTTCTGAAAAAGGTTCGATCTCTTTCTTTTCCTGCCGATAAGGAGTTTTCTGCTCGTACGGTGAATGGATTCCGCCTTTTGTAAAAACAACTCCGGGCCAGCCGCCTAATGCGATTCCAACTCCCATAAAGACAACTCCTGTTCCGGCTGTCACTGCCGAAGCAATCAAAATCCGCTTAGTTATTTTTTTCATTTTTCTTTCCTCCCTTCATAATCTTTCCTAAAAGCTGAGCCACTTTATAAAGAAGCCATTTCAAGAAACAGAAAATTCCATATACAGACATAATTCCTACTGCGCCGCAGCAAAGACTGAATCCTAATGTCGCCAATCCATCCGGGAGACTTTGGATCAGCAGAGCCGCTCCTCCTATCACGCCGATCACCGCAGCTCCCGCCAGCGTAACCGCCGTAAGAAACAAGCCTGCAAACACACAGAAAACAGAAACAATCACGGCTGCGATCACACAGATCAAAGAAAGTGCGATCGGAAGTGCGATCGGCGCCGCGCAGATTCCGAGAATACCGATCCAGACTGCCTTAAAACTGTGTTTTACCGTTTTCGGCGGCTGCTCCATATTCTTTTCCGCCAGATTCATAATCAATTCTTTTGCCGCATCTTCCGGCGATCCAAGATCTTCGATCGCCTGCTGTTCATTCTCCTCTCCCGCCTCTGCAAAGTATTCCTCAAAGTAGTCTATCGCCTGATTGAAATCTTCTTTCGGCAGCCTTCTGAGACTGTATGACAATTTTTTCATATATTCACTTTTTGTCATGATAAATTCCCTCCCTTTACAATATCATCCACAACCGTCCGATAACGCTCCCATTCCTCTGTCAATTCTGCCAGATACTGTCTCCCGGCATCTGTGATCGTATAATACTTCCTGTTTCTTCCCTGAAACTGTCTATCATACGTTTCCACAAAATGATTTTCCTGAAGCCGCTTTAATATCGGGTACAACGCAGAATCTTTCATCGTAGCCGACGCTCTTTTAATGATCCTGCCGATCTGATAACCATACGCATCTTCTTCTGCAATCACAGAGAGGACAAGAAGATCGAGCATCGGTGCACTCAACGGTAATGTCATATTCTCACTCCTTTATATATGTTTTATTTATTTATATGTTTAATATATTTATATTATATAATATATAATATGAATGGTCAATATATATGTTTGAAAGTTTTTCTAAAGAAAATCAAAAGAAAAGCCGGAAGGCTCTGATCTATGACCAAATCTTCCGGTTTTACTCTCTCTTTTACGAATGATCCTCTTTCATCGCGATCGACTGCTGTCCCCGCAGTTTAATGACAGGACCTCCCGTACCTTCAATATACTCTCTTGTGATCGTCACTTCCCCGATGTTGTCATCTTTGGGGATTTCATACATAATATCCAACATAAACTCTTCGATGATCGCCCGAAGCGCTCTCGCCCCGGTATCTTTTTCCATTGCTTTTTCCGCAATCGTCTCAAGAGCGCCGTCATCAAACACCAGACTTACTTCATCAAGGGCAAGCAGCTTCTGATACTGTTTTAAGATCGCATTTCTCGGCTCTTTCAAGATCTTAACAAGCATATCTTTATCAAGACCTTTCAATGTAAATATGATCGGCATACGTCCGAGGAACTCCGGGATCATACCGAATTTTCTCAGATCTTCCACCGTCACTTTCGACAAAATGTCCTCGTCATGCTCATACTTATCTTTTAGTTCTGCATTAAATCCCATAGACGTTTTCTTTGTAAGACGCTCTTTTATAATATCTTCCAGATCCGGAAATGCGCCGGCACAAATAAACAAAATATTTTTCGTATTGACCGTTGTCAAAGGAACCATCGCGTTCTTGCTGTTCGCTCCGACAGGAACTTCCACTTCGCTTCCTTCCAAAAGTTTGAGCATTCCCTGCTGAACTGATTCCCCGCTTACATCTCTTTGATTCGACGTATGTTTTTTTGCGATCTTATCGATTTCATCGATAAAAATAATTCCCTGCTCCGCCCGTTCTACATCGTTGTCGGCAGCGGCAAGTAGTTTGGAAACAACGCTTTCTATATCATCTCCGATATATCCTGCTTCTGTCAGCGACGTAGCGTCTGTAATGGCGAGCGGCACGTCAAGAAGTTTTGCCAATGTTTTGACAAGATACGTCTTTCCGCTTCCCGTCGGTCCGATCATAAGCATATTCGACTTTTCAATCTCGATATCGTCCATTGTATCTGACGCAACCCGTTTATAATGATTATAAACGGCGACTGCCATCGCTTTCTTCGCTTTTTCCTGTCCGACTACATATTCGTCAAGTCTTGCTTTGATCTTATGAGGCGCCGGAATCTTCTTAATATCAAGTTGATGGAACTCTTTCGGCTTTTCTTTTTTCTTCTTGATCTTCTGCGCTTTAGGCTGCATATGATCCAAATCCGATAAATTAAGAAACTGTACCCCCGGCATGTTGACAAGCCGGCTCAGATCAACAGAGCCGTCTGTCATCGCATCAAAGCTTCTTTGCATACAATCCCGGCATACCGTAATATGATTCGGCATCTCGATCATCTTTCCCGCAACGCTTTCCGGTCTGTGACAGATGAGACAGATCTTCTCATATCCATCATCATCGTTGTCTTTTTCCGTTTCTTTTTCCTCTTCCTTCTTTACTGCCAAATGGTCTTTTTTCTCTTCTTTGTCCACCTCGTCTGCCCCTGTGGACTCTTTTTCTTCCTCATCTACTAAAATGAAATCCTGATCTGACATAATTCTCCTCGTCTTTCTCTGACTGTTTTCATCTATATGGACATTGTGTTTATCCACTTTCTTTTACAAGTATTTTTTTATTATAGTACACTTGACTTCATTGTACAAATGAAGTTTTTGTAAAAATCGAATCCGCTTTTTTCTATTCATTCATCATTTGAAGGAAATCTTCTTCCGAAATGATCGGAATACCAAGTTCCCGTGCTTTTTTGTTTTTTGCCGTTCCCGATCCGGTATCGTTGTTAATCAGATAATTTGTCTTTGACGTCACGCTCCCCGTCACTTTGCCGCCTCGTTTTTCAATCTCTTCTTTTACCTGTGCCCGATTTACAAAATGCTCTACGCTGCCTGTAATGACAAAATTAACTCCCGCAAACTTCTGATCTTCTTCTGACGTTTCTTTCGTAAGTTCTACTTCTTTGAGGAGACGATCAAAAACATCTACATGCGCCGTATCTTTAAAATATTCGACAAATGTACCTGCTATCACTCCTCCCACACCCGATATCGCGCTTAATTCTTCTTCCGTCGCCCGGATGACCCGTTTTGGATCTTCTCCCAGCGCACGACAGATCATTTTTGCGTTTGAGATTCCGATGTTCGGAATCCCAAGACTGTAGATCAGCCTCGGAAGCGTTGTCTTTCTTGCATTTTCTATCCTTTTTCGCAGATTTTCATAAGATTTTTCTCCAAATCCTTCCATCGTCTTTATTTCCGCTTCATATCTGTCAAGATGGAAGATATCCGTAAAATCTTTGACATACCCGTTAATGATGAATTTTTCCAAAGTCGCCTCGGACAGTCCTTCGATATTCATAGCGTCTCTGCTTGCAAACAAACTGAATGACTTCACATGCTTTGCCTGACATTTCGGATTCATACAATACAGCGTTTTCGTATTATTTTCCATAGATATTTTTGTCGGCTTTTTACAGACAGGACATTCTTTCGGAATCTCGCTTACTCCGCTGCGCGTCAGATTTTCCGCAATCTGGGGGATGATCATATTTGCCTTATACACCGTAACCGTATCTCCGATCCCCAGTTCCAGTTCCTCCATAATACTGATATTATGAACGCTTGCACGGCTTACTGTTGTTCCTTCTAATTCTACAGGATCAAAGATCGCAACAGGATTGATCAGTCCTGTTCTGGACGGACTCCATTCAATCTCACGGATCGTCGTCTTTCGCACTTCATCCTCCCACTTAAACGCAAAGGAATCTCGCGGAAACTTTGCCGTTGTTCCAAGTGACTGCCCATAAGAAATATCATCATATATAAGAACAAGTCCGTCCGACGGCACTTCGTTTTCCCGAATATGCTCTGCAAACCACGCAACTTCATCACCGACGGTATCCCGGGTAACGAGATGATGCTCTACAACATCGAATCCTTGTTCCTGCAGCCATTTCAGTTGATATGCTCTTGAATTTTCAAAATCCACATTGTCAGCTTTCACAAGCGTGAACGCATAAAACCTTACATTTCTCTTCGCCGTCACTTCATTGTTTAACTGGCGGACCGATCCGCTGCACAAGTTACGGGGATTCTTGTATTTTGCATCGGCATCTCCGATTTCTTCATTGATCTTTTCAAAATCTTTATAAGAAATAACAGCTTCTCCCCGAAGCACAAGCTCCCCTTTAAACGGAATAGATAACGGAACATTACGAAATACTTTTGCGTTGTTCGTCACAACTTCTCCGATCTCCCCGTTTCCCCTTGTAACCGCTTTTTTCAAAACTCCGTTTTCATAAGTCAGAACAATCGTCAGACCATCCATCTTCCATGAGATCACCGCCTGTTGATCTCCCAAAAATTCCCTCAATCGTTCTACATCTTTCGTCTTATCAAGGGACAACATCGGCGTTTCATGACGCTCTTTCGGAAGCTCGCTCAAAACTTCATATCCCACATTGACCGTCGGGCTTGAGGCAAGCGTTGTTTCCAGTTCTTTTTCTAAGGACAACAGTTCGTCATAAAGACGGTCATACTCGAAATTGCTCATGATCTCCGTGTTTTCCTGTTCGTAAGCACGGCGCGCTTTATTCAGAAGTTCGACAAGTTCGCGCATCCGTTTCGTTTTCTTCTTCTTTTCCATCTTCTTCTCCAACAATTAATTTCTTTACGGTATCTTGACCGGTCATTTCAACATCTCATACAATTCTTCCAGTTCTTCGTCCGTCAGTTTTCGGTATGCTCCTTCTTTCAGACTCCCGAGACGAATATTCATAATCCTTATACGGACAAGATCTTTCACCTCATATCCGAACGCCGCACACATCCTTCTGATCTGGCGGTTCAGCCCCTGAGTCAAGATGATCGAAAAAGTATATTTCCCGATCTTCTTTACTGTACATGGTCTTGTGACCGTGTCAAGGATCGGAACTCCTTCCGACATTTTTTTTATAAATTGTTCCGTGATCTCTTTATCAACCGTAACTTTATATTCTTTTTCATGGCGGTTTGCCGCACGCATCATCTGATTGATGATATCTCCGTTGTTCGTCATAAGCAGAAGTCCGCGCGAATCTTTGTCCAGTCTGCCCGCATAAGTAACACGCACAGGGTAGTTCAAAAAACGAACGATACTGTCGCGTTCTCTTTGATCTTCGGTACAGACGATCCCTTTCGGCTTATTCACAGCTAAAACGATCATCTCATCTTGCTTTGACACTGTTTTTTTTCCGACTTTGACAATCTGCCCCGCCGTAACGCGCATCCCCATCTGCGCCGTCACTCCGTCTACCGTCACTTTACCGCTTTCAATAAGGCGGTCCGCCTCCCTTCTGGAACAAACGCCCGCCTCGCTTAAGTATTTATTCAGTCTTACCGACTCTTTTGCCTGTAAAAATTCTTCTCTGATCCGATTACTCACCAGTAAACACTCCACTTATATTATTGTCTGTAAAAAATGTATTTCCGCTATACAAGATCAACGCATCTGTTATGCGGTATGTGTCCATAATATCCTGCATCGTTCCGCTGTAATATCTTGGATCAACAACAACGATCTCTCTGTAATGAGGAGTTAAGAACGGAATAAAGCAGTCTGCAAATGAATCTTTCACCACAAGCAGTCTCTTCTGGCTCGTAGACACTGTCTTTATATCGATAACTGATGTATTCCCGCCTAAAAATACTCCGTACTTATCTCTTGTCTTTAGTTTGGACGAATCATAAAGAGAAGTTGTCTTTTTCGTTTCATTGACATAATTTACGATTACATCGTCATCGCCGTTTGTCGGCGCGTAAATATCGATTTTTTCTTTTTCATCCAGACCGCATCCGCTTTTTGACGCAAGAACACCGTTAAAATCATCTGTCACAGTATAGGAAACATAATCATCAGATACGTCTCCTTTGATCCCGAACAGCGAAGCCGTATCTTTGAACATATAAAACGCTCCCTGAGTCGTCCAGTGATGATCCGTTTTATAGTACAGCTTTTCTGACTTATGTTTATTCATAATAGAAACAGTATCTACCCAGTTGACCGTATCGCCCAGATTACGCTCTACCATACCGAACATCTGACGCTGATCTTCCACTGTCGCAAATGCAGGAAGACGATTGCTCAAAATACATGCCGCATCCGGAACAAGCATTACCGTCGTCGGAATGTTTTCATATGTCTGTGCAAAATTTTTCACCGCATTGATATTCGCTTCAAGCTGCTCTTTATCCGGAACTGCGATATCTTCTAATAGTTGTCCGCTTTTTCCGATGAACACGCCGTTTTCTTTTTTTGTTCCCGAAATCTTATCTGCGTTTACTTTTATCTTCCTCCAAAAGTTCCGTCCGAAAAACTGATCGCTTACATACTTTTCCCATTGTTCCATGTAATCTCCGGAAATGATCGAAACTGCCGACGCTTTCGGTTTCGTCTCCAGCATCCTGTTTTCTTCTTCTGATTTTTCTTTGTTCGGAACGATCAGATTCACAAGTAAAATGAGAAAAAGACTTAATACAAAGATTTTTCCGATCATACTCTCAAGCTGACCTTTTCTTTTCCTGCTGTTCATAAGTATTCCCCTAAAATCTGAAATATAAAAATGGATTAAATGTATCTGTCACCAAAAATGCCACCGAAAGGAAGAAAATTCCAATATAGAGAACGGCTCCCACCGTCATTCTTACTGTTCGGTTGGCGGAAAAACGAACTGCGTTATTTAGCAGTTTTCTTCCGTAAGCTGTACTTCCCACCGCCGCAATGACAAACAAAAGCCAGTGAGTAAACAGAAGAAATGCGCCTTGCGCATCCGCTATTCCCGATCCTCCTCCGATCATCGCCCAAAGATACCGCAGAGCATACCCAAGACTCGGACTAAAGAAGAATACCCAGCCTACAAGGATGACTGCGCCTGCATAAATATGCTGGACCGGTTTCGGAAGCTGTTCGACGGAAGCACCCCACACATACTTTTCCATCACAAGGATCACGCCGTAATATACGCCCCATGCGACAAAGTTCCATGCCGCCCCGTGCCACATTCCGGTCAGTGTCCAGACAACCATCAGGTTAAATATATTTCTCGAAACCGAACATCGATTGCCGCCGAGAGGAATATATACATACTCTCTAAACCACGTTCCAAGAGAAATATGCCACCTTCTCCAAAATTCCGTTGCGCTTTTCGATACATACGGATGGTCAAAATTTTTCTTAAATTCAAATCCGAACATTTTTCCGAGGCCGATCGCCATATCCGAATATCCGCTGAAGTCAAAATATATCTGGAACGCATAAGAAAATACGCCGACCCATGCAGTTAAGACAGATAAACTTCCGGTTGACATCGCGGCGACTTCTTCAAACACCGCCCCCGTTGAATTTGCGATGATCACTTTTTTCGCCAGACCGATGATAAAATACATCGAACCTTGCCCCAGTTTACGAAGCGTGACTTTCCGCATTTTCAACTGTTCTTCAATATCCGCGTAACGGACGATCGGACCTGCGATCAACTGCGGGAACATACTGATATAAAGCGCAAAGTATAAAATATTCTTCTGCGGCTTCGCGTCTTTCCGATAGATATCGATCACATATGAGATCGCCTGAAACGTATAGAATGAGATTCCGATCGGCAGAGGGAGCACTCTGTAAGGAATGTCCGTCGTAAGAAAGGAATTAACTGTATCAAGCAAAAAGCCATAATATTTAAAAAATCCAAGTATGAGAATATTTGCCGTAAGAGCAAACACAAGACTTAGCTTTGCCTTTTTCGGATTGTCTGCATTTGCCTCGATATCCCGTCCGCAAAAATAGTTTAATACGATGGATAAGATCATGAGCACGACATAGACCGGCTCTCCCCATGCGTAAAAAAACAGACTCGCCAAAAGCAAGACGATATTTTTCGCCCCGTTCGGAACGAGATAATACACTGCCATTACGATTGGCAGAAACATAAACAAAAATGTGATACTGCTAAATAACATCCGCCTGTTCCCTCTCCCGATTTATAAACTGTTGTTAAATATTTCTAAATATTTTTCTGCTCCCGGCGCAGCGGCAAAAAATACATATTTACCGCGCACGCTTTTCTTTGCATCTTCCAATAACTGCACCGATTCCGGCGCATACCCCTCAAAATCATTCATCCTTGTTTTGATCCGTTCTTCGATCGCACTTGAAATTTCCGCGGTCTGCGTTTCACTTTTTGCTTTAATAAGAAGAACTTCTTCAGATGAAATACTAAATTCCGACGAATAATACATAACGCCGTCATAATCTGCCGCATTCAGTCCAAAGTTACGTTTTAATGCCGTCCCGTCCTGACGCTTCATATTTTCCTTATCAAGAGATGCTTCCACAGACTTCTCCACTTTCTCAAAAGGGCGATTGCTGCCGCTTGTATAGATCAAAAGAAGTGCAACGAATCCGACGATCAGAAGCAATGTCACATAGCGCATCACCCGGATAGTTATTTTCTTCCACTGACTCATAAGCCTGCCACCTCCGCCATTTTTTCAGCCCAGACCGGATAGAAAGACGCCTTAAAATGTATGCCGTCCTGCTCATAATATTCGTCAGACATAAGATCCGAACTGTCGATAAACGCTATCCGCTTTTTATCACATAACTCTTTTAGTTTCTCGTTGAAATTTTCTATTTCTGCAAAAACAGGCTTTTCTTTCACTGCCTTTTCCTGCACCGGAAAAATTGCGTTCACAAAAATATGCGCTCCCGGCACGCTCTTTTTCAGTTCATCCACAACTGCTCCGTATTGTTTGACAAACTCGTCCGCATCACCGTTTGTATGCTCGACATCATTCATTCCGAGAGACAAAAATATGATCCCGGGACTTAATTTTTTCACCTGTTTGATCTGCTCGTCCAACTCATCCAAATGTACTCCGATCTTTGCTACAACGCTGGATGTGTTCAAAATGTCATATTCTGTAAATCCTTCCGTAATAGAGTCTCCCACGATAACCGCGCCCGTAAACTTTTCTTTCAGACTCCGTTCCCCGGCGCCTTCTTCTCCGTCTTTTTTTTCAAGCAGTTCGATTTTTTTCTCAATCGCCGCAATATCTCCTTTTTCTTCTCCGTGAATATATTCCAGTCCTGCCGATGTGTCCGCTTTCTTATAAAAAAGTCCCCGCACGCCCTGCACGATCAGCACAATGACAAGCGCTGCCGCAAGAACACATACCGCAAGAACGATCTTCCTTTTTGTTTTCTGTTTTATTTTCTTCATTTATATTGTTTCCCCATTATAATACTCATTTTATTTTACAAATAAAAATAACCCAAGATAATAATACTTTTTTTAGATTAAAAAGTCAATGACGGCACATCCGTTTCGTGGTACAATCAGTATGACCCTGTCATATCAAAAACATGGCAGGTAAAATGAACAAATATACAATGATAAGGAGTCTTTCCATGATCGCATTTTCATTGACAAATATAAAAGATTTCATGTCGCACCTTCTGTTAAATGAAACATTTGATCATTTTTCATTTATCGAAGGAGAGATCACAACATTCAATACATTTCACATTGACGGCTTTATCAAAAAAGAGTTCTTTGACTCTAACTCCGTCCTTCCCGAATACTCTTATTGGAAAAATGTAAGAAACTTCTGCTTTTCCCTCATCAAAGGAAAACGGACTCCTCTTGCCTTCCAATTCGTATTCAGCCTTGCTCCGAAGAACATCGAAACGCTCCTCTTGCAAAACGATCTTTCCGTTCAGGCGGACGCTGTGCAGGGACTCTATCTGAACATCCGCTACAACGGAGAAACATTGACATGTATTACCGGAACTTCCTTCAAGACTTTTACGATGGATAAAACATTAGAACATGCATGGGATGAAATGACTGAAAATTTCTTTAAGAAAAAAGGGATTGATTTTGAATTACTAAATTGACAGAAATAAAAAACGGTTTTAATTTAGCAGCCTGTATAAAAAACTATACAGGCTGCCTTTATCATTATCATTTTATTTTGTGAGTAAAAGCATGATCTCGTTGCTTCTTTGTACAAACGCCGTCATTTCTTCCGGGCTTAAAGGCTTATGAGCAAGCATTGCAAGATCATAAAGCTGTTTACAGATGACAGTTACATTCTCGCTTTCTTTGTTCTCTGTCAGGAACTTCACAAGCGGATGGTTTGCGTTGAGTACAAGTGTCGCCTTGCTGCCGAACATAGCCGAATCCATTCCGCTCATACCGTACATCTTCATCATCTCTTCCATACGGCGGTTTTCTTCTGACAAAACAGCCATAGACGCCACTTTATCGTCTTTAAGCTTTTCCACTTTCACATCGAGCTTATCGTCATTTAGTTCTTTTCGGAAGATTTCCACGAGACTGTCTGCCATTTTTCCGAAAGATTCTTTCTCGTCTTCTGCAACTTCATCTTTCAAAGACTCATGTACATCGGCATCGATTCTTAAAAATCTGACGTCTTCATGTTTCTGTTCCAGATAAGTCACAAACGCAGAATCAATATTATGTGTCAGTACGATCGCGTCTTGTCCCTGTGCCTTGAACATATTGATGTATTGGCTCTGCTGAACTTCGTCTGTCACATAGTAAACCGACGTTTTCTCAGGCTCTTTATCCTGATCGTCCGTATCTGTCTGCACATCTGTTTCCGCTGCCGCCTCTTCGGCTGTCTCTTCTTCTGTTCCTGCAGCTTTACTTTCATTTATAATATCTTCTAATGTCAGATATTTGTGATCCAGGTTTTTGTAGATCATCGAATCTTTCATCTTCTCGCCGAATTTTTCATCTTTCAGACATCCGAATTTGATAAACGGACTGATGTCATCCCAGTATTTCTCATAATTCTCTCTGTCTGTCTTAAACATTCCCGTCAGCTTATCCGCCACTTTCTTAGAAATGTAATCGGCAACTTTATTGACGAATCCATCGTTTTGCAGGGCGCTTCTTGATACATTAAGCGGCAGATCCGGACAGTCGATCACACCTTTGAGAACCATAAGGAACTCCGGAATCACTTCCTTGATATTGTCCGCGATAAAAACTTGATTGTTGTACAGCTTGATCGTTCCTTCGATAGATTCATATTCCGTATTGATCTTCGGAAAATACAAAATTCCTTTTAAGTTAAACGGGTAATCCATATTCAAATGGATCCAGAACAAAGGCTCTTTATAATCCATGAACACTTTGCGGTAAAAATCAATGTATTCTTCCTTTGTGCACTCGCTCGGACTCTTGCTCCACAGCGGATGAGTATCGCTCAAAGAAACAGGGCGTTTCACGATCTTCGCTTTCTTTTTCGGTTCTCCTTCTTCGCCTTCTTTTACTTCTTCCGTAATATGCTCTACGACTTCGTCTGTGTCAAGCACATCCTCCTCATCGATCGTTTCATACTCCGGCTGCGCATTTGCTTTGGAAAGGAAGATTTCAACAGGCATAAAAGAACAATATTTTTCAATCACTTCTCTTGCGCGGTATTCATTTGCAAACGCAAGACTGTCTTCATTTAAAAACAGTGTGATCTCTGTTCCGACCGTCTCTTTATTTCCTTCCTGCATCTCATATTCCGTACCTCCCTGACTTGCCCAGTGTACGGCAGATGCGCCTTCTTTATAAGACAATGTGTCGATCTGAACTTCATCCGCCACCATAAACGCAGAATAAAATCCAAGTCCGAAATGACCGATCATATCGTCTTCTGTCGTTTTATCTTTATATTTTTCAAGAAACTGTGTCGCTCCCGAAAATGCGATCTGCGTAATGTACTCTTCTACCTCTTCGGCTGTCATACCAAGACCGTTATCGATAAATTTCATTGTCTTTTCTTCCGGATTGACAATTACTTCGATCTTTGCCTTATAATCTTCGGGAAGTTCATATTCTCCCATCATATCAAGCTTTTTCAGCTTCGTAACCGCATCGCAGCCATTTGATATAAGTTCCCTCACAAAAATATCATGATCCGAATACACCCATTTCTTTATAATCGGAAATATATTTTCGCTGTCGATCGATAATGTTCCTTTTTTCACTGCCATTGTAAACACTCCTTATCTTTTTTTGATTTTATGACTTACGCATCTCCCGGTATACTTTATATACATCGGCTTCATGCGATCTGTTTTTTATGTCTAACAGACATTCTAGTACGGCAATATTTAAAAGTCAATAGAAAATCAGCACTCTTTTGTGTTGAGTGCTAATAATTAATATTATTTTTAGAAAGTTGCGGAAAATATGTTATTTGTACTATAATATTTGATAAAAAAAGAAGGGGGAATATTTCTCATGGATCAGACATCTTCAGACAATCGAACGGATCAACCGTTTACAATCCGCAAGGCAGAAACTAACGAGGATCTTCAAGAGATCGCCGCTTTGGCAGATGTGATCTGGCATGAACATTTCACGCCGATCATCGGCAAAGAGCAGGTAGAATATATGCTGTCACGTTTTCAGTCTTATCCGGCTTTACAAGATCAGGTTCTTACCGGATACGAATACTACCGGCTTCTCGGCAACCGAAAACTGTGCGGATATATGGCGATCAGGCAGGATCAGGACGGAAGGATGTTTTTGAGCAAACTGTACATTGCCAAACAATACCGCGGCAGACATTTAGCCGCATTTTTGTTTGATTTTCTAAAAAATTTATGTCGGCAGCGAAATTGTTCCGCCATTTGGCTGACATGTAATAAGCACAACGATCACTCTCTGAACGTATACCGTCACTTTGGTTTTCAGACGATCGACGCTCAGAAAAATGATATCGGAAACGGCTTTTTCATGGATGATTACATTATGGAATATCGGCTGTAAATACTGTGACATAACAATCCCCTTAAACAGGTTTTCGTTTCCTTGCCTGCCTAAGGGGAATATGTCAGCATCTTTACTTTTCTTTTTTGCCTTTACAGCTTATACTGTCTCCGGTTCGTCATATGTTTCTCCGAACAATTCTACAGTCACCTTTTTCATTCTCTGCTCTTCAAGCGGACGATCGCTGTAATCTGTTGCGGTTTCTGCGATCTTATTTACAATATCCATTCCTTCCGTGATCTTTCCAAACGCCGCATAAGCGCCGTCCAGATGCGGTGATTTTTCATGCATGATAAAAAACTGGCTTCCCGCAGAATCAGGATGCATTGCACGAGCCATGGAAAGAACTCCCGGATCATGTGCAAGATCGTTTTGGAAACCGTTCTGTGCAAACTCGCCTTTGATCGCGTATCCCGGACCACCCATTCCGTTTCCGTTCGGACATCCGCCCTGGATCATAAATCCGCGGATCACACGGTGAAAGATCAGACCGTCGTAAAATCCTTTATTAATCAATGAAATAAAGTTATTTACCGTATTCGGCGCAATCTCGGGATAAAGCTCCGCTTTCATGATATCGCCGTTTTCCATCTCAAATGTAACGATTGGATTTGCCATAATTTTATTCCTCTTTTCTTTACTGTTTTCATCGCTTATAACAGTGCTATTGTATCTGATTTCTCATTTTTCGTCAACATGTACACTTTCCGCCGCTTTTTTTAGTCACTCATGACATTGTTCTGTTTCTGGCTTACGGTTATACTTATCTCATAAGAAAAATCCAGAAAAACAAGTTTATTTTTAGGAGGAACATAAAATGGCAAGTTTATCACTTAAAGGCGTTCAGAAAATTTATCCGAACGGATTCCATGCAGTAAAAGATTTCAACCTCGAAATCGCAGATAAAGAATTCATCATCTTCGTCGGTCCGTCCGGATGCGGTAAATCTACAACACTTCGTATGATCGCAGGTTTGGAAGATATTTCCGACGGAGTATTCAAAATCGACGGAAAAGTTATGAACGACGTAGAACCGAAAGACCGTGATATCGCAATGGTATTCCAGAACTACGCATTGTATCCGCACATGACAGTATATGATAATATGGCGTTTGGTCTGAAACTTCGTAAAGTACCGAAAGCAGAAATCGACAAAAAAGTCCGTGAAGCGGCAAGAATCCTTGACCTTGACAAACTGCTCGACCGGAAGCCGAAGGCTCTTTCGGGAGGACAAAGACAGCGTGTTGCCATGGGACGTGCCATTGTTCGTAATCCGAAAGTATTCCTTATGGACGAACCTCTTTCCAACCTTGACGCAAAACTGAGAGTCCAGATGCGTATCGAGATTTCAAAACTTCACGAAAACCTCGGCGCAACGATCATCTATGTAACACATGACCAGACAGAAGCCATGACTCTCGGAACGAGAATCGTCGTTATGAAAGACGGAGTCGTTCAGCAGGTCGATACACCGCAGAACCTTTACAATACACCGTGCAACCTGTTCGTTGCAGGATTTATCGGATCTCCTCAGATGAACTTTATGGATGCCGTATGCTCTGTAAAAGGTGATGATGTAACATTGACTGTAGGAAAACATGTATTAAAAGTTCCTGCTTCCAAGAAACAGGCTCTTATCAACGGAAACTATGACGGAAAAACAGTTGTTCTCGGCATCCGTCCTGAAGACGTACATGATTCTCAGGCATTTATCAGCAATTCACCGGACAGCATTATTGAATCTGAGATCAAAGTATACGAATTGCTCGGCGCTGAAGTATTCCTTTACTTTGACGTGGAAGGAACACAGATGACAGCTCGTGTAAATCCTCGTACGACACTGCGTACAGGCGATAAAGCCGTATTCGCGCTTGATATGGAAAAAATTCACGTATTTGACAAAGAAACCGAGTTGACGATTACAAACTAATGATTTAAAATCAAAACAGCAGTTACATAGTGTCAGAACGCCCGGTTTGATCAGGATCTCATTTCTGACAATACTGCTTATAATAAGAATTTAAAGGGGGCTGCACTTATTACAGGTGCGGCCTCTTTATTCAAAACGAGGTTAATCTATGGGAGAAAATACTGAACAGACTACAAACCGCAAAACAGAAACTACAGCACAGATGAATGAACTAAACAAAGCTCTGCTTGAATTAAAAAAAATTACCGGAATCTCGCTTGAGGTATCCGGTGCAGCGCCTGAACAGATCGAACCTGCGCTGACACAGATCCACTGTCTTTGCACAGCTTACAAAGAAAAATATAACCGCACTGATTTTCTGCAGGGACTGATGACCGGGAATATCCCGCACTATGAAATTTCCGATCGGGCATCGAGACTTCACATTGATCCGGAGGAAAAACGAATTCTTTTCCTTATAGAAGGAAAACACTTTGATGAAACTTCAGGCGCAATATTGAAAAATCTACTGTCCTGCCGTTCAAAAACTTATATCGTTCCCCTTACGGAAACGCTGCTTGCAGTCATACGTCCGCTTTGCCAAAACGAGACGTTTGAAGATATGAGACATATTGCGGAGACGATCGTTGATACGCTCAATACCGAGGCGCTTATCCGTGTCCGCCTCTCATACAGTTCTGTAATGAACACGCTTGCCGATATTCAAAAAGCTTTTCAGGAAACGAATCTTGCGTTGAAAGTCGGAAGGCTCTTTTATTCAGAACAAAATATTTTCCCGTATAACGAACTCGGGATCGGCAGACTGATCTATCGTCTTCCTGTTTCACTGTGCGAGAACTTTCTGTCTGAAATATTCGGTTCTCCTATACCGAAAACGCTTGACCCCGAACTTATGGCAACAGTCAACCGTTTCTTTTTAAACAACTTAAACATTGCCGAAACCGCCAGACAACTCCATATGCACAGAAACACTCTTATCTACCGTCTGGAACAGATTGAAAAACAGACAGGTCTGGATCTTCGTCTCTTTGACGACGCCATGACATTTAAGATCGCTATGATGGTCATAAATTACTTGAAAGGAAACAAATAACTATGAATGACGCATTATATGAACAACTCGTACCCCGCAAACAAAAAACTTCCGGCATTCTCATCAGCATACTTATCATCGTTCTTGCAGTCGCTGTTGCTGTTTTAGGAATGCCTCTGGTCGGTTTTCTGTCATTTCTTATCGCAGTTTTGATCCTGATGATCGCTTTTTATTTTATCTTTCCAAAGCTCAATGTGGAATATGAATATATGATCTTAAACCATGATCTTCAGATCGATGCCATTTACAACAAGTCCAAAAGAAAACATATGCTCAGTTTTGATATTCAGTCTGCCGAGATCATTGCTCCGAAAAAATCTCCGCGGCTGAACGCTTTCCATCCTGACAAAACATATGATTTCACTTCAGGAAATGAAAATGCCGACGTCTATGCCATTATGATTTCTCTCGATCAGAAAAACTCATGCGTATATATCGAACCTGACAGGAAAATGATCGAACATATGAGACAATGGATGGGGTCAAAGATGTTTTTAGATTAAACGTGACGTGCAATACGATCTGCAAAAAAATTCTTCTTTTTTAGCAGTCTGGCAGGATCGGTATCAATATCCGATCCTGCCAGACTGCTGTTTTTATTATATAGCATGCTATTATATTTATCTTGCCGGGAAAACTTTCATGATAGCGCCTGCCACATTTGAAATCGGCATTGTCTGAAGCCATACCCGTCCCGGTCCTGTAATTACCGTATTAAACAGACCTTCGCCTCCGAACATCATGTTTTTGATTCCGGGCACTGTGCGAATCTCCATATTGCATGTCGCCTCCATAGCGGCAAGGTAACCTGTATCGACTACGATCTGTTGTCCCGGCTGGAGTACATACTCTATGACAGATCCGTCAAATTCAAGAAACGCCAGACCATGTCCCGAAATTTTCTGCATGATAAATCCTTCTCCGCCGAACAGACCGGAACCTAATTTTTTCTGGAAAAAGATCGATAATTCAACGCTTTCCTGCGCCGCCAGAAAACCTGCTTTTTGCACAACTATCTCTTTTCCCGGAGCGATCTCCCAAGGTCTGATCTGTCCCGGAAAACTGGATGCAAACGCGATCATCCCCGGACCGCCTTCCGCTGTATAACGGTTCTGGAAAATCGCCTCTCCTGCGAACATTCTTCCGAGCGCTTTTCCGACCCCGCCGTTTGACGTCGTTTCCATCTTCATGTTCGGTGACATCCAGCTCATAGAGCCTTTTTCTGTAATCATCGCTTCTCCTGCGTCCATAAAGCAGACTACTACCGGAAGTTCTCCGCCTTTAATCTCATATTTCATCTTCTTTTCCTCCCTTTTCCCATTCTTTATGCCAGCATATTTTTCTTATTCTGTCTCTCTTTATACCGACTCTGTTTTCTATCCACAGATTATCATAAAATACCGGAAGAGTCACTACTCTCCCGGCATTATTTACATATCCGTTACATTTATAAATTTTCAGGATACCCCCCCCCGGGTTTTTCGGGCATTTCCTTTGATTTCGGTAAATACAAGTCTGCTTTAAAGAGATCTGCCTCTGTCGAAATCTTCAAAGAACCGTGCTGCAATTCGGCAAAGCTCTTTGCAATCGCCAGACCAAGTCCCGATCCTTCGGTGTTTCTTGCCGAATCTCCGCGGACAAACCGATCCGTAATCTCATCTGCGTTAAAGTTCAATTCTGCCGCAGAAACATTCTTCATTGTAATATGCACTCCGTCTTCCGTCTCTGTCATATCAATATAAACTCTCGTATGAGGCATTGCATACTTCGTGATATTCACGATAAGATTCTCAAAAATCCGATATGTTTTCTCACTGTCAAGCCACATGACAACTTTTTGTTCCGGAATCTTTGTTCTGAATTCCAAATTCGCCGCTTTGATTTTTTCAACATTTTCCAGCTCAACCTGCTTAAATAATCCTACGATATCAACTTTCATAAAATGCATAACGACACTTTTGCTTGCCGCCTTGCTGATCTCGAATAAATCTTCGATCAACACTTTCAAACGAAGAGACTTTCTTTCCAGAACGCTGATATATTCTTTTCTCTTTTCTTCGTCTTTCTCATTTTTCAACAGATCTGTATATGTGATGATCGCTGTCAGCGGCGTCCTAAGATCATGGGAGACGTTCGTGACGAGTTCTGTCTTCATCCGCTCGTTTTTCACTTCTTCATCTACTGCTTTTTTAAATCCTTTTTGAATCCGCTTTAATTCTTCCTGGATCGGATTGAACAGACCGACATCGCCTTCGATCGGAATATCCAAATGACCTTCTGCAAGCTGATTCGTTGACTTGAGCAAAAGAGCATATTTTTCAGAAAGATCCTGCGTATATTTTTTCAAAAACATAAACAGCATCACCGAATAAACGATCAACGCGACCGTACCGTACCACCAAAAAAGACATACGACAAACAGAATCGCAAAGTTGATCAGCACTACGCGAAGGATCGTCCGGTTCGTTTTATCCTGAAAATCAAGATGAAGCAAAGCGTCATACTGCCGGGCAAAAAAGTTTCTGATCTTTCTCCCGATACTTTTCACTTTCTTTTGTATCTTTCCTCCGCTTTCTTCTCCTTTATTCTTCATCTTTCTTAACATCTTTGCCGTCAGCGTCCTTTCCGTCCAATACGCTTTCTTCATGCGGAACATTGCCCGAAGCGATGTAACGCACCAGAAAAGTATCCCGAACATAAACATCCAAAGCAGGAAATTCGCCACAAGCAAAGCCGGCTCGAATCCTGCCGGAAGAGATCTTCCTTTCACCGTATGATAAACAACATAAGCCATTATATCAAAACCGCCGAAAGCGAAAAATAAAGCTCCCGCACCTGCCACTTCAAAGGATGCACGGAATACTTTCATCTCGCTTAAGTCGAGACATTTTACAAACGGCATAAGAATCGCCGCCGCGATCAGCAGCACGCTCAACATTTCAAGCGTATCTCTGAAAGCCGTTGTATAGCTGATATTGTAATACTCGAGATATTCTCCGTTTTCCGAAGCAATGATATTCCCATAAGCTTCCAGATTTTCTTCTGTTATCCCGTAAATGAACGTAACATCCGTAAGCGTTGTAATGCTTGATATCTGCCCGTAAGACTCGACGCTTTCAACCTCGTTAATATAGATCGATTCCATATTGTATGCCTCTTCTGCTCCGAATGCCGTTCCGCCGATCTGGATATCCTCCAAATCTCCGTTTTCGGAAAAAATATATTTCACACGGAAGGCATACTCTTTTCCGTCTTCATGCAGCTTCTCCTGTTCTTCTTCCGGCAGATCAGAAGCTATCACCTCATCTTTACTGTCGATCAGCTCATAATCTAAATATTTTTCTGCCAGATCAAACCTTTGCTGTCCGTAAAGAGAAAGTACTTCCGCCGGATCAGTGTCCCGTACATACCGATTATAAAGAAGATAATTGCCTTCCGCCAGCGTATTCGCCATATCCGCCGCCGTTTCTCCCGATCGGGAGCCCTCCTCCTGCACCGATTCTATCTGCCGTCTGATCGTTCCGTATTGCAGCATCATAACTGCGGAACTTGCCGCCAAAAGCAAGATCAGAATAAGAATTCCAAATTTACGGCTGTTTTTCGATTTTGTATCCAACGCCCCACACCACCTTCAAATATTTTGGATTTTTCGGGTCGATCTCGATCTTCTCCCGAATATTTCTTACATGCACCATAATCGTATCTGTATTGATCGCTTTTTCCTGCCAAACCCGCTCATAAATCTCTTCTGCCGAAAAAACTCTTCCCGGATTCTTGGCAAGCAATAAAAGGATCTTGTACTCGATCGGCGTCAGCTTCACAGGATTTCCGTCCATAGACACTTCTACCATATCTTCATTGATCTCAAGCCCGCCGATCACATGCGTATTTTCCTGAGGTGCTAATTTTTCAAGAAACTTCCGGTATCTTCGTAACTGGGAATTCACTCGCGCCATCAGTTCCATCGGAGTAAACGGTTTCGTCACATAATCATCCGCCCCGATATTAAGACCTGTGATCTTATCGACCTCCTCGGATTTGGCAGATAACATGATAACCGGAAAATCGTATTTCTCCCTTAGTTTCATCGTCATGCGTATCCCGTCCATACGCGGCATCATAATATCTATGATCGCCAGATGGATCTCCTCTTTTTCAAGTATTTCTAAACCTTCAATTCCATCTGCTGCCTGAAATACGACATACCCCTGACTTTGCAGATAGATCTGTACGCCTTCCCTGATTTCCTTATCATCCTCTACGATCAAAACATGATTGATTTCCATTGCTTATGCCCTCTCCTTTTCCGTCATTCCCCGTATTTTTTATCCTATCTCTTCTTTTTGCAAAAGAGAAATGTTTATATTGTCTGCGCAACATATATTTCTTCCGACGCTGCATCTGCATTGACCGGAAGATTCGGAATCGCCTTCTTCTGAACGATCCCATAATCTTTTACCGCAACGTCCACTGTTGTAAACGGAAGCGGAATTACATATTTATCCCATCTGCGAGTCAGCCTGATACATGAAGAATAAGAAAGGCTAATGCCTACAAATGCTTCTTCTGCATGTTCCGACAAGTAAAATGCCAGTTTTTTCGGCTCGTGCCGCGGACCGAGCGGTCCGTCTAACGCAACGGCGATCGAATGTGCCTTCTCATAAGAATCGCGGACGATGTTTTTTAACGCCCCGAACGCCTTATACCCGTCAGGAACGCGAAGCGCGTTTCCGCCGCATCGCTTTATCATATGTTCAATATAATTTCCCCGTGTATCGGCTGTAACAATCACATCTACAGGTGTTGTCTTATCCGCCAGACGCTCAAGCACGAGATTCATAAAAAAGCTGTCCTCATGCCAAAATCCGAATATCTGACTTTCACCGTATTCATTTTCTTCATGCCAGTTTATTTTTACTGTCTTTTCAAGCAATGTGAGATATTTTGTGAACAGCCATCGCAGCGCCTTCTCCGTGAGCTTCTCCGTTTTCATAAGAATATTCTCCTTTTCCGTCTTTTTGCCGATCCATTGCTTTTCCGCAGATACATTGATTGTAGAGCATCTCTTCATATAAGGCAAGTGTGTCGGAACGATAATTTTGTGCTTCTTTCAAAGCCGCTTTTTTCATTTTAAACCGGTTCTCCGGCTGTGCTGCTTCAATGACTTTCTCCGCCCACCTGCTTTCCTCTTCTTCTGTCAAAAATCCGTTTACTCCGTCTTTGACAATATCGTCCGATCCGACCGCGTGAACCGCAACTACCGGAGTTCCTGCTGCCATCGCTTCTGCCAGAACGATTCCCTGTGTCTCTGATTTTGATGCAAATAAAAACAGATCTGCCGCATGTACATAATGTTTTACATCTTCATTCTTCACGTTTCCTACAAAAGTCACAAGATTTCCGATCCCTAAAAGAGCGGCTTTCGTTTTTAATTCTCCCTTCTGACTTCCGTCTCCAAGTATCATCACATGAAAGTCATCCCCGGCTTCTTCTTTGATCTTCGCGATTCCCCGAAGGATAAATTCATAATTTTTCTCTTTCTCAAGTCTGGATACAGTGACAAATAAATGTTTTTTATCTCCCTTATACGTCTTCCTGATCTCTTTTGCCTTCTGCTCATCCATCGCAAAAAACGACTTTTCAAGTCCGGTCGGAAATACGGCGGATCTGCTTCTCATACCATATTCCCACAATATCTTCTGCATTCCTGCCGACGGAGCAAGTACGAGATCGCACTGATTTGCAAACCAGCTCATATAAGTTGGTATGATCTTTGTCCTGATCAGTCCGATCGCCTTCTTTTTTAATACAAAGCTCTTCTCATCAACTCGCAGTCCCGGTATATAGTGCAGATAATCTTCATATCTCGTATGATATGTATAGATAAGCGGCAGTCTGTATTTTCGTTTCAGATAGAGAGCGCACGGTCCTACGAACATCGGATGATGTACATGGATACAGTCAAATTCGTCTCTTTCAAATGCTTCCATGATCTCAGACGGATAAAAACTCGGATATACCATCCCATTATCCATCTTACGTTTCTGCGTTCCGTAGCGTACAACCTGCTCGGGAGCAGAAACATCGGCTGCCAGAACTGCCTCTCTTTCTTCTTGTGTTTCCCCGTACATCGGTGCAAACACCGTTACCTGATGCCCTAATTTTATCAATTCTTCTGCCTGACGCTCTACCGAGATCGGCACTCCTCCTACAAATGGTCTGTAATTGTTTGTCAACATTGCGATTCTCATGTCTTTTCCCCCTTGTCTGAATTCTCTCGCCTTATTTTTAATAACTTTTTCGGATAACAATTATTAAATAAACTCTCATTTTTCAAATGATATAAAAAATTATGTGAAAAATTATGCATAAATTTATGTAAAGAAATTGATCGCCGCATCTCCGAAGAAATATCCCGCGCCTACAAACGCCAGATTCCACAGGAAGATTCCGCATGCGGAGCTAACCGTATATTTTGTAAAATTCATTTTTACCATTCCTGCCGGAATAGAGATCAGCGTGCGCACCATCGGAAGAAGCTTGCTTACAAATACCCCTGTTCCTCCTTTTTCTCTTAAAAACGCCATTTTTTCTTCAATCACCGGCCGATGTTTCGGGAATTTCTTAAAATAAAATTCCATCACCTTCCCGCCGCCGAATCTTCCGAGAAGATACAGCGCCCAGCTTCCGGTAAGTCCCGCAAATACAGTCAGAACCATGACCATAGGAAAACTTATTTCACCTTTCGCCGCCCATATTCCCGCCAGCGGCATAATAACTCCTGCCGGAAATCCGGGGAGATTCAAATATTCTAAAAGCACGATCAAATAAATAAAAAATGCTCCGTATCGTAAAAAATAATCGGTAAGTTCAGATATGCTCATAAAAAAATCAGCCTCCTTTAACTATCTACAGGATATCCTGTAAATCTAAAGGGGGCTGACATAAGATTCAAAAGAAATTCTAAAGATTTTTTGAACAAGATTTTGATATTTATTTTTTCTTCGGCATAAGACTCGCTTTAATAACTGCTCCTTCTCCGTATTTTTTATTCAGTTCGTCCATCGCCTTTCTAAGCCGTTTATGTTTTTCGTCCGGCTCTGCTTCCGGTTTCATATCGAAGATCGTCAACTGCTCCGGTTCGTTTTCATCCGACAATTTTGACGTTCTGATTCCCAGCAGACGCACCGGTTCTCCGGTCCACACTTCCCGAAACAGATTGACTGCCGCCTTGCATATTATATCGCTTTCGTTTGACGGCTTTTCCAACTGCATCTGATGAGATAATGTACGAAAATCATAGTATTTAATTTCCGCACTTACCATTCCTGCCTTTTTCCCGGCTTTTTTCAGACGTCTTCCGACGCTTTGAGCCAATTCTTCAAACACCGGACAAACTTCCTCCATTGTCCGTGCATCTTCCCTAAGCGTTGTGGAATTCCCGATCCCTTTCGCTTCTTCCGGCTCAGACTGAACGGTCGACGTACCGATTCCGTTGGCAAACTCCCACAATATCCGTCCATGACTTTTCAAATGAAGTGAGATCAGATCGGGATCTGCCTGCGCCAATGCTCCGATTGTATTAATCTCCAGTTTTTTCAATACCTGCACACTGGATTTTCCTGCCATATACAGATCTTTGATCGGAAGCGGCCACATTTTCACTTCAATCTCTTCCGGAAATAATGTGTGTATCCGGTCCGGCTTTTCAAAATCTGACGCCATTTTCGCCAGTAATTTATTCGTTGAGATTCCGACATTTACCGTAAATCCAAACTTCTTTTTAATCCCTTCCTTAATCTCAAGCGCTCCGTCGATCGGAGAACTGTACCGCGCGGCGATCTTCGTAAAATCCATATAACACTCGTCTACGCTGACCTGCTCTATCTCTTTCGTGAATGTCTTTAAATATTCCATCATCTGTCTGCTCTTCTCGCGGTACATCCGATGATCAGGCGGATACATTACGAGATTCGGACACTTACGAAAGGCATTCGCAACAGGTTCTCCCGTGCGGATGCCATATTTTTTGGCAAAAGTGGATTTTGCGAGAACAACACCGTGCCGGGATGTCTGATCCCCGCCGATAATTGCCGGGATCTCCCGAATATCCACTTTCGCCCCGTTTTTTAATTGTTCTACAGCCGTCCAGCTCAAATAAGCTGAGTTTACATCAATATGAAAGATTATCGGTGTCACTTGCGCCATCCTTTCACACACCGGCTTCATGCAGACTCTTTTCTTCTCGCTTTTTTGCATATCTTACTTATGCTTCCTGTCTTTCCAAGCTGTTTACCCGCTTCACATCTGCTTTCAGTTTGCCGTCTTTCGCATCGATCAGTATCGTGTCTTCTCTTCCGACATTTCCGGCAAGAATCAACCGTGCAGCCAGTGTCTCTACGTTTTTCTGCAGATATCTCTTTAACGGTCTTGCTCCGTACATCGGATCATATCCGCCTTCTACGATACAGTCTTTCGCCGCTTCCGTCAGTTCGATCGTCAGTTCTTTTTCCTCCAGCCGTCTGTTTACATCTGCCACTAACAAGTCAATAATGGCACGAATATTTTCTTTCGTCAATGGTTTAAACATAATGATCTCGTCAAGACGGTTCAAAAATTCCGGTCTGAAGTGAGCTCTTAAATCATTCATCGCCATATCCTGCGCCTCTTTCGAGATCGAACCGTCTTCTTTTATACCGTCTAAAAGATAACCTGCTCCGATATTGGACGTCATGATCAGAATCGTATTTTTGAAATCAACGGTACGGCCCTGAGAATCTGTAATCCTTCCATCGTCAAGCACTTGCAAAAGCACGTTAAATACATCCGGATGCGCCTTCTCTACTTCGTCAAATAATACGACTGAATACGGTTTTCTTCTGACTGCCTCTGTCAGTTGACCGCCTTCGTCATATCCTACATATCCCGGAGGCGCTCCGATCAGTCTCGACACGGAATATTTCTCCATGTATTCGCTCATATCAATCCGCACCATATTATTCTCATCGTCAAACAGGCTCTGCGCCAACGCCTTCGCAAGTTCTGTTTTTCCCACGCCTGTAGGTCCGAGGAAGAGGAACGATCCGATCGGCTTGCTCGGGTCTTTGATTCCGGCTTTGGAACGGATGATCGCCTCTGTTACAAGTTCGACTCCTTCATCCTGACCTATGACTCTTTTATGAAGTTCATCAGCAAGATGAAGTGTTTTGTTTCTTTCGCTTTCATTTAATTTCGCTACGGGAATTCCCGTCCATCTTGAAACAATCCTTGCGATTTCTTCGTCTGTTACCGCTTCATGAACAAGAGACAATTCTTTTTCTCTTACTTTTTCTTCCTCTTCTTCAAGCTGTTTTTGCAGCTGAGGCAGTTCACCATACTGCAGCTGCGCGGCTTTATTCAGATCATACTCTCTTTGCGCTTTGCTGATCTCCTTATTCACATGTTCGATCTCTTCACGAATTTTCTGTACCCGCTCAACAGAATGCTTTTCATTCTCCCACTGTACCTTTTCACCGGCATATTCTTCTTTCAGACCCGCCAGTTCTTCCTGTAAATGTTCCAGACGTTCACGGCTTAATCTGTCTTCTTCTTTTTTCAGCGCCTCTTCTTCAATCTCAAGCTGCATAATCCTTCTTCTTAATTCGTCCAACTCTGTCGGCATCGAATCAAGTTCTGTCTTAATGAGCGCACAAGCTTCATCTACAAGGTCTATCGCTTTGTCCGGCAAAAAACGATCCGAAATATATCTGTTCGACAACATTGCCGCTGCGACAAGAGCGCTGTCTGTAATCTTCACTCCATGAAATACTTCATAACGTTCTTTCAGACCACGCAGAATCGAAATGGCGTCTTCTACTGTAGGCTCGTCAACTAAAACCGGCTGGAAACGGCGTTCCAAAGCCGCATCTTTCTCAATGTACTGACGGTACTCATCAAGCGTCGTTGCGCCGATACAGTGAAGTTCTCCTCTTGCAAGCATCGGTTTCAACATATTGCCCGCATCCATAGCACCGTCTGTCTTTCCCGCTCCGACAATCGTATGCAGCTCATCAATAAACAGAATGATCTTTCCGTCACTGTTTTTCACTTCTTCGAGAACTGCTTTCAGTCGTTCTTCAAACTCGCCCCGGTACTTTGCTCCTGCGACAAGAGCACCCATATCAAGAGAAAATATCGTTTTATCTTTCAGTCCTTCGGGGACATCACCGTTGACGATCCTCTGCGCAAGACCTTCTACAACCGCAGTTTTTCCGACTCCCGGTTCACCGATAAGCACCGGATTGTTTTTCGTCTTACGGGAAAGAATCCGGATCACATTTCTGATTTCCTCGTCACGGCCGATCACCGGATCAAGTTTTTGATCCCTCGCCCGCTCTACCAGATCCTGACCGTACTTATTCAGCGTATCATAAGTCGCTTCCGGATGGTCGCTTGTCACTCTCTGATTGCCTCTGACAGTAGACAGCGCATGTAAAAATCCTTCCCGGCTGATGCCGAATTCACGATAAATCTGTTTCATCTCTTTGCTTGCATATTTTAACAGGGAAAGGAAAAGGTGCTCTACGGAAACATATTCGTCTCCCATCTGTTTCGCCTCGTCCTCGGCATGGATCAACACATTGTTCAGATCCTGCCCTACGAAAAGCTGACCGCCCTGAACTTTCGGACGCTTTCCGATCGCCTGATCTACCCGGTTTATCAAAAGCTGACCTTGTATATTCATCTTTTCAAACAATTTTAAGATCAGACTGTCATCTTGTGTAAGCAGCGCATACAATAAATGTTCCTGCGCCAATTCCTGATTTCCGTTATCTGCGGCGATCTTCTCACAATTTTGCACCGCCTGAATGGAATTCTGTGTAAATCTGTTTATATTCATGCTAATCCCTCCTTTATTTTCGTGTTCTACTAGGAATATAGCATCTGTTGTTAGCACTGTCAAGGGTTGAGTGCTAATATTTTTGTTATTTTTTTGCAAACCCTTTAAAATCAATGGTTCGCAGTATCTTATTTCTTTTGAAATTGTGATTTTTTCTGTTTTGACACCAATTTGACACCAATTTTTCTTTTTATGGTATCAAGCATTTAACACCATATTATCTAGTCTTATAATCTCATTTTCAATCCTTGTCAGCTACGAACCAAAAGTTGCCATGCTGAGCCACTATATGCCGACCTACTCACCGACTGACGATTAATTTTATATCGACAACGGAATACAGAAAAACGACCGGTACACAAGCACCAGTCGCTATCAGTATGGTCAAAGTATTAAACTTACAAGATAAAATATGAACAAATGGCCAGGATAAAAAATATAGAAGAAATATTTCATTTTCATTCCACGCTCACCATTATACATTGAAATAAACAATAAAGATGTTGCAGCAGTTAAAAAATAAGGGTCAATAAATCCACTTATTGTAAAATTCAATCCACAAATATACATAACTAAAATAGAAGCAGTATATTTTAATGCTGGCATATCATAAAAAAGATAAAATACACTGATTAAGGCTATTCCATAATACCACCCGTCTAAATTGCAAATATATGAAATGTACGCCCCGACTACTATTGCTGCAAAAGAGATTATTACATTTTTGTGGGATCTTTTTATAATTGTTAAGATGATCAACCCTAATAACAGCGTAAATAGCACATTTTGCTGTCCCAAACTGAATAAAGTTCCTGCACAAGCTAAATCATAAACAGGCTCGGAAATAAGTGCAAAAATTCCTAAGTTTAAAATATATTTCTTGAGATTATGTGTATGAAAAAATCCCTCTACTAACAAAAAACAGAAGACAGGGAATGCAATTCTGCCTAAAATATGACAAATATTAACTGTGGACATTAACATATCGAACTGCTCATCTGTAAACATAGAATATGGAGCATGTAGGATAATTCCATTTTTTAACACCACTTGACCAAAATGGTCTATTACCATAAAAATCATTGCCAGTATTTTTAATGTACTTCCCGAAATAATTTTTTTCATTTTATTATGACTGATGATTTCCCGTTAAGATTTACCGTTAATTTTCTATTTTAACATTATAGTTAAGACTTATAATGTCTTCTGTATAATCATCAGCAACGATTTGAATAATATAGGAACCTTTTTCAAAATATAAAGTTTGTAAATCATTCAACTCTTGACCATCTAATTGATAATAAATCTTATTGTCTTTATCTGCAATGGTAATATGAAGTTTACCGTTGTCAACAGTCCCTTTTACTTGTATATCAAGTTTTTCGTCTTTAGGGACTGAAAAATATCCGTTTGCAATATTCATAGACGGTTCTTTTGTTTCATTGCTTTTATAAGTTTCATGCTTTTCCATTGTGAAATCAACTTCTATGCTATCTTGATATTTACTGTATAATCCCCAGATAATAACAGTTCCTAAAAAACATAAAACTAGCAATAGTATAAGATACTTCTTTTTTGCCTTTTTTTCATTATCAATTTTTTTTACAGTCTGAACATCATTTTTTAATAATTCATCAATAGAGATTTTGAAATAATCACTTACTTTTATAATCATCTCTAAATCCGGATAACTTTTACCATTCTCCCAATTAGAAATAGTCTGTCTGGAAACATTAAATAAATTTGCAAAATCATCTTGACTTAAACCATGTTGTTTGCGCAGATTGTTTATTTGTTCTCCTATATTCATTTCAAATCTGTCCTCCTTTCAGACATCATTATCTTATTTTTTCCGTTAGAAATCTATCAAAACTCCTTTACATCTTAGCAAAGTTTCTTTTACAAAGCGAAATATTGCTTTTGATATATACAAATATAGAATAATAAGGTTATTTGACACTATTTCTTGTATATTGACAATTTTTGATGAAATGCGATAAATCCATAAAATCCGTGTATTCCTCCGTCGTTTTAAAAACGACCTTTCCTGCGCTGATCTCCGTTAAGTGCTTAGAGGCGCAGCATATCTTGATGTTTTCCGCTATTTTTGACTGATTAGAGTCTTTATCTTTTCCGGCTTTTTTCCCAACAACAAAGAAACGTTTTCCTTTCGTTTCCCGGTACAAAGCGATCGCCCATTCCGGCATATAACGTCCTGCAGGAGTGGAGATATAAAATTGTTCCGGAAGTTTTACATATACCGCAACCTCTTTTGATGCTTCCAGCCGTTCGATAAATTCCTTTTCTGCGCCGGATCGGTATTTCACATAATCATACAAATGCTTCCCGACTTTCATTGCGTCCACTCCCTGTTTTCCCTGAATCGTCTGCTGTGTAAAAATATCTTTTGTATATTTTTCGTCTGACGTATGATATATGATATTTTCCGAAATCGCTGTTTCTTTCACATTTAAGATCAATCTTTCTGCCTGAGCGATAAATTCTTCCGGACTTTCTTGAAACTGTTGAAAAACAGAACTTTCGACTCTGCTCAATATTTCGATCACTGTTTTCCTTTTCAGCCCTGTCATATCGGCAAGTTTCCCCGCAAGATCATATTTCACGACGCTTTTTGCCGCCTCATTCTTGCCTTTAAATCGCACATCTTGTATATGCAGTTCTCTGTTTAATATTTTCACCGCATCTTCTACTAATTTTTCCGTATCAAAATTTACGGTATATGTCGATTTCAGGCAAATATTTGACCACAATGCGCTGAATTCTTCTCCATTTAGCTTTTCCTGATCGACTTTTAGTTCTACTCGACGGCTTCTTGCATTCTCGGGTATGATTACTTCTATATCGCGACAGACGTCGGCCTTCCGACTCTGTTTACCGAAAACATCTTCTGCAATTTCACTTTGCAGGCCCTTCACAAAACTTTCATAGCTTTCGCTTGCGATCACGGTCAACGTATTCACTCTGTGAACGTCCTGCCCCAGAAAACTTCTGTCCATTCTCTGTCCGTCTCCATTGACACACAGACGAAGCCCTCTTCCGACTTCCTGCCGTTTTCGTACTTCGCTTCCTCCGTTTTTTAACGTACAAATCTGAAATACATTCGGATTATCCCATCCTTCCCGAAGTGCTGAATGAGAAAAAATGAATCGAACAGGAGACTGTTTCGGGTCACACTCCAAAAGCAGTTCTTTATTTTTCATGATCAGATCATAAGCATCCTGATCGTCTGACATCATTTCTTTTCCTTTCCCTTTACTGTCGACTACATGCCCTTTTCTGTCTATTGAAAAATATCCGGCATGAGTTTTTTCGACAGGGATCATTTCTATGTAATCCCGATACTTTTCATCTCCCGGTCCATACTTCATATTCTCTATAATGTTACGGTACTCTTCTTCAAATATGTCCGCATAACTGCCGTTTTGAGGACATCCCGTTTCGTCATACTTTTTATAACGGGCAACTTCATCAATAAAAAACAATGACAAAACTTTAATTCTTCTGCCAAACAACCGGCGTTCCCTGTCTATATGAGACAGGATTGTCTCTCTGATCTGTATTCTGCGAATCTGTTCCTCGTCCACTTTTCCGTTGATATCGCCTGCATATAGTTTCATCCCGTTGACAAACTCAACCGATTCTTCCTGTCTGTTAATCTGTTTTACTTCAAAGCCGCCTTGATATTCTTCCAAACCTCCCGAAATTTCGTATAAGTCGTCGCCGATTCCTACCTTTCGATATTGTTTCCGAATCCCGCTTCCCATTTTAAAATCATACTGTATAACGGCAGCCGCATCAGACTCAGAACAACAGATCCTTTCTACATATATATAGCCGTCTGACGCCATTGTTTTTGTCTCTGCGATTCCTTTTACTTCAATTTTTTTCACAAGGTATTTTCTGTAAGCATCTGCCGCACTAAGGCGATACACCATATTATACAGACTGTCAGCTTTATGCGTTGCAGAATACCGAAGCGTAATAAGAGGGCAAAACTGTTTCATCCTCTCTTTTGTCTGCCTGCCTTCCACCGACTGTGGTTCATCAATAATTATGATCGGATTTGTTCCCGCGATCAAATCGATCGGCTTCCTTCCCTGAAACTCATCAAGATTCATATAAATTCTCCTTGCATCCTTTCCTTTTGCATTGAATGCCTGAGAATTGATGATCATTACATGAACAGAATTATCCGATGCAAACCGGTCGATTTCCGTAAGTCTCTCTGAATTATAAATAAAAAAACGGATCTTCTTTCCATACTCTTTTGCAAAATGTTCTCTCGTTATCTGAAATGTCTTATATACGCCCTCCCGAATCGCGATGCTTGGCACGACGACGAGAAACTTACTCCATCCGTATCGTTTATTTAATTCGTATATCGTCTTAATATAAGTGTACGTTTTCCCAACTCCGGTCTCCATCTCAACCGTCAGATGATATCCGTTTTCCCGCCCTTCCAGCTTTGAAGAAACCGGAATCTGATTCGCCTTTTGTATTTTCCGCAGATTATCTAATATTCTCTCATCGCTTAATTCGGGCACGATCTTCTGATTGCTCCATCCTGAAAAAGTTCCTTTTCTCTCTTCTGACGACGAATTTTTCCCCGATATTTCCCCTGTCATATAAGAAGGCGCCAAATATGGCTGTCCGTCAAAGACATCCGCAACTGCCTTCGCCGCATCAGCCTGAAATTTCTGATATTTAAACTGCAGTTTCATTTTCAACGTCTCCTTTTCTTCTTTTATACTTTTCCTGTCTGCCGGCGATTATATATTTTTACTTTATATTCAAACAAAACGAAATAAGTATCGGCACACAAAATGAACAGATCACTCCGTTTAAAACAGATAACACTACCGTTTCTTCATTTGTATATTTCAGCATTACCGGAAGCGTTGTATCTTCACTTGTCGCTCCCGCAGGTGCAATGCACGTATAATAATTAAAATGTACCGCCAAAAACGGAATAATAAAAAACGAAAAGATCTCTCTCATCAGATTACTCAAAAAAGCGATACTTCCGGCTTCTGCGCTTACCAGCTTGCTGATCGTTGCTCCTGAAAGACTGTACCAGCCTAATCCGCTCGCGATCGCCGTCCCATGACCAACAGGCATTTTAACGATCATAGAACAAATTATTCCTCCCAAAAGAGAGCCTATAATAATTCCGATCGGAATAATAAAAATCTTAATATGATATTCCCGTATTTTCTGCACAATACCGTCATACATTCCGATGCTTATTCCGACGGAGAACATTAATATATATAAAACAATATGGGTATTCTGCGTGATTGCGGAAATGAAACTGCTTTCCACATCAAAATAGCCGTAGACAAGTCCTGATACTAAGGACAATATCGTTAAAAAAACGATCATCTAAACCCCTTCTTTCCTAAAACTTTATTTTTTACAACGGCCTATTTATCTTTCTTCATAAAAACTCTTGTCAGCCAGTAAACCAATCCGATAGAAAGCACGGTCGGTATAAGGAAAAAGAGAAAGCTTGTCAGACCAAGCGATGATAATTCTTCAAAAAAATGATCTTTCTTTCCAAGCATGACTCCCATAGAAAAAATCAAAATAAACGTACAAAACAAAGAAAGATATTCATTTTTCTTTTTCGCCCTGCGCAGGATTGAAACTCTTCCTACTAAAATCCCGATACACATAACAATCAATATATCCATTTCTTAACTCCTCACAATCCGATTTTTCGCACTTATATACTATATCAAAATTTTCCTGTTTCGTCATGTATAAAAAAACAAATACTTCAGGAATCACCGAAAAGCGCCAAAAAGCACATTGTCATCTGCTTGCGTGATTATATCACAGAATCTTATCATCCTCTATGCTATATATTAATAGAACAAACTTTTAGGAGGTCCGTCATGGAAAAACATTGGTATGACTATTTGTGGATCGTATCCCTCGCTTATTTGATTCTCGGATTTTTCAACATCCTGTTTGCATGGATCGGACTTCTTTGTTTTTTCATCCCTTTGATCATCTCTCTTGCAAATGGAACAAAGGGATATTGTAACCGGTATTGTGGAAGAGGGCAGCTTTTCGGTCTGATCGGAGGACGTTTCGGTCTTTCCCGAAAAAAAGACGTGCCTCTGTGGATGAAAAGTAAATGGTTCAGATATGGATTTCTAATCTTTTTCTTTGTCATGTTTTTCCAAATGCTTTGGAATACAGGACTTGTATTTGCAGAAATCCACAGCTTAAAACAGGCAGTCTCCCTGCTCTGGACATTTTCGTTCCCGTGGGATTGGGCATACCACGGAACACTATTCCATCCGGGCGTCGCACAGTTTGCTTTTGGATTTTACAGTGTCATGCTGACATCTACCGTACTTGGGGTTGCAACAATGATCTTGTTCAAACCGAGAAGCTGGTGCGTTTACTGTCCGATGGGAACAATGACTCAGCTCATCTGTAAGGCGAAAAGTCCAAAACTAAACGATTCAAAATGAGCCCACACGAAAAACCGATTCAAAAAACCGATTTAAAAACTTATTAAAAAACAATTTGAATAATTACGAAAAAAGCGGACAGTTCACTGTTCCGCTTTTTCTGTTCAGATGTTCAGACTTTCTGCTCAGATTTTTCCGTTAAACTTATTCTGTTCCATATTGTCCGCCCATATTGTTTTTGTTTTATTTATTTTGATCTTTCACTACTTCCAAAGCTTTCTCTAACTGGGTGTCTGCTTCGGGATTATTCTCATCGTATTCATACTCTACTTCCACGTCAGGCTCTACGCCTTTGCCGTTGATGCTCCGTCCGTTTGGAGTATAGTATTCTGCGATTGTCATTTTTAAGCATGTTCCGTCTCCAAGATCCATTAACTGCTGAACGACCCCTTTTCCATAAGTCGTCATACCGACGATCTCTCCGATGCCGTAATCCTGCACAGCTCCGCTGAAAATCTCCGACGCGCTGGCGCTGTATTGATTTACAAGTACGGCAAGCGGCTTATCAAATTCATTTGCTCCGTCGCAAGTAACTTCTTCTACATTCCCTTCTTTGTCTTTTGTCGACACGATCACTCCTTCCGGAAGAAGCAGCTTCAGCATATCTGTTACTGTATCAAAATTTCCGCCGGGATTATTACGAAGATCAATTACAAGCCCTTTCATTCCCTGCTTTTCAAGATCTTCCAGCGCCGTTTCAAATTGATGATAAGTTACGCTGTCAAACTCGCTTACAGCGATATAGCCAATCTGATCTTCTTTCATTTCATATGCGACTGTCTGTACTTCGATCTTATCCCTGACAGCCGTCACTTCAACTTCTTTTCCGTCTCTTAGCACATGGAGGACAACCGACGTACCTTTTTCGCCTTTGATCCACGAAACGACTGTATCCAGTTCATATCCCGCCGTCTCATGTTCGTCTACCTTATATAAGATATCGCCTGATTTCAAGCCCGCCTTGTCTGCAGGTGAATCTTCATACACATTGACGATCGTAATCTCATCTGTTCCGAGCTGCTTCGACATCGATGCTCCGATTCCGAAAAATTCACCGTTCGTTGTTTCAAAAAGCTCCTTCGCTTCCTGTTCATCGTAGTATTCTGTATACGGATCTCCCAGCGCGCCTGCATACCCTGAATAAATACCTTCTACAAGGGCATCTTTATCAATCTCATCTTCATACAGATAATACTTCTCTATCAACGCGTTAAGCCTGTCAAGTTTATGTTCCATATCTGATCTTGATGTACTTTCCGTTGCAAAATTGCCTTTGAAAAATACGGCAGATACCACCTTTGCAGCTCCCCATACTCCGGTAATTATAACTGCGCCGATCACGATTCCTACAAGAACGCCAATCCCGAATCTGCTTTTTTTCTTCCCGCTGCCTAAAGAACCTTCATTTGCATCCACGCTGCCCCGACTCATCTTGATTTCATCCGACTCATTTTGATTATTACTAGTTTGATCCATGTTTTTCATTCCCCTGTTTTCGTTCATCCGCAAATTTTCTTACATCACATCGCATTACTTTCCAACGCCCCTCTATCTATTATATAACCGTTTTTATTTCCCATTCGACTTTTATGAAATGTCGCCAAACTTTTTGTCTATACAGAAGAAAGACAAAACAGATCATACTCTGCCTTGTCTCCCCTCTTCTTCCATATACGGGAAATCTCCCATATAGTAAATTTCACTGACTGAATCATTACCCCCGGCTATTCCTATGTATAACCACTTTACATATACAAATCAGGATTTACAGGTACATTATTCAGCTCCACCTGAAAATGAAGATGCGGTCCGGTTGACTGCCCTGTGCTTCCCACATATCCGATCTGCTGACCTTTCTCTACATATTGCCCTGCTCTGACGGCAAGTGCGCTGTGATGCATATATTTTGTCACAAGTCCGTTTCCGTGATTAATAACAACCCAGTTTCCGGCGCTGTAGCTGAATCCGGCGATCACAACCGTTCCTGCCGCAGCCGCATATGTAGGTGTTCCTACAGCCGCAGCATAATCATGTCCTTTATGGCCGCCGACCTCATATGGCCTGATCTCGCCAAAATAACTGGATTGGTACGACATACCCGGACACGGGTGCGTAAAATATCCGTTTCCGCTCACGACGTTTCCGCCCGTTGAAGGAATATAATTATTTCCTGCCTGCTCCTGTTGGATTCTTTCAACTTCTTTTGCCTTTTCCAATGCAGCAGCATTCGCATCGATCTCCGACTGGATATTGCTAAGTTTTTCTTTATTCTCATCGATCATTTTCTGAACTTCCGTCTGCTGACCGACAAGCTTTGTCTGAAGCGTATTCAGTTCCTCATATTCTGCCTGAACCTCTTCTTCTTTCACCTCGATTTCTTCAACCGTATCCTGATACCTTATAAGTTCGTCTCTGTCATACTCTGAGATTTGAGAAATATATTCTGCCTTATTCAGAAAATCTCCCATATTCTTACTCTCGGCAAGAACGGCTACAAACTGAGTATTTCCACTCTCATACATATATTTGATACGAACTTTCATTCTCTCATACTGATCATTCGCATCAATCTGAGCCTGAACAAGTTCATTTTCAACCTGTTCGATCTCCTCTTCTTTTTCTGTCAGTTTCTTCTGCGTTTCTTCCATATCGGCAACGATCCCTTTTAATTTTTCCGTGAGATCTTTCGCCTCTGCCTCAGCCTGTTCTTTTTTGCCTTCAAGCTCGTCCGCTTTATTTTCCGCTTCCTGAACGGTAACAGCCCCTACGTTCATCGTCATTCCGGCACACAGCGCCAACGCAAGAAATAAACTCGCCACCCTCTTCATTCTACACTTCATCGAGTATACCTCCTATACTTTCAGATGTTTGCGCACCGTAAAGAAACTTCCGAGGAAACCGATTCCGATTCCCATTACCACACCGATCGGGAGTAAGATCTGATATACAGTCGACACCGGAAGGAATGTAATAATATTCTCAAGAATACTGAATTTCACCATAATGTACTGAACTGCTTTATCATACAGGAAGTACAGCAGTACAAGCGGAATCGCCGCGCCGAAAATACCAATGATAAGACCTTCGATCACGAACGGAGAACGAACGACAAAGTCTTTCGCTCCGATGTACTTCATGATCGCAATCTCTTCTTTTCGCACGGTAATACCCATCGTAACGGTATTACTGATCAGGAAGATCGAAACTCCGAGAAGGATAATGATAATTGTGATCGAAATAACCGCTACAAGTGTATTTACGCTTGAAAGCATCTTCGCTACTACGTCCGACTTGTTTACTTCTCGTACGCCGTCCAGTTTTTGTGCATAAGAAACAAGTTCTTTCTGCGTCTCCGAAAGAGAACGGCTTCTCGCTGTAAGACTCTTACTGTCTTCCGCTGTTTTCATATATACTTCATAGTTGTCCGAAGATGCCAGCGGGTTATCGTTTTTAAATCCTTCTGCCAGCTCCGGATTGTCTGCAAAATACTGCTTCTGGAATTCTTCCCATGCTTCTTCTGCCGATATGTACTTTACTTCTGCCACATCTTTGCGGGCTTCCAGCGCCTTCCCGATCGCTTTCTTCTCTGAATCTGTAGCGTCTTCTTCAAAGAATACTGTGATCGCAACGCCTTCCTCCGCTGTTTTTATAATATGCTGAAAATTTACAATAATCGAAAAGAATAATCCAAACAAGAAGATACAAGCTGACATTGTCGCAATGGACGCGAGCGAAAACATCTTGTTTCTCCAGATATTCTTAACGCCTTGTTTTCCGACGTATCCAAATGTACTAATCCTCATCTATATACCCACCTTTTTGTTCATCACTGACGATCACACCTTGTTTCATAGTGATCACGCGCTCGTTCATCTCGTTTACAATCTCCTGGTTATGCGTAACGACAAGCACTGTCGTTCCTCTTTCATTCGCCTCTTTCAAAAGGCTCATGATCTCCCATGAGTTCGTTGGATCTAAGTTTCCCGTAGGCTCGTCTGCCAACAAAATAGCGGGTTCGTTTACGATTGCCCTTGCGATTGCAACTCGCTGCTGCTCTCCGCCTGATAATTCCTTCGGAAACGATTTATATTTTTGCGCAAGACCGACCAGCGAAAGCGCCGCAGGCACTTTTTTCTTGATCACTTTTGTCGGCGTTTCCGTCACGCGCAGGGCAAACGCAATATTTTCATAAATGTTTCTGTCTCTCAAAAGACGGAAGTCCTGAAACACAACGCCCAATCCTCTTCTGTATTTCGCGATATTGCGGTGTTTCATACGATTCAGGTTCTGCCCGTTTACTATGATCGTTCCCTCAGTCGGATTCAACTCCTTCATGATCAAACGAATCAGGGTAGACTTTCCCGAGCCGCTGTCTCCGACGATGAAAACGAATTCTCCCCGTTCGATTTTCACAGAGACTCCGTTAAGAGCTGAATTGCCCTTAGAGTACTCTTTCGTCACGTTTCTTAATTCAATCATAAGTTCCTCCTAATTATTTATACTCCTGTAAGATCTAATACTCTAATGATTCCATATATTTCATATATTTTACAACCATAAGCGCGATCTTGAACGTGATCGCATCCTCAAACACACGCAGATCAAGCCCCGTGCTCTTCTGAAGTTTATCCAGTCTGTATACAAGAGTATTTCTGTGAATGTACAACTGCCGGGATGTTTCCGATACATTCAGACTGTTCTCAAAAAATTTATTGATCGTTGTCAATGTCTCCTCATCAAAATCATCCGGCGATTTCCCCTCGAAAATCTCTCTGATAAACATCTTGCACAACGGAATCGGGAGCTGATAGATCAGACGGCCGATACCAAGTGTCGTAAATGCAACAATATCCTTTTCCGCAAAGAAAATTTTCCCTACGTCAAGCGCAAGCTTCGCCTCTTTATAGGACTTGGATACTTCCTTGATGTCGCTGATGATCGTACCGTATGCAATACGGATCTGCTCGTCCTTTGTATCTTCCTTCAGCATGTCGAGCATTTCCTTCGCCATCTTCTCAAGCTCTTTCGCCCCGTCTTTTTCTGTGAGTTCTTTTACTACAATGATATTCTTCTCATCAACCGCAGTAATAAAATCTTTTGATTTTCCGCCAAGAAGATTTCTCACATTCTCAAGCGCGGCATTATCCTTTTCGTGTGATGTCTCAATAATAAAGATAACACGTTTTACCTCCGTGTCAATATGTAATTTTTTAGCACGGTTATAAATGTCTACCAACAGAAGGTTGTCCAGAAGAAGATTTTTAATAAAATTATCTTTGTCGAACCTTTCTTTATAAGCTACCAGCAGACTGTGGATCTGGAATGCCGCAACTTTGCCGAGCATATACGCCGTCTCGCTGTCACCTTCCGCCAGCAGTACGTACTCAAGCCTCTGCTCGTCAAAAATCTTAAAAAACTGACATCCCTGTATTACCTGACTGTCCGCAGGCGATTCTACAAACGAGATTACCGCGCTGTTTCGTTCCTGCGCATTGTCTAATGTAGATGCCAGTTCCTTTCCCTCTGTATCTAATACTGAGAAGTCAACTTTGGAAATTCCTTTCAATCCGTCGATCGTATTCTGAAGTATCTGATTTGAAATCATGCCTGTTCCTCCACTCCTTGGATTTATATCATGTACATTTTTCACAAACTTTAAAAGCGAAAATATTCCTCTTTCTTAGATTCGTATATTATATTAATGCAAAACAGCAAAAAAAGAAAGAGGAAATACATATTTTTTATGCATTTCCTCAGATATTTTACAAAAAATTCATATTTTAATGTCTATACATTGTTCACAAATTCCATATATGGACATTTTTCCCGCTTTTGTCTAGTCTGATTTTTTCTGTTGTTTCCCTACTAACAGATGAAATCGCTTTTTCAGCAGAAACCGGGAGAGCCTTTTGGAAAGCTTTCTCTCGCCATAACTTTTTTCAAGCAGAGTTCCACATCCGAACCACAGTTTTACATTTAAAAGAGCTTGATTTTCCGCGATAAACTTTTCTTGATAAGGAGAAGTCAGTACGGACAAGATACAGTCCGTCTCTGTTCCGTTGATCTCATTGACTACGTCTTCTTCCCGGTTTTCTCCCTCTTTGATCAGCGCGTGTCCCGTCAGAAAAATTCCTTTGTCATAATACTTCATGGCATTTTCCACAGTATTTAGCTTTTCTTCCGATTCGGCAAGCAAAAAAACTCTTTTTCTGTTCTTCTGAAGGTATTTCATAAACATTTTTATAAATGTCTGATTTTCCGCTTCTCTTAGTTTTATCCTGTCGGTTTCCCCTGCCGCTTCGAGAATTTCTGTCTCTCCGGGCAGAATAAGACCAAATCCGGATGTCGATCTTATCCACTCGTCTTCATCCCGCGCGCGCATCAATGCGCTCATAGATAAAACTTCGATAATATCAACCGACTCTCTTTCCAGAAACGCAATCGCTTTTAACATCGCTTCCTTCGCTGTTATGCAGTCCATTTCCGTACTCAAAACATTTATTCTTTCTTTCATACACATCACCTGTCGTCTCCCTCGGATGTATAATTCTATCAAATTTGTCTATCTTTGTAAAGAAATATTCTGCCCGCCGGATCGCTGCTTCTTCTTTCGTGTCACTAATCCTCCGATCCTGCCTGTCTCCTTTGATGTAAGTGATTTCCAGCCTTCCGTCATCACTTTATCGAGAAGCCCTATTTCCTCAGCCACCTCATATTTCAGCTTTTCATCCGGATCAAGATTTGCCGGATCGATCGTCTTTGATTTTTTCCCTGACATACAACTTCCCCTTTCTTCTTTCAAAGGAGTATTGCCCGTTTTAGCAAATCGTATTCATCCGATCTGCTCCGTCAAAGATATCGCTGATCTTACATGTATAATTTTTCCACTCTTCCCTATAAAAATCCAACTGCGCGATTCCCTTTTCGGTCACTTTATAATACCATCTGTTTCTGCCTTCAAACTGTCGATCATATACTTCCAGACACTCATCTTTCTGAAGCCTTCGCAAAACCGGATACAATGTCGATTCCGATACGTCGATCACTTTTCTTACATCCTGCGTGATCCTGTATCCATATGTTCCCGTTTCTTCCATAGATACGACTGCCAGTACGATCGCATCCAACAGGGCAGCTCCTGTATGAAATACCATCTGTTCCTCCTTTTTTGCCAAAGACATTGTATTATATGAGTAATATTATATTTTGTATAATATAGTTTGTCAATACAATATTATCCGGAAAAACCATTGATCGCCGCCCTGTAAATCGTCTGTTCAGCTCCGCTTATACCCGGTCAACCCAATATCGAATTGCAGATTCGAGAAACTTTGCACATCCATTCACTTCTTTATCATAATACATTTTAAACCTCTCGTCGCTGATATAGAGATTGCCGATTGCCGCATGCGCCTCTTTCGTATACTGTTTCCATGTCTTTCCAAGCCATTCTTTATGAAGTGCGACGATCCGCCTGCCGCATTCATCCTCCGGGTTTGCTCCGCCTCTTACCGCATCCTGTAATTGTATGCGGATTTCTTCACCCAGATTTTGAAATCTCTCGTATTCCTCCTCTGTCATATCTAAAACTTTCCTGTTTGCGGCATCCATCTCTTCATCGCCATATTTTTCGCGGATTTCCGCCCCGTGTTTTTCTTCATTTTCCCGAACTACTCTTTCTTTAAACGCCTGAAATTTTTCCTGATCACTCATATCATATTCTCCTTTCATTGAACGTATCGTCTGTTCCACTGTTTGGATCAGAGCTTCCATATGGTTTCTCTTTTCCTCAAGTTCCAAAAGGTGTTCCCGCAAAGCCGCCATAATGTCAAAGTCTTTCTGATAGATGATCTTCTTGATCTGCTTTAGTTCCATTCCCCGTTCCTTGTAAAACAGAATCTGCTGCAGGATCTCCAGTTCCCGCTCTCCATAGTACCGATATCCGGCTTCACTTGTCTTTGATGGTTTCAGCAATCCGATCTGATCATAATAACGAAGTGTGCGCGCACTCACTCCTGTTAGTTCCGATACTTCTTTAATGCCGCACTTCACCGTTTTCACCTCCTGTTAAAATACCCTAAGCCGATATTTTCTTTCTTTTCTATCAGCTTAGGGCAAGTATATTACTTGACGTTACGTCAAAGTCAAGAGCATCTGACATATTTTTTCGTAACAGTTCATCCATACAGATGTACAGGAAGCACAAAACATGCTTGCATATTTTTGCAAGCGGACATCTGTATGTGCTTAGCGCCTTTTTATGAGTAAAACAGTGGCGGCAGCCACAATAAGCACGCAGTGCGGTTTTACGAATGGCGCGGGCTGAACTGTTACATTGTTCTTTAATAATTCAAAAGCACATATCCGGCTATCACACAATGGATCACAAAAAATATCGGTACGCTGATGACAAATTTTGCTTTCTTTGTTTTATGCCTGAACATCATCATTCCTGCTAAAGCTCCAACCGAACCGCCTGCAAACGCCGCAAGCAGAAGAACTTTTTCGGGAATCCGCCATCTTCCCGATTTTGCTTTCCACTTATCTATACCGTACATCAGCCATACCCCAACATTTAATGCGAGCAAACAATACATCAAAATCTTCATACGATGATCTCCTCTTTTAAAGTAAACGAATAAATAATCTTCTCTTTTACAGTTTTTCCCGTAAGCTGAGACAGGGCATGTGCATAATATTCAAGCTGCGCATGATATTTTTCCGCAAGTTCTTTTCTGCTTTTCACCTGATCCGTCTTATAATCAAGCACGACAAGTCCGTCTTCTTCTTCAAAATAAACGTCGATAATCCCCTGCACTAATATCTTTTCCCCGGACAGATCTCCCTGATAGATCTCCGATGCATTCACGCTGATCACAAAAGGCTGCTCTTTATAAAGTTTTCTGTTCCTTGCCGCCTGTAACATCCGCACTCCGCTCTTAGTCCGAAGAAACCGCATCATATCTTCTGTCTCAATACATTCTGCCATTTCCCTCGATAAACGTCCATCTTCCGCAAGCCTTTCCACCTCTGCTTCCAGATCATCTGCTTCGTATTCTTTTGCAAAATCAAGCAGTTCTAAAAACTTGTGATATGCGCTTCCCCGTGAAGCGCCGGAAAGAGTTTCTTCCTCTTTTATAAAACGGGGAAGAAGAGGAACCGTCTGTGGTTCTTTATACATTTCCTCTCCCGCTTCTTCTTGCAGCGCCTTTCTTTTTTTCAGCTCCGATACGGTAAACTTCATTTTCATACCGCCTTCCGAATAATACGGATAAACGTAATCTGCCTGTTCATCCAGACATTTTCGTATTTCCGGATCATACACTTTTGTCACATCCCAGTGTTTCAATACGTCAAGCGCCAACTGTTCTGACTTCACCTGTAAAATATCTGCTCCTATGTCATTTCCTGTATACTGAAAAATGCAGACAGGCGCATCTTCTAACGCCGCCTCCTCCTCTTCAGACCAAAGAGCCGGTATGATCCAGTCGAAATATGATTTTGCACCTGCCGTGATAACTCCGTCTTTGCCGGAGCGCATAATGAAACGATCCGGCAAAACCCCTGTCATGATCAGTTTTTCCTTTGCTCTTGTCAACGCTACATACAGAATGCGCATCTCCTCTGCCCACATTTCATACATTGCCTCTTCCCGAATCAGCTTTTTCAAAAATGTAGGCGCTTTTGTCCTCCGTTTCAGATCGATCTTATCAATCCCAATGCCCCATTCAGGATGAAGGATCATGCTGCTTTTCGTATCCTGTGTATTAAATTGTTTTCCCATACCTGCCGCAAAAACAACCGGAAATTCCAAACCTTTACTCTTATGAATACTCATGATCCTTACCGTATCCGCCTGTTCATCCATGATCCCGGCTTCTCCGTAATCAACGTCATATTTTTTCAGTTGTTCGATATACCGCACAAAATGAAACAATCCTTTGTAGCTTGTTCCTTCAAACGCCTTTGCTTTTTCCACCAGCATCTCTACGTTTGCGGCTCTTTGCACTCCGCCTTCCATCGCCGAAATGTATATACCGAAACCTGTTTCTTCTATAATCTCCGTCAACAGATCATGAATCGGAGTATACGACACTTTTTTTCTGAAATGATCCACCTGACTGAAAAATCTCATCAGACGATCTTTCAAGACCGGATCCTGTGCTTCTTCCGACGCGTACATCCGCGCGCTTTCATGAAACGGTACGTCGGGATATGCGACTCTGATCTTTGCCATATCTTCTGTCAGAAGATTTCCCAAAGGCGACGCCAGAACCGCCGCAAGCGGGAGATCCTGCCTTCCGTTATCGAGTATTTTAAGATAGTCAAGCAATACGCTCACTTCATAAGTTTCAAAATACCCTTCCCTGCTTACAGAATATGCGGGAATCCCTTCTTCTGCAAGGACTGCCGAAAAATCTTCTGCCCATCCTTTCACACTTCTTGTCAAAATCACAATATCTTTATACTGCACCGGACGATATTCCCCTGTTTTTTTATCCGACACAACCCCGCCGCGCATCAAACTTTTAATTCTGCGCGCGATCATCCTCGCTTCTGACCGACGTACGTTTTCCGCTTCTTTATCGCGGTCTTTTAAGATCAAAAGCTCCGTCTTGAAAAGATCTGTGTTTCTTTCACATTCTGACGATATGTATCGTTTTGCCTCAATTTCTTCTGTTTTCGGAAACTTCGCCCCAAGATAAAGCGCCGCGCTGTCATCATATTCGATTCCGCCCATTTCTTTTTTCATAATACGTCGGAAGATATAATTGACACTGTCCAGAACTTCTCCTCTGCTTCTGAAGTTTTTATGCAGATCGATCCTCTGTCTGTCACTGTCTTCTAAACTGTATGTGTTATATTTTTGCATAAACAGTTCAGGTCTTGAAAGACGGAAGCTGTAAATGCTCTGCTTTACATCGCCTACCATAAAAATATTATTTTTTCCTTCTGCCTGTCCCGATACGCTTGTCAGGATCGTCTCCTGTACAAAATTACTGTCCTGATATTCGTCGATCATAATTTCTTCAAACTGTTTTGCATATTCTCCGGCTACGGCAGACGGAACAAGTTCTCCGTTTTTTTCTTCAGTCAGTATATCAAGCGCAAACCGTTCCATATCGTTAAAATCTATCATATTTCTGCCGCGCTTCTTTTCCGCAAACTTTTCTGCGAACAGCTTTACCAAAGATACGAGCGTTTTCACAGACTCTCCCGCCGAAACCATGTCCTCTTTCCATACGCTTTCCGGCGCGTAAAAATAAGTTTCCTTCACCCCGGCAATCGCCTTTTTTGCCTGTTCTCTCAACGCCTTTACGGACTCTCTTTTTTCAGCCGATACACTGTCATCTTTTTTTCTCGAAAGCGTTTTCCATACAAACCGATCAGCCGCGTCATACATTTCTGCAAAATCACTGCATTTTCTTATCTTCTCTATTCCACGAAGATCCTCTTCCAGCATATCCGCATACATATACGGTCCATCCGGCTCCTCACATATTTTCAATCCTCTGCGGATCAGTTTTTCCGGTTCTTCGATCCGAATAAGAACGTGTTCTTTTGCCCGCCGTATCATCGCTTCCGCCGCCTCTTCTTCTGTATATACCGCAGCACAACGGTCAAGCCACTGTTCCGGTCTTGGATAACTGCCGGAATATTCGTATAATTTTAAAATGATCCCTTCGATCTTCCGGTCATTTTTCCCTGTTCCAAACCGCTCTGTAAAGGAAAGGAACTCTTCCTCTCCTTTGGAATAACACTCTTCAAGCAATTCATCGAGAACGTCTTGTTTTAAAAGTTTTAATTCTCCGTCTTCTCCGATCCGAAATCCCGGATCAAGATCGATCACATGAAAATGTTCCCTTATCACAGACAGACAAAAACTGTGTATCGTCGTGATCGGCGCACTGTGAACTAACGTAGCCTGCCTCTCCAGATGTACGTTTCCCGGATTTTCTTCCAGCTTTTTCTCGATCGCTTCTCTGATCCTGTCCTTCATCTCTGCTGCCGCCGCTTCTGTAAATGTCACAATCAAAAGTCTGTCCACATCGACAGGACTTTGCTCATCTGTGATCTTTTGAATAATACGTTCTACGAGAACGGCTGTCTTTCCCGATCCTGCCGCCGCAGATACAAGAATATTACGATTTCGCAGATCTATGACCTTTTGCTGCTGTTTTGTCCATTTCACGCCCATTCTTATCCTTCCCTGCCTTTCCCGCTTTGCTCGTTTTCCGAAGCGTCCCGGCTGACATTTTCTTCCAAAGCCTCCCGCATCTTTTTCACCGCATCGTCTGAAGAATATCTCTCCAGCCTGCGGTAACTACATCCTTCAAGACGCGGATCGAACCCACATATATCTCTGTACGGACAGTAATCACATCCTGTAGTTTCTCCCATCTCATACGGAGAGGCGGAAACTTCTCCGTCATACATTCGGTCTTTGACCGACTCTTCTTTTCGTTTCGCAAAAGAAAGTACTAGCCGAAACAGTTCTTCCGGAAGCGCGTGAGACGTTTTACTCAATGAACCGTCTTTATTTCTTCCTATTGGAAAAAGGAGCGAATTCCCCGAAAGTTCTTTCTCCAAATGCGAAATCACCATATCATCCCCGTTAACTAGCCCATCCTGCTTTAATTCTTTTAAAATACTTCTCTCCACGGCATCCTGAGTTTTTTCTTCCGAAACGATCGGATCTTGTATCCGATAATAAAATATTCCTGCCGGGACGATCGTTTTATGAGGATGTTTTCTTTGCTCTACATCCAAAGCCGCGTTCAGATATACCGGAAGCTGCATTTGCAGACCATGATACAACGCCGTAATATCAAAACTTTTCATTCCCGTTTTATAATCTGTCACTTTGACATAAACACAGTCATTGTCAAAACATGTATCGATTCGGTCAATCTTCCCGCTTCCGAACTGCATCTCGTACCCGCTTGGAAGAAAGTCTCCTTTTTCTATCTGCTTTGTCAGCGCCCACACAGAAGTTCGGATAAGACGTTTGATCCGAGTGATCATATATTCATTTCGCGCCGAACTGAAAAGAACTGTATTCCCATAATCTATTACGCTTTCTTCCACACTCTCATCGATCATCTCGTCACGAAGAGCTTCCGGTATTTCCTGCCATTTCATTTTCTGCGCATCCGCCTTTTTGGAAAACGTCTCCAAAGACTTGTGCGCGATATTTCCGAGATCAAGCGCCTCAAACCCATATTCTTCCCGGTCTGAAAGCCGCAGTCCGTAACTTAAAAAATGAGCATATGCACAAGACGCAAATTTTTCCAGTCTTGTCACACTGACGCGATTTCGATCACTATAAAGTTCTTTTGTCAGTTCCGGTGCAAGCCTCGTATCTGTTTTATGCAGAAAACCTGCATTCAAAATACTTTCGATCTCTTTTTTATTTCTTCCGTCTTTTTGAAACCATGTATACAACTCTTTCCACTCATTATCCAGCCCGAGACGGCGGCTGCAAATTCCTTTTGCCACTTTCTCGATCCCCCCTCTTCGGGTGATCTCTCTGTCGCTAAGCTTTCTGTTTTCTTCATCGACAACGGACAGATTCGGAAACAGCCTGCGAAGCTCCTGTATCAAATACGCCGGACGCAGAGATTTTCCCTCCCCCGACACCTTTGACCATGACAGGCTTAGAAGTTCCGTCGGTTTTGTCAGCGCCGTATATAAATAAAATTTCTGTATATAGATTTTTTCCTTCGGTCCGGGCGACAACGAGATATCTTTCTCTTTGAATTTTTCTCTGTCCCGCTCAGACAAAATGCCGCCCGTTCCCGCATTGCCCGGCAAAAGCACATCGTTCGCTCCGACAAAAAACAAGGCGCGGATATCTTTCATTCTTGTACGCTCTACGTCTCCGATCACAACCTGGTCAATGCTCGGAGGAATCACTCCCACTTTCGCCTCTTCAAATCCGGCGTCAAGAAGCTCGCAGTATTCTTTCAGCGTAATCGGCTCGTCGCCTAACAGTTCCGAAAACTTGTCAAACAACTCCATGACGATCCGGTAGATCTGCTCATATTCTTTTGCAAGTGTAAGTTCTCCCTGTTCTGCGAAAAATTTCTGCTGTTGTTCCAATTTCTCCTGAAGATGCTCTCCTGCGATAAATTCATATACCGCAAGCGTAATGTCAAGCACCGTCTTTTTTTTCTGTCTTGAAACGAACATAAGCGGATCGATCTTTTCGACAAATTTCACGCGCAGATGATTTAACTTTTCCACTTCTTCCTCATCCGCCTCTTTCGTTTTCCTCGCCCATGCCTGCTGCCATTTTTTATATCCCTTTATCCCCAGCGCAAGACAGTAGTTTTCCAATCGGTCGATCTCATCTTCCGTAAATTCACAATATCCGGATCTTAAATAACGAAATACGCTTTCATAAGTAAAATTTTCCTGTATCATCCCCAGAAGGCTGCGGACATACTCTACAAAAGAATTCAGAAGAATACTTTTCTTATGATCCATAAACACAGGTATGTCAAAAGAAGCACATGCTTTTTCCAACACATCCGCATACACATTCATATCTGACGCGATCACGGCAATGTCTCTGTATCGGTATCCTTTTGTCCTCACTAACCGCCTGATACTTTCTGCTACATACTTTGCCTCTTTTCCCGGAGAGCGCACTTCATGCAGCGATACAGACTCACAGCTTCCGTTATATTTTGCGCCTGAATACCGGAATAGTTCCGTTTCCAAAAACGCCATTTCCGAACAATCCCGAAAACGATACACCGGCCTTTCAAACAAACATATCGGTTCTTCAATCTCTGTTTTTTTCTCACCCGCAATCTTCATAAGAGATGTGACCATCTGTTTGCCGAGCGCAAAAATCTGATACGGATGTTCATATACATACGGATTTTCTCTTCCGTCCATCGTCACTGTGATCATCACTTTTTCGCACACTGAAAAAAGCTCACCGATCAAACGGTTTTGTACAGGCGTAAAACCTGTAAACCCGTCCATCGCCACCACGCTTCCTTTTAAAATATCGGAATACGGAACAGCGTCGCTGAGCACATCGAGCATTTCTTCTTTTGTAATGTATTTTTCACTTAAATACTCTTCAAATTTTTCATATATAGTTCGGATATCATCCAGTTTATAATGCAGATAACTTTCAGGCGGCACTTCTTTCATAAAATCATCCAAACGTTCAAAGTCTACGCCATACTGCGCAAATTCCGAAAGAACAGACTTCACTTCGCTTATATAACCTTGTTTTTTCAGGTTTCCCTTAAAGACCTTCAGATCTTTTTCACACTCGCCCGCAATTTTGCGCAAAACAAGATTTTTTCCTTCATCATCAAGCACAACACGGGCATCCTGACCCACCTCTTCAAAAACGCGGTACGCCAGACGCCCGAAACTTAACACATCAATATTCATGATCCCGCCTTTTGGATGCGCAAGACAGAGATCTTTTTGTGTCTGCATCGTAAACTGCTCGGGAACGATGACAAGATAATTCTTGTCAGGATTTTCAATCGCTTCCCGAACAACCGTATCATATAAACAGTAAGATTTTCCGCTTCCGGAATTTCCCATAATAAATTGTAATGACATAAACCGCCTCCTGCCACAGGTCTTCCAACATATTTTTCTTGATTATACTACCCGTGCACATTCCTGACAAGAAGCCGGTTTATCTGTCCTTTACTATGTTTTGTTATTTTACCAGATCTGCAAGCGCTCCCTTCGGAACAGCGCCGACCTGTTTTCCTGTCATCTCTCCGTTTTTAAACGCGATAAATGTCGGGATGCTCATAACACCGTAGCGCTGCGCTACTTCCATCTCTTCGTCAATATTGATCTTACATACTTTTACATCGTCCAATTCTCCGGAAATCTCTTCTACTACCGGTCCCATCATCTTACACGGTCCGCACCAGTCAGCGTAGAAATCTACCAATACCGGGCGATCTGCCTGAAGAACTTCCTGATCAAAATTTGCCGTTGTTAATTTTACTACTGCCATTTTTCTTTCTCCTTTTCCCGACCTTATTCGGTCTGTTTTTATTGATTCGATTTTTGTTTTCTTTCATTGAGTATGGCTTTATATTATACCGGATGAATTTTCTTTTCAGTGACAAAATCACAATTAACATCTATGTGCCGTTTTGCCGTTTCAAGATTAGATTTTTCTCAGTCCTGCCTCGTTAAGTATTTCCACTTTCCCGCGGGTCAGTTTCACAAGTCCGTCAGCCTGAAACTGCTTCAGTATCCTTGTCACTACTTCCCTCGCTGTCCCCGCATCCCGCGCCAATGCCTCGTGCGTAATCGCCAGACTGTCTGAGCGCTCCATCACTTTATGGTCGAGCAGAGCCGATGCGATACGAGATGCTACATTTGAAAAAACGAACTGATTAAACAGCCACATGATGTCAGAAAACTTTTCCGATATCATCTCCATCGTATAGTCTTTCACAATTCCGCTCTCATCATACAGTTTGCGATACACACACTTTGGAATCGTATAAAGTTCACAGTCTGTTTCCATCTCCATATCAAGCTCCACATCCATACCGTTAAGCATACACGCCGCGCTCAGAATACTGACATCTCCTTCCAGCAAACGGAATAATGTAATATCTCCGCCGCCCGGTGATGTAATAAATACCCGCACTCTTCCTTTTCCGATGATCTGGACTCCGGCGCATTCTCCGCCGCCGAAATGGAGCTGCGTTTTCTTTTGGCATTCTGTTTTTACCATATTGTTCCTGATTTCTTCTTTCTGTTTATCTGTCAGACTTTCCCAAAAAGGAAGCGCCTGTTCTAAAATTTCATTCATTTCCACTTTTCACCTTCCGTCTTGCTGCCTCTTATTATAAAAGAATCTTCCTGAAATATAAAGTGTAAAATCTCTCCGCCCGCTCCGCCTGAATTTCTTCTTCGCCGTTTTCCCCTGCAATTTTATCCAAAACGCAGAATATGTCAAAAAAAACCGTCATAATATTAATAAATATTAATATTACTGTAGAAATATTGACGAATATTGCATAAATACAAATTTTTCTTCTTCCTTTTATCACGCCAAAGTGGTATAATGTTATAGACTTTACTACAAAGTCTTTAATTTTACAGAAAGGAAAAGGAATGAACATCATGGAAAAGAAAAATGAGTTCAAACCGTATATTCCGGCAGATAAAATCGTTCCGGAGTTTACGGTAACTTCAATCGTGATTGGTATTATCCTTGCAGTCGTTTTCGGAGCCGCAAACGCATACCTCGGACTGATCGTCGGTATGACAGTATCAGCTTCCATTCCGGCAGCAGTTATCTCTATGGGTATCATCCGTGTGATTCTTCGTAAGGATTCCATTCTCGAAAACAATCTTGTGCAGACAATCGGTTCCGCCGGAGAGTCTGTAGCGGCAGGTGCTATCTTCACTCTGCCTGCATTATTTATCTGGGCTGAGGAGGGAAAAATCGCTTTCCCAAGTATGATGACGATCTTTCTCGTTGCACTTTTCGGAGGTGTCCTCGGAATTTGCTTCATGGTGCCGCTTCGTCAGGCATTGATCGTTGAAGAACACGGCACACTTCCGTTCCCGGAAGGAACAGCCTGCGCAGAAGTTCTTCTTGCAGGAGAAGAGGGAGGCGCAAAAGCAGGTACTGTATTCGCAGGACTCGGTATCGCAGCAGCTTACAAATTCATCGCAGACGGATTCAAATTATTCCCAAGCGAAATCGGTTATGCTTTCAAAAGCTATGCAGGATCTCAGATCGGTATTCAGGTTCTTCCTGCTCTTGCAGGTGTCGGCTTCATCTGTGGACCGAAGATTTCAAGCTACATGCTTGCAGGAGGTACTCTGAGCTGGTTCGTACTTATGCCGGCAATCGCTTTGTTCGGCGCTGACGCTACGATCTTCCCAGGCACAGCTCCGATCTCTGAATTGCTTGCAGCCAACGGACCGTCTGCTCTTTGGAGCAACTACATCAAATACATCGGAGCCGGAGCTGTTGCTACCGGCGGTATGATCAGCCTGATCAAGAGCTTCCCGCTGATCGTCCGTACATTTAAACAGGCTATGTCCAGTATGTCCAAAAAACGTTCCAACACAACGCTCGTTCGTACACAGCAGGATCTTCCTATGCCGATCCTTCTTGTAGTTCTTCTTGTGATCGTTGTTGCAATCTGGCTCATCCCGGCATTCCCTGTAAGTCCGCTCGGATCACTTATCATCGTAATCTTCGGTTTCTTCTTTGCAACCGTTTCTTCTCGTATGGTAGGTCTGATCGGTTCTTCTAACAACCCTGTTTCCGGTATGGCGATCGCAACATTGATCATCGCTACACTGGCTTTAAAAGCAACAGGTACAACAGGTACAAAAGGTATGGTCGGAGCAATCGCTATCGGCGGTATCATCTGTGTAATCGCAGCAATCGCCGGAGATACGTCTCAGGACCTTAAAACCGGATTTATCGTAGGAGCTACACCGAAGAAACAGCAGATCGGTGAATTGATCGGTGTCATTGTTTCAGCGGCAGCTATCGGCGGAGTTCTCTACCTTCTGAACGAAGCTTGGTCTTACGGTTCAAAAGAACTTCCGGCAGCTCAGGCTACAATGATGAAAATGCTCGTTGAAGGTATCATGAACGCAGAACTTCCGTGGGGACTCATCCTTATCGGTGTGTTTATCGCAATCGTAGTCGAGATCATAAAAGTTCCGGTAATGCCGTTCGCAGTCGGTATGTATCTCCCGTTCAGCTTAAGCGCAGGTATCATGGCCGGTGGAGCTGTTCGTTTCCTTGTTGAAAAGATCAAAGGTACGGACGAAGAAAAGAAAGCCCGCACAGACAAAGGCGTGCTCTTCACATCAGGACTTATCGCAGGAGAAGGTATCACCGGTATCCTGCTTGCAGGATTTGCAGTTGCGAAACTTGACGTAGCTTTAAAATTCTCACTTCCGCAAGTTGGAAGTCTGATTATCTTCATCGCTCTTCTCGGCGGATTGTTCGCACTCTGCATGAAAGCGAAACCTGCTAAAAAATAAAACCGTACATTCAGTTCAACGTATAAACAAAGTACATACATGATCTGATTGTTCACCGGAGGCAGTCTGCTGCTTGCAGGCTGCCTCTTTTTATGATATTATTCTGTAATGATATTGTAGAGAGGATCTTCATTAAGATGAGTAAAAAAAGTAAAAAAAACGAAAAAAACTATCTTGATTTTATTCCTGTAAAAAATCCGGATATAGAATATGAAACAGATGAAAACGGAATCGTCACCGTCTTTATCGAATGGAAAGGCTTCTATCACAAAATTGCCCAGAAAATATTCCGCCGCCCGAGAGTCAGCGATATTAAAATGGATAAGTACGGAAGTTTCGTATGGCATGCGATAGACGATGAAAAAGACGTACATCAGCTTTCCAAAGAAATGGAATCTGAATTTCCGAAAATGGAAAAATCATTATCCCGTTTAATTAAATTTCTTGAGATCATGAAAGACAACAACCTGATCTACTGGAAAGGAGAGGAGAAAAAATAATGTTAAAATACATTCCCTACGTCCTTATGTTTGCCGTTGCCACAATGATCATTTACGGATGGGGTCTTTGGCGCACAATGCACCAGAAACAGGATCTCTCCAACATGCTCTGTTCAAAAGGAATCTCCAAAGTCAAAAAAGCGCTCAAAAAAAATAAGTCGCTGACAAAAAAAGAACTGGAACCCTTTGTAAAAGATCTGACCGCAAAACAGCCGTTCAACAGCGAGCGAATCGGAGTGACCGATCCAAATGCTTTCCTTGATTCGATTCTCCCGTATATGCTGAAACAAAAAATGATAAAAGAAATAAGAGAAGACAAAAAAGTTGTCTATCAGTTAAACAAATAACTGATAGACAACTTTTTCTTATCGCATGCTCCACACAGCGATCATTTTCCATTCATCGGATCAAGAATGATAATACAGTTCGATCGGATCGATCGGATCAAACGGATGCTCTTCTTCCATTTTTTTATTTCTGCCATGTCTTTTCACTAATTCTCCGCTCTTATTATAAACCCAGAAGGAATATACCAAAAGCTTGTTGATCTTTCCGATCTTTTCCTTCGTAGTCTTATTATAAAGCACTCCTCCCGCTTTAAACGGAGTTTTCTTATGGATCAGCGAAATCAGTTCCGTCTCACATGTAACAGGTTCCGGAAGGATCGTATATCCCCGTCCGACACAGTCCGGCTTATGTGAATCACTTCCGCCAGTCATAACTTTTCCATATTTTTTCGCCAGTTTTTCCGCACCTGAATTCGACGAAACGGGCTCACAGCTATTAAATGCCTCTACAAAATCAAAACGCTTTACAATCTCCGGAGATAAGTAATACCGCCGCGCATTCGTAAAACTCATATACTTCTCACCGCATGGATGAGCAGGACCTAGGACTCCGCCGTTTCGATGCACAAGGTCGATTAAAAGCGCCAGCGGCATCCCCCGCATCTCAAGCAGACGCATCTTCACCCCTTCCGGCATAATAACAAGGATATGCCCGGCATCCCTTGTGTCATACTCAATCCCTTTCAATACAACAAAATCCGTATGCTTCTTTCCTTTTATATTTTCTTTCCAATATCGGTATCCGTTGTATGTGTCATGATCGGTAATGACCATCCCTTGAAAACCATGCTTTTTTAAAATCGTAATATACTCTTCCACTCCAACCTTGCTGTCGATCGAGCCTTCTTTCACGTGGCAATGCATATCTATTTTCATACACAAGCCCCCTTTTCCGGTGTAATCACCTGATATTTTTTATCCCTATCATTCATGAAATTATTATACATCATCCGAACAGTTGATTACAACTGTTATACACCGACATTTCACATTTCAGAAGACAACGGTAGTTGATAAAATCCAAAACACCCGGTCACTCACTCCTGTATCGCTGCAACCCCTCCGAAAAGACATGCCGTACATACAGACATATAAACGACTGCCGGAATCTCTGTTCTCCCAAATGCAAACAACACCGCCAGAAATATTGTCAAAAATAAACAGATCACTATAAAAATTTCTCTTGCTGTCTTTCTTTTTCTCTTCATAATAAAAACACACCTTTCCAAAATATCATCTTTTCCAAAAAGTTTTCCAAAAAGTTTTCTAAAAAAATCTTATCAGAAAAGGTGTGCCATAAACCCGACTCATTACGCAATATACAGCAATACATAGCAATATACATACCTCTGCCAAGTTTTATGCTTTCGCTATTTTACCGAATATATTTCCGCACAACTGAAAGTGGATGCCAATCAACTCATCTTGATCAACATCCACTTTCAATGTGATATTACTATCATTCTTTTTTTACCTCTCTTTTCTATCTTCTTTTTGATAGATCAACTTACGTTCCCGGTGGTCCGTACCTCCTATTCTTAGATTTCCATCGAACTTCAGTTTCCGATGGATTTTTCAAATACAGATTTTACTTCTCTCATAACTTTCTCGTCATTATGATCTTTCTCTGTATCTTTCCATCCGATCCCTGATCACGATATCCGATGGATGAATAAAACATTTACTAAAATTCTTTCAAAACAAAATATTTTTTATTTAGTTTTGATTGATTATTTAGTTTGTTTTATTTGTTGATTTAATAATATCACTCTATTATGTGTTTGTCAATATTATTTCTAATATTTTTTCATTTTATTTTAAATTATCTGTTATTTTATATCCTCATTGTGAATAATCTGAAATACAGACAGCAAACGAGCAGCAAAAAGAAAAGCTCAATGAATTTTCTCCATGAAAAAATCTGTCAGTAACATAATCAAAAAAGTCACAGTTGACTTCTCCCCTTCTCCCCATTAAAATAAAACATAAATGTCAATACATCAAAAGAGGAGTGGTTATATATGGAACATTTAAAAATACCGGAGGGATATTCTTCTCCGCTTACAATCCGTGAAACAGAAGTCGCTATCAAAGAAGTTAAGGATCATTTCGAGCGCGCGCTTGCAAAATCTCTTCATTTGACGCGTGTATCTGCCCCGTTGTTTGTTCTTCCGCAGTCCGGTATGAACGACAATCTAAACGGAATTGAACGTCCGGTATCATTCGGAATCAAAGAGCAGGACGATGCCTGCGCGGAAATCGTTCATTCCCTCGCAAAATGGAAGCGATATGCCTTAAAAAAATACGGTTTTCATTCCGGCGAAGGTCTTTACACTGACATGACTGCAATCCGTCGTGACGAAGATACCGATAACATCCACTCCCTTTATGTCGATCAGTGGGATTGGGAAAAGATTATTTCCAAAGAAGAACGGAATATGGAAACACTGGAATACACAGTCAGAAAGGTATACAGTGCATTAAAAGATACCGAGGACTACATATCAAGAAGGTACAACTATATCGAACCTCTTCTTCCTGATGATATTTTCTTCATCACTTCACAGGAACTGGAAGACATGTTCCCTGACTGCACTCCAAAAGAACGAGAACTGCGTATTGCAAAAGCAAAAGGCGCCGTATTCATCTCACAGATCGGAAAAGTGCTCGCTTCAGGCGAAAAGCACGACGGACGTGCGCCGGACTATGACGACTGGGAGTTAAACGGCGATATCATCGTTTATTATCCGGTTCTTGACATCGCTCTCGAGCTTTCTTCTATGGGCATCCGTGTCGATGAAGAATCATTAAAATCTCAATTAAAAACCGCAGGATGCGAAGACCGCGCTAAACTGCCTTTCCAGAAATCTCTTCTTGACGGAGAACTCCCTTATACTGTAGGCGGCGGGATCGGCCAGTCACGTATCTGTATGTATTATTTAAGAAAAGCTCACATCGGAGAAGTCCATTCTTCTATGTGGCCGGAATCAATCGTCGAAACCGCTTCCGAAAACGGAATCCATTTATTATAAAATGCACAAAACTGCCGCACTGAACTTAACTAAAAATCAGTTCAATGCGGCAGTTCTCTTTTATTCAGACATCATGGTTTCTTCATAGAAGAAATCCGTTTTCTTCTAAAGTCCATGTGTCGTCTTTACTTTCACGTGTAAACATCCAACTATAACCTTCATATGAAGTTCCCGGAGTGAACACGCCCGGTTCGGCATCCTCCTCAACATAAAAATCCATATCTATGATCAGTGTCTCTAATCCCTTGTCTTCATATTTTTGAAGGAGCGGAGCATATCCCGCATCATTTTCATGAAGAGAAGTTACATGGCAGTCCGGCATTTCCTTTATGAGGTTTTCTTCGATTATTTTAACTGCGCGGTCGATAGCCGGATCATTTTCAGGCAGATCTATAACAGCATCCGCCAATATTTTTTCCGAAGCCTTTTCTTCTTTTATAAAAGAAAAATAAGCCGATAAAACTAAATACGAGCAATATAGAAATCAAAGGAATCAATCGTTTTTTATTCATATCTCAAAATCTCCTTAGACAAAATCTTTTCAGACTCTTTTATCTGTTGCCGTCACCATATTCCCAAACCATACCGAGCTCATCCATATACCGGTTACTGAATGACCGTTTTTCTTACTACGCCGACTGCCTGCATGTGCTGTGCTTTATGGCGATCTTCCACAACTGTTTTCGGATATCGGATGCAGCCGTTATTTTCATATGGATCATTAAAATAATAACTATCTTCGTCATAACCGACAAGCAACATACAATGTTCGTTGGAGATCCACGTAAACGTCTCTCCTGTATCTAAGAGTTTCCACTGCGGACCTACGATCGGATCACGCATATTGATACACGCCCAATAAATAACCGGCATCCCCTGATCGATATATTTTTCAACCAGTTCATCAGTTGTCATCCCGGTCTCGTCCGTCACGGTATATTCAGCGCCTATTATTTTCTCAAGGGCTTCCCGGATCACCGGAGCATAGCATCCAAACGACTCGTCATCGTACGGACTTCCACAAAAATACCGATGCGGATCAGGACCGTAAACCTGCCCGTCTCTTTCTTCAAAAGACTTCTTTTCCAAATATTTTTCTATGAATTCGTCAACCGTTATATCAATGCCCAGAAACCGAAGAAGCATTACCGTCGATACACTTTCGCATCCCGTCGGGTACAGCTTGCTCTGATCGATATACGGAACATCAATACATACTTTTTTCTGCTCACCCGGCATGTTTCTTTACCTGCTTTCTCTCCAAGAACATCCGCATTCCCATAAGAACACCGATCAGAAGGATCAGACTGATTCCAAGTACGATCCACCACACCCGTATGATTCCCGCAAGAATATAGCCGACAAAACTTACCGTGGCGACAACTGCCGCATACTGCATCTGAGTAGACACATGGTTGATATGATTGCTCTGCGCTCCGGCAGACGACATAACAGTTGTGTCGGAAATCGGCGAAATGTGATCTCCGCAAACCGCTCCGGCAAGAACAGCCGATACAGAAATCGTCATCATCGTCAGGTTATCCGCTCCTGCAAAAAGAGCTGTCGCTATCGGAACGAGAATTGCAAATGTTCCCCACGACGTTCCTGTAGAAAATGACAGAAAGATCGCTACTACAAACAAAATCGCCGGAATGAAGATACTTGCCGAAGCGTTATCTCCTACAATTCCCCCGACAAATTCAGCCAGTCCGAGAGCATCTCCCATCCCTTTCAAAGACCATGCAAAAATAAGGATCGTAACAGCCGGAACCATTAATTTAAAGCCTTCTGCGAGACTGTCCATAAATCCTTTAAACGTTACGACTTTTCTCGGAAGATACAAAATCAACATAAAAAATACTGTAACGAGTGTCGCAAAGATCAAGCTTGTCTCTGCATCGCATCCCGAAAAAGCTGTAATAAGATTTGTCGCTCCGCCCTGGAATCCTGTATAGATCATTGCTCCAACCGCAGATACGATCAAAACCGCTACCGGAAGTACAAGGTCGATCACCTTACCGTTCGGATTGATCTCATCTTCCGCAACCTGATCGAATTCTTCTCCTCCTGTCGTAAACAGATCTCCTTTCGCCGCGTTTCTCTCATGCTTTTTCATCAGTCCGAAGTCAAACGCCGTCACCGTAATGAAAATAACCATCGTCAGTGTTAAAAGCGCATACAAGTTATACGGGATCGTATTCATAAAAAGCTGAAATCCGCTGATCCCCGCATCTTCCGGCACGTAAGAATTTACCGCAGCCGCCCAACTGGAGATCGGCGCGATAATACAGACAGGAGCCGCTGTCGAATCGATGATATACGCAAGTTTCGCTCTTGACACTTTATACCTGTCTGTTACCGGTCTCATTACCGATCCGACAGTCAGACAGTTAAAATAATCGTCTACAAAAATAAGCATACCAAGACCTGTCGTCGCCAAAAGGGCGCTCTTTTTCGACTTGATCTTCGTTCCCGCCCATCTTCCATAGGCTGCGGAACCTCCTGACTTTGCCATAAGAACAATGATCATTCCAAGCAAAACGTCAAAAATCAAAATATTCAGATTCATACTGTTTTTCATAATGTCAAAAAAATTGACAAATGACTCCCACGGATTAAATCCGCTGTAAAGCATTGCACCTACCGCCACGCCGATAAAAAGAGAACTGTACACCTCTTTTGTTATAAATGCGAGCACGATTGCAAGCAGCGGCGGGACAAGCGCCCACCATGTTCCGATAAACATTGATCCGTCCATACTTCACTCTCCATCTCTCTTAATCCTTTTTCTTTTCGTATCCCCGTCCTTTTCATGACGGTTTCTCTACGATTATACCATACTTTCTTTTATATCAAAAGCATTTATCGAAGAGAATAATGCTGATATAATAGCTAATAACATCACCATTATCAAAACTCGTCTCACATATACAAAAACTTCTATCAAAATGTGATGACAAAGGAGGTACTATCATGTCAAAATATATCATGGCTATGGATGCCGGAACGACAAGCAACCGATGCATCCTTTTCAATAAAAAGGGGCAAGTGTGCAGCGTCGCCCAAAGAGAATTCACCCAATATTTTCCTCATCCCGGATGGGTAGAGCACGATGCCGACGAAATATGGGCCTGTCAGCTCGGAGTTGCCGTAGAAGCAATGAACAAGATCGGTGCATCGGCAGAAGATATCGCGGCGATCGGTATTACAAACCAAAGAGAAACCGCTATCGTATGGGACCGAAAAACAGGAGAACCGGTCTATAACGCCATCGTCTGGCAATGCCGCCGCACTTCCGAATACTGCGATTCTTTGAAAGAAAAAGGTCTTACGGAAAAATTTCGTCAAAAAACGGGTCTTGTAATCGACGCTTATTTTTCCGCCACAAAGATCAAATGGATACTGGACAATGTCCCCGGAGCCAGAGAACGTGCAGAACGTCAGGAACTTCTTTTCGGCACAGTGGAGACATGGCTCATCTGGAAAATGACAAAAGGACGGGCACATGTAACGGATTACTCCAATGCTTCCCGTACGATGCTGTTTAACATCAACACCCTTTCCTGGGACGACGAGATCCTGTCCGAACTTGACATTCCGAAAAGTATGCTTCCTCAGCCAAAACCGTCAAGCTGTATCTACGGAAAGACCGATCCCGCATTTTTCGGCGGAGAGATTCCTATCGCGGGAGCTGCCGGCGATCAGCAGGCCGCCCTTTTCGGTCAGACTTGTTTTCAGGCCGGAGAAGCCAAAAACACTTACGGAACGGGCTGCTTTTTATTAATGAATACAGGCGAAAAACCTGTATTTTCCGAAAACGGACTTGTGACAACGATTGCCTGGGGATTGGACGGAAAGGTGACTTATGCGCTTGAAGGCTCTATTTTCGTAGCAGGAGCCGCCATACAATGGCTCAGAGATGAAATGCGCCTTATAGATTCAGCCGAAGATTCGGAATATATGGCGTCAAAAGTAGAAGATACGAACGGATGTTACGTCGTTCCTGCTTTCACAGGTCTTGGCGCTCCTCACTGGGATCAGTATGCACGGGGAACGATCGTAGGTATCACCCGCGGAGTAAACAAATATCACATCATCCGCGCCACTCTTGAATCGATCGCTTATCAGGTAAACGACGTGCTGGAGGCGATGAAAGCCGATTCCGGCATTGCGCTTTCTTCACTCAATGTAGACGGAGGTGCAAGCGCGAATAATTTTCTCATGCAGGTACAGGCAGATATTATAAACGCCCCTGTCAATCGTCCTTCTTTTGTAGAGACGACCGCCATGGGCGCTGCTTATCTTGCCGGACTTGCTTCCGGTTATTGGAAAAGCAAAGAAGAAATCGCAAATAACCGCTCAACCGATAAAATCTTCCTTCCTTCTGTCTGTGAAGAACTTCGGCTTAGCCGCATCAAAGGATGGAATAAAGCTGTAAAATATTCCTACGGATGGGCGAAAAACAACGATTCCGAAAAATCATTTTAAAAAACCGATGCCGAAAATCAATTCAGGAAATTTTCAATGATGACAGCTTCCGCTTCTTCCTCGCTCATACCGAACGTGCGAAGCTTCACAAGCTGTTCATCATTGATTCTGCCGATTGCCGCTTCATGAACGATCTGCGCATCTACATGTTTTGCATTGATCTCCGGAATAGAGCTTATCTCTGCCTGATCCATAATAATCGAATCACACTGCACATGTGCATGACACCGGTTATTGCCGATCGCTCTCGGATGAAAGACTTGTTTTGAATTTCCTTTCCCGACCGATCTGGAAACAATTCTTGCCGAGCTGTTTGTTCCGTTTAACTCAATGTCCATATTGGAAACTGCCGACTGTTCTTCATCTGTCATCAGCTTTTCTGTCACAAACAGTTTCGCGTTGTCCGCCAGCTCAATATAATTTTCTCTCTCCGTACAGTCTACGCCGCTGATCTGCGTTGTCTCAAGCGTAAATACTGAATTCTCTCCGACATAGATCTTTGTCACCGGATTGAGCGTTTTCTTACCCGAGCCGTTTCCCTGAGCATAATGATTTTCTATATATTTCACATTCGCATTTTTACCTACATGAAATGCATGGATTCCGTCATGACGGGTTTCCGAACACCCTTCCCCGTGGATTCCGCATCCTGCGATAATCGTTACATCTGCTCCGTCTTCTATATAGAAATCATTGTATACAATATCCACACCTTCTTCAGTCATTACTACAGGAATGTGAACCTGCTCTTCTTTTGCTTCACCGCTTATATAAATATCGATTCCCTGTCTGTCCTCTTTCGGAACAATCTTAATATGACGGCTGTCCCCATGACAAACCGCCAAACCGTTCAGTCTGAGGTTATATGCCCCTTCCTTTTTAAATCCATAAGAATCGATCACATCAAGCACTTGCTGTGTCACAACAGCGTCTTTGTCATTTCCTTCAAAATCAGCGCTCATAAAGTTCGCCTCCTTTTTGTATTCTGCATCCGCATGATTCCGGTTTCTTCCCGAACAAGATCGGAACGATCTCATCCGCCGTGCCGACCGCTTCTACTTTTCCGTCTCCGATAACCATGATCCTGTCCGCCATGCGTATAATACGCTCTTGATGTGAGATCAAGATCAGACTCTGCTTCTTTTCTTTGTGAATCTGTTCAAACCGCTTGATCAACATCGAAAAACTCCACAGGTCAATCCCTGCTTCCGGTTCATCAAATACACATATCTTATGATCTTTTGCCAGAACTGTCGCAATTTCAATCCTCTTCATCTCTCCGCCCGAAAGCGTCGCGTCAGCTTCTCTGTTAATATATTCTTTCGCGCAAAGACCGACACTGCTTAACAACTCACAGCATGTCGTATCATCTAATTCTCTGCCTGCCGCAAGAGAAAGCAGCCTTTTTACTGTCATCCCCTTAAAGCGCGGCGGCTGCTGAAATGCAAACCCCATTCCTGCCTGCGCTCTCTTATCGATCGTATACGATGTAATATCCTGCCCGTCCAGTATGATCTTACCGCCTGTCGCCTCATTGATCCCCATAAGAAGTTTCGCAAGCGTCGATTTACCTCCCCCGTTAGGACCTGTAATGACAAGCATCTCCCCGTCTTCCACCGTAAAACTTACATCTGTTAATATCTCTGATTGTCTTCCTTCTTCTGTTATATTGTACGATAAATGTTCTGCCTGTAACATTCCGGAAATTCACTTCCTTTTTCTTTTTTATTTCTCTTTTTATTTTTCTTCTTTATTTCTCTTTTTATTTTTTCTTCTGCTCTGCGCAGAAAAAATTATATTTTACGCAGAAAATTGATGAATAGATAAAAGTTTCTCCCTTTTTCGTCATTTTGAAAAATATCCGAACTTTTCTCTATACTTGTCTGCATAAAAACTGCCCCGCCTCCAGATAAAAGTAAATTCTCGCACTATATGAAAATCTTCCAATGGAATTTTGACCAATGCTTCGCTTTCCAACTCTTCCCATATGGCAGTTTCATATAAAAATGTAATACCGCATTTTAATTTTGTCAACTCTTTGATCGTATGCATACTTCCAATCTCTACCGTCTGCCGAAAATTACCGATGCTCAGATTACAGGACTCCAAATACCTCTCCAGCACTTCGCGCGTACCCGATCCGTCCTCTCTGATCAAAATACGTTCTCCGAAAAGATCTTCTATCCGTTTTGGTTTCTTTTTAAACGGATAATCAGGGCTGCACACCGCTATATACGGCTCTTCTGAATATTTCTGAAAATCATATTCATTCTTCTTGAAAAAACCTTCTACCAAAGCAAAGTCGATCTCGCCTTCATCCAGTTTCTTCAAAAGTTCCCGTGTATTTTCTACGATCATATGTATGTGCGCGTTCGGATACATTTCAAGATAATTAAAAATCATTTTCCCGCCCAGCACATCTCCCACTGTCCTCGTTGCTCCGAAACGAAGTTCTTCTGATTCGCCCGCTCTTTTCATCTCATCTTGCATTGCAGTTTCATCATGCATCATCGTCAATGACGCGTTTTTCAAAATCTCTCCCGCTTCGGTCAGCTCCAGCTTTTTCCCCTCATAGCGGAACAGCTTCGTATTATAATGCTTTTCCAGAAAACGGATATGCTGTGATACCGCAGGCTGAGTGATATTCAGTTTTTCCGCTGCCCGTGTGAAATTCATATACCGGCATACCGCCAGAAACGTTTCCATTCTAAAATCAAGCATACTCTTTCCCCGTTATATTTCTCAACAGTTCAGCCATACAGTGTACGTGAAGCAGAAAACATGCCTGCATGTTTTTGCGAGCGGACATCTGTATGCGGTGAGCGCCCGTTTATGAGTAAAACAGTGGCAGCAGCCACGATAAGCACGCAGTGTGGTTTTACGAATGGCGCAGACTGAACTGTTACTTTCTCTTTCCTCATTATATCATTTTTATATTTTATAAGCAGCGGGCGGTGTTTTCACCGAACACCCGCCCGAGCTCTATAAGAATTACTCCCTGCGTTTAATTATAACATAAATTTATTATTATATAAATATTAATAATTTTATTTTATATATTTTTTATGATATTGTATTTCCGGAAACAGGAATAACAACACATCATTTTGCAAAGGAGATTTTATTATGAACTTTTTAAAAAAGAACGGCGCCGGTCTTCTGCTATGTCTCGCCATCTCCATTCCGGCATGGTTTCTCGGAAAATCATTTCCCGTCATAGGAGGACCTGTCTTTGCCATTCTAATCGGCATGGTTTTGACACTGATATTAAAAGAAAAAGAACCGTTTACCGCAGGAATTAACTATACCTCCAAAAAAATACTGCAGGCCGCTGTTATTTTTCTTGGATTCGGAATGAATTTATCTCAAATACTTGCAGGCGGAAAGCAGTCTTTGCCGATCATAATTTCCACGATCACAACATCGCTTATCATTGCATTTATTTTATATAAAGCTCTGAAACTAAAGACAAACAATGCAATTTTAGTCGGCGTGGGATCGTCCATATGCGGAGGAAGCGCGATCGCCGCAACCGCGCCTGTCATCGACGCGACGGACGAAGAGGTTGCTCAGTCGATCTCTGTTATCTTTTTATTCAACGTGCTGGCCGCACTGATCTTTCCTACGTTGGGCGCTGTCCTCGGACTAAGCAATGAAGGTTTCGGATTATTTGCCGGAACTGCCATTAACGACACATCATCCGTAACCGCGGCTGCCGCCGCCTGGGACGGAATCCACGCAAGTCATACTCTGGAAACTGCAACGATCGTAAAAATGACCCGTACGCTTGCTATTATCCCGATCACATTAGCCCTAGCTTTTTATCGGGAAAAAAAGGAGAAAAAAGAAGAAGGCTCTTCTTTTAGCTTCAAGAAGTCCTTCCCGTTCTTTGTGCTTTTTTTCATCCTTGCATCTGTCGTAACAACAATATTCCACCTTCCTGCCGCAGTCACAGGTCCTCTTAAGGAACTGAGCAAATTTTTGATCGTCATGGCTATGGCGGCGATCGGGCTGAATACAAATATCGTTCACCTTGTAAAAACAGGCGCGAAACCAATCTTCACAGGTTTTTGCTGCTGGGTCGGCATATCGCTTGTAAGTCTTGGAATGCAGCATATGATGGGACTTTGGTAAAGAATTTAATTGTCCGTTTTCCCCAAAAATGGTATACTGTCTATAAATATCTGAGAACCGAAACCACATCGTTTTTAACAGGAAAACTGCCGGAGATGATCAGGCAAAATATAATGAGGCAGAAACATGAAATTAAAAAACATTTTACTTGTTGTAAAAGATATCGAAAAATCAAAACAATTTTATCATGATTTATTTGGTTTAGACATGATACTTGACAATGACGGAAATATCATTTTAACGGAAGGTCTTGTCCTTCAAGATGAAAAGATATGGAGAGACTTTTTGAAAAAAGAGATCTTTCCGAAAAGCAATTCTTGCGAACTGTATTTTGAAGAGAAAAATATAGAAAAATTTATCGAAAAGCTGGAAAAATTATACCCGTCAATCCAATATGTCAATCGGCTCATGACACATAGCTGGGGACAAAAGGTAATCCGTTTTTATGATTTGGACGGTAATTTGATCGAAGTAGGAACTCCTGTCTAACAGCACAGAGTCTTTTTTCAGAAAAGATGATATACCGTTTTCAAAAAACAGTCTGTAACGCATGAAAAAATCCTACTCTCAAATTTTGTCGTAGTAGAAAGGAGCTGTCATATGAAAAAATTTATGAAAGAAATAACATTATTTATAATTCAATTATTGATTTTTTATCTGTTTCCTTTATTTGCAAAACAGATTGACGCAATAGGCATGGTTCTCTTCCTTATCACTGCGACATTTGTATTATCTGCTCTAATGGGAATCATCTCAACTAACAAGATCAAATATTTCTATCCGCTTATAACAGCAATACTTTTTATTCCTTCCGTGTTCATTTATTATAACGAAAGCGCTCTTATTCATTCTGTCTGGTATTTTGTCGTTTCCGTTGTCGGAACAGCGATCGGAACGGTCATAACCAAATTATTTGCAAAATAATCATGAAACCACAGCATGATAGATGCAAATAGGGAGACACATTAATAAAAAATATCTGCTTCTATTCACCTGAATAAGCTATGAAAAAAGGATATATTCTTTTTCCATAGCTTATTCTTTTCGTTTAACGGACTTTGCATCTATCACTGCCGGATTTGACTCATATATTATACCGTCATATTTAACAATAACTTGATCCCCCACAAGAAAGTCATCGTTTCTGTTTTCCTTGCCTTTTTCAAACCTTATCACAAAATATTTCCCGTGAGAATCCACAAAATCTTTTTCTGTAGCTTCTATTTTAATCTGATTCTTATTTTCGATTACTACACCTGTCATCGAATGCCTGTTAAAACATACATTCCACAATAAAATACTCAAAAAAGCAAAAATCACAACTGCCAAAAATATTTTTATTCTTTTAAAAGAATGACTGCCTGTCATGCGATACACCTTCCTCTCTTTTCGCAAATAACAAAAATGGGAGACGCACTTTTTTCATATTCAACTGTCTGCTCAACAGAAAAATATCTTTTTTGTGCAATCTCCCATTTTATTTACTGTATTTAAAATCGTCTGTTTTATAAATTTCCGAGCAATTTATCTATACTTACAAGTTTCACACTCAGTACAAAAATTTCCGCCGCAACGGACAATTCTTCCGGAGTCGGATAAGACGGCGCAATACGGATATTACTGTCATGAGGATCTTTTCCATACGGGAATGTCGCCCCTGCTCCGGTCATTACAAGACCTGCCTCTTTCGCCTTTGCAACGATCGCCTTTGCGCAGCCTTCCATTGCATCAAAAGAGATAAAGTATCCGCCGTGAGGCGCGATCCATGATCCGATTTCCAGTCCTCCCAATTCTCTTTCCAGAACATCCAGAACCGCCTCAAACTTCGGCCGGAGAATATCGGCATGTTTCTTCATATGCTCTACGATTCCGTGAATATTTTTGAAAAATCTCACATGACGCAACTGATTTACTTTATCATGTCCGATCGTCTGAACTTTCATCATATTACGAACGTCTTTTAAGTTTGCTTCCGACGCCGCCAAAGCCGCGATGCCTGATCCCGGGAAGCTGATCTTGGAAGTTGAAGAGAACTTATAAACCATATCAGGATTTCCCGCTTTTTTACATTCCATCAAAATCTCAAGAAGATAGTCCTGCTTATCTTCATACAGATGATGTACGCAATATGCATTATCCCAAAAAATACGGAAATCTTTTGCAGCCGGTTTCAGATTAGCAAAACGATATACTGTATCATCAGAATATGTGATTCCCTGCGGATTAGAATACTTCGGCACACACCAGATTCCTTTGACCGACTCATCTTCACTGACAAGTTTTTCCACAAGATCCATATCCGGACCTGTAGGAGTCATCGGTATATTGACCATCTCAATTCCGAAAAATTCCGTAATCGCAAAATGTCTGTCATACCCCGGAACCGGACATAAAAATTTCACTTTATCTAATTTACACCACGGTGTATTGCCCATAATTCCATGAGTCATGGCACGGGAAACCGTATCATACATTACATTCAGACTTGAGTTTCCGAAGATGATCACATTATCTTTCGGCACTTCCATCATATCTGCGAGAAGCTGTTTTGCCTCATCAATACCGTCAAGGTTTCCGTAATTTCGGCAGTCTACTCCGTCTTCGCAAATGAGATTCGCATCCCCTGCAAGCACTTTCATCATATCCATTGATAAGTTCAACTGATCTGCAGCCGGCTTTCCTCTGGACATATCCAGCTTTAATCCCTTTTCTTTTACTTCTTCAAAGCGCGCTTCTAATTCGCTTTTTAATTCCAACAGCTCTTCTTTACTTAAATCTTTATACGCAGTCATTACAGGACTCCTCCGTTTTATTTTTTCATCACTGTATCGTATTGTATACATTTTTTGATATTTCGTCAATGCTTTCCGTCATTTTTTTAATTACGAAAACACTTTTTGGAGGAATTTTATAATAATTTTGAAATTTTGAAAGGCTTTTCATTCATGGTTTGATCTTTTCATATCATTTTTCTTTCTACAAACATCAGAAAGCGGCTATGGGATTTCACAGAAAACATTTTGAGAATTTAGATTTTTTTCTAAATAGATATTGACTTTTTATTTCCGCAGTGCTCTAATATATTTAGAAATATTTCTAAATACTATTTAAAGTAAGGGGGAATGTTTTTGAGCTTTGCCGAAACGTTTAAAGCATTATCCGATCCGGTAAGACGGGAAATTCTGGAACTTCTGAAAAAGGGCAGAATGTCTGCCGGAGAGATCGCAAGTCATTTTGATATGACGCAGGCGACTGTCTCCTATCATCTGAAGATTTTGAAAAAAGCAGATCTTATCAGGGAAACACGGGAGAAAAATTTTATTTTCTATGAGCTGAGCCTTACCGTATTAGAGGAGATTATGGTATGGATCTCAGACTTGAAAGGAGAAAAAGAGACATGAAAAAATATAAAACCACAATCATTATTACAACTTTGATCACATTACTTCCTATTGTGATCGGACTATTTCTTTGGAACAAACTTCCCGATACACTGGCAACACATTGGGGAAGCGACGGAACCGCAAACGGATGGTCCAGCAAAACATTTTCTGTCTTCGGAATGCCGCTCATCCTGACTGCGATCCACGTTTTGTGCCTTTTTGTCACTTTGAATGACCCGAAGAAAAAGAATATCCACAAGAAGCCTATGGCGCTTATTTTCTGGCTCGTTCCTGTGATTTCTCTTTTGGCTAACTGTTCGACTTATCTGATCGCTTTAGGAGTAGATTTCAGCATTGAAATCTTCATATCCGCTCTGATCGGTGTCTTTTTCATCGTTCTCGGAAACTATATGCCGAAACTTCAACAAAACTATACGATAGGCATCAAACTTCCGTGGACATTAAACAGCGAGGAAAACTGGAATCGAACCCATCGGCTCGGAGGCAAACTTTATATTGTTATGGGAATTGCCATGATTTTAATGTCGTTTATAGACAGCTTACTCGGAAGCGAAGCCGCCGCATGGATCATCCTGTCCGTGATCACTATAGGCGCTATAATTCCTGCCGCTTATTCTTTCTATTTGTATAAAAAAGGCATTTAAATGAATCTTCTATTATAAAAATAACGTCTGTCAGAATTTTTGATCCTGACGGACGTTATTTTTGTCCTCTTATACTCGTTTTCTTATGCTCGTTTTCTTATATTCGTTTTCTTATATTCGTTTTCTTATATTCGTTTTCTTATTCTCTTTTCTTATGTTTGCTTTTCATCTACTTTACAATTCCGACCATATCCGCAACACTTTCAAATCCATGTTGTTTCATATATGATCCAATCCCGTCTACGATCTTCATTGTCACTGCAGGATCAAAAAAGTTTGCTGTTCCTACCGATACGGCGCTTGCCCCCGCAAGAATCATTTCGATCGCATCTTCCGCAGATGCAATTCCGCCCATTCCGATTACGGGAACACTGACGACATTTGCCGCCTCATATACCATGCGCACAGCAATCGGATGAATCGCCGGTCCTGACACTCCGCCTGTTTTGTTTGCCAAAACAAACGCTTTTTTATTCACATCAATCTTCATCCCCGTTAAAGTATTGATCAAAGATACGGCGTCTGCGCCGCCTGCTTCCACCGCTTTCGCCATCTCGGAAATACTTGTAACATTCGGACTTAATTTCATGATGATCGGCTGTTTTGCATATTTTTTTACTGCCTTTGTAATCTCTTCCGCAGCGTTCGGATTCTGACCGAAGGCAATCCCGCCTTCTTTCACATTCGGACAGGAAATATTAATCTCCAGCATATCGACGTCTTCATTCGCCAGACGTTCTACGACTTCACAATAATCTTCTGTGGATCTTCCACATACATTTACAATGATCTTCGTGTCGTATTTTCTCAAAAACGGAATATCCCTCTCGCAAAACACATCGATTCCCGGGTTCTGCAAGCCGACTGCGTTCATCATTCCTCCGTAAGTTTCCGCTACTCTCGGCGTCGGATTTCCTGTCCACGGAACATTAGCAACGCCCTTTGTCGTCACAGCTCCGAGTCGGTTCAGATCGACAAAATCAGTAAACTCTGCTCCTGATCCGAACGTGCCGGAAGCAACTGTAACCGGGTTATTCCATTCCACTCCTGCGATCGTCACTTTTGTATTCATCAGATTTCCACCTCCGTTGACAAAAATACCGGACCGTCTTTACAGATTCTTTTGTTATGCACATTACTGTGATGATCTTTTTCTTTCGTCTTGCATACACATGCAAGACATGCTCCGATACCGCATGCCATGCGCTCTTCCAGCGAAATATAGCATTCGATCCCGTTTTCCTCCGCATAGTTTTTGATCGCGCGGAGCATCGGTGTCGGTCCACACGCATAGATAATATCTGCTTCCAATCCGTTTTCACGGATCGCATCCATTACATTGCCTTTCGTTCCCGCACTTCCGTCCTCTGTAGAAATATATACTTCCCCGTTTTGTTCAAACTCTGTTTTCAAAAACGTCTCGTCATTTCGGTATCCGACAATGATTTGCTTTTTCTCACAGCCGATCTGTTTTGCCAGTTCCAGAATCGGAGGCACTCCGATCCCTCCCCCTATGAGAAACGCCCGTTTTTCTAATGCTTTCTCCAGCGGGAATCCATTTCCCAACGGTCCGATCACAGGAATCGTATCGCCTTCTCCCATCTGTGAAAAAAGCTCTGTTCCTGTATTTTCTCCTGTAACACGGTATACAACGCGCAGTGCGCCTTTCTCTTTGTCTATCTCGCAAATACTGATCGGGCGCGGAAGAAGTTTGCTTCCGTCGTTTGTATACATCGAGATAAACTGCCCCGGCTCTGCCGTTTCCGCCGCTTTCGTTCTGATCCACATACTGTATATGCCATGCGCGATTTCTTCCTGTGAAATGATCGCCGCATTTTCTTTTTCTTTCGTCATATGTGTCATATGCTCCTTTATTTCAAATTCTCTATTACAAATTATCAACTGCTTTTTCCGTCAGATCGTCTTTGTCCCTGCCGGATACTTATTTTGCAGATTCAAGCGCTCCGCTGATGTCCGCGATCATATCTTCTACAGCCGCTCTGGAAGCGTCTCCGAAATTCTCTGCTCCGAACTTTGCATATGCTTCCTGCTTATATGCCGCAATAATTCCTCTCGACGAGTTCACGATCGCTCCAAGTCCGTCCTCATTAAAGAAATGAACAAGATCTTTTCCGCGGCCGCCCTGCGCGCCGTACCCCGGAACGAGAATATATGATTTCGGCATGATCTTTCTGAGGACTTTTCCCATCTCCGGGTATGTCGCTCCGACAACGGCGCCGATATAACTGTATTCATCTCCCATACACTCTGCGCCCCACTGCGCAACTTTTTCGCCTACATGTTCATACAGCGGACGTCCGTCAATGATGCGGTCTTGGAATTCTCCGCTGGACGGATTCGATGTTTTCACAAGAATAAATAACCCTTTTTTCTGCTCCTTGCATACGTCCGCAAACGGATTCACTCCGTCAGATCCAAGATACGGATTCACTGTTGCAAAATCTTCGTCAAACGGAACATACTCTTTTGATCCGACTTTTACCTTTCCGAGATGTCCTACCGCATATGCGGCTGACGTAGAACCGATATCTCCTCTTTTAATATCTCCGATCACAACAAGATCTTTTGATTTACAGTAATCTACTGTTTTCTTAAATGCGGCGATTCCCGGAACACCGAACTGCTCGTACATAGCAATCTGAGGCTTCACAGCCGGTATCAGATCATATGTCTTATCTACGATTTCTTTATTAAACTGCCAGATTGCCTCTGCAGCCCCTTCCAAAGTTTCCCCATACTCTGCAAACGCTTTTTCCTGAACATGCTGAGGAATATAGCTAAGCATCGGATCAAGACCTACTACGATCGGCGCTTTTGTCTTTTTAATCTTTTCTACTAATTTGTTAATCATACAAGTACCCTCCGTTTTCCTGAAAATCTGCCTTGCTTTTGTGTAAAGCAGATGCCTCACACATTTTCAGAACTTTTTTATCTTTTATATTTTATCACAATATCCGACTGACTTCTATACCAAAATCTTGCCTGCCTCATCCCTGAAATGCCAAAAGGAAGATTCCGAGATTGCAAATGATCGCCAAGATTCCTGGCAGATCCGGACTTTATCCTGTCGCCGCCGTAAAAATATAAGCGGACACTCTCGGAAATTCCTTAAGTATCCGCTTATATATTTTTAATCATTTCTCATTTATCTTTCGTTCTTCCGCTTTATCCGGCTTACATAATAGCTTTTTTCGCCTCTTGTTTTCCGGCCTTCCTGTGAGCCGCAAATTTAAAACAGTTCAAACAGGCCGCCCGGCACGAGCAGATTAAACGGATATACCGGAATATTTCTTACGATTCCGAACAAAAGCACGAAAATCAATATTCCTGCGACAAATTTTACACTGATCTTCTGATCGATATGATCTCCGCCCGTAATCGCCCAATCGATTGCTCTTGCCGCCACATAAAGCGCTAATAGCGGGAGCAATACCGTCATAACCGGATTATAGCAAAACGCATCCAAAAACCGTCCATGCAAAAGAGAATAACTGGCGCGTCCCGCGCCGCATCCCGGACAGTAAAACCCTGTCAAAGAATAAAAAACACACGGCAGCGGATAGCTGTGCGGATTATGAAAATACAAGTAAACCGCTCCCGCCAGCGCCGCTATAGCGGCTCCTGCTACGATCAAGATCCGCAAACTTTTCTTTTTACGCAATAATTCTAACATGTATTTCCTCTGCTATAGCATCTTAGTAATAATAGTATCCGCCTACGCCGCCGATAAAAGCAAAGATGATATAGATGACTTCTACAATAAGACCTACGACTGCAGATGCAATGATCCAGATCTTCGCGGATTTTGCCGCATTTTTCGCTTCCTCATAATTGCCTGCCGCCATAGATGAATTGATCTTTGCCGCATATACGATACCTACGATACCGAACGGAAGACAACAGCACAACGTACAAATAATAGATAATACAAGGTACGGTACCCAGTTGATCGGCGTCTGCGGCGCCTGATTCTGATAAGGCATCTGGTTCTGGTAAGATGTCTGACCTTGATTTCCTCCATACTGCTGATCTGACGTCTGATCAGAATAAGTCTGACCTGTTCCGTAATAAGGATTGTTCTGTGCGGATGTATATGTCTCCTGTGCCGGAGCTTCCTGATATACGTGATCCGTTGAAGCAGCTTCCGGCTGAATCGGTTCTGTCGGAGCTTCTTCTGTCTGGGTCGGCTGTACCGGCTCTGTCAAAGCTTCTTCTGTCTGTGCCGCCTGTACCGGCTCTGTCGGAACTTCTTCTGTCTGCGCCGCCTGTACCGGCTCTGTCGGAACTTCTTCTGTCTGCGCCGCCTGTACCGGCTCCGTCACTGTTTCTTCTGCTCGAACCGGGTCTGTCGCTGACGTATCAGACTGCTGCGCTCCGCAATACGGACAAAACTTTGCGCCGTCAGGAATTTCTTGATAACACTTAATACAATTCATTTTCCTACCTCGCTCTCATAGTATTTGTATATTATTTCATTTCAATAATAATACCACTGTCAGAGCAAAAAAGTCACCAAAAAAATACATTTTTTTGCTTTTTTTACATTTTCATATACTCTTGGCTGTCACCGCTTCTTCCCTTTTCTGCCGAATGATCCCTGTTTTCAGAAGAACCGGGCGAAGCGCGTTATACAAAACGCCTGCGAGGATCACCGAAATCACTGCATTTACAAAAGTTGTAGCCGCACTCCACTTTGCAAGAACTTCCGCCATCTGCTGCGGCTGCCCCATAATATACTGTTTGTAGAAGTATCCTACAATCGGATCGGCAATGACGTTAAATCCAAGCCCTGCGACAGATGCGATCATGCTCCAGCGGAAAATGTATTTCTTATCTGTACTTTCATTGATCTTCGCAATTCTATGAGCCACAAGACCGACGATAAGTCCGATACATAATTTCAGTACAAACGTCTTCGGCGCTCCTGTAATATAGACCGGATCGAGAATATCTGCGAATCCCATTCCGATAGCTCCCGCAAGTCCGCCGTACCATCCGCCCAAGATCAGAGCCGCCAGTACGCAAAATGCATTTCCTACATGAAAAGACGTTGCGTCGCCCCCGGGAAGAACAATTTTAAACTGCAAAAATTGAAATGATACAAAACAAAGCGCAGCCATAAGAGCTGTCTGGGCAATCTTAACTACAGTTTCATTTTTTTTCGTCATATACTTACCTGCTTTCCTGAACTGTTACTTTTTTGTTCAACATTATTTAATACAGGTATATTAGCATCAGACTGGTCGTATTGAAACATCCAGTTATCCCATTTTTATACAGTCCACTTTTTCTTATGAGAACCAAGTCGGACTCGCTCCATCTCTTCGGCAATATCCTTTTCAAGATAATCAAACAAGTAATTCCGGATCAGCTCCTCCTGTTTCGGATAATCGTCTTTCATCTGTTCAATAACCGATTCGATCTCCTCTTTCAGTCCTGCCGCCGACATCCGATGCGCTCCCTGCCCCATAATGATCACCTGTTCAAGCGCATCCGATGTTGCCACGATAACATCATGCTCCTTTGCGATTCTTCGCACAGTCTTCTCTATATAATGATCCGCGGTTTCCGCCTCCCTCGTGTAAACGACATGAATATTATGATATTTCATGATCTCTCCCGGATTTCCTTCTACTTTATACGCGTCAAATACGAGGATCAGTTCACATTGTTTGTATCCCTGATAATTACACAAAATATCCGCAAGCTTCCCTCTTGCGGCGGCCAGATCGATTTTCGCCAATTCTTTCAGTGAATCCCACGCAAAAATAATATTATACCCATCTACAAGCAAATATTCTTTCCGGTCTGCTTTCTTTTTTTTCGTTTTTGTATAATCACCGGAAATGTCAAAAGGTACATTTCGGGATTGTAAGCGGTCGCCGTTGCAAAAAGCTGCCGCCTTTCCTGCCGTCACAGTAACAGGCGCGCTCCTTTTCGTTTTCTTCACCGGATCGGGCGTTCTGACATAGATTGCATCCAGCTCTTCCTGTGTCAGCTCGATCGTTCTTCTCTGTGGACGAAATGCTGCAGACATCTGTGTATCTTCTTCCGATTTTTCTGCCGCCTCGCCTTCTACATGCATATGGGCGTCCGCCTCATACCACGGAACGATCGTTCCCGCCCCATGAGAGCAAAATACCGAATCTGCAGTATTTTCTACATCTGCATCCGCATCGTATCCGATCTGCCCGATCACTTCTTCTGTATTATGACATTCGCCGTATCCTTTCAAAGAACAAAACAATCTTCCGTAACCGCCTGTGTACGCCGTAAATTCTTTTTGATATCCATTCATCTCGGCGGCAGGAACACTTCCTTTAAGCACCGCCATCCCATTTTCCGTCTCAGGTCCTTCAAACTCTCCGCTCATCCGTTTTATATCCGTCATTGCTTTTCCGACATTTTCCAACGGCAGTTCCATACGAAATTCGTAGTACGGTTCAAGAAGAACACTTTCCGCCTTCCGAAGTCCCTGACGTACCGCACGATATGTCGCCTGCCTGAAATCACCGCCTTCTGTATGCTTTTTATGCGCCTTTCCCGACAGAAGCGTAATTCGGACATCTGTAAGAGCAGAACCTGTCAGTACTCCTTTATGTTCCCGCTCTTCCAAATGCGTAAGTATCAGCCTCTGGTAATTACGATCCAAAACATCCTCCGAACAATCTGCCGCAAACTGCATCCCCGATCCGCGCTCTCCCGGCTCTAATCTCAAATGCACTTCCGCATAATGTCGAAGAGGTTCAAAATGACCTGCCCCTTCCACACTGTTTTTGATCGTCTCCTTGTATACAATGCGTCCTTCTCCGAAATGAATGAGAACTCCGAACCGGTCTTTCACCATCTTCTGCAGAACTTCCGTCTGCACTTCTCCCATAAGACGGATGTGGATCTCTGATGTTTCCTCGTTTCTGATCACATGAAGCTGCGGATCTTCTTCTTCAAGACATCGCAGATTCTGAAACATTTTATGAGCGTCACACCCGTCCGGAAGTTCGATCCGATATGTCATGACAGGTTCTAATACAGGAAGCAAAGATTCTTTCTGCGCGCCGATCCCCTGTCCCGGATAAGTTCCTTCAAGTCCTGTCACCGCACATACTTCCCCTGCGGAAACTGTTTGAACGAGTTCGTATTTTTCTCCCGAATACTTTCGGATCTGATTGACCTTCCCTGTACATGATTGTTCTGCCGCAAAAGGAACATCTTTGACGCGCAGCTGTCCTCCTGTGACTTTCAGATAAGTCAGCCTGTTTCCCTGAGGATCACGGGCGATCTTATAGACTTTTGCCCCAAATTCAGGCAAAGGCTCTGCCGACGGCGCATATTCACATAATCCCGACATCAGCGCTTCGATTCCTTGCGCTTTCAAAGCAGAACCAAACCAACACGGAAATACTTTCCTTGCGGCAACCGCCTTTTTCACAGTCTCCTTTTCGATCTTCCCGCCTGATAAATATTCCTCAAGCATTGTCTCATCACACATCGCAAGACTTTCTCTGTTCTCCTCCGACTGCATGTCCATCTCCACACAGCCGTCTCCGAATCGGTTTTTTAATTCTTCCAGCAGTTTTTCTCTGTCTGCTTCCTGACGATCCATTTTATTCACAAAAATCATTGTCGGAATCTTGTACTGTTTCAGCAGCCTCCAAAGCGTGACCGTATGTGCCTGTACCCCGTCCACAGCGCTGACAACAAGTACGGCGCAGTCAAGCACCTGCAGCACTCGTTCCATCTCTGCTGAAAAATCCACATGCCCGGGAGTGTCAAGAATCGTAATACTCGTATCATTCCATATAAATTCCGCCTGTTTTGAAAAAATCGTGATCCCGCGTTCTCGTTCTGTTTCATAATTATCAAGAAATGTATCCCCATGATCGACGCGCCCCATATTCCGAATCTGTCCGCTTAAATAAAGCATTCCTTCCGACAATGTTGTCTTGCCCGCGTCCACATGGGCAACAAGACCGATACATATATGTTTTAATGGTTTTTTTACCGAATTTTTGTCTTTCTTTTCGGATGTATTTTCCATGAAAATACCCCTTTCCTGTGATTTTTATACAGAAATTATCATATCACAGAAAGGGGTATAAGTCGAATGTAAAACGTTTTCTACTTTTCCACTCTATTTTTCTACAGTCTTTCGCTGCTTTCATTCATAAATTTGTATTCTGCCACGGAACGGTCAAAACCTTTAATATGTCTGTACAGCCACTCGATAACATTTTTATTCACCTGCTCTACAAATGCCTCTGACGGTCCTTCTTCCTCTTCAAGCATATTGTAAAGATCTTTTACTACGGCACGCAGTTTGTCATGTTCTTTTTTATGTTCCGCTATTGCCGGATAATTGATCGATTCCTGAAGTTTTTCTTCCTCCCCGAAATGAAACTCTGTATAGTCTGCAAGATAATCAAGCGTTTTCACTGCCACTACTTTTTCTTTGCTCGTCTCACAACTATCAAGAAGCTTATTGATCTTGTCAATCAGTTCTTTGTGCTGTGTATCGATCATTTCATTTCCCGTTACCAAACTTTCATCAAATTCTGCTCTCATCGTTTCATTCTCCTTTTTCTTTTTTCACTGCCGTTCTTTCGTTTTTAAACTGCAGGATCATTTCATTTGTAAGACTATCCCGTGATGGCTCTACAGGAATGTCTTCCCTTTCAAACCATTCTGCCACCGCCAGTTCCTCTCTGTCAAGTGTGATTGCATCATTCCCGTCAAGATCGCAATAAAATCCCATAAGAAGCGTATCGCTGAACGCCCACGGCTGACTTTTATAATACCGGATGTTTTTCACTTTCAGCCCGACTTCTTCCATCACTTCCCGCGCCACAGTCTGTTCGACAGTCTCCCCGATCTCCGAAAATCCTGCTAAAAGCGCATATTTTTTATATGTACGTCCTGCATATTTGGACATCAAAATCCGGTTGTGATCCGTCACGCCGACAATAACGGCCGGGCATATCTTCGGAAATTCCGTATTTCCGCACGCTTCACAGACAAGCATCCGCTCCTTCTCCCCGTGCTTCAGCCGTTTTCCGCACCGTCCGCAATATTTCCGGTCTTTATACCAATTATAAAGCTGATATCCCGTAATTCCGGCAAATGCCCGGTCTTGCGGATCTGCCGTTCTGAAAATCTCTGTATTTTTCATTTGGAAGTCTAAAAGCATCGATCTGTCAATTTCATTTACGAGATAATAACGCTCATCATCTACTGAAAATAAATATATACACTCTTTGTAAATCTCCCTGTTCAAATGTTCCAAATCCGCAAAACTCGGAAAACTGATTCCCTTTTCAGACACTTTCATCAGCGCCGCGTGATCTTCATAATACAATGCAATACTGTCTTTATCAGGCGGAACCGGTTTGTACTGATTATCTAAGTGATGCGGTTCAATGTCTTGTATCATAGCAGTTCCTTTCCCATACGCCGCAGTTTTTCTTTCCTTTTGCAGCGACGCTATAAGTTTCTGATCTTAAATTCTCTCTGTGCTTCCCGTTTTTGATCTTTTTTAGCAATATCGTCCCGCTTATCATACAGTTTCTTTCCTTTTGCCACTCCGATCTCCATTTTCACAAGACTCCCCTTAAAATACACCTGCAGCGGAACAAGAGTAATTCCCTGTTCTTTCATCTTTCCGAACATCTTGTCTATCTCTTTTTTATGGAGAAGGAGCTTTCTCACCCTGAGCGGATCTTTATTAAATATGTTCCCTTTCTCATACGGAGAGATGTGCATCCCGTAAATATACATTTCTCCTGACTCCACCCTGATAAAAGCTTCTTTTATACTGCATTTTCCCATTCTCAGAGATTTTACCTCTGTACCGTGCAGAACAATTCCTGCTTCATATTTTTCAAGAATAAAATAGTCATGATACGCTTTCTTATTATTGGCGATCATCCTGACTTCTGACTTTGCCATAATCCACTCTTCTCCTGCCCTAAAATCTATCATGTCCAAATACTTTCACATACCCGAACACCTCTTTGTACGAATGCTTTACATACGCAAATATCTCTTTCTTACAGAATCCTGAAATTCACTGTCCTTTGAAGTTTATCCGCATCTGTGACGCAAATTCTCACCTTCTGTCCCGGCTTATAAGTCTTGCCTGTATGTTCTCCGACCAGTTCATAGCTTTGTTCATAAAACTCATAATGATCATCCCACATATCCGCCACATGTGCAAGTCCTTCCACCGTATTTTCCAATTCTACATAAGCGCCCCACTTTGTCACTCCCGAAATCACTCCGTCAAACTCTTCCCCGATATGATCTCTCATATACTCAGCCTTTTTCAGCTTCACAACTTCCCGCTCGGCTTCTTCGGCTCTTCTCTCCCTTTCACTGCACTGTGCCGCAACCTGCTGCAAAAGTTCAGAATAATGCTCCGCCCGGTTCTCATCAAATCTTCCTCTTAAGTTTTCTTTGATGATACGATGGATCTGAAGATCGGGATACCTTCGGATGGGCGATGTGAAATGAGTATAATATTTTGCCGCAAGTCCGAAATGTCCGGTATTCTCCGTCGTATACCTCGCCTGTTTCATCGACCTGAGCGTAAGTCTGCTGATCAGATCTTCCTCCGGTTTTCCCTCTACTTTCTCAAGCAGTTTCTGGATCTCTTTCGGCCGGATCTCATTTCCGACATGGATATGATAGCCGAAGCTGTTGACAAATGCCGAAAGCTGTCTGATCCGGTCCTCATCCGGCGCTTCATGCGTCCGGTAAAGAAACGGAATCTCCCTCCAGAAAAACTCTTCCGCCACTGTCTCATTTGCCATAAGCATAAAATCTTCGATAATCTCTGTCGCCGGATTTCTGTCATACGGCTTTACTTCGATCGGTTTTCCATCTTCATCCAAAACAATCTTCGTCTCCGGAAAGTCAAAATCGATAGCGCCCCGTTTTCCCCGTTTCTGTCTGATCAACTCCGATAATTCTTTCATCATCCATATCATCGGAACGAATCCTTCATACTCACGAAGCGCCTGCTCATCCTGCTCTAATACAGCGGAAACTTTGTTGTAACTCATCCTCTTGTCAACACAGATCACCGACTCTGTAATCTCATGGGAAATCATCTCCCCTTTCGGCGAGATCGTCATGATACAGGACAAAGCAAGACGCTCTTCCCCCGCATTGAGCGAACAGACCCCGTTTGACAAAATGTGCGGAAGCATCGGAATAACCCTGTCAGCCAAATAGACGCTTGTTCCGCGTTCCAACGCTTCTCTGTCGAGGGCGCTTTTTTCCTGAACATAATTCGTTACATCCGCTATGTGTACGCCGAGCACATAATTTTCTCCGTCCCGCTCTACCGATACGGCATCATCCAGATCTTTTGCATCTTCACTGTCGATCGTCACCATTTTCACATTCGTAAGGTCTTTTCTCCCGGCACGATCCGCCTCACTTACAGGCTTCCCGACTCTGACCGCCTGATTCAAAACTTTCTCGGGAAACTCTGTCTTAATGCCAAGATCCATTACGATTGACAAAATATCCGTGCCCGGATCGTTCACATGTCCGATGATCTGCGTAACTTTTCCTTCCGGTTTCATATGTTCCCCGCCGTAAGACGTCATTTCCACAACAACTTTATGACCTGTCACAGCGCCCATCTCACGCCCTGACGGAATATAAATATCGTTTACATACCGACAGTTATCCGGCCTGACAAACCCGAAACTTTTACATTTTTCATACAATCCGACAATATGCGTTACTCCGTGCGAAATAATTCCGACGATCTTTCCCTCCCGCCGCTTTCCTGCCGGAGCTGACGTTATAATATACTCTACTTCATCGCCTTGGAATGCATTCCCAAGACACTCTTCCGGAATAAAGATGTCATCTGTTCCATCTTCCGGCGTAACAAAACCGAAACCTCTTGCATTTGCCTGAAATATTCCTTTCAGACGCTCGGTATGACCGCATGTATATTTTCCCCTTTTTGAAATCGTGATCTTCCCTTCTTCCACAAGAGCATCGAGAACTTCCCGCAGTTCCTGTCTCTGTTCTCCCGGAATTTGAAGTACGACGGCAATCTCTTTGATCTTCATAGGTACGTACAGATCATCGTTGATAAAATCAAAAAGTACCTTTTTGCGTTTTTCAAATTGACGGCTTTCCTCTTTTGATTTTGAAGGATTTTTTCTGTCATTCACTTTGACGCGATCATCATGTATTCTTCTTTTTTTCTCTCTGTTACCGTGTGTTTTCCGCATTTTACCCTCCGCACTAAAATAATCGCCGAAAGTACCAAAAGGCACATTCCCGATTGTAAACAGCCGCCAGATTCTCAGACGTCTCCGAGCTCCGGCTCTTCGCCGTTACAAAGCAAAAGCACCCTATATTCGTATAGAGTGCTCATAATCATTATTATCTTCTGCTGTCTTTTTATACTATCCTTTTAGTTAAAGATATTGAGATTCAGTACAACTGCCAATACAATAAACAGAACCGCAATAACTCTTGTAGCCTTTACAAGCGCGCCTTCCATCGAACGTCCTTTATTATGTCCCCAATATGTATCTGCAGCTCCGCTGATCGTTCCAAGACCTGCGGATTTACCCTCCTGTAAAAGAATAATACAAGCTAATGCGATGCAATCTATAACAAAAATAATCGTCAATACTGTTTTTAAAATATCCATTTCTTCTACCTCCTGAAATAAACCAAAATTATTCTATCACAATTACAGCTTATTTGCAAGACATTTCATCCATTGTTTTCTCAAACCTTGTTTTCTCAAATATTCATTCATTGTGTCACAAAATATATTATGTTACAATCATCTTAAAATTATAATTTTTTCAGATGTAACAGAGGTGTTTCGATGGATTATGCGATTATATTGATGATTTTTAATTTTATCAAGAGTATTTCCGAGTTCTTAGCAAGTATTCTGATAATTATTTGTGCGGTTAAGTATCTGAAAAAACATTGACTGATGAAAATCAACAGGACAGCGGCTTTTTCTGCCGCTGTCCTGTCATTTAAAAACGATCTTTTAACTGCCTTTCAATCGTCTTTTATCTTGTGTATATTTTACTCTTCTGCTTTGTACACATCTACAAGTTTTTTCAGATAAGCATATCTTTCCATAGCTTCCTGCTCATTGATTGCGAACAGTTTTTCTGCTTTTTCCGGATTTGCTCTCTTAAGTGCATTGTAACGTACTTCTCCGTCGAGGAATGCCTGATAATCTTCTTTCTTCGGCTCTTTACTGTCGAGGAAGAATTTATCTCCTTCTGCTCCCGGATTGAAGCGGAAGTTATTCCAGTATCCACATTCTACCGCAAGCTGCTCCTCTGTCTGAGCTTTGCTCATACCTTTCTTGATTCCGTGGTTGATACACGGTGCATAAGCGATAATAAGTGACGGTCCCGGATAAGCCTCTGCCTCTGTAATCGCTTTCACTGTCTGGTTGAAGTCAGCTCCCATAGCAATCTGCGCTACATATACATAGCCGTAGCTCATTGCCATTCCCGCAAGGTCTTTCTTCTTCGTCTCTTTACCGCCTGCTGCGAACTGTGCTGTAGCTCCTGTCTTTGTTGCTTTTGATGACTGTCCGCCTGTATTGGAGTAAACCTCTGTATCAAATACCATGATGTTGATATCTTTACCGCTTGCAAGAACATGGTCAACACCGCCGTATCCGATATCGTAAGCCCATCCGTCTCCTCCGAATACCCACTGGGATTTCTTAGCGAGGAAATCTTTATTTTTCAGAAGTTCCGCTTTCTCTGCGCGGTCGCATCCGCAAGCTTCAAGAGCCGCCACAAGTTTATCTGTAGCTGTTCCGTTTGTCGCTCCGCATGTATATGTGTCAAGGTATTCCTGTGCAGCAGCCTTAACATCTTCATTTTCCGCATCTGCGGCAAGTTTCTCTACAAGACCTTTCAGTCTGTTTCTGATCGTATTCTGTGCAAGAAGCATACCATATCCGAACTCAGCGTTGTCTTCAAACAATGAGTTGCTCCATGCCGGTCCTTTTCCTTCCGGTGTTACCGTATATGGTGTGGACGGAGAAGAGTTGCCCCAGATAGAAGAACATCCTGTAGCATTCGCAATATACATTCTTTCTCCGAAAAGCTGTGTGATCAGTTTTGCGTACGGTGTCTCTCCACATCCCGCACAAGCTCCCGAGAACTCAAGAAGCGGCTGTTTGAACTGGCTTCCTTTTACTGTCGTCTCTTTGTATTTAGCGACAACTTCCGGTTTCACCGGAATCTCTCTTCCGTAATCGAAGAATGTCTGTTTGCCTGCATTCTCTTCCATGTTGCCCATAACAAGAGCTTTCTCACCCTTCTTGCCCGGGCAGACATTTGCACAAGATCCACATCCTGTACAGTCATAAGCGGATACTGTGATAGCGAACTTCATATCCGGCATACCGATCATCGGAATAGACTGCATTCCTTCCGGAGCATTAGCAGCTTCTTCTTCTGTCAGAGCTACCGGACGGATAACAGCATGAGGACATACATATGCACAGCGGTTACACTGGATACAGTTGTCCGGCTGCCAGATCGGAATGTCTACCGCGATACCACGTTTCTCGTATGCGGAAGATCCTGACGGAGTTGATCCGTCTGCATAATCTGTAAATGCAGATACCGGGAGGGAATTTCCTTCCTGAGCATTTACTTTTGTCTGAATATTTTTAACGAAATCGATTACATCTTTTCTTCCGTTCTCGTCAATGTGCGGTACTGCAAGGCCTTCGTCTGCCGCATCTTTCCAGCTTTCCGGAACTTCGATCTCTACGACCTGTTTTGCTCCTGCATCGATCGCATCATAGTTCATCTGAACGATCTTATCGCCTTTTCTGCCGTATGTAGCTTTCGCTGCGGCTTTCATCAGGCTGATCGCTTCCTCTTCCGGAATGATCTCCGCAAGTTTAAAGAACGCAGACTGGAGCACTGTATTGATACGTCCGCCAAGTCCGATCTCTTTACCGATCTTAATTCCGTCGATCGTATAGAACTTAATGTTATGGTTTGCGATATAAGCTTTTACCTGTCCCGGAAGATGTTTCTCAAGACCTTCCATATCCCACGGACAGTTCAAAAGGAATGTTCCGCCGTCAACAAGCTCCTGTACCATGTTATACTTGTCCACATAAGACGGGTTATGACATGCTACAAAGTTTGCCTGATGGATCAGGTATGTCGATTTGATCGGTGATTTTCCGAAACGCAGGTGAGACATTGTAACACCGCCTGATTTCTTAGAATCATAGTCAAAATATGCCTGAGCATACATATCTGTATTATCACCGATGATCTTGATAGAGTTTTTGTTTGCTCCGACTGTACCGTCAGCTCCGAGACCCCAGAACTTACAGTTGATCGTTCCTTCCGGTGTTGTAACGAGCGGCTCGTCTGCTTTCAGGGAAAGATTTGTCACATCGTCAACGATACCGAGAGTGAATTTTGCTTTTTCATCGTTATGATATACTGCAACGATCTGCGCCGGTGTCGTATCTTTAGAACCGAGTCCGTAGCGTCCTGTGTAAATCGGAACTGCGTCGAACTTAGATCCTTTCAACGCCGCAACAACATCCAGGTAAAGCGGCTCACCGAGAGCTCCCGGCTCTTTTGTTCTGTCAAGAACGGAAATCTTCTTAACAGAATCCGGAATCGCATCGATCAACGCCTCTGCGCTGAACGGTCTGTAAAGACGAACTTTTACAACGCCGACTTTTTCTCCTGCCGCTGTCAGGTAATCGATCGTTTCTTCAATCGTATCACATACGGAACCCATTGCAACGATCACATGTTCCGCATCTTCTGCTCCGTAGTAATTGAACAGTTTGTAGTTCGTTCCGAGCTTTTCGTTTACTTTGTCCATATAGTTCTGAACGATTCCCGGAAGGGCGTCATAATACGGGTTGCACGCTTCTCTTGCCTGGAAGAAGATGTCAGGATTCTGAGCGGAACCTCTAAGGCACGGATGATTCGGATTCAATGCATGAGCACGGAACTCATCGATCGCATCCATGTTCACCATATCTTTCAGATCTTCATAATCCCATGTCTCAATCTTCTGAATCTCATGAGATGTACGGAATCCGTCAAAGAAGTTAATAAACGGAAGTTTTCCTTCAAGCGCTGCGCAATGAGCAACCGGTGTCAGGTCCATAACTTCCTGTACGCTTGATTCACAAAGCATAGCCGCTCCTGTCTGACGACATGCATAAACGTCGGAATGATCTCCGAAGATAGACAAAGCATGACTTGCAAGCGCACGGGCAGATACGTTAAATACGCCCGGAAGCTGCTCGCCTGCCACTTTATATAAATTCGGAATCATCAAAAGTAATCCCTGAGATGCCGTAAATGTCGTTGTCAGAGCTCCTGCTGCCAAAGATCCGTGAACAGCTCCTGCCGCTCCTGCCTCTGACTGCATCTCTGTAACTTCTACAGTCGTTCCGAAGATGTTCTCTCTGCCTTCTGTCGCCCATTCGTCAACGTGCTCCGGCATAACGGATGACGGTGTGATCGGGTAGATTGCCGCGACTTCTGTATACGCATACGATACGTGAGCGGCTGCCTGATTGCCATCCATAGTCTTCATTTTTCTTGCCATTTTTTTGCTCCTCCTTAAGTTTTACATTGAATAAAATAAATTTCTCACATGTGTCCTCATTATATCTCCAAACTTGTCAAAAGTCTATAGAGGGCAGTTTGTTTTTTGTTTATTTTTAGCAACAGTTCAGCCATACAGATGTACGGGAAGCACAAAACATGCCTGCATGTTTTTGCAAGCGGACATCTGTATGTGCTAAGCGCCCGGTTATGAGTAAAACAGTGGCATCAGCCACAATAAGCACGCAGTGCGGTTTTACGAATGGCGCGAGCTGAACTGTTTCTATTTTTAAGCACATGTGACATGAACTGCCTTAACTGTTCTTATGTTTTTTTCGCAGATAAAGCATTGCTGCCCCCGTGCCGACTACGATCGCACCTGCAAGAAGCTGGGAGACGGCAATCCCGACCCCGGGAAGAAGAAGCTGGTCTGTTCGTAATCCTTCGATCCAGAATCTTCCCAGTCCGTATCCGAACAGATACATCAAAAACAGCTCGCCCTCATACTTTTTATGCTTACGATAAGCAAATAGGATAATGAGCAGTACCATACACCAAAGCGATTCATACAAAAAAGTCGGATGCACCTGAATATAACTGACTCCGTCTATCCTCTCTATATGCCGGCGCATCTGCTCCGTCACATCGGAAGAGCGCACTGCATCTAATGGCAGGCGCATCGCAAACAGACTGTCCGTATATCCCCCAAACGCTTCCCTGTTAAAAAAGTTTCCCCATCTTCCAAGCATCTGCCCGTTTAATAACGCCATAGCGATCGTATCGAAAATCTGAGGAGCAGATAAATGCTTTACTTTCGCAAGCACCAGAACGCTGATCACAGCTGCGATCACCCCTCCGTAAATCGCAAGTCCGCCTTCTCTCAGATTAAAAATATCGAGCAAATTATCTTTATACATATCCCACGAAAAGATTACATAATAAAGTCTTGCCCCGACAATTCCCGCAATGACGCCGATAATCCCCATATCAAGATAATTTTCCGGATTCTGACCTGTCCGTTTCGCTTCACGGGCAGCAATCCAAAAACCAAGCAAAATTGCCGTTCCGATAATGATTCCGTAATACGCTATCTCTATTCCGAATAAATCGATGCTCTTTCCGACATTTTTAAGATAAATTCCCAAATTAGGAAAACTGATCTCTGTATGCATAGATCATTCCGCTCCTTTTCATTTTTTATTTGACAGAACAAACATATGCCCTGTATCCCCTCTAAAAATTTTCTATTTACACAAAGGCAGGTCTTTCATGTAAGTAAAAAACGGATACAGACCGGCAAAGAAGTGTATCTGCACGGTTCCATGCCGTCCGTATCCATCGCTGCATATTCTTATACGTTGAATCTAAACAGCATAATATCGCCGTCCTGCACAACATATTCTTTTCCTTCCAGCCTTACAAGACCTTTTTCTTTCGCTGCCGCATGTGTTCCACATGCCATAAGGTCATCATAGCTGACAACTTCCGCACGGATAAATCCGCGTTCAAAATCCGTATGGATCTTTCCTGCCGCCTGCGGCGCTTTCGTTCCTCTCTTGATCGTCCATGCACGGACTTCCGGTTCTCCCGCCGTCAGGTAACTGATCAGACCGAGAAGATGATAACTTGCGCGGATCAATTTTTCAAGACCCGACTCTTTCAATCCCAGTTCCTCAAGGAACATCGCCTTTTCGTCATCATCAAGCTGGGAAATCTCTTCTTCTATCTCCGCACATACAACGAACACTTCACAGTCCTCGCTTGCCGCATACTCACGAACCGCCTTTACTCCTTCATTGTTCGCACCATCGTCCGCAAGGTCGTCTTCAGATACATTTGCCGCAAAAATAACAGGCTTTGCAGTCAGAAGATTATAACTTGCAAGCCACTCCTGCTCGTCCTCGTCATCTGTCACAAAGCTTTTCGCCATTTTATTGTCTTCCAGATGCGCTTTCACACGATTTAAAAGATCCAGCTCTTTTGCAGCCGCCTTGTCATTGCGGGAAAGCTTAACCGTTTTCGCAATACGCCGCTCCAGAATCTCCAGATCCGAAAAGATCAGCTCAAGATTGATCGTCTCAATGTCTCTGATCGGATCGATGCTTCCGTCCACATGAACGATATTTGTATTTTCAAAACAGCGGACAACATGAACGATCGCGTCCACTTCCCTTATATTTGCAAGAAACTGGTTGCCGAGACCTTCGCCTTTTGACGCGCCCTTTACCAACCCCGCAATATCAACGAACTCGATCGCCGCAGGAATAATTTTTTTCGTATGATACATCTCTCCGAGTACATCGAGACGCTTGTCCGGAACTGTTACGACTCCTACGTTCGGATCGATCGTACAGAACGGATAATTGGCGGATTCCGCCCCTGCTTTTGTCAATGAATTAAACAATGTACTTTTCCCTACGTTCGGCAAACCGACAATACCTAGTTTCATTTTTATCTTTACCTGTCTAAAAACCCTGCAATTTTTGCGGGTTTTCGCCTTTCTCTATATTTTTAAGTATCAGAGTCTTAATGTCGTTCTATATAATACTATAATAAGGCTCATATGTCTACATCACAACTCTAAAGTATTATCTAAAAGTTTCCCGGGAAAAGCCATATTTCCCTTCACTGACTTAAAACGACAACAAAAGGCGGTATTTACCGCCTTTTGCTTCCGGATCAGCTCTGCTTATTATTTTGTATTTGTAATGGTATTTTTAGATCTGCGATATTTCAGTATTACAATGATTGCAGACAATGCAAGAACCATTCCTATTCCCGTTCCTATAACCGGGGCATGATCTCCCGTTTTCAGCGCATTTGTCTTACTTTCTTGATTGTTTAAATCTTCCGTATCGGCGCCGCCGTGACCACTTCCGTTGTGATCGATATTATTATCGTGATTATTATCTGTGTTATCGTCATCCGAAGAATCAATATTTTGCGATATCAGTTTGTAAGCAGCAACTGTTCCTGACACTTCGCAGGATGCAAGCAGATAAGCATTTCCGTCTGCGCTTTCAGATGCGGAAATCATGCACAGTCCTTCCGGAGATACGTCGCCTGCTATATCTTTACTAAAATCTCGGGAGTTAATATAATTTGCGAAAAGAATCTTGTCAGGGTTTGTAATGTCATAAGCCATAACGCCTCCGATCCTCTCAAGACCGATAAACGCATAAGTTTTCTCTCCTACCGTTCCGATTGTTACGCTTTCTGCTTCTACGCCCTTTTTCCCTGAACGGTCATCTATTTCTGCGGAGTCATTGGAACAATTAAAGTACTGCGGGAAATATGCCGCTGTTTTTGCTTCTAACTCGTTTCCGCTCGTATACACTTCTTTCATTCCGGATCCATCTACACAATAAACAGTGAAGGAACGTCCTCCGAACAGGTAATCATATTCTGAATTTAAACCTTCATAATCGTTCTGATCGAAGAATACAACCTTTCCGGTTAGTCCACTGTTTTCAGCCGTAATTTTCCCGGAAGGTGATGTTTGCCCTTTCCCAAAATTACATTCTGCTTCATTAAGATATTCGTTCCACTCTCTGGAATCCCCCTCATTTGCAGTTACAATATAAGTTTTGCCGTTCGACTCAAACAGAGAAATTCCGTCCGGCATACGGATTCCGCGAAGCGACGGATAAGATACCGGCCTGTATGCCGCATCTTTTTTATCAATATCGATCGGATATTTTTCGTAATCTTCATATCCTGCGGAACAGATATTTTCTATAGAAAGTGTTTGCAGATCTACGATGGCAATGGCGTTTGCTTCCTGAAGTGTAACATAGGCTGTTTTATCATTTGCTGCAATATACTCCGGTTCTAAATCAACAGACGGAGCCGTTCCTTTTTTCAAAATCACTCCATTTTGTACAAGCTCCGCTCTTTTCGCTTCACTGTCAAAAACGGTAAAGTCAAGATGTGATACATTCTGATTTGTCAGATCAATTACAGTGACCGTTCCCTTAGGGTCAATACTTCCCGCTTCATAGCCGTTTCTTGGTTCGCCTTCATCTGCCGAAAGAATTTTTTTACTATCGGGTGTAAATGTCACCATATCCGGCTGTACACCTGCCTCATAAATCTGATCAAATGACAATGTCCCATCTGCGCCGCAAAGGAATACTGCGAGGCATCCGGCAGCCGAATAATCAGATGACTGGATTGCCACTGCAAGCTTTTCTCCATTTGGAGAAACGGCAACAGAAGTCATATCACCGTAGGAGAAACCTTTGTAATTGTTCTCAACGATTTCTTTGATATTTATATTCTTTCCATCTAACAAAGCGATCTTATCAACTGCATTTTTATTTTTCATCGGAATTGCCGTTAAGTTCCCGGTTACACCATTCACAGCATACGCCCAGCCTGTAACTGTATTGTAATCTATAATTTCCATAACGCCGCCGTCCGGGTTTTGCATGCCGGAATTATATTGAGCAGTCTGTGTCATGGCAATAGAAGCCTTTTTATTCTCTAATCCGTTTTTCAGCTCTCCGCCGTTCGCATTTTTGGTAACACTGAATGAATCAATTAATTTACTTTCCGGGGCATTGCTGTCTCCCGAAAGGTTATATACGTTGACAGAGATTTTATTATCCGCCACGTCAAAGACAGCGTAACTTGGACTGTACTCCTGGTTCCATTCCTGATTTCCAATTGGAAGATTTCCCGCCAAATATGCCTCAGAACCGGTTTGTCCGTTTGCCAGCACCGGATAATCTGCATTATTGGCCTTGTCTACTTTCTCAAAAGGAGTATAGTATTGCATGTCAGAACAGCAATTACCCGTCAGATAAATCACTCCGTCAGGATCATGGAAATCATCCAGTCTTTCTGCATTTCTCTGACCGTTTTTCAGCACATAGCTTCGAGAATACACATGATCGTGACCGCCTAATACAAAGTCAACGTCAAATTCATCCATCACCTGCTCAAATCCTGCATCTACATAGTTCTCAATATCCGAATCGGCAGCATGCTTTGCCACTGTCTGCGTAGATTTATGATGTGTAACAACTAACCATTGATACTGACCTGAATATTCTGCCGTCGCCGCATTTAAAGTTGTTCTGAAGTTAGAAACGATGGCTTCCGCTTCGGAATTGTCCTTTGAAGCGCTTGGAACATTTACATTTCCCGCATTTTCATTATCGTTTCCGCCCGGATAAGCTCCTGTGTTTAATGTTACGAAGAGAACGTTATTATATAAATAGTAATAGTTTCCTTTTGTCTCCATTTCTCTTCGTTCCACAAAATCATATTGCCCGTCTTTATTCGGTGTAACACCATTTGACTCTGCAGATTGTGCGATTTCATCCGCAGTTGCCTGAATATAGTTGCCATGGCTTTGACTCGTTCCACTGTTCTGTCCGCGGAATGTTGTCTTTACCTGATTAAGAGACGCTGCGTTTCCATCTACACTCATTTCATTCGGAAGATTAAAATGATCATCAAACATGTAATGACGATCATGATTTCCTACTGCCGGGGCATACAGAAGAGATGTCATTTCTTCCGGAGCAAAAAATGCCGCATACTCACTGGATTTTCCCCAGCTTTGATCCTCCACCTGGTCTCCCGCGGAAACAATGAGGTTCACATCTTCCTCTTTCATCTTGTCCAGCATAACTGCCCATCCGGTCTGATTTTTTCCGTCAGAAGGATTCCATCCCCCGTTATTTGTTTCTCCGTTTTCTTTAATCTGGGGATCGCTTGTAAAACCAAATCGAAATTCACCTGCATTTGGTGTTTCATAAGAATACTTCTTTGACCAAGTATTTCCATTATCATATGAAATCTGATAACTATATTCTGTGCCTTTTGAAAGTCCTGATACAGTAGCCTGACATACTATTTTCCCGGTATCTGTATATTTTCCTTCAACTACTTTTGTAGGAGTATGAAGAGCTCTTACAGATGCTTCTACTGTCTTATCCCCCATACGGACAATCGCATTTTGAGTACCTTCCGGGGCATACCAGTTCAGGTTTACCGAATCGTCTCTTTCACCTGGTTGTAAAGTAAGGTATTCGATTGAAACTGCATTGTTTTCCTGTGCTGCCACCTCCTCTGCTCCCGCTGCAAAGACATCACTTACTGTACTTTGAGCGCATACGATCGAAACAGCTGCTAAAAGCGCCATTGTTTTTCTCCGTTTTACTCTCATATCGTTTCCTCCGTTAACCCATTGAATTCAAGTAACGATAGGATTTTAATGGTCTTTTGTTAAGGTATTTTGTTGTATATGTAAAATAGGAGTTAAATTTTTCCTTTTACAAAATGACAATGGCATAAACTGTAAGTTGTTTATTTCTTCTTTTTCGGTTTTGGAGTTGGCAGTTCATCATACATTGCATGAAACAAGCCTGTCAAAAATTCCTTATTATCGACTTCATCTACCAACAACATCTCTTTTGCTCCCTCATAGGGTAATTCACATGAAACTATCGGCATATAACTAATTGCTGATTTTACTGGTTTAACAAGTAATCTATCATCATAGATACCGCCTACAATCTTGCCACGATAATAAATAATAAATTCTCCCATCATAGCTCGATAAGTAATTTCTTCTAACTCAGATAGCTGCCCTAAAATAAACTCTAAGTATTCCTTGCTTGATGCCATATTTCCACCTCAAATTCTGATTTGTTTAACTCTTTTCATATTAACAAACTGAAAGTTTATTTTTTAGATTTATCTTTGAAAAAGCCGATTAAAATTAAAGCAATACCGAGAATTGCTACCGGAATATAAATAATATTAGGTATCTGATAAACAAATCTATCAATTCCAGACATAACAATATAAATAATACTTCCCACACTGATTAAAATGCTTTTATCTTTCATAGTTGGTCTCCTTTGTAACTTACAGTTTCCCGGTTCATCAAACTGACTTTTATTTGTGTCTTACTTTTAAATCCGACTTTAATTACTATTTCTACATTATTCATGACCTTTAACCAAATAAAGTAAATCAGCATATCCTGACTGCTTGAGTAATTGTTCAAACCCAGAAAACACTTCTTCTTTTGTATAATTATTGCTCTCTAAAAACTCACTGTCTTTTTCGCTAAGGTGCTGATAAAAAAGAGCGGCAGCTATTACCTCATCTCTGTTGGAATAATCAATGCCATCTAAAAGTATATTCTCAGCTTCATTGATTTGTCCTACATCAATCATATCCAGAAAATCTTTCAAATTTTTTCCAGATACTTCATACTTGTTTTCTTTTTCTAATTCAACAGAAACATACTTTTTCCCAAATGCTAAAGAAAATAATACTCTTACCATTTCTTTTATCATTCGCATAATGTAATCTTTTTCATCTGTAAAATTCAATGTTTTCATCCCCCCGATTTGCTTAACTCTTTTCACCTCAACAAACTGAGCGTTATCGCTTTCTTTATTATCTAATCTGTTAGCAATCTATTCAGCAACATCTGCCTATTGTTTATAAACATCTCTGTTATCTGATAACTTTCTGTCTCTTCATATTCGCATAAATGTATGCTTCCATTATCAAAACAATAAATATCTGCATCCGGTATACCTAACAGAATGGGCGAATGTGTAACTATAAAAAACTGTGCCCCTTCCTTCGCAAATCGGTATATTTGCATTAACAATGTAAGCTGTCTCTGAGGTGATAATGCAGCTTCTGGTTCGTCAAAAAGATACAGGCCGTTTGGATGTAAATTATCCTGAGCTAATGCAAGGAAGCTCTCTCCATGTGACTTTTCATGATACTTTGCAGAGGGATGCTTCAGATCTGCATAATTTTCTTCCTGCGTGGCAACATTATAAAAACTTTCGGCTCTAAGAAAATATCCCCACTTTTCCTTCCGGTAGCCTTTTGAAATTTTTATTGCATCACATAATTCTGAATGCGTATCATGAGTAGAAAAAACATAATTCTTTGTTCCACCCTCAGGATTAAAACCATGTGCTATAGCAATCGCCTCCAACAAAGTTGATTTACCACTGCCATTTTCTCCGACAAAAAAGGTAATTGATTTATTGAAATCAAGTTTTTCAACTCCATTAAAAGCTTCTATTTCTTTTAAATAACTATCATTATCAATTCTATTCCAATCAAATATTACTCCTTGTATGAATTGATCATTCATCAAATCACCGCTTAACTCCAAACCTATTGATATAGCTCTTTTCGTCTCAACAAATTTGAATTCACATAAATCTACTTATCAAATTATATGCAGTGACTACATAGACAAAAATTGCTACACCTGCAAATATCATAGCGTCTTTCTTTGCACCTTTATCATAACATTCTTTTGCACTCGTCAAAAAGGTTAATCCCATAAAAACAAACATAAGAGGCAATGTTATATCAGTAGACACTATGTTTATAAGTCCAAGAGAACCGAAAACAATCGTTAAAACACTAAAGATTGCTTTCAAAACACGCATACATATTCCTCCTTTAGCAAATTCAAATTTTACTTAACCTTTTTTTATCTTAACAACCTAAGATTGATCGATATACTTGTTCATCTTTTTCATCTCAATCTCTATGTCCTATTAGCTTACAAATCATTCTTTTAATTCTTACAACAATTCCTCCAACTCCTCCCAGCCTTGATAATAAAATGCCGAGAGCAAAAAATATCACTATAACAGGAACCATGTCCAAATAATTTTCTCCCATAGTCGATCTCCTTTACAGATTCTAATGTGTTTTTTCAGTATACTATAATTATAATCATTCTATCAGACAAAAGCTTTTATTTCTACGGAATTTTCTGCAAAGCATATATCTACGTATTGTTAAACTGTATCATAGAATATAACTAAAAGGTAACCTGCCTCAGCAAGTTACCTTTTTTCAACGCCTTACAAAAAATTTTCTCTTTTCTCATAAAATCCTGATATGCTTTCTCATTTACTATACCGGGACTTTGAGAAAAACATCCGGGAATTAGTGGGGCACAAAGTGAACCATCTTTCAAAAACTTATCGAAATCTAATCTCTCGTCTCCATCAAGATCACCTTACCGTACACGAACGATATTTCCACTTCATCTTCAACAAATTCATTACTTACGCACAGGCTGTCGCTCGGCTTAAGGAAATGATTTGTCAGCGGATATTTTGCCCCTGTAATGTTGAACGCATCTACAGGCTGTTCTAATGGAAACAATGAAAAGTACGGTCCGAATGCCTCTTCTTTTTTCAATGTAACAGTTTTATCGAGAAGCCGTATCTTATTGTGAGCGTCCATAATGCAAGCGTCCGCTCCTGCTTCCAGCGCAATTTGTAAACATTGCACATTTGCCCACAGGTGATCGATCCGGTTGCCGGTTGCCCCCAGGATGACGATCTTTTTGCGATTCAGACCAAGGCAAAGGCGCAAAGCGATCTCTGTGTCTGATGCATCTTTTACCGGATTAAATTCTCTCACGGGCACATCAAGTTCTTCTCTGTAATATTCAACGAGCTTCCTCGGAACGCTGTCAAAATCTCCCACGATATAATCGGGTTTTATCTCGTTGTCATACAAAAACACAAGACCTCTGTCTACCCCGATAACAAATTCAGTTTCTTCGCTTTTTAAAATCGAGAGAGCAAAATCTTTTTCCACCATCCCGCCGCTCACGATCACAGTCTGCTTACTCATGACGTTTCAATATCTCCATAAATCTCTTTGTATTTTCTGTAATATTGCCTTTGAAAACTCCCGAACCGGAAACAATAATATTCGCTCCCGCATCCAATACCGCTTCCACATTTTCACAATAAATTCCGCCGTCAACTTCGATATCCGTCTTAAGACCTCTCTCGTCAAGCAGGGTGCGAAGTTCTTTTATCTTGTCAAGCGATTCCGGAATGAACGCCTGTCCGCCGAATCCCGGCTCAACGCTCATGATGAGAAACATATCCGCAAGCTCCAGATACGGGATCAATTCTTTCACAGGAGTTGCCGGTTTGATCGTGATGCCTGCTTTCACTCCGCTTGCCTTTATTTCATCCACTGTCGCCTTTACATCTTCACACGCCTCTAAGTGAACAGTAATGATATCCGCTCCGCATTTTGCGAACTCTTTCACATACCTGATCGGCTCAGTCACCATAAGATGTACGTCAAGCGCCTGTTTTACCGCGCCTTTTAACGCGGACAATACCGGCATGCCAAACGAAATGCTCGGTACGAAAATTCCGTCCATCACATCAAAATGTATATATTTTGCGCCTGCTTTTTCTGTCTGTTCGATCTGTTCTCCCAGAATTTTAAAATCAGCCGAAAGAATCGACGGGGCAAGAATATTTTCCATCTTCAATATCTCCTTTTTTCCTGTAATTCACGGTACATCGCAACATAATCGTTGTACCGGATCTCATGTATCTTTCCTTCTTCTGCCGCCTGCTTCACCGCACAGTCCGGCTCATGCACATGATCGCACCCCGAAAAACGGCACAATCCTTCATACGGACCGAATTCCGGGAAATAATATTTTAATTGTTCTTTTTCAAAATCATTGACATAAAGGGAACTAAATCCCGGAGTATCTACAATATATGAGCCGCAGTCTTCCACCTTTTCATCTTCTTCCAAAACTAAAAGTTCGGAATGTCTCGTCGTATGCTTTCCTCTGTCGATCTTCCTGCTGATACTCCCTGTTTCCATCATTACTTCCGACTGCAGAAGATTGATAAGCGACGACTTCCCTACACCCGACGGGCCTGCAAGAACAGTCGTTTTCCCGTGCAGAATCTTTTTCACTTCTTCGATCTTCCATCCTTCTTTCGCACTCGTAAAAAAGACCGGATACCCGCATGATCTGTATATTTCTTCCATCTTGGAAATATCGCTTTCTTTTGCAATGTCAGATTTGTTAAAACATAAGATTACCGGGATCTTCTTTTGCTCCATCATCACAAGAAAACGATCAAGAAGATTAAAATGAGGTTTAGGCTTCGTCACCGCAAATACAACGAGCGCCTGATCGATATTCGCCACCGCCGGACGGATCAGTTCGTTCTTTCTCGTAAGGATTTCCCTGATATTTCCCTTTTTTTCCTCTTCATCTAAAACTTCTATCTCTACATTATCTCCTACAAGAGGCTTCACACCGTCTTTTCGGAAGATCCCTTTTGCTTTACATTCATAAACACCGGATTCTACTACATGAACGTAGTAGAATCCGGCAATCCCTTTTACAATTTTACCTTGCATATTTTATAAATTCCCTGTCGGTACCGCCTATTCATTGTCTCCGCCGTTTTCCGGATCGGTCTGTCCTGACGATGATCCTTTGCTGACAAAATAATATACTTGTGTCCCTTTTTCCACTTTTGTACCTGCCGACGGAGTCACACTGTAAATCGTTCCGACCGGAGTATCACTGTAGTCTTCACCGCCGTATACCGGAACAAACCCTGCCTCAGTCAGCACTTTAACCGCCGTGTTTTTCTCCATTCCGATCACATCACTCGGAATAGTAGACCATTCTGTTTTTGATCCAAGCGTTACCGTATACTTTATTGTTGTGCCTTTCTTTACTTTAGTTCCCGCTTCTGTTTCCTGTGTGACAACCGTTCCTGCCGTTCCGCCGGCATATTCTTCCTTAGGACTTCCTTTCAGTCCAAGTTCTTCTAAGGCGGCGGCAGCCTGATCCGCCGTCATATTCAGAAGCGACGGCACTTCTACTTTATCTTTTTCGGGATCTTTTCCTTTACTGATAATAAGCTGAACGCTTGTGCCCTCGTCTACCTGCTCTCCCGAACCCGGAGTAGAGCTGACTACATTTCCCATCTCGATCGTATCATCATAAACTGCCTCGCCTTTTGTCACTTTCAGACCAGCATCCTGAAGCATTCTCTCTGCTTCCGCCTCCGATCTGTTCACAACATTCGGCACAGTTACTTTTTTCGCAGCTTCTCCGCTGCTGATCACAACCGTAACCGTAGAATTTTTCTTTACTTTCTTCCCTTTTCCCGGATTCTGGCTCTTAATCTCGCCTTTTTCGTATTCATTGGAAGCTTCTTCTTTATCCGCTTTTTTAATACCGAGATCTTTTTTCTTAAGTTCTGCCTGTGCGTCTTCAAATGTCATTCCGCGCACATCCGGTACTGTTACCATCTTTTCTGTCTTTGAAGAAAGACCGGCTCCTTTGAAAAATCCCGCCGCATTTCCGACAAGAAACAGAATCAGCAGCGCGATCACGACTCCCGACACGATCATCAGTATTTTCATGATCCGCTTCGTATCGGGATTTACATCATTCTTCTTCCGCCTGTCTTTTTGACTGCGCCTTCTGTTATCATAATCATTATCGTCGTCGTAGTCATAATCGTCGTCATCATCGTACTCATCATCGTCATCGTACTCATCATCATAACGACTGCCCTGAATCCGTTCCAGTTCTTCTGTCGACATAACCATCGTGCGGTCTGTCTCCGCTCCTGTTCCCGCTCCCAAAACAACAAAATCGCCGTCCGGCTCTACAAGCGATCTTTTCAGATCCATAAGAAGAGACGCACAGTCCGGATAACGGCGTCCCGGATTTTTCTGTGTACACTTCATGATAATGCACTCAAGACTGTACGGGATATTCGGAACTTCTTCTGCCGGAGACGTAATCTCTTCCTGAAGATGCTTCAACGCGACCGACACCGTGGAATCTCCGTCGAACGGTACGTGCCCGGTGATCATCTCGTACATCGTAATACCGATGGAATAAAGATCGCTCTTCTGATCTACGACTCCGCCCCTCGCCTGCTCCGGAGATGTGTAATGAACCGATCCCATAACGCTTGTGCTGATCGTCTGTGTAGACGTGGTCGCACGGGCAATGCCGAAATCCGTCACTTTTACTTTTCCGTCTTTTGAAATGATAATATTCTGAGGCTTAATATCTCTGTGGATAATATGATGATTGTGCGCCGCCTGAAGCCCTGTCACCATCTGAATGGAAATACTGATCGTCTCTTTTGCCGAAAGTCTTCCCTTTTTCTTTATATAATCTTTCAGAGTGATCCCTTCGACAAGCTCCATTACCATATAGTACAGACCTCTGTCCTGACCGACGTCATACACATTGACAACGTTCGGATGCATCAGTCCTGCCGCAGCCTGCGCCTCACTCAAAAATTTCTTTATAAATACCTGATCCGAACGATAATCGCTTTTTAATACTTTGATCGCGACATAGCGGTTTAATTTACGATCCTTTCCCTTGTAAACATCCGCCATACCACCCGATCCGATCCGTCCGAGTATCTCATATCTTTTTCCTAAGCAAACTCCCTCTTTAATCATAATACACTCACCTCATCTGCAAACGGTTCTATAAGGACAACCCCTATATTATCTGTACCGCCGTTTTCTTTTGCCGCTTCTATAAGAGCCTGACCGGACTCTACGATATCTCTTCCTCCCTGAACAATATGAAAAAGTTCCTCATCTTCTACCATATTGCTCAAACCGTCCGTACACATCAATATGATGTCTCCCCTTTTCAGACGGTGCTCGTAAAAGTCTACCTCTACATCCGCTTTCGCGCCGATCGCTCTCGTAATAATATTTTTATCCGGATGATGTTTTGCTTCTTCCGGTTTTATCCCGCCAAGCCTTACCATCTCTTCTACCAGGGAATGATCTTTCGTAAGCTGCTGAATGCCCTGATTGATCAAATACAAACGGCTGTCTCCTACATTCGCGAAATACATCATCTGATTTGAGATCGTCGCCGCAACAACCGTCGTTCCCATTCCTTTGAGATGTTCGTCTCTTGAAGCTTCTTTTATGATCTCCCTGTTTGCCGTTTTTATAGCGCCTACAAGACATCTTTCAATATCTTCGCCTTCGCTTAGCGCCAATTCCCTGTTGAGCACTTCAACCGTATACTTAGAAGCATAATCTCCCGCCTGGTGACCTCCCATACCGTCTGCCACCACAAAGAGGTTCTGAAGAATTCCGAGAGGTCTGTCAGTCACATAAACATAATCCTGATTTACTTGTCTTACCATTCCTACATCTGTTATCGAAAATGTTCTCATATGCTTCTCCTTAATTCTCATTCATTGTCTCTTCCTCGTAGCGCCGTCTAAGCTGACCGCACGCCCCGTCGATATCCGAGCCCATTTCTCTTCTTATAGTAACATTAATTCCGCTTTTTTCAAGTTTATTTTTGAAATTCAAAGCACTTTTGCGGCTTGGACGCTGAAAAGAACGCTCCTTTACCGGATTTACCGGAATCAGGTTCAGATGACAGTTACGCGGCGCGAGAAGCTCGGAAAGCTCCTTTGCATCCTCGTCCGTATCGTTCACCTCATGTACAAGACTATACTCAAACGTCACTCTGCGTCCTGTCTTTTTAAAATAAGTATCGCAGGCGGAAAGTACCTCGCCTAATTCGTACTTATTTGCGACAGGCATCAGTTTCCTTCTCTTTTCCTGCGTAGATCCGTGAAGAGAAAGCGCCAGTGTGATCTGCAGACGTTCCTCTGCCAGTTCCAGTATTTTCGGTACGATCCCGCATGTAGAAACAGTCACGTTCCGCTGACTGATATTCAGTCCGTGTTCATCTGTCAGTATGTGAATGAATTTCAGAAAATTATTATAATTATCAAGCGGCTCTCCTGTTCCCATGATAACGACGTTGGAAACCCTCTCTCCGATAATTTTCTGGATCTGGTAGATCTGACCGAGCATTTCGGATGCAGACAGATTCCGTTTTAATCCCCCGATCGTCGAAGCGCAGAATACACATCCCATGCGGCATCCCGCCTGCGAGGAAATACATACCGAATTACCGTGCTTATACCGCATAAGAACGCTTTCCACCATGTTTCCGTCATACAGACGGAACAAAAACTTGTTCGTTCCGTCCAGTTTCGACTGCTGCCGCTCTGCCATCTGTACCGGAAAGATATCATATTCTTCCGCAAGCTTTTCCCGAAGTTTCACAGACAGGTTCGTCATCTCGTCGAAACGATCTGCAAGCTTCACATGCAGCCATTCATATATCTGTTTTGCCCGAAACGGTTTTTCTCCGAGACGTTCCAGCTCTTTTTGTAATTCTTCATATTCATATGCCCGAATATCTTTCTTCATTCTCATACTTTCCTTTTTCATTTTTCGTATCCTGCCATTTCACCCTTTTGCGCGTCCTGCCATTTCATCCTTTTTCGGCGTTCCGGCATTTTCAGACTTCTTTTTTCCGCAATCGCGCAATAAAAAATCCGTCGCTTTTATGAACTCCCGGAAGAAGCTGGATACAGCCGTTCTCTGTCACGCTTTCCCTCAATTCAAGGCAAAGATCTTCCCTTATATCGTTTGCGTAAAATTCAGGAAATTCTTTCAAAAACCAATGTACGTTTTCGATATTTTCTTTCGGGTTCACAGTACACGTACTGTACAGAAGTTCTCCTCCCGGCTTCACATAAGAAGCCGCGCAGGAAAGGATTTTTCGCTGAAGCTTTACGAGACTTACGATTCCTTCCGGCGACGCTTTATATTTCAGATCTGTTTTCTTCCCAAGCACTCCCAGACCGGAACAAGGCAGATCGGCGATCACAATATCCGCTTTACCCGCTGATTTTTCATCATACACAGACGCATCCTGACAAACCGCAGTTACATTGCAAAGTCCCATACGTTCTATATTTTCCTCGATCAAAGACACTTTATATTCTGTCAGATCACGGGCTTCCACATGACCGGAACATCCGGCTTGACCTTCCATCAAAATGCGTTCCGCCACATCAAGCGCCTTTCCGCCCGGCGCCGCACACAGATCGATCACCTGCGCTCCCGCCTGCACATGCGCCAGTTCTCCTACAAGCATCGAACTGATATCCTGCACGACGAACAGACCTTCCCGAAATGTTTCCAGAGACTCTAAATAATCATATTTTGAAATGAGAAGCGCATCCTTTAAATACGGATGATTTTCCACTAAAACATGTTCTTCCTCAAGCCGCTTTTTCAGCTGCTCCGTCGTAATCCGGCTTCTGCAGCATCTGATCGTTGTCGGCTTTTCTGTCTGGAAATCTTTCAGCATCGTTTCGATCAAAGAAAGATCATACGTTTCTTTCCATAATCGGATGATCCATTCCGGACAGGAATATCGTACCGAAAGCCGTTTGATCGGATCTGACGGATACTCCACCTCATCGATTCCTTTGACAACACTTCTCAGCACGCCGTTGACATAGCCTCTCAGACCGGAAAACCCTTTCTTCACTGCCAGTTTTACCGATTCACTGCAAACTGCATGATCGGGAATACTATCCATATATTTTATCTGATAGACCGCGCTTCTTAAAATTGCCCGAATTAACGGCTTCATCTTTTTTACTTTTACTTTGGAGAAACAATCCAGAATATAATCGATCTCTGTCATATGTTCCAGCGTTCCTTCCGTAACGCGGGTGATAAATGCTCTTTCCCTTTTCTCAAGATATTGATATTTTGTCAAAACTTCTCTTAATACAATATGACTGTATCTGCCGTTTTCCGTTACTTCCATAAGGATTGCGGCTACGATTTCTCTTTCATTGATCGCCTTTGCCATTATTCTCTCCCAAACACCATTCCTTCTTCCACTTTATATCCGCGCAGAAACGAGCCTGTATCCATTCGTTTCTTGCCGGGCATCTGTACTTCTAAAATACGAAGCACGCCGTCTCCCGTCTGTATGCAAAACGAATCTTTTGCTACGGACACTACCGTTCCCGGCATGGCGTTCTTCCCGGTTTTCTGCGCTGTATGTTCCTCGCTTCCCAGTTCGGTTTGCTCTGCACATTCTTCCTGTGGCTTTGCCAACGCTTTCCATATCTTCATCACTTTTCCGTCCCGGTGTGTATATGCGCTTGGCCATGAATTCAATCCACGCACGAGACGCTCGATCTGCACTGCCGATTTCGCCCAGTCGATATTGCCAAGATCTTTCGTGAGCATTTTCGCATAAGCAGTCGGGCTTTCCGGCTGCTTTTCAAACACTGCTGTTTTATTTTCTATTGCATGCAATGTTTTTACGCAGAGAGCGGCGCCTGCTTCTGCCAGTTTGTCATGAAGCGACTCTCCTGTCTCGTCTTCTGCGATCGGGATCTCGGTCTTTAAAATCATATCTCCTGTATCAAGTCCTTCATCCATCTGCATCGTTGTAACGCCCGTCACGCTCTCTCCTTCTATGATCGCCCACTGGATCGGTGCAGCCCCACGATATTTCGGAAGAAGAGATGCATGGACATTAATACATCCGTAAGGCGTCATCTCAAGAATCTCCTTCGGAAGGATCTGACCGAAAGCAACAACGACCATCACGTCGGCATTGTATTTTCTCAATTCTTCCACACACTCAGGATCGCGCACTCTTTTCGGCTGATACACCAAAATCCCATGCTTAACCGCCGCTTCCTTTACAGGCGTAAACTGCATTTCTTTTCCTCTGCCTTTTGGCTTATCAGGCTGTGTGACGGCGAGACACACATCATGCCCCGCTTCCACAAGCGCTTCCAGTGTTCCGACCGAAAAATCGGGTGTTCCCATAAATATGATTCTCATTCTTCCCCTCCTTGCGCATCGTCTTGATCTTCTTCATCATAAGACACTTCATGAAGTCCGTCTTCTGCCAGTTCAACATACAGTTTTCCGTCCAAATGATCAAGTTCATGGCAAAACGCCCTTGCAAGCAAGCCTTCGCCTTCCATTTCGAACTCGTTCATATTTTCATCAAACGCCCGCACTTTTACACGGTCCGGTCTTGTAACGATTCCGAATTTTCCCGGTACGCTTAGACATCCTTCTTCTCCTGTCTGTTCGCCTGAAGATTCGATGATCTGCGGATTGATCAAAACAATCGGACCTTCCCCTACATCGATCACTACGATTCTTTTCAAAACGCCGACCTGCGGAGCCGCAAGACCGACACCGTTGCTTTCATACATTGTCTCAAGCATATCTCCGATCAGTATTTTCGTGCGAAGCGTCATCTTCGGCACTGCTTTACACTGTTTTTCTAATATATCGTCTCCTATTTCTCTAATTACTCTGATTGCCATTTTTCTCCTTCTTTCTATCCGCTACATCGGATTAAAATCAAATTGTATTCTCATTTTATCAAATCCCGAATTAATCTCAATATATTTTTCCGTCCGGTCTTTCAGCACGACAAGATCATGATAGTCCGCGGTTTTTACATAGATCACTTTCCGATAAACATCGTTGATCTTTTCGATCCCCGGACTTGCCGGGCCGATCACGGACGCTTCGATATCCTTCTTCGCTTTTATCATATATTCTTTCAAATAACGGCAGCCTGTTTCCAATAACGCCTCATCGGCGCTTGATATAAACACTGCCAGAAGATTTTCTGCCGGGGGATACCCCATCATCGTTCTGTATCGGATCTCTTCCTCATAGAACGCCTCATAATCCTGCGCCGCAGACGTTGCGATCGCATAATGATCGGGACTGTATGTCTGAATCACCGCTTCTCCTTTTTTATCTCCGCGCCCCGCTCTTCCGACCGCCTGAGTCAAAAGCTGGAACGTTCTCTCGCCCGATCTGTAATCATCTGTATACAACGACATATCCGCAGCCAGAATCCCGACTAATGTTACATTTGGGAAATCATGACCTTTTACGATCATCTGCGTACCGACAAGTACGTCCGCCTCTTCATTTGCAAATGCAGACAGTATTTTCTCATGGGAATCTTTCTGTCGTGTCGTATCCATATCCATCCGCAGCACTCTTGCCTGCGGAAATACCGTCTTCACAATCTCTTCGATCTGCTGTGTTCCCGCCCTGAATTCTCCGATATGGTCCGAGCCGCATTCAGGACATATTTTCACACGCGTCTGTTCGTATCCGCAGTAATGACATCTCATCTTTCCGTCCCGATGGACCGAAAGCGACACATCGCAATGCGGACACTTTATAACATGCCCGCATTCCCGGCACGAAACAAACCCGGAATACCCTCTCCGGTTCAAAAAAAGCATCGTCTGTTCTTTCTTTTCAAGCCGCTCTTTCATCAGTCTTTGCAGTTGTTCGCTGAGTATCGAACGATTTCCGTTCTTCAATTCTTTCCGCATATCCACCGTATAAACCTCTGCCGGATCCTGCATTTTAGAACGGTTCTTCATTTCCATCAGAACATACTCGCCGTTTTTTGCCCGATACATGGCTTCCATCGACGGAGTCGCGCTTCCCAGAACAACGCTCGCGCCTTCTGTCTGCGCTCTTCTTAGCGCCGTTTCCCGCGCGTGATACCTCGGCGTCTGTTCACTTTTATAAGTCGGCTCATGTTCTTCATCGATCACGATCAGTCCCAGATTCGGAAAAGGAGTAAAAAGCGCCGATCTCGGTCCGATCATCACATCCACTTCCCCGGCTTTCGCCCTCATCATCTGATCGTATCGTTCTCCTGCGGACAGCCGGGAATTCATAACAGATACCCGGTCTTTAAATCTTCTGTAAAATCTCATCACAGTCTGGTAAGTTAACGCGATCTCGGGAATCAGAACGATTGCCTGCTTCCCCTTATCTACAACAGACTGTATCATTTCCATATAAACTTCTGTTTTTCCGCTGCCCGTAACTCCATGGAGCAAATATGTTTTTCGGATTCCGTTTTCATAATCCTTACAGAAACGCATAATCGCACGTTTCTGCTCCTGCGTATAAATAATCTCCTTCTTTTGAATATTTTCCGCATGAACCGGATTACGATACACCTGCTCTGATTCTACGGCGAGAACATGCTGTTCTTCCAACGCGCGTATCACCGTGGCAGTAATATTAAGCTTCTTTCTGACAAGTTCATAATCTAAAAGCGGATCGTCAAGAAGCGCCGCCATCAGACGCGCCCTCGCTTTCTGATTCTTTTCCAGATAATAATGAAGCTGTTTTTCCCCCGTCTCCCGGTCGATCAGCAGTCTGAGCCGCTTTTTTACCTTTATATTTTCTTTTTCTTTGATAGGAAGAACCGTTTTCAAAGACTGCAGCATCGTTCCGCCATAATTCGACTTCATCCATGCCGCCAGCGCGATCAGCTTCGTCTCGATTTCCACGCCGCTTCGCGATATATCAGCGATCTCTTTCACTTTTGAAATATCATAATCACATGTCTTTGACAATGCGGTTACATATCCTTTTGTCTTACGGTTTCCTTTTCCGAAAGGTACGACCACCGCCATCCCCGCTTCCACTTCATGTTCCAGCCGCTCGGGGATCCGGTATTGAAAGATCTTATCCAGTTTTTCATGTTGAATATCTATGATTACATCCGCAAACAATCTCTGTCCCCTTGTCTTTCCTAATTTTCCCTGATTTCCTCAAGTACCTCTGCGATCAGCGTTCTTTCATCCATCGGGTATTTGACTCCTTTGATCTCCTGATAATCTTCATGACCTTTTCCGGCCAATACGATCACATCTCCCGACTGACCATGTTCGATGGCATATTTGATCGCTTCTTTTCTGTCGCAGATCTCCACATATGCCCCGTCAGTCTTTGCGATTCCGACTTTGATATCATTGATAATCTCCTGTGGTTCTTCAAAACGCGGATTATCCGAAGTAATGATCGTAAGATCCGCCAGACGTCCCGACACTTCGCCCATCTCATATCTTCTGTCTTTTGAACGGTTTCCGCCACATCCGAACACACATACAAGACGTTTCGGTTCATATTCTTTCAGTGTTGTCAGCAGGCTCTCCAGACTCATCGCATTATGTGCATAATCGATCATCAGCGTAAAATCATCCGATACTTTTATCATCTCAATACGCCCTTTGACATGCGCTGTTTTAAGCGCTTCTGTTATTTTCTCAGACGGAACACCGAAATGACGGCACACCGCGATCGCAGTCAGCGAATTATACACGCTGAATTTTCCGGGGATATCGATCTCCACATCAAAATCAGCCTTCCCCGCCACATGATACGAAACGCCTAAATATCCCGGCTTCGATACGAGATTTACATTCTCCGCTCTCAGATCCGCTTTCGGAGAAAAACCGAAAGTTTCCACTTTACATGTCGCGCCGCGGAAAATATCTTCATAATAAGGATCGTCTATATTGGCAATGCCAAGTTTGCACTGTTGAAACAGCATTGCTTTGCACCGTTTATAATCTTCAAAGTCTTTATGTTCATTCGGACCGATATGATCTTTTCCGAGATTCGTAAAAATACCGATCTCAAACGGAATTCCCGCCGTTCTGTGAAGCATAAGTCCCTGAGAGGAAACTTCCATAACAACACTGTCGCAGCCTTCTTCAACCATCTGTGCAAAGTACTGCTGGATCGTAAACGATTCCGGCGTCGTATTTGCCGCAGGGATCTTCCGATCTCCGATGATCGCTTCGATCGTACCGATAAGTCCTACTTTATGTCCGACACCTTCTAAGATAGACCGGATCAGATATGTTGTCGTCGTCTTTCCTTTCGTTCCGGTAATTCCGATCACTTTCAGCTTCTCTGCCGGATATCCGAAATACGCCGCAGACATCAGCGCCAGCGCATATCTCGTATTTTCCGCTTTGATCACCGTCACCCCTTTCGGCGCCTCGATATCCCGTTCTGCTATAATCGCCGCCGCGCCTTTTTTTGCCACATCCGAAACATATTGATGCCCGTCAAAAACCGCTCCGCTGATACAGACAAAAACAGATCCGCTTTCTACTTTTCTCGAGTCATTGGCAAGCGTTGTCACTTCTGTTTCGACACTGCCTTGAACAACCTCATATTCTAACCGTTCTAATAATTTGCTTAATTTCATACTCAGCCCTCCCGATTTTATTTTCCTTTTGAAAATCGACCTTTTGACACCTTTATAGAATAACACAAGAAGCGTTTTGTTGCAAAACAAACGTTTTTACTATATAATTAACCGGTATGTATGCATTTTCGGTGACATCAGTCCCGCTTTGTCGTTCTCACACCGAAATGTATCTAAACTGTCTGCATTCGCAGTACGCGATCGTCAATCATATAAGCGATATTGACACAGCAAACATGACTTTAGGAAAGAGAGGGAAAACTATTGTTCACAGATTTTATTACAAACATGATCAACTCGCTGAGCGAGCTGCTCTACAGCCACATTTTGATCATACTGCTTCTCGGAGCGGGAATCTTCTTTACGATCAAAACAAAATTCGTACAGATCCGTATGTTTATCGAATCTCTCCGCGTTGTCGCACAGCCGGGCAGCGATAAGAACGGACTTTCTTCCTTTCAGGCTCTTATGGTATCAACCGCTTCCAGAGTCGGAACAGGAAACATCGCCGGAATCTCAACAGCGATCTGTCTTGGCGGATCAGGCGCAGTGTTCTGGATGTGGCTTACGGCTATTCTCGGAAGCGCATCTGCATTTATCGAAAGTACGCTTGCTCAAATTTACAAACACAAAGCAAAGGACGGAAGTTCTTACGGAGGACCTGCATATTATATTCAGGCCGCTTTGAAGAAGCGTTGGATCGGCGTCCTTTTCGCAGTTGTTTTGATCCTGACTTATATGGGCGGATTCAACCTTGTAGCTTCATTTAATATTGCGGATTCCTTCCGTGTCTATTCTTTCTTCAATCCGGAATGGACTCCGCTCATTGTCGGAGCGATCCTTGCGGTTGTATTTGCTTTGGCTGTATTCGGAGGAAGTAAAAAGATCTCACAGATTACGGAAGTGCTTGTTCCGGTTATGGGTATCTTTTACCTTGCAGTTTCTTTATTCATCATCCTGAAACATTATCAGCTTGTTCCTGTAATGTTCACAAGCATTTTCAATAATGCATTTGACGTACAGGCCATCTTCGGAGGGTTTGCCGGATCCTGCGTTATGCACGGTATCAAAAGAGGACTGTTCTCCAACGAAGCCGGTGTCGGTTCTGCTCCGAATGCAGCGGCAAGCGCGGCAGTTTCCCATCCGGTAAAACAAGGACTTGTGCAGATGCTTTCTGTATTCATCGACACTATCCTGATCTGCTCCGCAACAGCGTTCATGCTTCTTTGTTCCGGCGTAGAGCCGACTTCTAAATTGGCAGGAATGCCGTGGGTTCAGGCAGCGGCTTCCAGCTCGCTTGGCGGTTTCGGTACGATCTTTATTACGATCGCACTTTGCCTGTTTGCCTTTACAACGCTGATCGGAAACTTCTACTATGCGGAAATGGGGCTGAAATTCCTCTGCGGCAGAAAACCGCCGAAAGCAGTGATCAATACATTTCGTATTATCGCCGCCGCCATCGTACTTGCAGGCGCGACAATGGAATTCAGCATCGTATGGAACACAGCGGACGTACTGATGGGATTGATGGCTTTAATCAACCTTCCTGTCATCCTCATCTTATGCAAACCGGCAATTCAGGCTATGAACGACTATACAAAGCAGAAAAAAGCCGGAAAAGATCCAGTCTTTAAAGCTGCCGATATCCAGTTAAAAGACAAAACAGATTTTTGGAATTAAAGAGAAACCGGGACAGTCGATCTGACTTTCCCGGTTTTTGAATATTGAACACTTTTTATTTATATCGTTGCTTTCTTATTTTATAACTCTGTTATTTTCTTGCATACATATCTTAAGATCTTTCTTAAGTCTTCGATCGTTACTTTTTCGTCTCCTGTCACATCTCCGGCTTTCATCTGTGTTTCCGTCAAATTGGTCTTTTTACAGATATATCTCAACGCAGTGCGGACGTCTCCGACATCGACTTTACTGTTGGCATCCACATCGCCTCTGATATAGTCCTGCGGCTGAGTCATCTCATCGATTTTTGCAAGAAGTGTTTCACACTTTGTTTTTACTTCTGCAAGAATTGTCTTCTCTTCTTCCGCTGCATTTTCAACTGCTGTTACCGCGTCTTTCAATGTGTTTTGCACTAACGCTCTGTCTGTAACCTTTACTGTGTCCACAGACAGATGCGAGATCCTTTTCTGAAGGTCGGAACAAGGATTGATCGTTATTTTGCAGCTTGTACTGTTTCCTCTGCGATCCTCTGCTATGATCGTGTACTCTTTCTTCCGATTATTTTGATTATCTGCGGAAAGAGAAATTTCCGTTCCTGCTTCTTGTTTCCCGTTTACAGTCACAGATGCAAGATCGTTGTCAGCGTCTCTTACCGTTATCTTTTGTGTAGCGTAATAATTTCCACCGTTTTCCACTCCCTCAATAACCGGAGCTGTCCCCTTCGGCTCTTCATACTCTGCTGAAGCGATCTTCAAAACAGAGTTATCTCCTGTTCCATACAAATCTTTCGTCCGTCCGTCATAGGCAAAAGTAATAGCATCATCATAATAAACAGTATTAAATACATAACCGTTTTCAACGCTTCCGTTGTTCTTATCCCATGCCATGAACAGTCCGCCGCGCTCTCCCGCTGTCCCGTCATCGCTGTTCGTCACATCCACAAGATAATTTCCGTCTCCGATCGTCACGATATTCCACATATGCGGTCCTTCTCCCGTACCGCCTCTCATCATGCCGGTTACGCTGCAGCAATTATATCCCGGATCAAGAAAATCGCTCATATCGCATAAATACTGAAATGCTTTTGCATATCCCTCGCATACAACATTCGTACTTTCATCTCCGTCAAATACATAGATCATCTGCCACGGATCTCCGTAAGCGACACCCGGTTTCACAGCATCATAATTATACGATGTCAGATCACAGATTTCTTCTTTATAAGATTCCATCTTCTCATAATCTTTTTCGGCTTTATGCTTCTCTATGATTTTTCGCGCATTCTCCGCCGCCGAACTGGCTGCCCCTGTCTTCTTGCTGTCAACCGTACACTTCGTCTTGTATTGCTGTTCGATTTCCGGTCCCGCATAAGCATCCGCAGCCGGGAAATTTATATCAATCTCCACAACTTCCCGTCCCGAAATTCTGCCGTTAAACCATGTGGACGCCGTTTTATTATACCAGTACAAATCATACGGACAGTCCGCAAGAAGCGCCGCAATCACTTTACTTAAACTAAATCCTTTAAATGCGCCGCCTTCATATGTAATCCCCTGCCCCGCAACGGAAAGCGTAAATTTCGTAGATACATACTGTCCTGACGGTTCGCTTCCGTCCGCCGCTTTTCCGTCCGCGATATTAGCGGCTATTTTTTTCAGTTCATTATATACATATTTGTCCGCTCCGGTTAAAACATTCTGCCCGATATTGCCGTAAACTGCAGGCGTACGATAGCTTTCGCTCTCTTCACCGTAAAATGTCTGTTCTACATACTGAGCAAACAACTCCTCGTTTCCGGGAACTTGATCCGCTCTCGGAATGATGCTCTCTCCTTGAATCTGAGCAACTTTACTATCTACTGTAAGTTCCTCTGCCTGAACTGTTTCCGTCATTCCTGCCGCCATCGGCGATGCCACAAGCATTGCCGATGCAAGAACAAGACTGACCCCGCCTCGTACTTCCTTTTTCATTTTCCGCCTCCATAAACTTCTTCCATCTTTTTCCGTCTGCCTGTAAAACACTTTACATGATTATGCAATTTTATCACAAATTCAGTTCACTTAAAAGTGTAGGATTACAATACATGTGTTACAACTGAATAATTAAAAAGCGGAAATACCTTTTCTGTGTTATGCTTTAAGCTA